>Ga0310786_10000052_pt1 | contig 182023 bp, 146 predicted proteins | sample AusTroGonzalo_MG_FD_203881 | JGI IMG/M metagenome (GOLD analysis project Ga0310786, IMG submission 203881) | Bovine rumen microbial communities from tropical cattle in Woodstock, Queensland, Australia - Gonzalo_03 (v2) (version 2) | ecosystem: Host-associated > Mammals > Digestive system >...
GGGCCGGATTACCCAACTGCTCACGCAGATGCGGCATGAACTGCAGGAAAATGCCGATTCTCCCGCACTCCGGGCCCTAATCATCGGTTACATCCAACTTGTCTTGGAATACTGCAATCGGATTTACCTGCGCCAGTTATCTCAGGAAGACGCCAAATCGTCGGACCTTCTCAAGCGTTTTCACAACCTGCTACGGGAATACTATCTGGACGGCAAACAACTGGAATTCGGCGTCCCCTCCGTCCAATACTGCGCAGGTGAGTTGGCCTATTCTCCACGCTATCTGGGCGATGTCATCCACAAAGCCACCGGCGGCACCGCCATCGGCTATATCCATTCCTTTGTGATAGATCAGGGTAAGAACCTCCTGATGAACGGCCACAACATCAACGAGACGGCCCACCTGCTGGGTTTCGAATACCCGCACCATTTCACTCGGCTCTTTAGGAAGGTAACCGGTATTACTCCGACGGAGTTCCTGGGAAAATAGTATTCATTTATCTATCTGAACACCAAATAAATACACAGCCATCAAATCGTCAAAATTGGTTAGATATTTGTCCCGTTGCCCGCACGATTAATACAGGGGGCGCTGCCCCCTCATACACCCCCGCGGCCTTTGCGCCTTTCCAACTTTTGCTGCGCAAAAGTCACGGCCCGGCCGGGCGCCTGCAGGCTCGGTCGCTTCGCTCCGAAGGGTGCCACCATTTGCCGCCAATCCACACAGAAGGCTTGTGGGACACTTTTTTTGGATTCGCGGCAACGAAAATGCTCAAAAACGCCAAAAACCTTGCCGCGAGTACACTCAGAAGCCGTATAACACATATTTTGTGGATTCGCGGCAAAAAAGGCCAGGATGTAGGGGCCTATTCGTTTCGATAAAGTTACGATTTATTGAAACAAACATACTCATTTTATGGCACATAATCAAACCAGGAACAGTTTATGTATTCAAAAAACCTTGGAGAAACGTTTCAGGATATTACTCTATATCTGCCTGAATACCAAACAGATATAAGGTCCAAAAGTCCTCAAAATTGGTTAGATATTTGTCTCGTTGCCCGCACGAAACTCCCTCTACCGGGAGTTTTTTTGTGCCCTTTTTGTATATTTGCAGCGATATGTCAAAGAAAGAGTGCATACAAGGCTTTTCGGACTACATCTTCTGGGATGTGGACCGGTATTCTATTGATCCTGCTGTCAATGCACCGTTCATAGTTCAGAGAGTGCTGGAATACGGCCAATATGAAGACTGGAAGCGCCGTTTCCAGAACCCCCATTGAACAGTTCCGATGCTACAATACCAGACAATCTATCCCGTAACTCTCCAACTTCTTGAAAGACGCGCAGACTCTGGACTTAGGAAATAGTTGGCAAAGTATTTGGTAGTTTGAATAGAAATACATACTTTTGCATTGAAGGGGATACTTTTATGAAAAAGAAAGAACAGAAGAACTTTTTCGTTAAGATGGTAGAAGATAAAAAAGCTATCATCAAGGGCATCCGTGAGGGGGTCCCCACCAAGGTTATAGAGGAGGAGAGGGATGTCAAATTTGCTACACCCGTATAATTACTGGGAATCCAACGGTCAATATTACTTCGACACCCCATCAGGGGCGCGATACGTCGCGTACTTTTTGGATTTGTCTTCGTTCGCAGAGAACCTATACACTTTCAACTTCGATAGAATCCAGGACGGTGCCCCCAATATTGCAGACAGCAACGTTTTTGACACCATTTGCGCTATCCTGCAGGGGTTCTTTGTAAAGCATCAGAATTCAATGCTGCTAGTATGCGACACAATAGATGGAAGAGAAGAAGCCAGAATGAGACTATTCAATTCATGGTTTATTAGGATAGCCCGGAAGGGCTAACCAAGATTGACAGAAGCGGCAAAGCAGAAGCATACAACCTGTTTGTCTCACTCCTTGTCTGGGCCGATAATCCAATGCGCGACGCCCTGGTCTCTATCCTTGAAGAATACTGTCAAACTATGCTTCAATAAGCCGTAAACCAAACAGATACAGCACCATAAAATCCTCAAAATTGGTTAGATATTTGTCCCATTGCCCGCACTTTTGAGCGACTTTTTTGAGCGACATGGCTTGGAAGTGTCGCTCAAAGTTTGTAGTTTTGCAAGGAATAAGATAGTATTATGGACGATTATCAGTATATCAACCAGCAGGAACCGGAGAAAAGCAGGAGATACGTAAACTGGCAGGCGGCAAAGGGGCTGCAGGACGTAGATGGGCTTAAGACTTCTGACTATCTGGACAAGGTTGCGGCAGACAACATTGAGGGGAAGATATCGGCCTATGAGGCCAAGGACCTTATTGACACCTACTACGATGTCAAGGAGGACAGGGAGAGGGATTCTCTGTATGAGGAGGCCGATAAAGTGGCGGCCAGGATAAACATCCTTATCGGAGAAATCGGCTTTTCACTATCATCGGATGAGTTGAAGTCCATTCACAAACGCCTGTTTGAAGGGGTTTTTGAGCATGCCGGGACATACAGAAAAAACAACATCCTCAAGCACGAATGGGTTCTTGACGGCGATACCGTCACTTACGGCAACGCATTCAATCTTGAAGACAGCGTTGAGAACTTGCTCCGTGGAGAAAGACTCACGCCGTTTAGGAGTCTTGACGAAGAAGAAACCGTATGGCACATCTCAAAGTTTGTTTCTGAACTCTGGAGAATACATCCGTTTGCAGAGGGTAATACCAGAACAACTGCCGTATTTGCCATCAAATACTTACGGATGCTGGGCTTTGACGTGGACAACTCCGTATTTGACGCACATTCCCGTTTCTTCAGAGACGCCCTGGTGCGAGCCAATTACGCGAATCTCAGGAAAGGCATATACGAAGACAGGGACCCGCTGGACGACTTCTATTCAGACCTTATGATTGGAACGAAGCATGAGTTCCATAGCCGATATCTGCACATATATGCCGATAAAGCCAAACTGGAGACCAAAGATATTGACACCAGCATAATGGAAATGGTCAAAAAGAATCGGCACATAACCCGTCTGGAAATAGCCGATACGCTTGGCGTCAGCGTCAAAACTATTGAACGTCACCTCAAGAATCTTCCGGTTCACTTTTCCGGCCCGGCAAAGACCGGAGAGTGGGTGATTGAAGAAATAAACTGAATGCCAAACAAATATACGGCCCAAAAGTCCTCAAAATTGGTTCGATAATTGTCCCTTCGTTCAACATCCGCGGCAATTTCTCCCCTACAACTTCCTCCCCAGAAAATAGCACATGGCGGCTACTGCCATACCGTTGATTGCAGGGATTCCCCATTTCACAAGATTGGCGACCACGGCACCGGTGATGACGCCAATCACGGAGCCCCAGATCACGGCGGGTTCTTGGATGGTGCCGTCAAGGTATGCCTTGCGGTTGGAGAAATAGTGGATAATGAGGATTATGCCAACGGGCGGCAGGGTGCAGTTGAGCATATTGAGCCAGCCGCAGAAATTCCAGTAAAGCCATACGGCAGCAACGGTGCCAAGCAGACCGGAGATAATAACCATGGTCTTCTTTGACACTCCTGTAATATTGGAAAGACCAAGGCCTGCGCTGTACAGGGCGTTGTCGTTGGTTGTCCAGATATTGAGGCCCAGAACCAGGACGGCGGCGTAGAAGAGGTTCAGGTTGAGCATCACCTCAAAAATGTCATTACCGCCCGCATAAATGCTGGACACAGCGCCGAAGAGGAACATAAGGCTGTTGCCGATAAAGAAAGCAACAACGGTAACGATGAGGCCAACCTTTGCGCTGGGGGCAAAGCGGCTGAAGTTAGGCGTAGCCGTACCGCCGGAAACAAAACTGCCAATCACAAGGCCTGCACCGGCAATGACGCCGAGATCTTTTGTGCCTATGGAGAACTGCTCTATCAGGCCCACATCGCCCTTGCAGATTGCCATGACCATTGCCACGGTACCAAGAATTGCCACGGCAGGAACAGCGATGTAGCTCACTATGGTCAGGCTCTTGATGCCAAAGTAGGCGCTGGCGGTCATGAGAACGCCTGCCACAGCAACCAGCACGTAACCAAGTGCAGGCATGTGGTCAGGGGTGACTTCCAGTCCAAAGATTTCCATGGCTACCGGAATGGCAAACATGGCCAGGCCAACACCAAACCACCCGATCTGGGTGAAGCTGATCATGGCGCTGGGAAGGTAGCTTCCGTATTTTCCAAAGCTCCTTCTGGCCAGAAGGTCAAGGGAAAGGCCGCTTTCGGCACCAATCCATCCAAGTGCGCCCGTATAGGCTGCGAGGATGAGTCCGCCAAGGAGCAGGGCCCAGATGAAATCCCACCAGTCAAGTCCTGCGGCCAGATTCTGGCCAACCCACATGCTAGCGCTGAAGAAGGTGAAGCCAAGCATCACCATGAACATGGAAAGGGTGCTTTTTCTTCCGGAAACGCTTACCGGGCCGGACGTGTAATCCGCATCGTGATTGTTCGTTTTATTCATAATATTCAAGTAGTTTTTCCATTGCACTAATCTGCCTCTTTGCCAGTTTTGCAAGGTCCAGGGCAGGGGCTTTCTTAAGGAGAGCCATCTCCTTTCGGTACAGTTCCTTCCAATCTCCGCCCAGGTGAGTTATGGCTAGCCATTCATCGTAGGAAATTCCGCTGGGATAACCGAGTTTCTCTTCCGTCAGGGCCACGGGGTCTATCTTTCCGGCCCTTTCAAGAATCCCGTCCCAGTACTCCAGCACCTCGCGAAAATGGATGGGTAGCTCATACCTTCGCGCTCCGCCGTCGTATATGATGCAGCGCTCATATAGTGTATCCGGATGATCCATGACATAATCCCTGAACTCAGGAGCCACTGCGCCGCCTTTCCATCCAAAGTCGATGTCCCGGACGTTGATTCCGGATACGCCCTTGCCTTCATAGACCGTAAAAATACCCTCGTAGAAGAAGCAGTCGAAGCCTTCGAACCCCGGGAACATGGCGCGGAAATTCTCCGCCATTCCTTCCATGAGGTCGATGGCGCGCGTCCCTCCCACCGTGAAGAAGATGATGCGGCGGAGGCTTCCATCGTTCTTTTGGAAGAATCTGGCGAAGTCTTCCATGCACTTGCGTAGAGTGTCTCCGGTGGCTATGATATCGCCCATAATCAGGATGCGGTCCCGCGAAGGACGGACCTTCTTGTACTTGATCTCAAGGCCGGTGATTACCTTATTCTTGATGATACGCTCGCATGAGAGGAAGTGGATATCCCTCACCGGGATGCCGCAGGTATGGCATGCCTCTTCAACGGGATAGTTCAGGCCCCCGCGGAGAATAGTGAGGATGTCGATACTCACCCCTCCGTGCGGGAATAGATACCCCAGGGCGGCTTCCGTGGCAGGGAGGGAAGCCAGGTAGGAATCCAGTCCCACAACCTCCGGAAAAGCCATGAGCTTTTGTGTGCCGGGGCTGGAAAGGACGTAATATCTGTTGGAAAATTCAGGGGCACGCAGTTGGTACAACTTCGTGTCATGGAACAGGCCCTTGAATTCAAGGTCTGCGGTTTTAGACAAAGTGGGCATGAAAAATCCCGATTAGAAATAACCGGGATACAAATATACACACAGGATTCTAAACTTGCAAATAAATAGTTACCATGGCACTTGCAGATTACGTAATCAGGCAGGCATCCTGGTAATCCATGCCGGAAAGAATATCAAAGCGTGAGCTGTTTGAGTTTTTTGATGATATCGTCCAGCATCCCGAATAGGCCAGGGACGGTTTCCGGAGTGACACTCTCGCAGAGAACGGCGTTGCCTACGGTTTCCGGGACATCGGTCAGCTTCTTTTGAAGGTCACTCCCCTTCTTTGTAAGCTTCACAATCATCTGGCGAGCATCCTCTTTGCCCTTACTGCGGGTCACTATGCCTTCTGCCTCCATCCTTTTAAGAAGTGGGGTGACGGTATTGGTCTCCAGCAACAGACGTTTGGCAATGTCGTTTACCGGCTGAGCATCCTTCTCCCACAGCACCAGAAGAACCAGATACTGCGGATACGTGAGACCGTACTCACCCAGCAGCGGATGATACGCCTGGGTGAGTAGCCGTGAAGCGGTATATAGCCTGAAACAGAGCTGGTTCTCCAGTTTGAACTTTTCTTCCATTAGAGCATTTCTTCAATGTCCTTCTCAAAAGAGGAGGGCTCGGCCACGGGCGCAAAGCGCTTGACAACAGTGCCGTCGCGGTTGATCAGGAACTTGGTAAAGTTCCAAAGGATGTCGCTGTCCTTCTGGGCACTCTTGCTAAGGCCTTTCAGCAGGGTGTGCGTAGCCTTGGCCTTCAGGCCCTTGTATTCCTCTGTGGGAGCGGCCGATTTCAAATAGGTATAGACAGGATGCTCATCGGGACCGTTCACGTCAATCTTGCGCATCAGCGGGAAGGTGACGCCGTGGTTGATGCGGCAGAACTCGGCAATCTCCTCGTCGGAACCGGGCTCCTGATGGGCAAACTGGTCACAGGGAAAACCCACTATGGCCAGTCCCCTGTCCTTATACTTCTGATACAGGGCCTCCAGGCCGTCATATTGAGGGGTAAAACCGCACTTGGATGCGGTGTTGACAATCAGCAGAACTTTGCCTTCGAACTGTGCGAAGTCAAATTCAAGGCCCTTGTTGTTGAGGGCCTTGAAGTCATAAATCTTTGCCATATTACAGCTGCTTTACAAGCCAGTTCTGATAGCCGATCTTCTCAATGAGGTCAAGCTGCTCCTCGTCCCAGTACTGGTCCTCTTCCTCGTCCAGAAGGTAGGCCTTGGTAATGTCATAAGTAGTAGGGTCAGCGGCAAGGGCGGGCATGGCCTTGTAGAGAGTTTCTACACCCTCCACCTGCAGTTTGTGATCTGCCTCAATGTAGGCTTTGGGGTCCTCAATAAGTTTGGCCTCGCTGCTTACCTTCACCTCCGGAACTACGCCAAGGTCCAGAAGACGGTCTGTGTATTTTTCCACCCAGGCCATTTCCTCTGTATAGTGGCCGATGTACTTCTCACCAAGTTTGGTGAAGCCCTGGCTCTTGAAGAGTTGTCCCTGCATCTTGTGTACGAAAGCGCTGCCTGCAAGCTCGTTGATGATCATCTGAGAGATCTGGATAGTGTTTGTAAAGTCCATGATGTTAGAATATTTTGTTGTTATTTATATCGTTCACGATGCAAATATACAACTTTATTTTTATATCGCAAGCGATATTTTTGAAAAATTGATAAATTTCTCTCAAATCTCACTGTATCCGGGTCCAGAAGACAGTTTCACTGATGCCCATCAATGTGCCTTTCAAGCGGAGGGTGCCGTCCTTTTCACGGACAACCGTAACATTTGCCCTGAGGCCCCGCTGGGGGTCATATATCTTTGTTCCGTCCCATCTTGACTTCTCCGGATTGTATTTGAGCCCGTTGAAAAGGACAATACGGTCACAGGGGACATTACGGAGGGACTTGTCAGGATTGCGGGAGTCTTTCCACTTGCGGCCAGTCTTGGCATCTATGGCATCCTTAACCCAGAAAACCTGCCCTTTGTATGTTCCGTTTGCATTCTTGCTTATCCGAACCTTAAACTCATCTGTCTTCTGAACGGAGAAATAGTCTCCCAAAATGGTATCCGCCTCCTGCCCGAAAGCAGCCACCGTCAGGAGAGACAACAACAAAACTACAAGAATCCTTCTCATAAATACAAACATAATCATTTTATTACGCATTACAATTTTTTTCTTACTTTTGCGGTAATGAAAACTCTAAGAACATTGATTGCCGCGGCGCTCCTTATGGCGCCACTTTGCCTTGGGGCACAGACCAAGGCAGAAACCAGCCTCTTTGGAAAGACCATGAACAAGCCTTCCGTCAAGGCTGCAGACAAATTCCTTAAGAAATATCCAAACTCTGTATATGCTCCCAAGGTGCTTCAAATGAAGGATTCCCTCCTCACCCTGGAGTTCATAAAGGACAATGTAAGCCTTATAAGCCATGACAGTGCCATGGCTGTTGCCGGCGGAGCCCTGGATGCAACGGGCTGGAAAAAGGACGGCAAGGAGCACGTCATTGCACTTGACCAGGACCTGAGCATAAGGATACTGTCCCCTGACGGCAGCCTTGAAGACACGCGTATCCTTTCAGTCTACACCATGGAAGAGGCTGCCGGGAAGCCCACATTGGTCCAGGGCCTGGAAGTAATCAGGCCCCTTAGTCCAAAGCGCAACTACATCCACTTTGCCTACCGTAACGGAGAAAGCGAGTGGGTGGAGGCCCTCTACATTCCGGAAGAAGACCTCCTTAGCCAGGCCATATTCTACGGCAATCCAATGAGTGAAGGCCGAATAGAGGGTCAGAGCCCGGAAATGATGGAGGGCGTAACCTCCACGGCAGAGATAGCATGGCTTGCCGGAAGGCTCCGTGACAATCCCCTGCTTGTACAGATTTCCAAGGCCGATATCCTTACGGATCAGGCTATCCAATGGTGGCTGCAAAAGAACCCCAAGGCCCAGACATCGGCCTCAAAACTGAGTTTTGGCTTAATTGACGAGCAATCCTCCATGGTTGAAGTCTGCAAAAAAGCCCGCAAGGAAAAAGGCAAAGGCCTCAGCGCCGCAATATTTGATATACGAGGCTATACGGTTGTATGCACCGTATCCAAAGGAGAGTACAAACTTATCTGGTGTGAGCCTGTCTGCCGCAACCGCAAGACAGACCAGTACATCCGAAGCATGTACTTTGACAACGACGGCACCACCCTCAACCTTTTCTACTATAAGGGCAACACCACTTTCAAGAAGAAGATATCCCTCCCCTCACAGAGCCTGAGACACCTCAAGTAATCACTTCACGTCGGCCTGGAACTCAATCTTCTGGCCTTCCACCAGATGGTCACAGGCAATGGAAGGACGGGAAGATGAAGAAGCCTCGCAATTGACTTTAACCCACCTCTGCTCCCCTGGCATAAGGTCTCTGAGGTTATAGGAACCGCGTACCCCGTCCACTGCCACATATGCGTCCCTGTATATAGGAGCAACGCCGATGTTTGCAATAAGGACATACGCTGCGTCCGCAGCCACGCGGAAATCACGGATCTCATACTTGTATCCCATGCACATTGAGGCCTCCTTGAGGCGTGCTTCTGTCTGCTTTCCGGGCTGATCCGCGCCTATTATGAATGTCATGTGGGTAAGCGCCACCTGTCCCTCAAAGGTACGGCCATACATGCCGCCCTTATCCAGGCAGTGCTTCTGGTCGTAAGAAGAATAGTAACTGAATTCTCCTCCAAGAGGCGCAATCTTATAGCGCTCAGTGCCAAAGAATTCCCAGCATTCCCTGTTGTAGCCGTCCCAGTCCTCGCACATGTAGGAGTCGTCAAAATTGCCGAATCTCAGGTTCAGAAGGGACTTGTTGGAGCGGAAAGGAGCACCGTAGGAATCATCGGCCGCATCAATAGATATCATCCACGGCGTATCCTTGAACCACTGGTCCATCATGGGAAGGAACTCCTTCTGATAGGCCGATGAAGGGAAAGTCTGGCCGGGGATGTATTTGCCGTCATAGACATGATATTCTGCCCAGTGGCCGAATCCGGTCTCCACAAAGGCAAGGCGGGGGTCATTGTCGTAACGCTCTGCAAAAAGGCGATGGAACTCCTTGTGGAAACGCTGAAGTTCTTCACAGCGCCAGTCCGGATACTCCGTGTCCGGCTTGGAACGGCCGTCGGCCTTGGCCCAGGTAGCCTCATATCCGTCCATCTGCTTGATATAGTCCGGGACGGCGCTGGGATATCCGGGATAGGTGTAACGGAAGCGCACCACTGCCTGATGTCCGCGGGACGCAACATCGGCAAGAAGATTATCCATTACGCTCCAGTCATACACATCCTTTTTCTTGCAAACCTTATTGTAAAGCATGTAGGAATACTCCAGCTGGATGTAGGAAGCCTTTGACTTGCTGTCCGTCCACAGGACAAGGCCCGTCATGGGCTGCACGCCTGTAACGGAGGAAGTCAGGGGTACGCGGGTTCCTTCCGGCGCCGGCTCAGGTTCCGGTTCGGGATCCGGATCCGGGTTCTGTGACCCGGAAGGCACATCCGGCGTAATTTTAACGCCGCCGCATGAGCAGAAGGCAATCACCGCCAGGGCCATGCACAGGAGGGACAGGATTCTTTTCATTTACTCTCTGCTGAAAATGAATACACAACTGATAGCAGCAACCATACCCACAATCTGCGGAACAGTAGGTACTGCAGCATAAAGCATGAGGGAAATCACGCACATTATAACGGGGGCGCAGGCATCGGCCAAAGGTGCAACAATCATAGCCTTGCCGTAACGGTTTGCATATACCAGGGTAAAGGCGCCTATGGCGTTGAGAATCTGCACGCCAAACACCTTGAGCGGCTCTCCCCAGCCAAAAGCGCTGAAGGACGCACCGCGGTCCATAAGAAGCGCCGCAGGGATGAGGATAACCGCCGATATAGCCATGTACACAAACACGCTCTCCGCATCAGGGGTGGAGTTGTTGGCAAGTTTCATCACAAAGGCCTGCACACCCCAGAAGATGAACACAAGGGACGCATAAAGAATCCATACCCAGCTCTTTGCGGCTCCGTCGGTATTGTCCGGCAGGGCAAAGCACACAAGGGCCACAAAAGCCAGCGCAATGCCAACAAGGCCAAGTTTGGATACCTTTTCCTTGAGGAATACGGCCGAAAGGATAACCGTCACAATAGGCGCAACTGATATCATCGGCATAACAAGATATGCCGGAGCGTAGTCCAGCGCCAGGAAAAGCACAAGCTGGCCGCCGGCGCCAAGAAGGCCCACGCCCATGCTCAGGAGGGCGGGCTTGGAGCGCATGTCCAGCTTGAACTTGATGTTTGCAAGCGCCACCAGTGCGCACGGAACCATACTCAATGCCCAAACCACATAAACCAGGGTTTTGGGAAGGCTTGTCTGATCACTGAATGCGCCCCAGATGCCCCAGGTAACCATTGTCACAAGGGCGTAGAGCAGCCAGGTGTTTTTCTTCTGTGCCATATTACTTAACAAAGCTTTCAATTAGTTGTCCCCACTCCGCATTTTCACGGATTCCGGTGAAATGGGCCGATCCGGGGCCCCATGCATAAACCGGCACGGCAATGCCGTTATGGCCTTCACTGCCAAAAGCAACGCCAATGCGGCCCTCTTCAAGGTCTCCGTCCTGAAGTGTAATGGCGCCGGTAGAGTGGTCAGCAGTCACAATAACAAGAGTATGACCGTCCAGGGCCGCCCATTCCAGCACATCTCCAAGAGTGCGGTCAAAGTCCAGAAGCTCCTCCATTGCCTTTTCAAGATTGTTCTCGTGCAGGCCGTCGTCTATGCAGGAACCCTCAATCATCATTACAAAGCCCTCCGGGCAGCTTAACTGCTCTATGCCGCGTGAAACCATAAGGCGGAAGAGGTCTCCCCTTTCCTTTGCCACGGGGAGGTTGTCAGGAGAAAGAATGCCGATAACAGGAAGGTCGGCATTGACAAGTTCTTCTGCTGTAAGGGCTACGTTGTAACCTGCCGCAGCCATTTCCTTGGTGATATCACGTCCGTCCGTACGCTTAGTGGTGAACCAGTCAAGGCCGCCGCCGGCAAGGTAATCAACACCGCAGTCCACATAGTCCGCAATCAGGTCTTCCTGATTGTAGCGGTATTCATTGTGGCAGCAGAAATCACAAGGGGTAGCATCGGCAAAATGGCAGGTGACGGCAACGCCGGTGCGTTTTCCAAGTTCCCTGGCCTTGACAAGGATGGAATAGACATCCGTTGAGTCTGCAGCCGTTCCCACATGGCTTTCGGCCGTCTTCACGCCAGCAGCAAGGGCCGTACCGCCCGCGCCGGAATCCGTAATGAGATAATCCGTACAATATGTGCGTGAAAGGCCGATGGAACTCATATTGTCAAGGTTGAGTTTGCCTTTGTTTAGCACCCAGGCGCAGGAGACCTGCTCCAGGCCCATGCCGTCTCCTATCATGAAAATGATGTTGCGCACATCGTTGTCCTGCGGAGGTTCCTGCACGGAAACAATGTCATAGGTATTTGCTGCAGTATAATAATGCAGATTGTCCTTTTCCCCGCAAGCTGCAAGGAAAAGAGCGGCTAAAGCTATTACAAATGTCTTTTTCATTTCACTATAGCATCATCAAGGCCCTCGAAGGGATAACAGTATACGGCCGACGGCTCATTGTCGTCTCCAACCCAGATGCAGGAGTTTGCATGGTCTATGCACAGGGACTCCTCATTTAGTTTGGTCTTAAGGGAATAGGCGCCAAGAAGATTCTCAGCATCCCCGGAAAGGGCAAAAATCTTATGCGCCTCTGAATCTATGATCCAAAGCCAGTCTGTAAGAGGATCATAGCAGAGATCGGCAATTTCAAGCATGGCTGGATACATTGAGCGAAGCCTCTTTTTCCATATAACCTCTCCGCTGGAAAGGTCACACAGGAACAGGTCTGCACCGGTCTGCGTACCCACATACACCATGTTGTCCTTGTAATAGGTAATGCCCTCTGCGCCGGAATTGCCGTAATCCTTTGCATCGGAAATCACAAATATCTTGTTGCGCTTTGAGAAATCCGGCGCCGGGATACGGTTCACACCGTTAGGCTCGTTGGAAACCAGGAGGTCTCCGTTTTCAGGATCCATGCTTACGCCTTCAAGGTCTCCGCCGATACTCTTTATGCTGAGGAGTTTACCGTCAAATGATATCTTTCCAAGGTAGCCTTCGTCGCCTACGCACCACAGGAAGTCCTTGTCCTGGCTCAGGCACAGGCCGGATAGCTCCGGAACATCCTTCACGGTGAACTTGGTATAAGTTCCAACCATCGTGGGCATCTTGGGCTCCGGACCGCTATACTCAGTTGCAAGGGCGGCAATGTCCCCAAGGTCTGCAAAGGTTCCGGGATCAAGTTTAAGGTCTTCAGTAACCGTGTATGCTTTAGGCCATGCGCCATCTTTTCCCAAATAGATGGTATAGCCCTTTGAGAGTGTGAGACCGCCGGGGAACCAGTGAGTCACGGCCTTGCCGGACTCAAGGTCACCGTAAAGGAAGGGATAACCGTTATCCTTGGCTTTTCCAAACTTGGGGTTCTCAGACGTATAATCAAAAGAGTATCCCGTGATATTGAGCCCGGGACGCATCTTTCCTGCAATGGCATATTTGTCAAAGTCCCCGCTTACAGTGAAACCAAGCCCGGCCGATGCATCGGCAAACTTGAAAGTGTCCCCCTCCAGGTAAGCGGCGGAAACGGGGATGAGGAACTCCTTGAGTGTAACGCCGGATTCCATAAGGCCGTCTTCCTCTTCCACAGCACTTGCAGGGTAAACCGCGTAAAGGAAGTCAGGCTCTGCCAAATACTTGGTCACATCCTCTCCCAGTTCTGCCGTTGCAGTTTTACCGTCGGCCGATATGGAAGAAACGGTAACTACCTGAGCCTTGGGGCCATAGGAGCCGTGGACGTAGATTTTGTCGCCCACTTCCCATTTTTCTTTGATGGCCGATGCCACAAACTTGAAAGTTCCGGGCTGGACCTTGGGTTTTTCCGGCTCTGGTGCCGGAACCGGGGTTTCTTCTTCCTGGTCATCAAGGTCTGTCTGTGTACAAGATGTGATGCACTGCAGTGAAAAGAGCACAGCAGTGGCAAAGAGAACTGAAAGAAAGAGTTTTTTCATACCTATAACGCAAGTGTGTAGCCGGTTTCCACGGTCCCGTCCGCGGCGGCCACAAAGTAAATTGGAGTCATTCCCGTATCAAATACGGCCGATGCATTCTCCGGTTCCAGATACTCCCATCCCGGAATATCCGGACTGGGGCCATAGCCAAGGCATACGGCAATGTGCCTGAGACCGTCCCACTCAGGGCTGGAGGCGAGGCTGCCAAGGGCCTCCCTGCAGGAAGGGCACCCCTTGTCAATGACAAGTACAAGCGAACGTCCGCTTATGACGGCGCCTGGTACCGTAGCCATACCGCCCGGGACATTGTACTGAATCCATTCCCTCCTTTGGAGGTAAGGACGGTAATCCAAGGGAGTAAGGATACCGTCGGCAAGCATCCTGTCCACCGCCTTAGAGTATATGGCGGCGCTGCGGCACGGAGAAAGGATGTTATAAAAAGCAGCGTCCACAAAGTCCGAATAGATGTAATACCCTACGGTGTCCTGCTTAAGTTTATCAAAAAGGACATCCACCGCCTCCAGGGCTTCATCCAAGGGAGAGGCTGCCGCCAGTTCCGCAAAATCGGCAAACTGGTCCTGGGCCGCCTGAATGTCAGTATAATCTATACTGTGAGTTTTCCAGAAAGAGCGTACACCGGCAACCTGGCACCCCGTCAGGAGTGCCAGGAATATCAATGCCGGTGCTAACTTTCTCATGAGGGATTACTTGTCAGTGACAATCTTCAGGAGATTTCCCCAGCCGCTGCCGTCACCCTGTGATACTGCAGAGTTGGGCACATTTGAGAATTCCTCCCAACCGGAGCAGTAGAAACGCATGCCGGTGTAGAATTCATCGCCAATAGGCTGGTTAGGGACAGAGCCTGTGACGGCCTTCTCGTTGAAAGCAGCACGGTCAATCATGAGTTCATACTCCGTTCCGGCGCCGGCACCAATAACCATTCCGCCTCCAAGAGACTCCCATTTGCCATTAATCCTCTGGTTCAGGCTTCCGCCAAAATCACCGTATGCGCCAGCTCCGTCACCAATGGAGCCTTCTATGATAAAATCATAAGGCTGAAGGAAATATGATGCGTAGCCGCTCTCAAACTCTCCGTCGGTATCGAGGCATATACGGGCATGCAGGGCATCATTTTCTGCCAGCTGCTCTTCTACGCTCTCCTTGTCATACTTGACATAATAGAAAACGAAGTCCTGGTTGGCATACACGCGGATTTCCTTGACAGCAGGCCAGGGAGAATCCGCATTGTTCTTTGCAATGAAAAGTTTTGACTGGTCAAAATTTACCCAGTCTTCAAACTGACCATCAATGGTGATTGTGGTGGTTGCGCCAGCGTCTCCGCCGTCACCTTCTCCGCCGTCATCACCGCCGCCCTCCTCACTTGGAGTTTTGTCTGATGTCTTACCGGAAGGGGTTGTGGGTTTCTGGCAGGCAAACATAAGTGCTGCAATAGCCAGGAAGGTCAAAAGCTTTTTCATGTTTATTATGATTTAAAGTTCAAACAATTTGTTGAGACCGGTCTTGGAATCAAACACTCCGCTGTTGGCAAGAGCAATGCTGTACTGCGGGCGGTCTGCAAGGAGAGGATCTGACAATTCCAGGTACATTGTACCTTTTTGTGAAGGCAGTGTAAAGCCGGCAGCAACAGTACGCGTGCCGCTGTGCCAGGTCCTTGGATCTGAGCCAAGAGGACTTCTTGTCTGATTTCCGTCAGCGTCCTCAAACACAAGGACTGCGTTGCGGGGGTTCATTGGCGCGGCAAAGCCGGAGTTTGTTATCTTAAGTTCTATACGGATTTCATCTCCCGCGGCAGGATTTGCCGTATGACGGACTTCCTTAAGGGAAAGACGGTAGCCAAGATGGTCAGTAACCGTGTCAAGGCAGCCCTGGGTCTTCCAGCGATTAATGACCTCTGTATTATAGCCGCTGTTAAGATAGGTCCAGTGATAGTCTTCCATATCCTTAAGGGACGCGGTGCAGGTGCAATAATCGCTCACTCCGCAGGTTTCTCCGCCCATGATGGTGTAGCGCGTATCGGCCTTCCAGAAAGCGCGGTCCTTAGGTTCCTGGTCAAAAGTGCCATAGTCGTCCTCCGCAGCACCAAAGCAATCATTATGACCGGCCAGACGGGAAAGGGTTGAGCCGTCATGGGCAGTTTTGTAAGTCAAGGTATCCTTGATGCTCAGATTATACATCCTCATCTTGAACTGAGGCGTCCTGAGCTCAAGCTGGCGCTCTGCGGGAAGTGCGGCAAGAAGTGCCTCTGCAACACGCTTACGCGGCAGATAATCCTGGTCCGACTCCGGCTGATAATTGAAGTTGGTGGTGTAATACCATTCTCCCCAGACTCCCACAAAACCGGCCTGCATCACAAAAATCACGTCCTTGTTCTTCTCCAGCAGCGGCTTTATCTGCTCTATATGCCTCATAACCACCTCTTCAGTGGGGTCCCAGGGCTTGTCGCTTTCCCTGTCTTTGTACGCATAGCGGAGGATGCACTTGGCTCCACCTTCACGAAGAGCGTCAAATGACGCCTGCATGTCATCCAGGAAAGACTGTGCTATATCTCCTTTCATATACTTGGTGAGATAGAAACCAAGGTAGAAAAGAGTCCTGCCCTTTGTTATCTGAGCCTTGACGGAACTTGTGGTAAGCCTGTCTCCCGGGCGAAGATCCAGCGGATAATAAAACCCGCGCTCCGGATTTGTAATATGGGCCGATGATTCCGTAAACGCAATGACAACGTCGTCATCCCTTGCAGGAGGGGCCGGGATTGCTTCTTCACCGCTGTCCGGAACCACATCCATAGGGGCAATGGTACATGAAATGAGGGCGCCCAGAGCAAGGACACACAGAAGCAGGCGTTTCATATTCTAAAGGTTAAAAGTGTGAAGGAGGTTGTATCCAGTCTTCTCTTCCCAGACACCTTCATTGGCAAGACGGATGCTGAAGAAGGGGTTGGAAGAAATGGTCTTGCAAGGATCCGGCATGTGGAGGTACAGGCTAATCTTGCCGGAAGCGCTTTCCGGAAGATCAATAGTCTGGTCTATAAGGGTAGTCTCTCCCGGCATCCAGAAGCGGGGGGCAGAATTGAGCTTTTCACGAGAAATCTCCTTGCCGGAAGCATCGGCCAATACCAGGAATGCGTCACGGGGATTCTGCACTGATGCAAAGCCCTGGTTGTGGATATTAAGAATCACCCTCATCTGACCGCCGAGGGCTGCATCTTTTGTAAAATAGCCTTCCGTAAGCGCAAGCCTGTAGCCAAGGCGGAGGTTCATCTTGTCATAGCAGCCTTCAGACTTCCATCTCTGGATAACCTTGGGATGGTAACCCTGGTTTACATAAGTGAAGTGAAGGGACTCCATATCCGCCATTGCACCGGGGGCGGTAATACCGGACTGGGAGGTGGGGTCACAATGGCAATATATTGATATACCACAGGTTTCCCCTCCAAAAATTGTGTAGCGGCTGTCAGACATCCAGAATTGTTTGTCCGTGGTGCCGCGGAAAGTACCAGTGTCGTTCCTGTCGGCAAGATAGCAGTCGTCATGACCGGCAAGACGGGACTTGACGGTTTCCTGATGCGCTGTAGCGCGTGTTATAGTGTCGGCCGCCGTGCAGCCGTAAAGGTCCATTTTGAATTGCGGGGTGCGAAGTTCAATCTGCCTGCAGGCAGGAACCGCATCCAGCAGCGCGTCAACCACAGCCTTGCGGGACGCATTGTCTTTATAATTGTCTGTGTAATACCACTCTCCCCAGCTGCCAACAAAGCCTGTCTGTACTACCATTATCACGTCATAGTACTCCTGAAGCAGGGGCTTCAGCTGGGCAATATGACCAAGCGTCCTGTCAAGAGGTGCATCCCAGGGCTTGTCTTTTTCCCCGTTGCCGTTTGAATAGGCAAAACGGAGTATGCACTTGGCGCCTCCCTTCCTGAGAGCCTGGAAAGCCTTTTCTATCATCTGGAGATAGTCATCCGCAATGTCTGAATTGATATAATCCTTCAGATGGAACTCAAACAGATACAGAGTTCTGCCTAATTTACGGTTAACCTCAAATGTAACATCCGGGATATCTGATGACGATGAGCTTAAAAAAGTCAAAGCGGTATAAAAGCCACGCTCCGGATTGGGGAAATTCTCCTCAGACACGGTATAATGCACCGCATCCATGCCTGGATAAGGTGAAGGCGCATCTTTTGAGCAGGCTGCAAGCGCGCAAAACGCGGCAAGCACGGTGATTGTCCTGGATGTTCTTTTCACGGGAATTGCTTTTTAAAAACCATAGGCGGGCTGTGGCAGTCCGCCTATGGTAGGAAATGTAAAAATTAAATTACTTTACAGTAACAACAGTGAGGGAATTGGCAACACCTGCGCCGTTGTCCTCAGTAGCCTCTGCGTTAGGCAGAACACCAACTGAATCCCAGCCCTGCTGGATGTCAAAGCCAATTGAGAAGGTGTCGGTAAGACCGTTGGGGATAAGCTCGCGAACGATAGCAATCTCATACTTGCCCTCTACGCCTGCGCCGGAGGCAATGCCTGAACCAGCTTCAACAACAGCGCTTTCAGTCCAGCCCCAGCCGCTTCCGCCAGCTTCGCCAACCCACAGATATGCACCGGGATCATAGGAAGCGAACTTGTCACCGTCGGTGAGGAAGCCCTCAAAGAGGACATCGATGCATGCATCGGCAAACTGATCTGAGAAGCCACCGGTGGCTGCGTCGTTGTCATTGTTGATGTAGACATGGAAAGGAACCCACTCTGCATCATCCGGATCGTCCGGATTGTTGTAGTACTTGACCTGCTCCTTGTCCCACTCAAAGTATACGAATACGAAGGTAGGGTCTGCATAAACCTTAACGGTCTTGAGAGCGGTCCAGTGAGCACCGGTTGCGCACTTTGCGGTAGCTACCTTGCTTGCATCAAGGGCTGCCCAGTCTTCAAACTGACCGTCAATAGTGATGGGCTGAACATATTCACCACCACCGCCTGAAGGGGTCTTGCCACCGCTCTTGCCAGAGTTGTTCTTTTGGCATGAAACGCTGCAGATAGCAGCTGCTACTGCCAGGATTGCAAATACTTTTTTCATAATTGTTTTGTGATTAAAGGTTAATGTATTAATGTGTGTTGTTTAGATTTAGTCTTTATCTGGGATTCTGGGCAATTCCGGTTGCGTTAATCTCATCCAGCGGGATAAGGAGTGCAATCCTGTTGTCCGTGTAATCAATCACTTCCCAAGGGTGGTAACCCACAAAGCGGCGGTCCATGGACTTTCCGTTGCGGAAGAGGTCAAAGCCGCGATGACCCTCAAAGCAAAGCTCCCTGCGGCGCTCATCAAGCACAACGTCAAGGACGGTCTCATAACCGCGGGCCTGGTAGTTTGCCGTGGTCATATCATCACCGGGGGCTGTGAGGCCTGCACGGTGGCGGATGATGTTGACGTCGGCAAGGGCACCTTCCGGATCGTTTGTCTTGGCCTTGGCTTCCGCCCTGTTGAGGAGAACCTCACCCCAACGGAGGATGACCGGGGAAGAAAGCATGGGATTGCCGTCCTGGAAAACGAACTTGGTGTTGTAATAGATGATGTAGTTACGTCCGGTACGTGTACCGTTGAGGCCGATATTGGGGCGTACAAATACCCTTGAGCTCTTTCCTGCACCCTCCTGGCCGGTCACAAAGTCTATACCGTCCACATAATACTCTGTGTAGGTATTGACCGTCTTGGGAACGGCAGTGTAGTTCTTGTTGTTGAGAGGATACTTGAAATCCAGGGAACCGTCTCCCTTGACAGCGCAGTTACGGATAATCGAACTAGCGCAGAAGGAGCTGCCCTCATCCGGCTTGAACGGGATTGAGATGGTCTTGAGGCCGTCGTTCTTAAGGTCGTTCATACGGATGTATGCCTTGTAGCGAAGGTCGTTGGGATAACGCTCAAAGATATCCACCAGAATGTCGCTGGCATAGTGCTCACCCCATGAAGTGACGGAAGCATCCTTGTAATACATTGAGCCGATAGCCGCCTCTGTGTGACCGGAAGCAATCTCGTCGGAAGAATCGTGATGGATGCACCAGATAGTTTCAGGATGATTGTAGGTATGGGTAGGATAATCTGCAAAATCATATCCTGCGGTTGCCTCTGCGGGAGCGTTCAGGAGAAGCTCGTCGCACAGATCCAGGCACTTCTGGTCTTCACCCATATAGAGGTAGACACGGGCCAGAAGGGCTTTTGCAGCGGCAAGGGAAATATATCCCTTGTACTGGGTAGCAGTGCCAAAAGCCTTGATGCGTTCCTTTTCACCATTGACCAGATACTTCTGGGCCTCAAGGAGGTCTTCTACCACAACGTCATACACCTGACCTACAGTTGCGCGCTCCGTGGTGGAGTAATCCAGGCTCCTGCGGATAATAACGCCGGGGTTGTCCCTGCCGCAGATATAAGGCTTTGCAAAGAGGGTAACCATGTGGAAGTGCATCAAGGCACGGAAGAAGTAGTTCTCACCAAGCAGGTGGTCACTCAAAGCCGATGCTCCGGGTACTATGGATGCAATGTTGGAGTTAGCCGCATTGATAATCTTGTAGGCAATCCACCAGGTGTAGTAGATGTTCTTCTCTGTAGGAACATCTGAGTACTGGTAAGGGAAAATGAACGGGTCCTCAGTAACACCGGATACGGTTACATTGTCTCCGCGGAGTTCTGCCAGCTGGAAATAGTGGCGTACATAATAGTTGCCGTCATCACCGCCGTCATCCTTGTAGGACAGTCTGTCCTTAAGGAGGGTGTACATACCGTCGGTGGTGTACTGGGCAGCCTCAGGGGTGGATTTCAGCAGGTCCGATGACATTGCGTCGGACATCACGAAATCCATTTTGCAGCCCACCAGGGCCAGAAGGACGACGCTAAATGCAAATATCTTTTTCATAATGACTTGTCTTTTTAGAATTTAACGTCAATACCAAATACTACTGACATAGGAACCGGGTAATTGTGATAATACATACCGGCGTGATGTGAAGTGTCTGCGTCAAGACGAACCTCAGGGTCCATCAGGGAGAACCTGGAGAGAGTGAGGACATTGTCTGCGGAGATATAAACCCTGGCGCTGCTCATCTTGATCTTCTGGATAAGAGATGTGGGCAGGTTGTAGGACAGGGTTACGTTACGCAGACGGAAGAAGCTGCCGTCCTCAAGGAAACGTGAAGACACAAGCTGTGAGCCGTCCGGACGGGCTGCAGAGGGCTTGGGGTGAGTTGCAATATCACCGGGTTCCTCCCAGCGTGACCAGCCAAGGCCGTTGTCAATGGACATCTGGTTGAGGTCAGTAACCGCACCGTCCGTATCCATGCTTTCACGCATCTTGTTGTAAATCTTGTTACCCACCACAAAGCTTCCGTGAGCGGTAAGGGTAAAGCCGTACAGACGCAGGCTGGTGTTGATACCGCCGCTGAACCAAGGAGATGCAGAACCTACAATCTGGTTGGTGGCCTGGGTCTGCTGGTTTACTATGGTAACGTTGCCGTTCTCGTCAATCTTCTCCCACTGGGGCTTGCCGTTTTCAGGATCTACGCCAACCCACTTGGGCATGTACCAGGTATAAACTTCCTGGCCTTCCACAAGAATCTGGGAAACACCTTCCTTGGTAAGGACCATCTGCTGGTGCTCAGGAAGTTCCAAAACGGTATTCTTGTTGAAACCAAGGTTCATTCCGGCAGTCCAGCCAAAGTTCTTCTTGTTGAAGATTGCGCCGTCAACAGCAAGCTCAACGCCCATGTTGCGCACCTTGCCAACATTATCCATCACAGAGAAGAAACCTGTTGAAGGAGCCATAGGGGCTGCAATGAGGATGCGGTCGTTGATGGTGTGATACAGATCCAGGGTTACGTTGACGTTGTTCTTGATGGTTGCGTCAACACCAACGCTTGTCATGTATGCCTCTTCCCATCCCAGCTTGAGGTTGGCCATGCGGTCAAGGACAGCGGCCTTCTGGCCGTTATACTGGGCGCTGAGGGAGAAGGTATCCTGGTAGCTGAATGCGGGGATATTGTCATTACCCGTCTTACCAAAGCCGGCGCGCAGTTTCAGGAATGAGAATGCCTGCTGGGTCTGCATGAACTTCTCCTTGGAGATAAGCCAAGCTGCAGATACGCCGGGGAATACACCGCCGCGGTTGAGCGGGCCAAACTTGTAGCTTTCATCGTAACGGATGGAAGCGGTTGCCACGTACTTGCCCATGTATGAGTACTGGGCCTGGGCAAGGAGTGCCCATGAACGTGACAGATAGTCAGAACCGGAAATGCCGGACATCACGGAACTTGAGAGGGCACGCTGGCCGGAGAGGAAGTTCTGTCCGGTTGCGGACATGTCCCTGTTGTAGCCTTCACCATACTCCCAGCCCACGATTGCGCTTACGTCGTGGACGTCAAATGTCTTGTGGAACTTGGCAAGGTTGGTTGTGCCCCAGCCGTTTCCTTCGCCGTCAGCATTGACAAGGGTGCCGTGACCGTCAAGGCCCTCAAAGGTCTTGGGATCTGTATACTCCTCATAGAATGAGTTGTAGGTTGCATAGCGGTTGATGGAGGTAAGGGTGAGCCAGTCCGTCACGTTCCAGTTGAGCTGGAGGTCACCGGTGAGGTCATCACCGCTGCTCCTTGCGTAGTTGTACTGCTCACTGTGAAGCACGTTGGAGGCGTTGTTGGAGAACCACTTGCCGTCTGCAGTATCATCACGGCTGCCGTTCACATAAATGAGCTCGTTGGTAAGGTTGCCTTCATCGTCGTACCTGTAGGGAACATCCCAGGGAATCATGTAGTATGAGTTCTCAAGGGTACGCCAGCCGTAACTCTGGTCATGGGACTGGGCGTAGTTGAGGCGGACCTGGATGGTGAAGCGGTCCGTGATGGGGGCCGACAGGTTGAGGCGGGCGGATGTACGCCTGAAACGGTTGTTGATAAGGGTACCCTTCTCATTGAAGTGGTCAAGGCTCACGTAGTAATTCACCTTTCCCGCCTTACCTGCAACGGATGCAAAGTAGTTCTGGACCACACCGGTCTTGAAGCAGTTGTTCACCCAGTCAAAATCCCTGTCAAGCAGGTAGTCCGGATACTGGATATTTGCAAGGGCCGTAGAAACCATGGAGCGCTTGTAATTCCAGTACTCCTCTGAATTCATGGCGTGGAAACGTCCCGTAAGGGCTTTCTTGATACCTGCGCTGGCCTTGAATTCAACGGTAGTCTTGTCCTGGTTACCGCCCTTGGTGGTGACCACAATGACACCGCCGGCAGCAGCTGCTCCGTAAAGAGCGGTTGCAGATGCGTCCTTAAGGACGGTGATGGTTTCAATATCGTTGGGGTTGTAAGAACCGCCGGCAACGCCGTCTACAACAAAGAGAGGGCCTGCACCTGCGGTGATGGAACCGGTACCGCGGATACGGATATCGGCCTGTGCACCGGCAGCACCGGTGCTGTTCATGATGACTACGCCGGCAACCTTGCCCTGAAGCATGTTACCCACGTCAGATGTTGACACGTCACGAAGCTCGTCACCGCTCATGGAGACTACGGAGCTGGAGAGCTCTGCCTTCTTCTGGGCAGTGTAGCCAAGGACAACAACCTCTTCAAGGAGCTGGGTGTCCGGAGTAAGCTCTGCGTTTACTACGGTCCTGCCGCCAATCTCTATAGTCACGGGGATGTAACCCAGACTGGAGATAGTGAGCGATGCGCCCTTGGGAGCCGAGATCACGTACTTACCCTCGTAGTCGGTTACTGTACCGGCTCCTGAAGGAAGCGTAACTCCTGCGCCAATGATGGGCTGCCCGTCTGATGCGTCTGTCACGACACCGGAAACGTTGATGTTCTGGGCCATGACGGTCAGTGAAAGCGTCAATGCCGCAATCACTGAAATAGCACGGATGAAAGTACTTTTCATTGGTTATTGGTTTTTGTTACTGATATTAGATGCAATTTTAGAGCAATTCGTTGACACCTACAAGGTTAAATGCGCGGAAATATTTGTCCATGTCACGCTCAATGCGGCCAAGGACTATCTCCTCTGCATCTATGCCAAGCCTCTGGAGGTTTGCGTAAAGGAATCCGCGGGCAGCAAGTGTGCGGGGCTGCTGCCAGATGTAGCGGCAGCAGGTTGCCACAATCCAGTCCTGACGCTCAGGGGTAAGCTCCGGAAGGGCTTTGCCAAGCTCATCTTCATGCAGCCACTTTTCCCAGCGGTGGGAATCGTTGACTTCCTGGAGGAGGACTTCCTTCATGTGTGACATGACGGCCACCTTGCCCTGGGCGTGGAACTTTTTCTCCAGTTCCTCCAGCTCACACAGAGCCCTGTATTCGCTGATAGTGAATTCCGGGCCAACGTTGGCGGCGCCCATGCCGCAGAGAGGATACTCCTCAGGGTTAGCTACATCGTCAGTGTAATGACCCTTGATGTAGCTACCCAGAGGACGTACCTTGGACGTAAGCCGGCGTGCCACTTCCCCGTCAAAGATTGTGGTGTCAAGGTCCGTTCCTACCTTTCCCACAATGAAGCAGGGCCAAACATCGGCCAGTCCTTCAACCATTAACCCATTTTTTAAATCACTGATAAACGTGTCGAACGTGGTTTCATCTGCAAGACCGCCGTGCACTTCCTCCGTACCTACCTCATAGGAGATGGGGGCGATTCCGTGCTCCTTGCGGAACTTCTCCACATGGGCGATAAGTTCTACGGTGCGGGCCGCAACCAGATGAATGTCTATGATTTGTCCCTTGGGGACGTTGATGTCTACGGTAGGATCTACGTGAATGAGGTCATATCCGGCAAGCACTGCCGCCTCAAATGACTTCTTGACGCCATCCATGGCATCCTTCACGCTCCATTTTTCCGTACGCTGCTTATCCTTGAGCCACGGGCCGCCGTGGTCTATTGCAATGATGACGTCTCCGGTGAAATTCACCCTCTCCGTCTCAAAGCGGACGGTACGGACAAAATCTTCCTGCGTCATGCCGGTGTAACCACCGTCACAGTCTATCTGGTTGAGGGTGGCGGCAAAGTAAATGGGGGCGTTGTTGCGCTTTGCGGCGCGGAGGGAAGCCCTTATAACTGTAGGAGAATTGGGGCATGCGGCAAAAATGGTACGCGGAACCCCTGTTTTCTCACGCAGGATATCCAACTTGTGGAGCAACTGTTCTGTCTTAGGCATAATACATTAATTATATAAGATAACACCTTCTACAACTCTGGAGATATTTCCGGAAATGGAGGGAGAATCCGGGCTCAGACCCATGTCAAGGGACTTGAAAAAGCCCAGCATCTGTCCCATCCACGCAAAACTCACGCAGCCGTAGCATGGAGGGACGGCCGGATTCATGCCCGTGACTATTGAAAGGTCATAGCAGGACTCTTCAATGCCGGGATTGTCTGCACTGATTATGATTGTACCCTTAACGTTGTTGTTTGCCTTGACCTGATGGATAAGATCAAGTTCATAACGCCTGACATTGGGGTTTGGTGACACAAGGTACACAAGCAGGGAATCCGGTTTTACCACAGCCTTGGGGCCATGACGGAAACCAAGGAAAGAGTCAAAGGAGCACATGACGGCGCCGTCCGTGAGTTCCTGGAGCTTGAGGCGGCATTCCTCTGCTACACCCTTGAGTGGACCGGAGCCAAGGAATACGGCACGTTTGAAGTCCAGTGAAGCAATCTGCCTGATTGCGTCCTCATACTTGTCCATGGATTTTTGTACGGCATCGGCCACCTCTGCTATTATGGCAGCGTCCTCATCTATGCGGTCAATGTTTGCTATCATGGAGCAGGTAAGCAGCATGGTTGAATAGCTGCTTGTCATGGCCAGGGAGAGGTCATTGGTCTCCGGAGGCAGGAGGACGCAGAGTATATTCTCACCCTTCATCCCTGCCAGGTCTCCATCCTTGTTGCAGGTGATGAAAATATGGGCCACCTTTCCGGCGCTCTGTTCCACTGCCCTCACTGCGCCCACGCTTTCCGGGCTGTTTCCGGAACGGGCAAAGGACACAAGGAGGACCTTGCTGGAAGCGTCAAAGAACATCTGGGGATTGGTTATGATGTCCGTGGTGGCTACTGCACGGGCACTTTTGAAACTGGTTGTGAAAAGTGCAGGAGCAAGGGCGTCGCCAATATATGCCGATGTACCGGCACCGGTGAGTACAACCTCATAGCCTTCACTGAGGTATTTGTCTGTAAAGGCCTTAATCTGGTGCTTGTGCGCGCGGATATAATCCAAGGTCTTCAGCCAAACTGCGGGCTGCTGCCTGATTTCCCTGTAGGTGTTAAAATTGTACTTCATCTTTTCAATTCAATGATTGCAAATTTAAGGTTTTTTAATAAAAACTGTTTCGATTTGTGTTTTGAATTTTTCCGCACGCTCAAACCGAAACCCCGCAACAATGCAGATAATATATTGTATTACAGAGAGTTAACTCGTTTTTAAAAAGCGTTTCAACTTGTTTCGATTTTTTACGAAACAACTGTTTCAACATTAATCTTCATTGCTTTCAGCTGACGTTTCACATTGGCCGGAAGATTATTGTCGGTAACAATGGTATGAATCTTTTCCGTCTCCGTGATGAATGCCAGCGCGCGCTTGTTGACCTTTGAGGAATCAAACACCGCAATGACTTCCCTGGCCCTTGAAATCATCACCTGGTTGGTGCTTGCCTCCTCCACGCTTGGAGTAGACAGACCGGAGTCAACTGAGAAACTGTCCACGCCCAGGAACAGCTTGTCACAATAGAAAAGCTTCAGGTTGGACTCTGCCAGAGGGCCCACTATGGAAAGGCTGGATTCCCTGACAGTTCCGCCAAGAAGAATCACATTGAAGCGCTTGTACTTTATGGCCTCCATCATGGCCGGAATAGAGTTGGTAATGATGGTCAAGTCATTGAACTGCTGCAGGTTCTTGACAACCTCCAGCGCTGTGGTCCCGGAGTCTACCAATATGGTATCCCCGTTTTTGATATACTTTGCCGCAGCCCTGCCGATTGCCTCCTTTTCCCGGAGGTTGACCAGTTTTTTGAAGTTTACATGACGCTCCTCAACTTCCTCCACGGCGGAATTTGCGCCAATTATGGCGCCGCCGTGAACGCGCACCAGAAGTTTCCTCTCCTTGAGGATCCTGAGATCCTTGCGGATGGTTACTTCCGAAACACCGAAACGTTTGCTGAGCTGCGAAACGTTCACGGAAGAATCGCTCTTCAAAATCTGGAGAATAGCCGAGCGCCGCCCTTGAGCGGAATCATAAATGTCCATCAGTTAAAGTTTTTAGTGTGGTGCAAATATAGATATTTTTTTATCCGAAACAAAACGAAATGGTTTTTTTGAAGCTAAAACGAAACAAAATGAAATATTTGTGTTCCATTTTTTGTATATTCGCATAGTTTTTAAACATATCCGCCATGAAAAAATACGACATTGCAGCAATTGGGGAACTTAATGTTGACATAATCCTCAACGGCATTGAGTCAGAGCCGGAGATTGGGAAGGAAAAGTTCTGCAAGGACATGATTGTCACCCTGGGCAGCTCCACTGCCATCTTTGCGGCAAATGCAGCCGCCCTGGGAAGCAAAGTATGCTTTGTGGGCCTTGTGGGCCATGATTCTTTTGGAGAATTGGTTAAGACTTCCCTTCAGGCCAAGGGTGTGGCAACTCATTTCATAGCAGAGGGAGACACTCCCACCGGAGCCACAATATGCATGAATTACGGAGAGGACAGGGCCAACCTCACCTACCAGGGCTCAATGGACGTAATGGGCTTTGACCAGATAGACAAGAGCGTGTTTGACCTGACAAAACACATCCACCTGTCATCTCTGTTCATGCAGTCGGCCCTCCTGAGGGACATAGACAAAGTGCTTGACCTGGCGGCCCAGAAGGGCGTCACCGTCTCTCTGGACACTCAGTGGGATCCAATGGAAAAGTGGGCGCTGGACTACAAAAGGGTTCTCCCGCGTATTACGGTATTCATGCCCAACGAGAAGGAACTCTGCGCCCTTACCGGCAAGGCGGAACTGGAAGACGCTATTGCGGAGGTTCTCCCCCACCTTGGCGGCATCATGCTTGTCAAATGCGGGTCAAAGGGCTCCCTGCTTGTTGGCAAAGACGGCTCCCGCAAGCTTCTTCCGGCCTTCCTCAACAGCAATGTAGTGGATGCCATAGGCGCAGGAGACAGTTTCAACTCCGGCTTTATCAGCGCCTTTGTCAAAGGTCTTTCTCCTGAGGAGTGCCAGGTATGCGGCAATCTCACCGGAGCGGTCAACACAACCGCAGCCGGCGGAACAGGAGCATTCACATCCCTTGAGGACGTACGACAGATATGCAAAAACCGTTTTGGAAAAGAACTCCCCCTATGAAAAGACTGATTATCCCCGCCCTGCTTATTGCAGCAAGCGCCTGCTCCGGAATCCCCGCTCAAGACGGCGCATATTATAAAGGCAAGCCTGTCAAAAACCTTGAAGTACTGGTAGAAAGCAGCCCCGCCGGTGACGGCATGACCCTCCGCAGTGTGTGTTTTGTAAACACGGGAGAAAAGCCTGTCAATGTAGACGCCCTGGAGACATCACGCATTTCCATAGAGGGGGCCGATGTATGGTCCCTCCAGCCCACTTCAAGCGCAGAGCGTGAAGACTGGGTGCTTCCTGTAAAGAATGGCTTCTACAAGAAAAACTTTCTTGGAATGAACGGCAGCGACTACGGCGGCGGGATTCCCATGGTGTCACTGTGGACCGGAGAAGCTGCTGTCAGCGCAGGCATAGCAGAACCAGTCCTTAAGCTTGCAAGCATGCCTGTAAGCCGCAAAGGCAATGTAACACAGGCCTGCATAAGGCAGGAATTCAATGAACCGGTAGTGCTGGCTCCGGGAGACACGCTCCGTGCCCTCAGGCAGTTCATCACGGAATCTACAGGAGATTTCTTTAAGCCGCTCCGCGCTTTTGCCAAGTTCATGGAGGCGGAATACGGTTATGAGCCTCCGGTATCCCCGGCCGATGCATACGAGCCGGTCTGGTGCGCCTGGGGTTATGAGCGCAACTTCACCGTTGATGAGGTTATAGGAACCCTTCCCAAAGTAGTGGAGCTGGGCTTCAAGTGGGTAGACGTGGACGACGGCTACCAGATATGCGAGGGAGACTGGACGGCCAACGACCGCATAGGCCCGGACGGAATGCGCCGTATGACGGACGCCATCCACGCCGCCGGTCTCAAGGCCAAACTCTGGTGGGCGCCCATGGCGGCGGATCCGGAGAGTGCCCTTGCCCATGAGCACCCTGAGATGCTTCTGGTAAAGGCCGACGGACAGCCAGAGGACATCTCATGGTGGGACAGCTGGTATCTGTCCCCCGTCAATCCCTACACCTGGAAGTACACGGAAGACCTTGTAGACATGTTCCTTGTAGACTGGGGCTTTGACGGATTCAAACTGGACGGGCAGCACCTCAACCTGAGTGAACCGGACTACAATCCGGCCAGCGGCCTTTCTTACCCGGAGCAGGCCTGCGAGCAGCATCCGGAATTCTTCCGTCATATATACGCCCGCGCACAGGCAGACAAGCCCGGAGCAGTTGTGCAGATATGCCCCTGCGGATGCGCCATCAACTTCTTCTATACGCCATATATGAACCAGGCAGTGGCGTCAGACCCTGAATCCAGCGCACAAATCAGGCAGAAACGCAAGGTGATTGCCGCAATGTGCCCGGACCTTGCATACTACGCAGACCACGTGGAACTGAGCGACGGCGGTCTTGACTTTGCCTCCCAGATTGGCGTAGGCGGCATAATCGGCACAAAATTCACATGGCCAAAGCCCAATCCGGACGCCACCCAGAACGGCGGAAGCATCCTTACCCCGGAGAAGGAGGACCTCCTGAAAAAATGGGTTCCTATTTACTCTGAGAAAATGCTGTCACGCGGAAATTACCGCGGAGACCTTTATACCTATGGTATTGACAAGCCGGAGGCCCACGTCATTGAAAAGGACGGAGCATTGTATTATGCCTTCTATGCCGATAATTGGGAAGGAACTCCCATCCGCCTTCGCGGCCTCAACCCTTCCCGCAGTTATACGGTAACGGAGTACACACAGGACATTCCGTTCACCTACTTCATAGACGGAGCAAATCCTGTGATTACGCCCTCATTCAAGGGCAATTACCTGATTGAAGTCAAATAATCCGGGCAAGGATTAGGGAAACATTGTCCTCCCCGCCCCCATCAAGGGCCTTTTGGAGAAGATCCGCAGCATTGGAGCCGCCGTCAAGGGCGGCTTCAATGTTTTCCTCCGGGACCATGTCCGTAAGGCCGTCGGAGCATACAAGAAGGATGTCTCCCTCAAGGAGTTTACCGTCCAGGGAATCTATTGCAAGACGGCCCTCACATCCTCCGCCTACACAGTTGAGAAGGTATTTTGAGGCCGATGGATCCCCGGTGATACCACGCTCAGTGTCGTCCGTAGTAAGAAGGCGGAGAATCCCGCCCCGGAACCTGTATGTGCGGCTGTCTCCGGAATTGATAAGCCACACACGTCCGTGATGCCACATAACGCCGGTGAGAGTGCAGCCCATTGGACGGTCCTGCCCGGCCTCATAAGCCATTTGATTGAGTTGTGCTGAAGCCGCCCGCACCGTCTCACGGATGTCGTCCTCAAAAGAGTCCCTGTGGATGCGGCCCTCCGTCAAAGCATCGGCAATTGATTTCAGGGTATATTCACTGGCCTCCTCTCCCCTTTCGTGACCGCCCATTCCGTCGCTTACCAGCAGGCAGAACCAACCGTCGTCTGACGTTGTTACAGTTAAGGCCAGGCTGTCATCCCTCAGGAAGACGCCCCCCACGGAGACTGCATCCTCATTGTTCTCGCGGATCAGTCCCCTGTTGCAGACAGCTTCTACGGAGATTCTCATTCTACAGTGAATTCAAGGTTTGCAATTCTCACTTTGTCACCCTTTTTAAGCGTCACGGCCGCGCCGGCAGACAGTTTTTGCCCGTTGACATAAGTGCCGTTTGTGGAGCCGCTGTCCGTAATAGTCCATCCATCACCAGCCTTGCCGATAATCCCGTGGCTTCCGGACACATACTGGCAGGTGCCAAGTTCCGGCCAAATACCGCCCCTTCGGCCGAAAGCCCCTTCCTTCAGCACCAGCCTCCATCCATTCCCCACAAGCCTGGCGGCAGGAGATTCTTTCGCTTCGCTCGGAATGACAGAAGGTTTGGAAGACACGTCTCCCTGTCCAGACGAAGCCGGTCCGGTGGGCATGCATCCCGGAGCATCGGCATTATTTTTTGCGGAGGGTGATGCCTCTTCAGTCCCTTTATTTATCCATAAATGACCCGGAACAAGGTCATTGCCGCAGACGGGGCACTCCGTGCCGCGCTTGGGGCGTTTACACTCCGGGCACCACATCAATTCCTTGCCGCACTGGTCACAGAAGGCACTGTCATCGGGGATTGCCTGCCTGCAATAAGGACACTGGGTCATAGTACATCCTCCATCGTTATGGTTTTACGTTCTTCCTGGGTATGGGTTCCGCCTTCTTCTGCAAGGCGTGCCGCCAGGTTACTCTTGACATCGTCAAAGAGATTGCGTGCATCTCGGCCATTGCCAAAAGTCCTGCCGCGGTTATTGTACATCATAGTCAGCTTGGCCCTGACGGCATTCTCTGCCATTACGTCCAAAGTGTATCCGAACTTGTTGGCATAAATCATAAAGATGCGGAAAAGCTCATCCGGAGTATAGTCCTCAAAGGTTATCCTGTTGCGCTGAGGAAAACGGGACTCAAAGCCGCTGTTTGCAGCCAGGAAAGCCTGCATTTCATGGGTGTAACCGGCGGCTATGCACACAAACTTGCCGCGGTCGTTCTCAAGGCGGGCCACAAGGGTTTCCATGGCAGCCCGGCCGTAACCGCCGTCTGCAAGCTGGTAAGCCTCATCTATAAAGAGAATTCCGCCCATGGCCGTATCAATGACATGGGACGTGATTGCCTCTGTATCTCCCTGGTATCGGCCCACAAGATTTGCCTTACCAACCTCAACCACATGCGGAGTGGGAAGCGCGCCCATGGAATAGAGAATCTTGCCCATGAGCCTTGCCACGGTAGTCTTGCCAGTGCCGGGATTACCAAGGAACAGGTAATGCCCAAGCGGGATCTCCGGACGGCGGTTCTCCAGCTTTGCACTTTCAATCTCATTGTTTATTGTATGGGCAAGTTTTGTAAGGGCCGTCTTGACTCCATCCAGTCCCACCAGGGCGTTGAGTTCCTCAAGGCACTGCTCCACGGAAATCTTCTCCGGCTCAACATAAGGAATGTCTTCCAGGAAAGCCCTGCGGATATTTTCCGGAGTCCACTGCTCCGCAGGAAGGTCCATGATGCGGTTGTTGATATTGGTCTTGGTCTGTGCCACCATCTTGATGGCCTCTCCGGCGTTTCCAAACTTGTCGTCCTTCATGGCCACCATGTTGCGGAACATGTTCAGGGCCTTGAGCCTGACATTGTCGTCGGCAAGTGTAAAATTATACTTCTTGGCCTTAGCCGCCCTCTCGTATATCTCCAGAAGTTCTTCCGCGGTGTAGTCTTCAATATTGATAAAGTGGGAGAAACGGCGTTTGAGGCCCGGGTTGGAATTCATGAAGGTTTCCATCTTTCCGGGATAGCCGGCGCATATCACCACAAACTTTCCCGCCTCGTTTTCCATACGGGTCATCAGAAGCTCAATGGCCTTCTTTCCCTCACTGCTTGTGCTTTGTCCGGCAGCGTCCATCGGCTCCAGGTCATAGGCCTCATCCAGGAAAAGCACCCCGCCCATAGCCTCATTTATGGCGGCGTCCATGAGTTTGTCGCTCTCGTTCACCCACTTTGAGATGATATCCTTGGGCACTTTTTCAACAACCCTGTCCGTCACCGTAACACCAAGGGCCTTGAATATTTTGCCAAAGGTGCGCGCCACCGTGGTCTTTCCCGTGCCGGGATTGCCGGTAAGCACAAAATTGAACTTTGTAAGGCCCTCTGCGGCTTCACCCATCTCTATAAGGCGCTTCTGGACTGTTATTTCACTGGCAATGCGCCTGATTGCTTCCTTAACGGAATTCATGCCCACAAAGCCGTCCAGTTCCTTCATTATTTCTTCCACGGACAGCTCTCCCGTCTCCGATTCTCCAACTATGTCCTCATAGGAGAGAACATTATCAACTGCGCCGCGTGAGCTGTGGTTCTTTACGGCCTGGTTGAAAAGGGTCCTTACTTCACGGGCGTTGCCAAAGGTATCCGTGCGCTTCAGGTACATTTTCTCAAAGACGCGCGGCAGCATCTGCTCTGCCACGTCGTCAAGGGTAAAGGTGGTCTTCTTGTCGTTGCGAACAAGATACATCCTGAAAAGCTGCTCAAGTTCCGCGGCGTTATAATCCGGAAACTCTATTGTAACGTTGCAGCGGGACGGGATGCCGGGATTGGTCCTTACGAATTCACCCATTTCCTTGGTGTAGCCGGCCATGATGCACACAAACTCTCCGCGGCGGTTTTCCAGCAGCGGCAGGAGCGTGTTCACGGCATCCAGGCCATATCCTCCGCCGTCAATGCCACTCTTTGTAAGGGCATAAGCCTCATCTATGAAAAGAACGCCGCCCATGGCCTTGTCCACCTGGGTCCTGACATTCTCTTCCGTGTCTCCTATATATCGGCCGATAAGGGTTTTAGCCTCAACCTCTATAAACTGACCGGTGGGCAGGGCGCCTATTGCATTCAGTATCTCACCAAACTTTCTGGCAAAGGTGGTTTTTCCCGTACCCGGATTTCCGGTGAAAATATAATGGTCCATGATGAGCTTGTTGGCTTCCATCCCGCGCGCCTTGTTGTCCTTGACGCTCTTTATGATAGCCCTGATCTCATCCTTTACGCTCTGAAGGCCCACGTATGACTCAAGCTCTGCAAATATCTCTTCCTCCGTCTTGGGGGCAAAACATTCTTTGTCATTTACATCCCGGGGCTCAACCACCGTGCTTCCCCTGAGCGCAGCGCTTACTGAAAGGTCCTCCGCTACACGCTCTGCCAGGTGACCGTTCAGGTGGCTCAGGTCCTCCTGCCGCATGAACCAGGCAAAATGGGAGTCCAGTTTAGCCTCCAGGCCTTCTCCCGGCTTCATCTTGTACGCAGAATCCAGAAGTTCTATGGTCAGTCTTGTAAGGTCCTTTATGGTGAACGCCCCAAGTTTGAACTCAAACTCAAACTGGCTGCGGACCTCCTTGTTATTCTCAAAATAGGCGGTGAGGTGGTTCAGGGAGCCGCAAAGTATCACAATGGGTGAACCCTCCGTTGTCTTCATACGGGAAAACAGCTTGTCAAGCTGGTTCACGTCCTTTTCCCTGGTGGTAGGAACAAGTTTCTGCGCATTGGTTATCACAAGGATTCCGTCCTTGAGGGCCGACAGGTTTTTCTCAAACTCTCCGCAGAAGTCTGCCCAGTCCGCCGCATCCACTGTCTTTGGCGGCTGGGTCACTACGCCCGCTGCTATCATCTTCTTGGAAATGAGCCTTGCCACGTAATTCTTTCCGCTGCCGGAATCTCCGGACACTATGCAGTCCAGTCCTATCCTGTTGCCGCTGCGGGAAAGCTGCTTTGCCACAACAAGGCGGCCGTCAAGCTTTGCCAGCTCCGGCAGGATATCGGCCTTCCCTATAAGGCTTTTCTCTGAATACGCACTTTCCAGGACCTCGCCGCAAAAACGGCAGTACTTGGCTTCCTGACGGTTGTCTTTACCGCATTTTGGACATTTCATAGTGCTATTTGGTTTTGTTTTTTTGTATCATCTGGTGAATCTCGTCAAGCGTCATTGACTGGGCGTCCTCCGGGGGAGGTGTACGCTGTATTGGCTTGGGTTTGGTATCCTGGGCCGGTTTGGATTCATGCTTTGGCTGAGGCTTTGCAGCAGGTTTTGTTTCAGGCTTTGTTTCAGGCTTCGGCGTGGATTTGGCCTTTACCGCCGGCTTGGCCTTTTGTTTAACATCGGCTTTGGCGGGCTCCTTTACGGGAGTCACCTCCTCAATTACCGTTTCCTCCTTTTGATGCAGAATTGTCTCTACACGGCTGCTCTTGGGGATGAAAAAGCTGAATATCATCAATATCCAAACGACGCCTGCAAACACCAGGGAATTTCTGCGCCTCATCTTGAGGTCAGCTTTCCAGGAGTCAATATCGTCGTCGTTGAAAGCGCCGTTGAGTGAGGAGTCAAAGCTGTCGTCGGTTCCAAATGCAAAGTAAAGCGGCTCCAGAACCTTCTCTTCAAAGCCGGGTTTTGTGAACTTGCGCGCTTTGCTGGCAAAAGGACTCTTGAAAAACAGCACCTTGATGCTGAAGAAAACAAGCACGGCAAGCACAATTGCGGCATATATGTACAAAATAAACGTGCCAAGAAGCTTTACCAGCAGGGTGAGAAGGAAGGATGTGATTACTCCTACTATTACAGGGACAAGGCAGCCATTAGTGTCATTGTAAAACCACGCCACCGCTGCGGCTATGGCACCAAATATCCACATGAAATTGGTCACCTTTATACCAGATACGTCCACAAGAGGATGCTCTATTATGGCCATGACCAGCATGGTGAGCATGAGAAGGCATGGCAGCACTCCCAGAACCACGTTCATGACAGTCTGGCCGATGCTTCTTGCCGTGAGCGAGCCTATTCGGCCCCTTCCACGGCGAATCAGCCGGCCGGCTTCATCGGCCGCAAGGTCAAAGCGCATCACGGCATTGTCGGCGCTGTCTATCTTCCTTATATCCTCAAGATATTCCCACAGAAGCGCCTCGTAGGCATATTGTGAGCCAAGGTCCGCATCCGGATCCTCCTGATGGTGGACGGCAAGGAAGCCCCTCAGTCCCTTGCTGCGCAGCTCATTCCTAAGCTCTTTCGTTGAATGTGAGAATATGCCGCCAAGGTCTGTCTCTACATCTCCGCTATCCGTGAACACATACTCCGGCGTCCAGCCAAAGCCCTTTATAACCTTCATCCATGATGACATCATCCGGAAATCCCGGTCTTTGGGGCCGCATTTGTTCCTGTAGTCCTCACTGTTATAGTCCGTGCAGTAGACAAACCAGGAGCGCTGATCACGGAAGCGGGAGCCTTTGGTATCAAGGAAAGAGGTTATATAGTGATTATCCTCCGGATCCTGGAAATTACGGGCGATAAGCTTGTCAACCGCAGGAATCACCTTGCGCTTGTACTGCTTGGAAAACTCACTGCCCATGGCTGCGTTCCAATAATTGGTGTAAACCATGTTAAGGAAGCGCCCCAGGCCCTCTCCGGTCATTGCATAATCCGGATTTGAGGGGTCGTTTATGAGATTGATGTCACTCAGGGGATCCAGGGTCTGTACCCGCAGAAGGGCTGTTTCCCAATTTACATAATCTCCTTTCCCGTAAGGCTTTGGGAGCTTTGACGCAATGTCCTTGCTCTTGGGCCTCACCCATTCCACAAAATAACCTGACGAGATCAGTTCTACGGTTTCGTCGTCCGGGATGACCTCATTGCAGAAATTGGCCACTTCCTTGAAGGTGCGCACATCCCTTTCCACATGCTCCCCGGTGGTTCTGGAAGTGCCGGACATCGGCAAAGGGGATGCCGGATTAAGAAGAAACATGGCGGCAAAGACACCCATGTCCTGATCCATGGGAAAGCGCTTTTCCACTATGTCATGGATTTCCAGCGCCAATTCCGGATAGGGCTTGAGCCAGCGCTCTATCTGTCCGCGGTAGAGGTATTTCCGGGCAAGGTCCAGGTCATCGGCCATACACTGGGAAAGTTCCTCCGGAGTGTCCGCCCTAAGATGCTTGGTGGCGTTGTAAACTATGCCAAGGTCCTCTATTATCTCATCCTCGTCAACGGTCACCTGCTCTCCGTTCAAGGCTTTTTCTATCTCCGGAAGGTCCCAGCGTTTGGACGGATCCTTGATCAGAAGGCCCCGCACTATGGTGGCAAGAGGGTCCGGCATATCGGCCGGAATTGCAATCCTGCCTTTGGTCTTTGCCATGGCCAGCTGGTTTTCCCCGGCCTTGAAGGCGCCCTCCCCCATCCAAAGGGAGAGGATTGTCATGCCAAGGGAGTAGAAATCTGCCTTGCCGGTGAGCTCTGCGTAGGTTTTGCCGTTGTTGGTGATTGTGTTGTCCGTGTGATACAGCTCCGGGGCGGCATAAATGGGGGTGCGCACCTGGAGGGATATGCTTCGGCCGTCTTTGTCCAAAAGGTCAGATATGCCGAAGTCACAAAGGACGCAGTCCCAGGAGGCCCCGTCCCTTATAAGGATGTTTGCCGGCTTGACGTCCTTGTGAAGGACTCCGGCCTTGTGCATAAGGTCAAGGCAGATGGCAATCTTCACGGCTATGGCCGTAATGGCGGCCGCGTTGCCCTTGAGCTGGGCATTGGCAGCGCTCCCCTCAGGGAAAAACTCCATTAACTCATAATCCGGACCGAAGGCTGCTATTTTGGGAAGATGGACATCCCTGTCTTTCATCTTCTCAAGGGCCTTGAGCGCCTTCTCATTGGTCTGATATCCCTTGTGACAAAGCTTAAGGGCGTAGCGTTTTCCCTTGCTTGACACCTGGTACAAATCTCCTTCCGCCCCGCTTGAGAGTACCTTCTCCACGGTATAGTCCTTACCGTCCAGGGTAATGACATCTCCCTCCTTGTGGGCGGCCTGCACCGGAACAGGGTCATTGGCCGGGATCAACGTCGCAAGCGTCTTCTGCAGCATTGCGGCTGTCTTTTCCGGAATAGCTGTCTTTTCCGGGACAGCTGTTTTCTGGGGTAAGGTCTGGGTCTTCTGGGACATAGGCTACTGCCTTTTATAAACTTTCTTTTCTACAGTGGAGGTAAAGATCTGACCGCCTGTTTGAACAACTTGGCATCTGGTACAAGGAACCCATTGACCGCCCAGATCCGGACGGACGCACTGCGAGGGATTGTCGTGTAGGCAGTGGCAGTAGTTGCATTCCCAACCCATGGTCTCTTGAATGGGAATGCCCCTCCACTGCACCTGGACGGACTCCATCACGGCCACCTTGCGGGCGGTATAGTAGTTTCTCTGCTCCTGGGGAGTGGCGCCAGCGGGCGGGAGCATCTCCTCCATCACCTTTGCAGCGTCTTCCATGGTCTGCTGGTATTCGGCCATAATCTCCTGACGGGTGCGGCCAATCTTTCTCTTTGACGGTTTAGGGGCCGATGCCGGGGTAAATCCCACCTTTTCCATGAGGGCGCGGAACTTCTTCTCACTCTCTGTTGGCTCTGCCTGCTGCTCCTCCTGGGAATCCGGCTGCGCGCTTTCCAGTTCAGCCTCCAGTTCCTGGATTTTCATCAGAAGCCTGGCGGTTTCCTGAACCTTGGGGTCCTTTTTGGCCTTCTCCACAGCAGCGCGTGCGGCGCGGGATAGAGGCTGACCGCACTGGCCGCAGAACGGCCTGTAGTTGCGAATATTGCAGGAGGGACATACAACGCCCTCTGACGGCATGCCGCATTCCGGGCAGTCAATGTCTTCCGGGCGCATGGGCGCGCCGCAGAAAGTGCAGTAATCTACCAGCTTACGGCCGCAGACGGGGCAGATTTCATACTGCCCGTCAAGTTCCGCTCCGCAAAAGGGGCAGCCTGTGCCGGCCGACTTGTCCTTAACCCTGACGGCCGCTTTTTCAGCCTGCCGTTCCCTTGTCCTTCCTTCTGCCATATTTTACAGGGCTTCTATATAAAATACTGCTGAGTCAAACATCTTGCACATCTGAAGGTCCATGCCTTCCAGCTCAAGGTACTCTCCCTTGAAGGACTTGCCGTCTCCCCACCAGAAACTGCGCTCCGTATTCAGTTCTTTAACTGAGTATACTCTTTGAGTGTCCAGGCCCTGAAGACGGAGTACAGGTAAGGCCATGGCACGGCTGCGGAACTCCAGGGAATATGCAAATAGAACAGCCCGGCTGCGGTCCTCTGACACGTACATGAGGGCGTAAAAATTACTGTTCCAGGGGTCTGAAAGCCTGTAGATGTCTCCGTTGAAGACAAGGTCACGATACTTTTTGTAGGACTCTATGCAGCGTGAAGCCAGCTGCTTTTCTTCCTCTGTCATTGACTTTGGCTGCAGTTCCATTCCAAGTCTTCCGGCGCAGGCCACGTCAAAACGAAACTTGAGCGGAGTTAAGTTCCCCGTCTGATGGTTGGGAACTGCGGAAACGTGGGAGGCATGCAGGCACGCCGGATAGATGAGGGATGTGCCGTACTGGACTTTTACACGGGTAACGGCGTCCGTGTTGTCACTTGTCCAGAACTCGTTGAAATATTTCAGTGAACCGTAATCTACTCTGGCTCCACCGCCTGAGCAGCACTGGACTATGACATCAGGATACTTCTGACGGATTCTTCTGACTACGTTGTAAAAGCCCTGGATGTATTCTACATAGAACCTTCCCTGTTCCTTGCCAAGATAGTCCGACCCCATGCTCTCCACGGGGCGGTTGCAGTCCCACTTGATGTAGTCTATCTTGTCTGAGAGCGCCATAGTGCGGTCAAACACGTTGTAAACATGTTCCTGCACTGCCGGGTTTGAAAGGTCCAGTATCCATTGGTTACGCACCGTGGGGATCTCCCGGCCGGGACTGCGGACCACCCAGTCCGGATGTGCAGCAGCCAGGTTGCTGCGGGGATTTACCATTTCCGGCTCTATCCAGATACCAAACTTTATTCCCTTGTCATGGGCATAAGAGGCAAGATAATCTATGCCTTCCGGAATCTTTGCAGTATTCACTTCCCAGTCTCCAAGGCCCTGAGTATCATTGTTTCTTGGGAAGTCCTTGGCAAACCAGCCGTCGTCCAGGACAAAAAGTTCCAGACCCATTGCGGCAGCGTCCTCAATCATGCCGGTAATGACGGGTGTAGTTATGTTGAAATATGCACCCTCCCAACTGTTAAGAAGCGTGGGATTTATCTGCCCGCCATTGTAGATCTGGTGCCGGCGCGCCCAGCGGTGAAGGGAACGGGATGCTCCTCCCGCGCCCTCCGGACTGAATGTCCAGACCATACGGGGAGTCTGGAAAACTTTCCCGGGAGCCAGAGGATACTCTGAGTTATATGGGTTGATTCCGGCAATGATATCCACGCTGCCGCTGGTGCTGCGGGAGAAATCAATCTTATAGTTTCCGGTCCATTCCAGGGCTCCGGCAATCACCTCTCCTGAAGTCTCGCTAAACTCATCGGCATTTATGCTGAGCATGAAAGAAGGATTGGTACGCTGCGTAGCCTGGACTCCCCTTCTAGTCTGAATGCTGGTTATTCCATACGGGAGCAGACCCCTTTCCACCTGCATCTCATAAGCCCAGTCTCCGTGGAACTTGGTCAGGAGGAACTTGTCTCCCGGCACATTCATGCAGGCCGATGCATAGGATGTCAGCGTGACGGGCTTCTTTCCTCCGTTTATGATTTCACTGTGGGATGCAATGACATCTTCTTTGACGTAGGCCTCATAGATCAGTTTCACCTCCAGAGAGGTCACCGGATCCTTCAAGCTTATTTCCGTTGTGGATATCTCCGGATTGCTGTTTTGATTTACTCCCGTCACATATAGTTCCGTATTAAGGCGGCCGTCCGGATAGGTGACGCTGAGGGCGACGTCATCCACCATAAGCCCTCCTGCGGCCGGAAAGGCCGGTGCAGCTTTCTTTTTGGAATGCTCAAATGGAGATTTGTCCAGTTTTAAACCATAGCGGAGCATCTCCAGAGAGCCATTTTTGCCTGTTCTCAGGAGAAGCTGAGTATTTTCAGTTTCAACTGCTATCAGTTTCCCAGGGGTTTCCTGAGCCATGACGGCTGAAGCAGAAAGCATCAGCGCCAACAATACAAGTGTTTTTCTCATGATTATTCTGTCCTCAGAAGGCCGTCAACGGCTGCGTTGACATACTGGAATACTTCATTAAGAAGGGACTTTGTGCGAAAGCCTTCAATTTCATAACCTTTGTCGGTTTCCAGGGCAAACACTATGTCTCCCATGATTTCATATCCGGAACCATAGAGAATTGTGCCGGTCATGTTGTCACCCATTGTGGCGTCGGTACTTCTGGGAAGCATAAATACAAGGTGCCGGTTATTGAGATTCAGTTGCTCAGTAATGGCGTTGAGCCGGGGGGTAAAGCGTACCACTTCTACGGTTCTTGCGTGAATCCATGATGCCACTTCCGGGCCCAGGCGGTTCCAGTCCTCATGCTCGCACTGGCGAACGGATGCAATGCCGTTGCTGCATGCCACCAGGAATGCGGGGACAATCTCATCCTCTTCATCGGCCGGCTGCGGTTCTTCTTCCTCTTCCTCCTCATCCTCAGTCTCCGGATCCGGCAGGCCGCAGTAATCGCTTATCTGGAAGTAGAGCGCTTTTTCATCCTCTGTCAGTTCCTGATCAGAGCACACTACCTTTGCAAAAAGGTTGGCCACTTTCTGTTTGCCTTCTGCGTCCAACTGGGCCACAAGGCTCACCGCCTCACGGTCTCCCATATTGTTTTCACCATATTCCACCATTTGTTTGAAGGTGTCCATGTCAAGGCCAAAGTCCTTGAAGAATTCCACCATGGTGTTGATTTCTTCATTCTGGAGCTTTCCGTCCGCATTGCTAAGATGCTGAGCAAGCCTGTAGATGGCGGCCAGCGTTTCTAGTGTTACTCTCATGTTATTTATTGTTTTGTGTTATTATCCTCCGGCTTCAGTCTCATCATCGTAGGCCTCAAACTCCTGTTCCCAGTCATCCTCTCCTATCTCTTCCTCCATCTCATCCTCTGCTATGGCCTGCATAAGTTCACTCCCCATATCCAAGGCTTTGTCTCTCCATTCCCATGCGGTGTCCTCCTCCCCTTCCCACCAGTAATATGCCCACAACAGGGCGCAGGCATCGGCATTCTCTCCCGCCATGGTTTCCAGTTCAGTAACCGTTTCCGGAGTGAGCTGGCTTACATCCCATTCTCCCTCCTCCATATACTTCCGGCGGAATTCTTCCAGTATTTTGACTGCCGTTTCCTGCATATAGTGCTGTTTCCCACAAATATAGCATTTTTTTCACTTCTCGCAAACTTCCCTTTTCCGGGGCTGGTCAAATGACACTGTTTGGGAAAAATGATTATCTTTGTAAGATGAACGGTTTCAAGCATATCCTTGTTGTCTCTGCGGCCATGATGTTTTTCACGGCCTGTGGCTACAGGGCGGCGCTTCATCAGTCATATATCCCGGAGGTAACCACCCCGTATAATGGCGTTAGGCCTGAATACCAGCAGCTTGCGGCGTTGCTTCAGAAGGATACCGGCATGGAGCCAACCACCGGAAACGCACTGACGCTTATTACAGACGGGGCCCAAAAACTTGATCTCACCCTCAAAGAGATACAACTTGCCAAAGAATCCATTTACATTGAGTACTACCGTTTCTGCACGGATTCCGCCGGCACAATCATCAAGGACCTGCTAAGGCAAAAAGCCCGTGAGGGGCTTGACGTCAGGGTAATGATTGACAGGTCTGCAGACAAGATACAAGACCTGAAAGAGCTGCGGGGCATGAAAGCGGACGGAGTGAAGTTTTATGAATTCTACAAGCCTAAATTTCTGCTAGACTATATTGTTCCTGCGGGCGGCACACACCGGGACCACAGAAAAATGCTAATCGTAGACGGAAAGAATGTTTATATGGGCGGCCGCAACATTCAGGACAAGTATTTTGTAAGCTGGAGGGATGCCGATGTCTGCATAACCGGCCCGGCGGTGGATCACATGGCCAGAGTTTACACGGAGAACATGCTCAGGGTTAACCCGGACGCAGAACCTCTGATGGAAAGCGCGGCCCAAAACTGCATTGAGGAAGGCGGAGCAACCGTGCAGATAGTGCCTGAATCCCCTATAGACAAGACTTTGGCTATCCGAAACTGCTTTGAGTGGGCCATATCAAACGCAAAGCAGTATTTCTGGGTATACAGCCCCTATACTCCCCCGCCCAGGACTACCATCAACGCATTGAAGGAGGCTGCCCAAAGAGGTGTGGACGTTCGCTGGATAATACCGGGAGTCAATGACGTGATCTTTGAAAAATGGATGGGAGAATCCCTTTACAAAGAGCTCCTGGAAGCCGGAGTAAGGATTTTTGAGTACCAGAACAACATACTGCACACCAAGCAGTTCATGACGGACGACTACCTGACCGCAATTGGATCGGCCAACATGGATAACCTGAGCTTCTTCCTCAACTATGAGGTGGAAGCCGTAATATACGATGAAACCTTTACCCGCCACGCTAAAGAAGTATTCCTGAATGACATAAGGGACCACTGCATTGAAGTAACGCTTGACCAGGTGCGCAAGTGGAATTTCCTGAGGCAATTCAGGAACGGGTTCATACGCGTGGTGGCAGGACCATTAGCATAAGCACTATGAAACTAAAGACCGTATTAATAACGGCAATTTGCCTGATGGCATTCTCCGCCACTGCCAAAGCTCAGCTGTATGTGGGCGGCTCCATCTCAGTTGGCGCCAATTTCAATGAGAACAAATATATTTCACTGGATATCTCGCCGGACATAGGCTACAGTTTTGGGGACTGGTGCGCCGGAGCCTCTTTAACCATGTACCTGAACAACGGTGACAGCACACCATCCACTGACATTTCTATTTCAATCGCCCCCTACGCAGAGTATTATTTCTGGAGAAGCGGGCCGCTGTCATTCTATTTGGAGGGCGGCGTAGACGTGAAAGTAAACAGGTATTACACAGACACTGATTCCAGCATAAGGACCCACGTCGCACCATATCTTTCTCCGGGCATAGAGATTTCCCTCACGGACCACTGGTCTTTAATGTGCCAGGTAGGGCGTCTGGAGTATGGAATCATGACCCAAAACCTGAACTTCAGACTGGACGGAGAGGCCCTGTCATTAGGGCTTTATCACAGTTTCTAGGCCGATGAAAAAAATCCGCCACATAAACCCCGGCACCAGAAAACTCTTCATGGAGACCATGTCCGTGCTCATCATCTCTGAGATGGCGGACGCTCTGTGCGGAGCAATTGACGCGATGTACGTAGGCAAGTTCCTTGGGTCTGAAGCAATCGCGGCGCTGGGAGTGTCTGTTCCGGTTTTTACCTTCCTCTGCATTTTCAGTTATATGCTGGCTGCAGGTATCCAGCACTCCTGCACAAAAAGCATCGGCTCCGGGAATAAGGAAGAGGCAAACGGCTATTTCAATCTGGCCATTCTCACCGTCCTGGTACTGGCCGCAGTACTCACTGTAGCGGGCATGATGTTTCCCCGCTGGACGGCCACCATGCTTGGCGCGGGAGAAGGTCCCATTTTGTCCCTTGCGGCAGACTACCTCAAGGGGATAGCACCGGGAACGGCGCCGCTGCTGCTATTCCTGGTCATGGTCCCAATTCTCCAGATAGACGGCAAGTGGGCCCTGATACACATCGGCAGTATTGTAATGGCCGTGTCGGATGTGGCGTTTGACTATATCAACATCCATTTCCTCCACCGAGGAATGTTTGGCATGGGGTTGTCAACCAGCATAAGTTACACCCTTGGGCTTGGAGTATTCCTATTTTACCTTGCCGACAAAAAACGAATCTTCCGCCTGAACGCCGGAGCTATCAAGAATCTCTCATTTGGGCAATTCTTCCGGACAGGAATCCCCGTAGGGGTAAGGACTACCGCCAGGATGAGCTCTCTTGTATTTATCAACGTGCTTGTGGTGAATATGGCCGGGTCTGACGCCATGGCAGCCATCGCCGTCCAGAGAAATGTCTCCTCCGTTGTACTGAGCGCAGTCATGGGACTGTGCGGCGCCGTGCTTACATTGACCTCCGGATTCTACGGTAAACGGGACCAGGATGGCATCAGAGACACCCTAACCCTGGGGTTCCGCCACTCGTTTGGGATTGTCGCCATATTTGCCACGCTGCTATTCTTTTCCGCGCCCTTGATAGTATCCCTCTACATTGACAGGGACACCCAGGCTTTCCCCATGGCAGTAAAGGCGCTCCGCTGGCTGTCGGCCTCTATGCCGCCCATGGCATGGAACTGGAGTTTTGCCAGTTTCCTTCACGGTGTAGGCCGGATTGGAGATTCCACAAAACTGTTTATAAGCGCAGAACTGGTGGCGCTTTGCATAACAGCGTCAATCCTTGGCCTTGCATGGGGTGCGGACGGCATTTTTGCATCGTTCGCCGTAAGCCAGGGAATTATTCTGGTTTACCTTTATTTCACCCGTTCCAAATTTTTCTTACCTTTGCGTAAATGATTACAGTAGTCCTTCTTGCAGTCCTTTTGCTTGCAGCTGTGCCTGCTTTTGCGCAGCCGCAGGAGACCATAGTCTTCACTCCGCAGTGGACCGCTCAGGCCCAGTTTGCAGGATACTATGCCGCACTTGAGAAGGGCTTTTATGCAGACGAAGGCCTGTCCGTGGTTATCGACCATCCCAATGCCACCCGCACATCCATGGACCGCACTTTAAGCAAGCATGCCCAGGTGACCACCATGCCGGTAACGGAGGCAATAGAGGCGCTGGACCATGGGATAGAACTTGTAAACCTGCTTCAGACATCCATGAACAGTTCCCTGATGCTTGTGTCCCGGCGCGGCGCCAATCCTCTTTCACAAAGGGGAGCCAAGGTAAGCTGCTTCAGGGCAGGATACTCCCAGCTGGCAAAGTGCATGGCACAGGACAACAAGCTGGAATACCAGTGGATAGAGGCGGCTAATATGCTTAACCTGTTCATTGCCGGCGCCGTGGACGCCTCCCTTGCCATGTCATACAGTGAGTATTACCAGTTCCTGCAAACCGGCATCATTGACAAGAACGAGAATCTGGTTTACCGCTTCCGTGACAATGGCTACAATATCCAGGAAGACGGTCTTTACATGACACGGGAAGAATATAAGAAGAATCCGGAACGCGCTCAAAAGTTTGCCCGTGCCAGCCAGAGGGGATGGGAGTGGGTAGTAAAGAACCCTGAAGAAGCAATCCAAATTGTAATGAAGCAGGTCAGGATTAACCACATAGCCACAAATGCCACACTTCAGAGGCTCATGCTGGAAGAGATCCTTGACCTGATGGAAGACTATGAGACCGGGCAAAGGGAATATCAGCTCAAAGAAGAGATGTTTAACCAGGCCGTTCTTATACTCTTAAGAGGCGAAGTCATAAGCAAAGAACACAATATCAAGGAACTGCTGCCATGAAACCCGTGATTATATCCAAAATCAGGAGTTCCCTGTCCACAAGGATAAGCCTTTGGACGGTTCTTTTTGCCGCCGTTGTCTTCAACATATCGCTGATAGTAGTTGGCATCCTTTCACGTGAAGCAGTGAGAGAGGAAGCCGTGAGAGCGGCCGGGCAGGTTCTGGACAACACTATCCTCCGCACCAACTACATACTGGAAGACGTAGAGAACCTGGCAGACAATATGGAGTGGCTTATCTATAAGGATATAGACAATCCGGACGCCATGATGGAGTACTCCCGCAGCATTGTGCTCAACAACAGCTTCCTGAACGGATGCTCCATCTCATTTGAACCATACTTCTATCCGCAAAAGGGTAAGTACTTCAGCTGCTATTCCAACAATAACGGCCGATACGTATACACAACCCAGGAAGGCAGTGACAATTACCAGTACTTCTACCTGAACTGGTACATGCTTCCAAAGCTCCTGAACCAGCCCTGCTGGACAGAGCCATACACAGACCAGGAAGAAGGAGACGAGGCCACAATGAATATGGAAATGAACGTCTCCTACTGCAAGCCCCTCACAGGAAACGACGGCAGTTTTATAGGCGTACTTTCTCTGGACATATCCCTCAAATGGCTGTCAGAGACAATATCGGCAGTTAAGCCATACCCCAACGCCTTTGCCTTCCTGCTTGGCAGGGGCGGCACTTTCCTGGTGCATCCGGACCCGGAAAAGCTTTTCTATGAAAGTATATTCACGGAAAGCCTGAACGGTGACATGGATCCGGAACTTGTACAGCTGGGCAAAGACATGCTGGCATGGAAAGAAGGCATGTCCACTTTCAAAATTGACGGCAAAAGCAAAAGCTGCGTTATATACAAGCCGCTCCTTACCACCGGTTGGAGCCTTGCCATAGTTTGTCCGGAATCAGACATATTTGGCAGTTACAACAAACTCAGAAACATCCTGGGAGCCGGCCTTATACTGGGCCTCATCCTTATGTTCCTGGTCACATACAACATCATCCACCGCCAGCTGCTGCCACTGCAAAAGCTTGCCACCCATGCGGAGACTATCGCTTCCGGGAAGTTTGACGTTGAGCTCCCGCACATGGACAGGACAGATGAGATTGGCGTTCTCAACCGGGCGTTCCGTTTCATGCAGGTGTCCCTCATCTCATATATCGACAAGCTGACATCGGCCACGGCAAAGAGAGAAAGGATTGAAGGAGAGCTAAGGATTGCGCGTGACATACAGATGGGAATGGTTCCCAGTACCTTCCCTGCCTTCCCCGGAAGGGCCGATATTGACCTTTACGCCTCCATCAAGCCTGCAAAGGAGGTTGGAGGAGACTTGTACGATTTCTTTATCCAGGATGAAAAACTCTATTTCTGCATAGGTGACGTCAGCGGCAAGGGTATTCCTGCCAGCCTGCTTATGGCGGTTGCAAGAAACCTTTTCCGCTCTGTGGCATCGGAGGGACTGCCGCCGGAGGAGGTTGCAAGAAGAATCAACGACACCATATCGGAGGACAACAAACAGATGATGTTCATCACTATGTTCATAGGTATGGCAGACCTTGCAACGGGGACTCTCCGTTTCTGCAACTGCGGCCACAATCCTCCTGTCCTGCTCAAAGCCTCGGCAGAATTCATGCAGTGCGAAGCCAACATTCCCATTGGCGTAGCAAAAGGCATGGTGTTCAAGGGACAGTCCCTGGATAATTTCCGCGGCACGCCCATCCTCCTTTACACGGACGGCTTGAACGAGGCAGAGAACAACCTGAATGAAGAATTCGGCAACAAGCGTCTTCTCTCCGCCCTCTCCGGCACGCCTTACCAGGACGCGAAATCCACCATCGGCCAGCTTTTGAAACTTGTCTCTGACCATGTAGGAGACGCTGAGCAAAGCGACGACCTTACCATGCTGTGTCTAAAACTGCTGTAATGAAGAATCTTTGGAGTGCCCTTATCCTTTTGATTGCCGTGTCCTGCGGCCCCCACGGGCCTTCTTTCAGGGAACGCCTTGATGCGGCCGTGGATTCCACCCTTGCCTCTTATACCATTGACCAGAAAGCGTGGCAGCTTATCCACGTAAGGACAACCGCCCTGCAGGACAGCCTGTATCCGGTGGGCGGAATAGTGCTCTTTGCATACGACGTCAAGGATTCGGCGCAGCTGATGCACCTTGTGGACAGTCTGCACGCCCTGCCTTCCCAGCCCCTGATTTCCATTGACGAGGAAGGCGGCCGGGTAGCCCGCATAGGCCGGAACAAGGCCTTTAACGTGCCGCGCTACGAATCCATGGCTGCACTTTCCGGGCCGTCGGAGGCATACCATTGCGGGCACAGTATAGGCCTGTACCTTGCGCACTGGGGCATCGACATTAACTTTGCGCCTGTTGCGGACGTAAACACCAACCCGGAAAACATCGTAATCGGCAATCGTGCTTTTTCCTCAGACCCTTCCGTGGCAGCGCCCATGGTGGTCAATTACCTCAAAGGCCTCTCCGACGCCGGAATTTACGGCTGCCTGAAGCACTTCCCTGGTCACGGGGACACCAAGGCCGATACTCACTTCGGCTATGCTTCCACCGGCAAGACCTGGGAGGAAATGCTTGAATGTGAGATGATTCCTTTCAAGGCCGGGATAGACGCCGGGGCACCACTTGTGATGAGCGCCCATATATCGGCCCCAAATGTCACATCTGATGAAACTCCCGCAACAATGTCACGGCTTATGCTTACGGAAAAACTGCGCGGAGAACTTGGTTTCCAGGGAGTCATAGTCACTGACGGCCTTGGGATGGGAGCCATCACCCGCCAGTATTCGGCCGGAGAAGCTGCCGTTGGAGCCATCCTTGCCGGGGCGGACATCCTCCTTCTTCCGGAAGACGCGCTCCAGGCTCATGACGCCATAGTTTCTGCCGTAAAAGACAGCCTCATCACCCCGGAGAGACTGGACCAGAGCCTCCGGCGCATTCTTGAATTAAAATTATCAAAACAAATAAACTGATGTCAGAAAAACAATTCAGGGTCGAGAGCGACCTTATTGGCGAACTCCAGGTTCCCGCCGACGCATACTACGGAGTGCAGACACAGCGCGCGCTCAACAACTACAAAATCTCCAACACCCGCATGTGCGACTATCCGGAGTACATAATAGCAATCGCTTATGTCAAGATGGCTGCTGCAGAGGCAAACGCCAGGCTGGGCGTGCTTGACCGCAAGATTGCAGATGCAATTGTGGCAGCCTGCAAGGAGATTGTAGGAGGCAAGCTGTGGGACCAGTTCCCTGTGGACATGATGCAGGGCGGCGCCGGAACTTCCGTCAACATGAACGCCAACGAGGTTATTGCAAACCGCGCCCTGGAACTTATGGGCCACGCCAAGGGAGAATACCTGTACTGCTCCCCCAACGACCACGTCAACTGCGCCCAGAGCACCAACGACGCCTACCCTACCGCTTTCCGCTACACTTTTGTGCGCATGAACCGCAATCTGGTTGCCGCACTTGAGCAGCTTATTGCCTCCTTCCGCGCAAAGGGAGACGAGTTTGCCAACATTCTCAAGATGGGCCGCACTCAGCTGCAGGACGCCGTTCCAATGACTTCCGGCCAGGAGTTCCACGCCTTTGCAACCAACCTTAAGGAAGAGCTTGCAAACCTGGAGCGCAACGTAGTGCTTCTGAAGGAAATCAACATGGGCGGCACCGCTATCGGCACAGGCCTCAACGCCGTTCCCGGTTTTGCAGAGCTTTGCACTTCCCTCATGAGCGAATTCACGGGAGACAAGTTTGAGGTGGCCGAAGACCTTGTGGAGGCCACCCCTGACACCGGCGCTTATGTCAGTTATTCCGCTGCCCTGAAGCGCCTTGCCGTCAAGCTCTCAAAGATTTGCAACGACCTTCGCCTCATGGCTTCCGGTCCCCGCTGCGGCCTGCATGAGATTAATCTCCCCGCCATGGCTCCCGGTTCTTCCATCATGCCCGGCAAGGTGAATCCCGTTATCCCGGAGGTTACCAACCAGGTATGTTTCAAAGTCATCGGCAACGACACCACCGTGGCATTTGCCGCAGAGGCCGGCCAGCTGCAGCTCAACGTGATGGAGCCTGTCATTGCAGAGAGCATCCTGGAAAGCCAGACCTGGCTCACCAACGCCATGAACACCCTGCGCACAAAGTGCATTGACGGCATCACCGTAAACGCCGATCACTGCTACCAGATGGTGAAAAACTCTATCGGCATTGTGACCGCCCTTAACCCGTACATAGGCTACAAGGCTTCCACCAAGATTGCCAAGGAAGCTCTGGAAACAGGCGGCAGCGTCTATGACCTTGTGCTGGAGCACGGCCTCATGACCAAGGAGAAACTTGACGAGGCCCTTGACCCCGCCAACATGACCGCCCCGCACGAGCTGATCAAATAGTTGCTGGCGCATAACTCGCTGATTCACAGCGTATTACTAGAATTAGGGTGCACCTGCAGGTGCACCCTAATTGTTAGAAGTCGCTGATTATCAATCGGTTATATGCCAGCGGAAACGCCTTCTCCAAACAGGGCAAAGTCTCCGCGCAGGGGATCCTCCGGAAAAATCTGCGCCAGGCGGGCTGTGAGGCGGCGGGCGGCGCTCATGGACGTTGTTTTGGACTGGAGAAGTCCAAGCCGTACGCTTTGCTGCAGAACGTGCGTATCCATCGGCATAATCAAAGTACGCTTGTCTATGGCCGATGACCACAGCCCAAGGTCCACGGGAGAGCCGTCACGCACCATCCAGCGGAGGAACATGCACACCCGCTTGCAGCAGGAGGTGGCGTCCTTGGGGATAACGGCGTTGCCGCCATGGGCCGAAAACCATGCAGTTACAGCCTCTACGGCACCAAGTCCTGTGGTGCTTCCCACATAGGCGCAAAGAGAGCCGTACTCATTCAGCAGCAGCCGGTAAGCTTCCAGGAAGTCATGCATGACACCCACCGTGTATAGGCGGTAGTAGCATGCCTTGGAGCCAGCCGGGAGGTCGGCCTTGAAGGCCCCGGAGCGCACCCAGCGGTCCATGTCTCCGCTGGCCCGCTCAAGCAGCCAGCCTATCTTGGGCATAAACTGGGCGCGGGAACCGTATGACAACGCCTGAGCAACAAAGGCCGTGGCCTCCTGATTGGAAGCTCCCGAGACCTGATGCATCCACCAGGATGGGTCTCCTTCAATAAAAGAGGGAGTCTCGTACCTTGCGGCGAGCTCCCTCAGCAAGTTGTCAATATCCATTAAAGGCCGATGCTTTTGAAGAAATCGTTACCCTTGTCATCTACCAGAATGAAGGCCGGGAAGTCCTCAACGGTGATTTTCCAGATGGCTTCCATGCCAAGTTCCGGATATTCAACGCATTCAATGCTGCGGATGCTGCTCTGTGAAAGCACTGCAGCAACGCCGCCGATGGTTCCAAGATAGAAGCCGCCATGCTTGGCGCATGCATCCGTGACCACCTTGGAACGGTTGCCCTTGGCAATCATCACCAGGGATGCGCCATGATCCTGGAACTCATCCACATAAGGGTCCATACGGTTTGCAGTGGTGGGGCCCATTGAGCCGCAGGGATAGCCTGCAGGTGTCTTTGCCGGGCCGGCATACAGGATAGGATGGTTCTTGAAGTAATCCGGCATTCCTTCTCCTGCATCCAGGCGGGCCTTAAGCTTGGCGTGGGCTATGTCACGGGCCACAATGATGGTTCCCTTAAGGTTTACGCGGGTACCTACGGTGTATTTGGTAAGCTCTGCGCGCACTGCATCAATGCCCTTGTCAAGGTCTATCTCAATGCCCTTGGGGCCTTCTCCGGGCTTACGGAGTTCTTCCGGAATGAGCTCAGAAGGGTTGGTGTCCATCTTCTCAATCCAAACACCGTCGGCATTAATCTTTGACTTGATATTGCGGTCTGCGCTGCAACTTACGCCCATGCCGATAGGGCAGCTGGCGCCGTGCCTAGGAAGACGGATTACGCGGATGTCATGGGCAAGGTATTTGCCGCCGAACTGTGCGCCAAGCCCAATCTTCTGTGCCTCCTTAAGGAGTTTTTCTTCAAGGTCAATGTCACGGAAAGCACGGCCAGTCTCATCTCCAGTTGTGGGCAGGGCGTCATAAAACTTGATGCTGGCAAGCTTCACGGTGAGGAGGTTCTTTTCTGCCGATGTGCCGCCAATCACAAAAGCGATGTGGTAAGGCGGGCAGGCTGCCGTACCCAGGGAACGCATCTTCTCCACCAGGAAGGGGATGAGGGTGCCCTCGTTCTGGATGGTGGCCTTGGTCATGGGATAGAAGTAGGTCTTGTTGGCGCTGCCGCCGCCCTTTGCCACCATGATGAAGCGGTACTCACTGCCGTGGGTGGCCTCAATATCAATCTGGGCCGGGAGGTTGCACTTGGTGTTTACCTCATTGTACATATCCAGCGGGGCGTTCTGGCTGTAACGCAGATTCTCCTGGGTATAGGTGTTGAATACACCCAGGCTGAGGGCTTCTTCATCCTCAAAGTCCGTCCAAACGTGCTGTCCCTTTTCTCCGTGGATGATGGCCGTGCCGGTGTCCTGGCAGAAAGGAAGTACACCCTTTACGGCAGTCTCTGCATTGCGGAGGAACTGAAGGGCTACGTATTTGTCGTTGTCCGACGCCTCCGGGTCCTCAAGGATTGCCGCTACCTGCTTATTGTGTGCGCGGCGAAGCATGAACTGGCAGTCATGGAAGGACTGCTGTGCCACCAGGGTAAGGGCCTCAGGGGATACTTCCAGGAGGGTCTTGTCTCCCAGTTTTGTGGTTTTTACAAGTTTCTCAGATCCCGGAATCTTGTAATACTCTGTAGTGTCAGGGCCCAGCTGGAACATGGGCGCGTATTTAAATTCTTGTGCCATTATTGTGATGTGTTTTTATTCTACTTTTTGTCCATGTGACCGAAAAATCCTCTGCAGTTTCCTCCCAGTATAGGGAATTACTCCGCCATAGGGCGAACACTTCTCCCATAGTACCGCTTGGCGCCGTCAATCAATATGTTTGGCGTGTCTGTCTTATTCACTTCTGGATTCCAAAGGCAAAGTGTCACGGCAGATCTGGAATTCTGGTCATAGATAGAAGCTGACCAATAATGTCCTGCGGCACTGTTCGCCACGATCTTGGTCCCATTATACCATCCGGGAAGAGGGAAGTAAATACACGCCCCATTCTTTTTGCTCTTGAACTCCCAGCAAATGTGACCATTAACATCTGAGATTTCGGTGTCGCAGTTGTCAACCAGTTCCTGCAATTCTTTAGATGTGGGCATTCTCCAGGGATTTCCCAATATTATAGAGGCCACATCATCTTCTGCTTCAAGCGTGGTAAGATCATCCTTTGTCCCGGAAGCCGCGTCTGTATTATACTTTGTTAAAGATGTCTCGCTCCCGTTTGCCCACTTGTATGTATCCCAGGTATAATCATTCTTAGAGGACGTTTCTCCCCACGCGAATAAGCCACCGAAGTCCTCAGGCAGAGATGCACCAACATTGCACGTTGCCCAATAAATTCGATATCCTTCTGATGAATGAAACCCCATATCCACAGCCCCGGTAGGACAAGGAATGGACACGACTACATTGCAGGTGGCTGAAACTCCGCTTCCATCCTTGGCCGATACGGTGATAATAGCCTTTCCTTTGGCGACAGCGGTCACTAACCCATCTTTCAATGTAGCTACAGAGTTACCATCTATAAGCCATTCTAGATTCTTGTCGGATGCATTGTCCGGGCTTATGGCGGCTACAAACGTGTATGTTTCCCCTATAACCAAATCAAGTGATGTCTTGTCAAGCGAAATACCTGTCACGTGAACAGTCTTGTCTCTTCCATCATCAGTTTTCCCGGAGTTGTTCTCTTCCGGTGTACATGCAAAGATCAAAACGACGATGGCGGCAAATACGCCAGATACTTTTCTCATAGGACAGGTGAATAGCTTTATGTTTATTGACAAAGATAACCAATCCCTACGACCTCTGCAAATCTTTTGGAGGATTAAACATTTTATGCTACCTTTGCAGTGAGATAATAATTCGCAGGCAGGATGGGTAAAGGGTAAGTGCAAAAGTCCCCGCCAGCTGTCCCTCGCTTTTTGAAGTAATTCCGCTGCGGCATCTTGGGGCAAAGCCTATTGGGAGGTTCTTCGGGATCTCCCTTTTTCATCGGCCTCTATCACTGTAATGCAATACTGCACCTTTGTCTTGTCGCTTCGTTTGACACCGACCAGAAGTTTGACAAGGCCTATGCCCACACACTGATACTCCATTCTCAGCATGCTTTCAAACTTACTCTGGTTTTTCTTATTTTGATTGGCGGGCACCTTTTCAATGAAGATGGCGTTTGATAGAATTGCGTCCAGCTGAAGAACTGCCAGCGTAGACAAATAGGTCAATGATGCATGGCCGGCAGTTTCCACCAAAGAGACATTCTTGATATTGATATTATCTTTTAAACTGAAATTGTACCGCTTGGCTTCCGGATTCTTGAGTTTCCATTGGTGATAGAAAGACAGAATGAGTTTATGACGAGTTCTTTTGTCTTCTGACGTATCTCCGGTCGGGATATCATCAGCGGTGATTTCAGCCTCATCATCTTCATACGGGACAACTGGAATCTCACTCAAATCCGGTTCTTTTATGTAGCCGATAAGCATTTCAAACGGCACACCCATTACGCCTGCCGCCTTGTAGATGGTCTCCAGGTTCTTGGATTTGAAAAGTGCCTTAACATTCTGCTTCCGGATTCCCATCCGCCTGGCGAACTCGGCCTTGGTCATCCCAATCCTCTCCAGCAGCGCCTCCCCCTTTGCTTCAAAGTATATCTGATTCATACAGCTCTTTTTTACAAAGGTAATAAATATTCATTACTTACCTAAGAAAAAAACAGTCTGCCGCAAAAGCAACAGGCTGGCTACTTGCACGTTGCCTCTGCAGCCCTATTATTCTGAAACGGGACGGCGGACATACCAATGCAACGGATGGCGCCGTACCTGGCCACACCGTCGGGACCGAAGTTAACGTACCACGCGTAGCTCGGACCGTCAGAAAGGGAAGACGACCAGTAGTAGCCGCGGGAGACCGCAAGGTCGAGGCGGGTGCCGCAGGTATAGTATTTTTCACGGAGAATTACGATATTTGCACTGTTATGGCAATAAAAATCAATCTTCATGAAACGGAGCAGGAACTGTTTTGCTGCTCAAAGTGGTGGGGAGACCCGGACCTCCCTTTTGATATGGAATACCCCCTGGCTAAGGCTAATGAAGACGGGGAGGAATTTGACTACCCGCTCACTTTTGTGTGCCAGATAGACTGTGAGGACATTGCGCCCTTTGACCCGGAGGGCCGGCTTCCTCACCAGGGCATGTTCTACATTTTTGCCGGACTGGATGAGTATCTGGACCTGGACAGCCCCTGGCACAACGGCCTTGGAGAGTGGCCCCGCAAGCAGGTGGTGGTCAAGTACACCAAGTCCATAAACATGGAAACCTTCCGCAGCGCTATTCTTGTGGATGATGATGACCAGCCGCTTACCCAGCCTGCCCTCAAAATGACTTTTGAGGCCTGCCCGGACAATGACGACTGCACCAAGCTCCTTGGCTTCCCCTTCTTTGAAGAAGTGCTTCAGGAACACCCCGGCTGCGTTAACTTCCTCCAGATAGACTCAGACACCGCCGGCCTCCGCTTCTACGACGAAGGCCAGCTGAATCTTCTCTACAATGAGGCCGATATGGCCACCGGCAAGTGGCGTCTGGTCAAGGCCTACATGACCTCCTGCTAGCAACACTATGAAAAAAATTGGGGCAATTATTCTGGTGGCGGTCATGACCGCTGCATGCAACCCTTTGAGTCTGCTGAATATCAGTTATGAAGACTTCGACCTTGAGGGACAGTTCTGGGCTGTAAGTGGTATGACTGCGCCCTACGGGCAGCAGGAAATCGGCCGTATGCACTACAGGGATGCCGACGACAACCTTGTTCCGGCGGAATTTCTCTTCTCCGGCGGTAAGGTAAGGGTGGTTTTCCCTTCCGGGGCATACCGTACAGTGGGGTATAAGCTTGACGCCGGAGCCCGCACCATCAGCTTTGACGCCCCCATCACTTACGGCTGCGAGGTCAACTACAATGGCAACAAGTACATCGGCCAGGACATTAAGCTTGCAAAATATGAGATGATGTCCGTGGGTGTAAATATCCCCGGTCAAAAGTTTAACGGGGAGGGGCTTATGTTCTCCTTTTTTGACACATCGGCCAAAGATTTCCTGAGCGTGGACCTTGACAAGCAGCAGTGGGCCGTGAACATGGTGAACATGGAAAAGGCCCTCCTGACTCCGGTGTACGAGATTTCAGGAGAATACGGCACCAAAGAAATAGGGGTAAACTCATTCAAGCTGGATAATCCACCCACTCTCTGGTCTACGGAATGCGTCTATGAAAATGCGGTTTTCACGTGGGTGGCCGGGGCCGATTTATCCTCCATCCACTGGGGCCCCAAGTGGCGCAACATGTCTGAGGCCGATGCCCAGTGGCTGCTGGACAACTGCGTCTGCCGCCGCGTGTGGCATGACCGTGAGGCTGGCACCAAGGGTTTCTACTTCATCAGTTCAGACAATCTTGGCCTTGAATTTCCATGCGGTGAAGTTGGAGAAGAACTTGGTGTTTGGCTCAGTAATGGCAAAGCCCTGGTCTACAAAGTGACAGATCCCAGAAACGATTCCTCTGCAGAAGCCCGTATAATCACCCCTTCGGCCGATGCAAAGTATTTCCTGAGGCCCGTGCTGAAATAGTAAGCCATTGAAGCTGGCACATAACCGACTGATAGTCAGCAACTTCCAACAATTAGGGTGCACCTGCAGGTGCACCCTAAGTATTATAACACGCTGTGAATCAGCGAGTTGTGTGCCAGGGGCTATTTCAGCAGTTCGTGCGGGGCACAGTTCCTCTATTTTGTCGTTGCAGGTCACATTACTAAGCGTGGCAGGTTAGACAAAGAAACGTAGCGGGTCTGCAAAATGGCGGCAGACCTGCGACGCAAATCGGCCATAGCGCCAAAATAGCGTTGCAGGTGACGCCAAAAACGCAGACCTGCGACAGTCTGTCACCAGACCTGCAACACTGGGAACGCAATAAAGCAGGTTGGATACATAATCCCGCGTTTTTTTGTATATTTGCGACCGGTTAATTTAAATCATTATGAAAAAAGCGTTTATCCTCATGATGTCATTTCTTGCATTTGCGGCTTGCGCACCTAAAAGCGGTGCCCCCGCACTTGATCTGACAAGCCTGGACACTACAAGCAGTCCAAAAGTGGATTTTTATCAGTACTCTACCGGCGGATGGCAGGCCAACAATCCCCTGCGTCCGGAATTCTCCCGCTACGGCAGCTTTGACGCCCTCCGTGAGCAGGCACAGGAAAATCTCAACGCCCTGTTCCAGGAGATGACCACCCTCAAGACAAAGCCCGGTACCGTGGAGCAGAAAATCAGTGACCTGTACAAGATGGCCCTTGACTCCACCACCCGCAACAATCTTGGTGCCCAGCCCATACAGCCCTACATTGCAGATATTCAAGCTGTTGAATCTAAGGATGAGCTTGCCAGACTCCTTGGAAAGATGAACCTTTACGGAGAAGGCGGATTCATGAGCTTTGGCGTAGAGGCAGACCTCACCAACTCTGACATGCAGATTCTCTACCTAAGCCAGGGAGGCCTTGGAATGGGAGACCGTGACTACTACCTCAAGGAAGAGAACGCCGCTCTCAAGGCCGGTTATCAGGAGTTCCTCAAAAAGGTTCTCACTCTTTCCGGCATAGAGGACGCCCAAAGCCTTGTGGCAAAGGACATTCAGGTGGAAGATGCCATGGCAAAGGTCTTCTGGAGCCGTGAGCAGAACCGTGACATGCAGGCAATCTACAATCCCATGTCAACGGAAGAAATCTGCGCAAAATGGCCCGCTATCCGCTTTGACCTCCTTACATCGGCCGCAGGCGTTGAGCCCCAGGAAAAGGTCATTGTGGCTCAGCCCAGCTATTTTGACGGCTTGTCAAAACTCATTGAAGAAAGTCCCATTGAAACCCTCAAGGCATACCTCCTTTGCCAGTTTGTTAGTGACCAGTGCGGCGCCCTGAGCGACGAATTCTACACCGCAAGCTGGGAATTCTTCTCCCATCAGATGGCCGGCGCACAGGAAGAGACTCCCCGCTGGAAGAGAGCAATGAGCGTTCCCAACGGCATACTTGGAGAGGCTGTAGGTGAGATGTATGTAGCCCGCTACTTCCCTGAGAGTTCAAAGAAAAAGATGGTTAAGCTTGTGGAGAACCTCCGTACCGCCCTTAGCCAGCATATTGATGAGCTTGAGTGGATGGGTGACAGCACCAAGGTAAAAGCCCAGGAGAAACTTGCCGCATTCACCGTGAAGATTGGCTATCCGGACAAATGGAAGGACTACAGCACCCTTGACATCAACCCGGAGAACACTTATTACGAGAATCTCCGTAATGCATCGGCCTGGTATGTCAAGGACAATCTTGACAAACTTGGCAAGCCCACGGACAAGACAGAATGGGGCATGACTCCCCAGACTGTGAACGCCTACTACAACCCCACCACCAACGAGATCTGCTTCCCCGCAGCCATCCTGCAGAAGCCTTTCTTTGATCCGGATGCCGACGAGCCCGTAAACTACGGCGGCATCGGCGTGGTGATTGGCCACGAGATGTCACACGGCTTTGACGACCAGGGTTCAATGTTTGACGCCACCGGCAACATGGTTAACTGGTGGACCGCAGAGGACAAGGCCAAGTTTGACGCCCTTGGAGACAAGTTGGTAGCTCAGTTTGATGAGGTTGAAATCCTTCCCGGCGTACACGCCAACGGCAGGTTTACCCTTGGTGAAAACATTGGAGACCACGGCGGCCTTTCAATTGCCTTCACCGCAATGGAGAACGCAGTTAAGGGCAAGGCAGATCCCATGATTGACGGCTTCAGCCGCGCCCAGCGTTTCTACCTGAGCTACGGCGCCATCTGGGCACAGAACATCACTGACCAGGAGAAGGCACGCCTCACCAACCTTGATCCCCACTCCCTTGCTGTCAACCGCGTAAACGTGAGCGTACGCAACTTCCAGACCTTCTTTGACGCCTGGGACATCCAGGAGGGAGATCCCATGTTCCGTCCTGAAGAGGAACGCGTACACATTTGGTAGCAGAACGCTTCATATCACGGAAAATCAAATTCCAGGGAAACATCGCGGCCGTTGCTACGGCCGTGAGTTTCTTTGTTATAATTGTAGCTGTGGCGGTGAGCTCAGGCTTCCGCCACAGCATCAGGGACGGAGTAGCCGCAATGACCGGAGACATATACATTACGCCTTATGTCTCCGGCAGCGGCGACCCTACTCCCATGCCCCGTCACCTGAGCAGTGAAGAAAAAATTCTCTCCGTTCCCGGAGTCACCAAAATAATCCCAAGCGTTACCCGCGCGGGGATAGTGAAAAGCGGAGAAACGGTCCACGGGGTTATTATAAAGGGCGTCCGGGACAGCTCCGGCCTGGCCGTCTCAATACCCCACAGGCTGCAGGAAATCACCGGACTTGGGCCCGGAGATGAACTCACAACCTACTTTGTGGGAGAAAAGGTGCGAGCCCGCAAATTCCGCATAACAGACGTCCACCGGGACATACTGGAGGCCGATGACAACCTGATTGTTTACGCCGGCCTTGAAGACATGCAGCGCCTCTGCGGCTGGCAGGCAGACCAGGTAAGCGGATTGGAAGTAAGGCTAAAAGATGCCTCACGCGAGGCTTTGTCACAGGCAGAAAGTCACATAGGCATGATACTGATGACCAGCGAGGACCCGCAGGAAAACTCCCTGTTTGTAAGTTCATCGGCCAGGACATATCCGCAAATATTTGACTGGCTGGACCTTCTGGACGTGAACGTGCTCATTGTGCTTCTTCTGATGACAGTGGTGGCGGGATTCAATATGGTGAGCGGCCTTCTGGTGATGCTCCTGAGGAACATCCCCCTGATTGGCACCCTCAAAGCCATGGGCATGCGGGACAGGGCCATAGGCCGTCTCTTTGTAAGGATTGGGGCAGAGGCCGTCCTTAAAGGCATGCTTGCCGGCAATGTGCTGGCCTTCCTCTTCTGCCTCATCCAGGGAACAACCCATATTATTCCGCTGGACCCGGCAAATTATTTTGTCTCATGGGTTCCAGTTTATCTGCCGATAAAGGGCATACTGGCGGCCGATCTTGCCGCCTTTGCCGGCATCATCCTTCTTATGTGGCTGCCCTCACTGGTAATCTCCAGGATTGACCCGGCACAAACCGTTAAGGCCGACTAATACAGGCGGTAATACTCTGAGTATTTTTCCATTACCTTTTTGACGTAGGACACTGTATGGTGCTCTGGCGGGAGATGTGTAGAGACAACATCCCACCTGCTCTGGTCTTCTCCTGCGGCCTTGGTTTCACGGATGAGCCTCCATACTTTTGCCTCGCCGTAGTTATAGGCCGCCAAAGCAAATTTCAAGGACTCCGTGGGGCTGGCCGCAACGCCTGAATACATCTTCTGAAGGCGGCTCAGGTAGCGTGTCCCAACACGCAGGTTGGACTGAGGGTCAAACAGATACTCTGTTGAGTAGCGATTGCTAAGGACCTGCATCAGCCCTACTGCTCCTTTATGAGAGGAGGCCTGGTTGTTGAAACGTGATTCAGTATATATAACTGCGGCAACAAGGCGCCAGTCCAGACCTGCCGAGTCTGACGCAGCCTTGATAATATCATCATACAGACTTATTGCTTCACCCTCTCGTTCTGCAGTCAGGGAGTCTGCGGGATGCTCTACTATAGAAGATATCCTGCTTTTGAGCGGGATTAACAGGAGCAGCAGGATAAACACCGCCGCAATTATTGCCGCTTTTCTGGACATTGTTACAAGCCACCTGCGCCCTTGAGCATACCGCCAAGACCACCTCCAAGGCCGCCGCTGAGGCCGCCTCCCATACCACCGCCGGAACCGGCCCGCTCAGAGAGTGTCCTATTCCTTCCAATAGGCGGATAGAACGGCCAGGAAATACCAAACTTGAACACTGCCGGGGGCTGGATGTAGTGGTGCGCGGTAAAGTAGTCGTGCTTGTCAAGCGGCCAGCCCTTGCCCATGTTCTCAATCTTGAAGAATATGCAGGCCTTCTTCCACTGGATGTTGACAAACGGATCAAATATGGGCGTATTGCCGTAAAGGGTTTGATTCTGCACAGTGAACGTGCCTGTAACGGGATTGTATCCCGGAGCGTACCACAGAGTGGTGTACCGTGCATTCACGCCAACCTGGAGTTTCATCACCTTGGGATCCACTATTACAAACTGCAGGTACCACCTAAGGTTTAGCGCAAGTGTTGGAAGCGGAAGCACCTCCTGGTTGGAGCTTAGCTGGAACAGCACCTGGTTGTCAAGATGGACAGGGCCAAAGGCAAAGTTCTTAGTGAGCCCGGCCGTAAGGACGCTCATGGGCACATTATTCTGCTTCACCACGCCGGTGGAGTCATAATATATATTGTTGGCCAGCAGCGCATATCCGGCCTCTGCCTTCAAATCCCATTTGGGGATGTTCAGGCTTGCCTGAATCTTGGTGGTAGAGACCTTATTGAAATTGTTCTCCCACACATAGTGGTTGGAGTAGAAATGCTGCTGATAGAAATCCGGCGCCTTAAGGGACGTCTCCACGGACGCATCCAGGCTTATTGGACTCTTAGGATAGCGCCTGAAAGGGAATACGTTAAGTTTAATGTGTCCACCCAGGCTGAAATCATTGGCCTCCACTCCGGTGAGGTGGTATCGGCCCGTGGCATCCCACTCAAGGTACTTGCTAAGCCGGCCTTCCGCCCCAGCAAATACGTAAACCGTATTCCATACCAAATTGGCCGGCTTAACCAGTGTATAGCCGGGCTGCCTGAGGTAGAATGTCTGGAGCCTGTCTCCTACACCGCCCTCTATCTTAGAGACTATTGCGTCCTCTTTCCAGGGCTGAATCCTGAGAACAATCCTGTTGTCAAGGCGCATGGTCCTGAGGGAATCCGAGCTCTTGGAAGGATTCTGATAGAAGGCGTCCCTGTAGAAGGCCGACAGGTTTGCCGACGTATTGTCCACATACTTCTTGCTGTATGTAGTCCACTCCGTACCCGTGCCGATAAAAGCAGTGGTGGTGTTGGTGTTGAGCGTGTCTGACGGCACCCAGCTTGTATCCTTGCGATGCTTGATTTTCTCTATGAAATCAAACGGAATGCGGTAGCTCTGGTCCAGGAAGAAAGTTGTCTTCTTGTAGCGGTTTGTGGCCGATGGCAGATTCACGTCCACCTCCCTTACCTGTACCGTGGTATCCCTGATCCAGAAATTGTTCTGCACGCCGCCGCTTTCCTGCCTGGTGTTGGTGTTGGCTATGAATCCGGCATGTGCAAGGTATTTCTTGCCCAGCCAGTTTGCGGTTACAAAGTATGTGCGGTTGTCCGTGTCCTCGTTTTTGAGGTTGCCGGCGCCGCCGTAGCGCTTCATCTCCAGTGACAAGTTAAGCTGAGGCAGGATATTCTGTGTTGTGAATATTCTGAAAGCATCCTGGGCCTGTGTGCCGCTGGAGAACAGGGAGCCGTAATACTCCCACTCAGTATACGGCGTCTTGGTATTGAAGAACGGGATATTGTCGGCCGTATATGTCCAGGTTTCCATGGGGTCATAGAAACTAGGAGTGAGTTCTTTGTTGCGCTTGAAGAAATTATAAGTCTGAACGGCGCTGCCGTAGAAGCCCAGCCAGCTGGCGCCAACATCCTCCCTCATGAAGGGGTAGTCATAGAAACGGTAGTTGGCTGTAGTGTCCCACTCAAAGAGTTCAACTTTGTTGTACAGGCGGTCATGCTTCCAGGAAACAAGCCTTTTGAAGTAAAGGGAATCCGGCAGGAAAGCCGTTTCCAGCACCCTGGGAGTAGACTGACGGATACTGTCCTTGACGTGTTTTATACTGTCTTTCCGCTTGAGGATTGAATCCTGCTGGTGAAGCAGTATGGGAAGTTTCTGCTCATAGTCATAACGCTTGCGCTCCGCCTTACTGAGGCCTGCATACCATTTTGCAAAACGCTCCTGAGCCACAAAGGAGGAATCTGCCAGATACAGGGAATCAATGCGGGGCCATAGGACAGAGTCTCCTTCTGCCTTGAGGGAATCCACCACAAGGCGGTGAGTAAAACTGTCCTTTACAGCAATATACCATTGATACAGGAAAGGATCCGTGGTCTTGAGGCTGTCCGGCACTTTCATTGTGTCACGGGCAAACACCTTGGGAACGGTGTCTTCTTCCTGGCCAAAAAAGTCAAAGTCTTCTTCCAGGCTGTCCGTATGGAACAGCATATCCTTCACAGACAATGTGTCCTTTATTGACAGAGTATCTTTTATAGTCAGGCTGTCTACCCGCACCGTATCCTTAACGGCGCCGGGGAACCATTTGTGCAGACGGACAGCACGTGAGGCCTCTACACCCACGGTCTGAGCTGCTACAAGCCCCGCCACAACGGCGGGCAGCAATATGTTCCCCAATTTAGACACAGTCTGCAAATTTAACATTTTTTTGTAACTTTGCCGGTGATATGAATGCAAAAAGCATACTTACAAGATACGGAATATCAACGCTGGGCCTTGTTTTGGTAGCCCTGGGCGTAGGCATTTCAATAAAGAGCAACCTTGGCATAGCGCCGCCTTCTTGCCCTCCCACAATCCTCTCACTCAAATGGGGCGCAATTTCCGTAGGGACCTTCACCTGGATGATGCACATAGTTTTCATCCTTTCACAGTGGGCAATACTTGGGAAAAAGTTTGAATTACGCTTCCTTATGCAGATTCCCGCCGCCTTTGTGTTTGGATATATGTGCGACGCATCAATCTGGCTTTTCAACGCAATTGACGCTCCTGCAAGCAATTATTTTGTCCAGGTACTGCTTAGCCTTGCGGCTGTGGTGCTCACTGCCATAGGCATCAAGCTGGAGGTTGTAGGAGACGGATGGATTCTGGCCGGAGACAAGACTGTAGCCGTGCTGTCAGAGGTTACGCGGACTTCATTCAGCCGTGTAAAAGTGCTGTTTGACATTGCCCTTGTGGCAGTCACCGCGGCCTTCTCATACTTCGCATTCGGCCTTCTGGACGGAAACGGTTCCACCGTGGTCATAAGGGAGGGAACGCTCATCCTGGCCATACTCACAGGCATCTGCATGAGGTTTACAGACCCTCTGATAGACCGTATATTCTCCAAATGAAGCCAGCAGCCCAGATTTTCAGGGACTGGATGCTCCCCGGGGCCATTGTCCTGGGCGTAAGCCTTTACTTGTTGTATCACTACACGCCGGCGCTGCATTTCAACGAGCGTCTGCTGCACCTGATTGTCTCTGAGGGGCAAAGAGTGGTGATTGCAACTCTGCTTTTTTTCCAATTTGTGAAGATATCTCCGCACGACCTTAAACTCACCCGCTGGCATCTTCTGGCGCTTGCTTTCCAGGTTGGGCTGTTCCTCATTCTTGCCTTTGTCATATCCCGCATCCCGCGCGGTGACGTGCGAATGCTTCTGGAGTGCGCCATGCTCTGCCTTGTATGCCCCACCGCATCGGCCGCTGGAGTCATTACTGAGAAACTGGGCGGAGACCTTGCCGGAACGGTATCTTACGTGGTGATGATAAACGTTGCCGCCACCTTCCTGATTCCTCTTGTCATACCTATGGTGAATCCATCGGCCACAATGGGATTCTGGGCATACGTGGGGCATATTGCCCTTAAGGTTTTCCCCGTGCTGGTACTGCCGGGCCTGGTTGCCTGGACCTTCAGGTACACCACTCACAAGGCTCAGCGCAAACTCATGCGCTGGAGTTCCTGTTCCTTCTACGTATGGGGCGTAGGACTTACGCTTGCAATGATTCTGGCAACCCGTGCGCTTATGGAGAGCCGCCTGGGAATTTGGGCTATATGCGGTATAGTCGCGGTATCAATGCTATGCTGCTTCATCCAATTTTTCACCGGCCGGCATATTGGGCGCGGCGCCATTGACAATCTCACGGCCGGGCAGGCCCTGGGGCAGAAGAACACCGGCTTCCTTATATGGCTGGGATACAACTATATGACCCCCGTCACATCAGTGGCCGGAGGTCTCTATGCCGTGTGGCAGAACCTTTTCAACAGCTGGGAACTGTACCGCAAGCTCAACGGCCCTCAGATACGGGCTTCCCGGAATACCTCAACTATTGAGGGATAAGTATTTTTCAAGAAAGGCGGAAGGGAGGATTTTGCAACCCAGGCGGCCTTGGTTATGTCCTCTTCCCTCTGGGGGGTGAGATTGGTAGGATCTGTGTACAACATGTCGTACCACCATGTGTGCTTGAGGTGCCACAGGTTGTCACGGTAGTACACATGGTCCGTGATGCATATAAGGCGCCTTAGTTCCAGCTGGTCTACGCCGGTTTCTTCCTGAACTTCACGGATTGCGCAGATTTCTATGTCCTCTCCCGGCTCCTGATGGCCTTTGGGCAGGTCCCACAGGCCGTTGCGGGAGATAAGCAGATAGTCTCCCCTGCGGTTTGACACCAGTCCTCCGGCGGCATTGACCTCCTTGAACTCCGCACACAGGCGGCGGTAGGTACGCTCCTGGTCATCTGATGGGATGTAGATGCGGGACAGCGTGTCCTGTACCTCAAACATCCTTACAAGATGGTGGATGTCAAGTTTCTCTCCAAGGTGGAATTCAACGGAGTTTGCATCGGCCAGGGCCTCATCCTGAGGGGAACAGATGATTATTGTACGCTTTCCGAAATATATTTTGTGCATAATTTACTATCTTTGCCTGCAGTGCATCATCGCAGCGATGTATGGCCCTCCCGAAGGGCAAAAAATAATGCCGATGCCCTCCGGGAGGGCCACACACCGCCGCGATACAAATATAAAGATTTATGACAACAATAGAAAGCAAACACGGCACAGTTTCACGTCAGGCTTATGAGCTGTACATGTCGTTCACGGATATGCAGAACTTCCAGAGAATGCTTCCGGAGGACAAGAAGGACATGATAACTGCCACTTACGATACGCTTCAGGCACAGGTGCAAGGCTTCAACATTGGTGTGAAGGTGCACCAGAGAGTCCCCTACTCCAGGATTGAGCTTGTAGACTACGGCGCTCCTTTTGCCTTCCACATAGTGCTTCACTTTGAGCCGGCAAGGGAAAACCCTTACAACACGGACTTCTGGATCAATGTGGAGGCAGATCTCAATCTTATGATGAAGATGATGCTCTCCGGAAAAATCAAGGAAGCCCTTGACAAGCTTGTAGACGGGATAGTGGACGCCTCCAACGGCAAAATGCCGGAGGGCGTAGACTTGTCCCAATGGGCAAAATGACGGAAGATTTCAAGAATCTGCTGGCCCAATCAGTAGGATTGGAGATGGCGGAGATGGCACTGAAAGCCCTCTCCGGAGAGCCGTCCGTATCCATCCGCCTGAATCCGGAAAAACTCACGGAGTGCCCCTTCCCCGGGGCGCAAAAAGTGCCATGGAGCCCCTACGGCTATATCCTGCCGGAGCGCCCGTCCTTCACTCTGGACCCGCTTTTCCATGCCGGATGCTATTATCCGCAAGATTCATCGGCAATGTTTGTGGGGCATGTGGCCAGAAGATTCTTGGACAGGGAGGGCATGTGCGTCCTGGACCTTTGCGCCGCCCCGGGAGGAAAGAGTACAGACCTTGCCGCATCCCTGAGGGAGCGCTTCGGAAACAATTTCACCCTCCTTTCCAACGAGGTCATGAAGGCCCGCTACGGCATCCTCCGGAGCAACCTTGAAACCTGGGGAGACAGCCGTACAGGCGTTGTATCACGGGACCCGTCGGCCTTTGGTACAACACCCGTATTTGACATGATTCTGGCCGATGTCCCCTGCTCCGGAGAGGGCATGTTCCGCAAGGACCAAAAGGCCGTGGAAGACTGGTCTTTGGGAACGGTGGACTTTTGCGCCGCCCGTTCAAGGCGCATCCTTGCCGATATTTGGCCAGTGCTTAAACCAGGCGGCATCCTCATCTTCTCCACCTGCACCTTCAATCACATAGAAAACGACGACACCGCAGAGTGGATTGCCGCTGAACTTGGTGCCGATATCCTGCCTCCGGAGGATTTCCCTCCCGCAATTAAAACCCGCTGCGGACAGCTGATGCTTCCGGGGATGGTCCCGGGAGAAGGCCAGTGGGTGGCGGCACTCAGAAAGCACGGCACTGCAGACGGCATGCGCCGTGGAGACCCTTTCAAGATGTTTATGGCAGAGATTCCTGCTCTGGCCGGGGATAACCACCCGCACGTGAGCGTTGACAGAAACACGGCCCTCAGATATCTCCACGGAGATGCGCTAAAGCTGGAAAACGCTCCTGTGGGTTTTATAACAATATGTTATGAAGGCCATCCGCTGGGGCCTGCAAAAAACCTTGGGACAAGGTGTAACAACCTGTATCCCAAGGCTAAAAGGATAAGGATGGACGTTTAGCGCATCTGAGTGTAGGGAATCTTGTCCATATCGCCATAGTCAAGATTCTCTCCGGCCATACCCCAGATAAACATATAGTTTGAAGTACCTGCAGCGGCGTGGATGCTCCACTCCGGGCTCATTATGGCCTGCTCATTGGCCAGCCATACAATGCGTTCCTGCTGAGGCTCTCCCATAAAGTGGCAAATCATATTACCCTCCGTCACATTGAAATAGAAATATGCCTCAATGCGACGTGCGTGGGTATGGGCCGGCATAGTGTTCCAAACGCTTCCGGGTTTGAGTTCCGTAAGGCCCATCTGAAGCTGGCACGGACCCTCTTCCAGTACATTGTTGACTATGAGCTGATTGATTACGCGGTCATTGCTGTCTTCCATTTTTCCGGCGGCAAATGAATTTGCCTTCAGGGAGCCCTTACGGCCGTCAATGGTAATGAGCTGAGTCTTGTACGCCTTGTGAGCCGTGGCCGAATTGATATAGAACTTGGCCGGATTGGCGGCGTCCTTGCTGCGGAACGTCACTTCCTTGTTGCCCCGTCCAACATAGAGGGCCTCCTTAAACTTGAGTACGTACTCCTTGCCATCCACGGTCACAATGCCTTCTCCGCCAATATTAATAACGCCAAGCTCCCTCCTTTCAAGGAAGTAGGAGGCCTTAAGCGGGTCAATGGTTTCCAGCTTCAGTTCCCTGGTGGCAGGGAAAGCGCCGCCAAATACAAAGCGGTCATAAAGGGAATAGGTGAGGCGGATTTCATCGGCCACCATTACCTCGCTCATCATAAAACGCTCACGGAGGGTCTCCGTATCATAACCCTTCACATCGGCAGGATGGCAGGCCGTCTGTACTGTGTACTTTGTCTGTGCGCTCATTGCAATTGTGCTAAGCAGCAGTGCTGCGGTCAATATTTTTTTCATAAGAAGCTTTGATAATTCTGCGGCGATTGAAAATTGCCATAACGGTGGTGCCCACCACAAGGATGCCTGCACCAATCCACTTGAAGTCGTGAACCAGATGGAAGATTACCCAGGAGAAGATACTGGAGGCAAAGTCCAGCGCACCTCCCTGAAAACCTTCCGGGATAGCCACGGCAGCGTCTCCAGTGCGGGCGTAAACGTCCTGCGCCGCAAGGGTAAACCACGGCGCAAGGTCTGTGACAAAGTAAAGACCAACGGTAAGGGCCACAAGGCCGATGATAAAGGTCTTCACCACATTGCCCTTTGTCACGGGCAGCACGGCCGGGAACAAGTAGAACATACCGGCCAGTGATGCCAGCGGCAGGAACTCGTTTCCGGGCAGGATTACGGCCAAAAGCAGCGTCACGGGGATGAGCAGCAGGGATACCACCAGCGTTGTAGGATGGCCTATCACCAGCGCCGGGCTCATGCCGATGTTGATGCCGGCAGAGTTCTTGAAGCGCTTGGAAACCATCTCTTTGGTTGCCTCTGCGATGGGCTTGAGACCCTCAATGAACAGGCCGGTGATGCGGGGAATAAGCTCCATCACGGCACCCATCTTGATTCCCAGGCCAAGGATGGCGGGGATGTGATCCACAATCTCCTTCCAGGAAGGATAACTCAAAAGGCCGATGCCGATGCCAACGATCACACCCAGCAGCAACGGCTCTCCAAGAACGCCGAACCTCTTCTTTAGGCCCTCGGCATCAATGTCCAGCTTGCTGAATCCGGGGATGCGGTCCATGCACCAGTTCAGGCCCTCGGCAAATGGCACGAAGCCCTGGACGAAAGGCTGAGGCAGGGAGATACCGTCCACGTCCTTGTAGTAGCTCTGGAACTTTTTAGTCGTGAGATCGGCCATGAAAAGCGTGATAATAAAGCACACGATGGCGGCGAAGAAACCCCACCATATATTGTCACAGGCAAAATACACCACTGCGCCTATGAAAGCGTAGTGCCAGTAGTTCCAAAGGTCTATATTGATGGTGTTGGTAGCTTTTACCAGCAACAGAACGATGTTGATGGCAAGGCAGACGGGGATGATGAAGGCACCCACGGTTGTGTTGTAGGCCACGCTGGCGGCCGCCGGCCAGCCCATGTCAAAGATACCCAGCTGCAGATGATAGATATCTGTCACCTGCTTCAGCGGGCCGCCCAGGGATGAAGTGAGAAGGGCCGTTACCACGGAAAGGCCCACGAAGCCCACGCCAACCAGAAGACCGCTCTTAAGCGCCTTTCCGGGCTTGATGCCGATACACACCCCCAGGATGAAAAAGAGGATGGGCATCATTACCGCAGCGCCCAGGCCAATAATGTAGCTAAATACTTGTTCCATTATTTAGGCTGCTTACCGATGTATGCCAGGATACCGCCGTCTACGTATAGGATATGTCCGTTCACGGCGTCCGATGCCTTGGAGGCTAGAAATACAGCCGGGCCGGCGAGCTCTTCCGGATCCAGCCAACGGCCGGCGGGAGTCTTTGCGCAGATGAAACTGTCAAAAGGATGACGGCTTCCGTCAGGCTGCAATTCACGAAGCGGCGCAGTCTGTGGCGTAGCTATATATCCGGGGCCGATGCCGTTGCACTGGATATTATACTCTCCGTACTCACTGCAGATGTTGCGCGTAAGCATCTTCAGGCCGCCCTTTGCCGCTGCGTAGGCGCTGACTGTCTCTCTGCCAAGCTCACTCATCATTGAGCAGATGTTGATAATCTTGCCCTCACGGCGCTCCATCATCTCAGGGACAACGGCGGCAGAGCAGATATACGGGCCCACAAGGTCCACATCTATCACCCTCTGGAACTCTGCGCGGGACATCTCATGCATAGGGATACGCTTGATTATGCCGGCGTTGTTCACCAGGATATCAATCTGACCCACTTCTGCGTGAATCTTATCCACAAGTTCTTTTACGGCCACCTCGTCAGTGACGTCGCAAACATAGCCGTGAACGTTCTTGATACCGGCCTCCTTGTATGCCTCAAGGCCTTTTTCCATTGAAGCCTGGTTGGAGGTGTTGAATATGATGTTGTCAACTCCGGCATCCACAAATGCTTTTGCGATGGCAAAGCCAATGCCGTAAGCGGCGCCCGTAACCCAGGCATTCTTGCCTTTCAAAGAAAAAATGTTTTCCATAATCTATACTGTTTACCAGCCTAAAACTGCCTGCTTGGAGCTGAAAGCCTCCGCTTCGGAAGCAGTTAGGATTTTACCGTAAGCGTTGCGTGAACTTGTAGAGACGCCGCTTGTGCCGTACTCCTTCCAGCCGTCCGTGGCAGTAGGAGTGGCGGGTGTGGGCGTTTTTCCTGTATGCCATCCTGCGGGGGCAATGACGTCGGACATTGTGCAATTTATGTAAGTCACATTGTCGTTCACAGACGTGTCTCCGCCGGAACGGGCAAGGTACTGTGAGCCTTTGGCCACACCGTCCTCAGCCGTGAGAGAGCAGTTAAGGAACACAAAACCCTTTGAGCCTGCCGGGCAGCGGGCCTGAACAATGTAACCTCCGGCGCGGGAACGGATCTCGCATTCCTCAAAGAGGCATGCGCTGGGATATCCCCAGATATAGTCCACGTGCCCTGCAATCATGGACTTGTGCACCCACACGGAGCCCTTGCAAAGGAAGGTATCCTGCCAGGAAATCAGATTACATCTTTCAATGGTTAGGCGCTTGCCGTCGGCATTGAAGTAGATGGTTTCTGCCTGGCCCTTGTGGTCATCGGCCCAGAAAGTATTCTCAACGGTAAGATTCTCAATAACAAGATTGTTGCAGCTTGCAATGTAGAAGAGGCATCGGCCGCTGTTTGTGCCGATATTAGCTCCTGCCGAAGGCTTTGAAGCTATATCCGAACCGGAGCCAAGGGCATAACTCTCGTTATTGGGATAGGCTATAATGGTCTTTTCACGGGAGGCGCCGCGAATTGTGAGATTGTTCTTATCCCTGAGATAAAGCAACTCTCTGTACGTTCCCTCCCCTATCTCAATAGTTACCTCCTTGTCCTTGCCAAGGCTTGTGGCATAGCTAAGGGCACCCTGCACAGTGCAGAAGTCCCCGCTCCCGTCGGCCTTTACGCTGAGCGTTGTGCCGGAAGGTTTTGCCTTGGTCTTAAAAGGCATATCGTCTTTGCCCACGGCCTTGCCTGCCACGGAAGCATCTGCTGTTACGTAATATTCCTTGCCAAACTCCAGGGCCTCATTGTGAAGCTTTATCACAAGCTTCCCGCCCTCGATACGAACCGGAGTATAGTGCACCGGACGGTAGCGAGTGCTGTGAAGGGCGTCCAAAAACGTGTGGAAAGGGGTATCGGCCTTTATCTGCTCCTTGGGGATCATTGTGCCATCGGAAAGGACTGTGACTTTGTCCATATCGGCCATGTCAATCTTGTCCACAAGGGTGCCGCCTTTGGAGAACACCTGGATAAGACCGGAAGTGCCAAGGGTGGCCGATGTCCCAACCTCAATCACAATGGGGGCATCCACGCAAACCTCGTCTTCAGATGGCTGGGGATCGGGATCCGGGTCAGGATCCGGAGGTGTTGTGCCCGTGGTGGAAGCCTCAACGGAAGCGCTCCAGTCAGACTTTCCGGTATCTGTCACAGTGCGCACCTTAAAACTGTAAGAAGTGCCGCTGCTGAGACCGTCAACCGTTACGTTGCGCTTTTTCACGCTACCCTCATGGACAAGCGTGCCACTTTGGCTCAGTTCCCAATCATAGGCCAGGGCGCCCTGAGCGGCATTCCACTGGAATGTCAGGGAATTTTCCGTAGCGCTGTGAAACTTGAGACCTGCAGGTGCCTCCGGCTCAGTGACAGCCGGACCGTCAACGGCCGGCTTGCCACACGCCAGAAGTAATAAAGCAAATAATAATGCTGAATATTTTTTCATAATGAGATCTTAGACCTCTACGGGTTTGTACCTTGGTACCAGTACCTTCATAAGGCTCCAGGCAATGAGGTAAGCCAGGCCGCAGAAGCAGAACATAATGAAGTAGCCTGCGGGCTTGCCTTCAAAGCCAAGGAACTGGAAAGCGGCGCCCTGTGCCTCGGCATAGGTAAAGAGCTGACCTGCAACCCACTGGATAATCATGGAGCCTATACCGCCTGCCATAGCGCCGATTCCGGTAATGGTGGCAACGGTGCTCTTGGGGAACATGTCTCCGGTTGTGGAGAAGAGGTTGGCACTCCAGGCCTGATGTCCCGCACCGGCAAGGCCGATGAGAATAGCGGGCCACCAGGGGCTGTTGAAATGCACGCCCAGGGGCTGTGCCAGCAATGCCGCAAGCGGGAAGAAGGCAAAGATGAGCATAGCCAGCATTCGGCCGGCATAGGGGTTCATGCCTTTCTTGTCCACAAATACCTTTGGCAGGTATCCGCCGCCAATAGAAATCACCGTCACTATGAGATACAGAGTAAAGATGAGCCACTGACCAAGCGTGGAGGTTGCCGGAGCATGGAATTGGTTGCTGAAGTAGGACGGAGCCCAGAACAGGAAGAACCACCACACACCGTCGGTAAAGAACTTACCGGCAATGAAGCTCCAGGTTTGCCTGAAGGTGAAGCACTTGAGGAAAGGGATGGTATTCTCTTTTTCCGGAGCAGGAGTTTCACTCTCCGCCGTATCAGCATCATCCTGCTGGATATAGGCCAGCTCTGCCTCGTTGACGTGCTTGCTGTCCTCAGGCTTGTCATACATGAAAGCCCAGAAAAACATCCAGATGTAGCCCAGGCCGCCAATGATGATGAAGGCCATCTCCCATCCAAACTTCACTGCAAGCGGCGGAATCAGCAACGGGGCTGCAAGAGCGCCCACAGATGCGCCGGCATTGAAGATTGATGTTGCAAATGCGCGGTCCTTCTTGGGGAAGTATTCGGCCGTGACCTTGATGGCGGCCGGGAAGTTGCCGGCTTCACCAAGGGCCAGTATACCGCGGCACAAAAGGAACAGATACACGCTCACGGTAGAGATTGCCAAAGCCCAGTTGCTCACAATCTGAGCCGTAGCCCAGCCGCATGTAGCGTGCAGGACAGCGCCGGTAGACCATACTCCTATGGCCACAAGATAGCCCTTCTTGGTGCCCATCCAGTCTACGAACTTACCCGCAAACAGGCAGCATACAGCATAGAAGATGGAGAAGAAGGAGGTGATAGTACCGTAGTTGGCATCGGTCCACTGGAAGGTGGGCTTGATGAACTCCTCGTAGGTAAGGGACAGCACCTGGCGGTCCAGGTAGTTGACCGTGGTGGCCACGAACAGCAGGCTGCACAGCCACCACCGCCAATTGGTCATTAATTTTTTCTGTGTACTCATGGGCTAAAGAATGGATTTCACGGCTTTGCGCATACCTTCGGCCTGAATGAGGGCCAGGTCGGCGGTAAGGAGGTCGGTAAGACCGGGGATTGCATTGAGGTTCTCTCCCCAGATGAATTCATCGGCCAGGACACCCTCTGCAACCTTGCGTACGTCGCCGGTAGCCCAGAGGTTCTTCAGGAGGCCGGTGATCTTCTCATCGTCCTGAGGGACAATCTCGTCCTCTCCTCTCTTGCCGCCCTTATAGTAGGTGCAAATGCCGGCAAGACCAAGCACCAGGCCCTTGGGGAGTTCTCCCTTGCGCTCCAGATAGGTCTTTAGGCCGGGGAGGTCGCGGGTCTTGAACTTGGGGAATGAATTCAGCATGATGGAAGTCACAAAGTGCTTCACAAACGGGTTGCGGAAGCGCTCAACGACGTCTCCGGCAAACTGTAGAAGTTCTTCCTTGGGAAGATTCAGCGTAGGAAGGAGCTCGTCGTACATCACCTTATGCACAAACTGGCCGATTTCCGGGTCCTCGCAGCACTCCTTCACGGTGTTAAGGCCGCTCAGGTAGCCAACAGGTGAAAGCACGGTGTGGGGGCCGTTAAGGAGAGTAACCTTCCTCTCATGGTAAGGGGCCTCGCTGGGTACAAAGAGCACGTGGAGACCTGCCTTGTCGGCCGGGAATTCCTCTGCAACCTCCTTTGGAGCCTCAATCACCCAGAGGTGGAAGATTTCGGCCTTGTCAAGGAGATGGTCGTCGTAACCGGCACGCTCGCAAAGCTGGGCGGCATTGTCACGGGGATAACCGGGTACAATGCGGTCTACAAGGGTGCTGTATACGCCGCAGGAGTTTTCAAACCAGGCGCTGAAATCAGGGCCAAGGTTCCACAGCTTGATGTACTCACGGATGCATTCCTTCAGGTGCTTGCCGTTCTCAAAGATGAGCTCGCAGGGGAAGATGATAAGGCCCTTGTCAGCAGCGCCCTTGAAGTGCTCAAAACGGTGATACAGAAGCTGAGTGAGCTTGCCGGGATAAGAGCTGGCGGGCTTGTCGGAAAGCTTGCAGGCAGGGTCAAAGGCTATGCCGGCCTCAGTGGTGTTGGAAATCACAAAGCGAATCTCCGGCTGCTCTGCAAGTGCAAGATAAGACTCAAAGTCCTCGTAGGGGTTAAGGCCACGGGAAATAACGTCAATGAGATCCAGGCTGTCTACCGGCTCTCCGTTCTGGAGACCCTGCAGATTAAGGTGATAGAGGCCGTCCTGCTCGTTGAGCCAGCTCACCATTCCCTTCTCTATAGGCTGGACAACCACCACGGAGCCATTAAAGTCCGTCTTCTGGTTTGTCTTCCAAATAATCCACTCTATGAATGCACGAAGGAAGTTGCCCTCGCCAAACTGAATAACTTTCTCTGTGTACTGCTTTGCCTGCGGTGCAGACGTACGGTTTAGTCTTTCCATATTATTGCGTTATTATTCTGTTTCTTTTACCACTACCAGTATAAGTCCCTGCTCGCTTGACTTTTGCTTGATGGTATACTCAAGCCCCTTTTCAAGGGCAATCTCTCCGGAGTCTCCGTAAGTTGTGAAAGGCGTCTCAAACACCTGGGCATCACCACCAGTTGGAACAAGCTGAATCTTTGCGCCGGTGTCAGACTCCTTCCTGCGGGCAAAATAGAATTGCACCGTTGTGTTAAGGGTTGCCGACGTTGTGAAGGTCACATAACCGGCGCTGTTAAACTTGAGGCCAAAAGAATACTCAGTTCCGCCGATATTGAACGGTCCGTTGTAGGTTGTTGTAGAGGGGCTGCGGAAGTCGGCAGTATCTGTTGAATATGTGAAGTAACTGCCTCCGGTTGTTTCAATTACCTTGGAACCGGTTGCATACAGTGTGTAGGTACCGGGACCGGCGGGTTCCTCAGGGTCTTCGCCTGAACCGGGATCCGGGTCAACGGGGTCGTCGTCAGAGCCGTTGAACTCCGTAATGCCCGCATTGTCAACCGGAATGGGAGCCTCTGTATATCCAAGCTTGCCGTAACCGGCGTTGGCCTTTACAAGGGCGGGAACATCCGCGGCTGCGGTGACGGTATAGGTATATGCAGGCTTGAAGTCTGCATAAGTCAACGGCGTAATTGTGCTTCCGTTATAAGAAGTATACTGCACGTTGGACAGCGGATACGGATCCTTGGCCTTTTCGGGGCGGTTTACGTACACATTCTCAGTGGGATAGAGGTATCCGGCTACGCTACCCTGAAGGTTGGAGACGCCGCCGTCCTTGGCGGGATATGTACAGATGTCAGTGGGCAGCTGCACGCCGTCAAAGTAGTTGTATTCCACAAGCACCTTTGCGCCGTAGGCACTTCCAACGCCGTAAGTAGTGTTCCCGTCAAAGAGATTGTTGTAAACGTGCACGGTACCAAAACGTACGCGCGGATGACGGGAGCTGGACTGGTCAAACCAGTTGTGGTGGAAGGTGGCGGTGATGGCTTTGTCGGCCGAAGCGCTGTTGGAGTGACCTACCAGGCAGCTCTTCTGCGTTTTGATGTAATGGCACCAGGAAACGGTAACGTTCTTGGAAGCGTGGGTCACGTCGGTGGAGCCATCCTCGTAGTCCTTGGTCTGGTTAAGGGAAGTGAAGGTGCAGTGGTCTACCCATACACCATCGCATTCCTGCATTGAAACGGCATCGGCACCGTTGTTGGCCTTGGGCTGCTGGAAGTTGATGTTGCGGATGATGATGTTGTTTGCGCGGACGCAGAATATGCCTATACGGTCCATCACAAAGCCGTCCGTGCCGATAAAGCTCAGGTTGGATACGTCCTTGACGTCAAACCAGGGATGAGCCTCGGAGAAGTCACGGCCGTCATCCGGCTTAAATGTGCCGCTGAGCCAAATAACGGTAGGGGTATGGTTACCCTTCTTCTCGTCCTTGGTGCGCTGCAGCAGCCAGGTCTGGAGGGCCTTGCCATTGTTGAAATGGAAGGTCTGGGAGCCTGCACCCTCACCACCGGTTACGCCGGAGGCATAACCAACAAGTGCGGTAGGATCCACATCACCAACTGTGGGAGGCGTAGGGCAGTCAAGGTCGGCCGATGCGCCGGGAACGGGATCCTCTCCCGGGTCTTCACCGGATCCGGAACCGGCCGGCTCCCACTTGATAGAGTAGAAGTTAATACCGCTCTCCATGGAATACAGGCTCACGACATCGCCTTCATTAGCAGTAATGTCCTGGGAAATAGTAGCAGCATCGGACGCTTTGCCCGGCAACTCAATGCCGTTCTGGTCCACGGGCGTATCGTTCACCGCAATGTTGAACTTGCGGGCAGCATCACCGGATGAACGGCCGATGACGGTGAGTTTACCGCTTCCGGCCACCTTGAACTGCAGGACGTTGCGGGTTCCCAGCACGCCGGTACCGCCCATCTGGACGCGGCTCATCTTGCCAAGTACCGTACCGGCATTCTCGTTTTTCTTGAATTTGAATTTGCCGTAAGTAATCTTGGGCTCGCCAGTCGTGGCATCGGTTCCCTCGGTCTGGCCGGCAAGGAAATACAGGCCGCCCTCCAGGAAGTTCTCCCCGTCCGTAGAGGTCCATTCAGTAGAACCTGAAGCCGCATTGGCATCAATAATGGCGTCAAAATATGAACCGGCCCATGTGGTGACTTCCGTGATTACCGGCAGGTCACTTGAAGGCTGTTCGGGTTCTCCGGTACCAAGCTGTGCAATCTTGATTTCCTGAACTGTCTGTCCATTGTCCTCACGCTGAATCTTAACTGTAGTCTCACGGGGACTGGAACCAGTGTTCTCCTGAACGGTGAGGGTCAGGGTATATTCGGCCTTGGTTGCAAGATTTACGCTTACCCAGTCAACAGTGGGCTGGGCAACTACAATATCCACGTTGGAGGTAAGATCTACCTTAACCTCTCCGGCAGCTGACGGGATTGCCTGATACACTTCCGGCTCCGTAACAATGGTGACCGGGGATTCGGGCTCTCCACCGCCTGCCTCAACGGTAAAGTTCAGGATAATGATGGGGCTCACCACCTGGTCGTTCTGGGCCCAGGCCATAATCTGGCCGTCGGCAGCCGGAGTGGGAACGGTCACATTGATTTTCTTTGCCGATGCATCCACCACGGCTTTATATGCTCCGCCGGCAAATGCCATGACGGTAGCAGACTCGCTGCCGGTGACGGTGTAGGGCACTGCCAGTACATCACCTGCCTTGACATCCGTGTAAACCACCTTCTCAATGACAAGTTTGAAGGCTTTCACAAAGGGGATCTCAAAACTTTTTCCTCCCTCCATTGTGAAAACTACTTTCTCCTCGGTAACGTTCACATCTGTGAAGAAGGAATCCCCTGCCCCGGACACTTTGCCAAGGTTGGTTTCCACGCCGTTCACGGTAACAATCAGTTCTCCAGCCTGGTTCAAGCTGAAAGCAGGAATCACTGCCACGGGCACTTTCTTGCCGTCTACCAGCAGGAACTCCCCGTTCACTGCCCAGTACAGCGTACCGTCGGTGTCGGCCTTCACAGTGATGACGGGCGTGGCACCTGATGAACCGTCCTGGCCATCCTTACCGTCCTGGCCATCCTTACCATCTTTACCGTCCTTTCCGTTGTAGATGGTTACAGTTTTGCCACCTACAAACTTTATTGTATAGCCGCCGGAAATCTCCTGGATGCTTTCCACAAAGCCACCGGCTTTCCACTGGTTGATGACTTCATTGAAGCCGGCAACCTGCGTGTTCAGTTCATTTACTCTCTCTGTGAGTTTTGCTACCTGGCTTGACAGGGCCTCCATCTTGGCGTTCAGGGCCGAGTCGTCATACTCCTTGGCGCATGCGGTGAGAAGCACCGCCGCGGCGAGGAAAAAGGTTATGATGTGTTTGAGTTTCATATTATAATTCTGTCTCGGTTACTACTACGTAAAACAGGCCTATTTCGCCAGATTTATTGAAAGAATAAGATTTGTTAGCCTCCAATTCAACAATACCGGAGTCATAGATGGTACCAAGTGTCATGTCGGCACTAACGACATTGCTGCTACCTTGCTGCAGTTTGACAGTACCTTCTTTGTCGGACTGACGTCTGGCAGCAAAGAATCGGATGCTGGCAGTTACACCATTACTGGTTGTAAAGCTGAATGCGTTTTTACTGTCAATCTTCTTGGCGTGACTATAGCTATTTCCAAGAATCTCGAAACTGTCTACGGAGAAATAGCCCGTTGACGAGCAATCAAGGATTGACGAGCCTGTAATAGTGAAATAAGATCCGGAGGCGCCGTCTGCAGTCTGAACCTGTTCCTTACTATCGTTGACATAGAAGATGTAAGTATGGACCACAGGGCCACTACCGCCGGCGGCTTTCTGGGTAATGGTTACATCCACATCCTCAGCACCGTCGTAAGAAAGCGTAATCACTGCCTCGCGCTCATCACCGGTATTAGCGGTGCAGTTGAATGTAACGGTGCCTTTAGAGGCAGCAACATCGGAAATCCAGTCTCCGGACTTCTTGACGGCCGTAACCGTGCTGACGCCGTCCGGATTGGTCACAGTATAGGTGAAAGAGCCATTGGTAGCATCGGCCTCCAGTTTGTCGAGTGCCTCAACATTGATAACTGGAGAGAAAGAAATGGGCGGGCAACCCAGGTTATACACCTTGCCGGCCGTCAATACGACATTGCTGAGCGACGATGTGACAAGGGAACTGCTCGTGGTTCCGTCTTCCAGCGTATATGTAATGGTCAGGTTAGCAATCTTGCTCTGCTTGGTGAGGGCAGGAATGTAATACACGCCATCCTTCTCAAAAGTACCTTCGGCCGGGGATGCTGAAATATTGTTTTTGGCTGCCTCCACGGTGCTGTTAATCCCCGACTCAAGCAAAAACTTCGGACGTCCGTTGAAACGGGCCGAACCGGAAGCCTGCAGTTTAACGGTCTTTACGCCGTCAACGCCTACCTTAACCTTGAAATAGGCTGCGCCATGCCGGAAAACGAAATGGCCATCCTCAGAAACGGCCGTCATAGGCGCATAGCGGCTGTCAAAACCATCCTTAATGGCCTTTACGGGCGTAGTCTCACTAATAAAATATTTGATATGGTCTCCGCTGGCGGAACCCAGAAACTCGATGATGTCCTTGGAAGAGTCTGTCGCATCCTTGCTAATACCAACATTGACATCAGGATACACTGCTATGAACTTGGTCTCTGCGGCATCGGCCTCATCTATATCACCTTCAAACACGGCCGAACTGGTGTTGGCGCCGGATGTCAGGGAGAATGTGTACTGGTTACCAGTACCGTAAGCGACCACATTGATCTTATCGTCAGCGGCCCACTTCACGGACATCCCGTCAAGATAGGTTTTGGTATCTCCGGAACTAACCGTAAATACCTTATGGACGGTAGTTCCCTGCTCGGGTACAGTCAGAGGCGTTTCTTTGCTGCAGGAGAAAAGGAGCGCAACTGTCATAAAATAAAATAAATACTTTTTCATAATGCGTCCTCCTCTGTTAATTCCATATGATATCATCATCATATTCGAGTTCCAAATCCGGAATCTCGCCGTTGGCCGGACTTACGGTCATAAGCGCCTCTTCGGTGTCAATGGCCTTCACCTCTGTGCGGGGTGAAACATAATTTTTCTTTTTTATCATATCTGTTATTAATTGATTACAGCGTAACACCCTGCTTGAAGATAGCCAGCTCACGGTAACCGTTCTTCTCGTTGTTTACGGGCGCGCCGCTGGCGGCATCCAGTACAAAGTCAATGAAACGGGCGGCGACGCTGTCCATAGACTCATCCTGGGCCAGTACACCGGCATTGAAGTCAATCCAGCCGGGTTTGTTCTGGAACAGTGGCGTATTGGTACTGATCTTCATTGTAGGCACAAAACTGCCGAAGGGTGTTCCGCGTCCGGTGGTGAAAAGCACTATCTGGCAGCCGGAAGCGGCCAGGGCCGTTGAAGCCACAAGGTCGTTGCCTGGTGCCGACAAAAGGTTAAGGCCCTTCACCTGAAGGCGTTCTCCGTATTTCAGTACGCCGCGGACAATGCTCTTGCCACATTTCTGCGTGCAGCCCAGGGACTTTTCTTCCAGCGTTGAGATGCCACCAGCCTTGTTGCCGGGAGATGGATTCTCGTACACTGGCATCCCCTGCTTGATGAAGTACTCCTTGAAGTCATTAATCAGGGAAACGGTCTTGTCAAAGGTGTCCCTGTCCTGACAACGGTTCATCAGGATGGTCTCGGCCCCAAACATCTCTGGAACTTCCGTGAGCACGGTGGTACCGCCCTGCGCCACAATCCAGTCACTGAACACGCCCAGCAGCGGGTTGGCAGTGATGCCGCTGAGGCCGTCACTGCCGCCGCACTTGAGACCCACGCGAAGCTCCGATACCGGAACATCCTCGCGGACATCCTTAGACGCCACCTCGTATATCTCCCGCAGCTGCTGCAGGCCGTACTCTACCTCATCCTTCACCTTTTGGGTGACAAACATGCGCACACGCTTTTGGTCAACGGGGCCGCATAGTTCGCGGAAAGCATCCAGCTGGTTGTTCTCGCAGCCAAGGCTCACTACCAGTACGCCGCCGGCGTTGGGATGATGCACCATATCCCGGAGGATGGTGCGGGTATTCTCATGGTCACCGCCCAGCTGAGAACAGCCATAATTGTGCGGGAAAGCCACCACGGCGTCCACACCTTCAAGGGTGGGATGCTCAGCCTTGAAACAGTCTACAATCTGCTGGCATATTCCGTTCACGCAGCCTACGGTGGGAATTACCCAAATCTGGTTTCTTACACCTACCTGTCCGTCGGCACGGCGATAGCCTTTAAACGTCCGTTTCTGTTTTGCGGGGTCAATCTCCACCAGAGCGGGGTTGTAGTTATACTCCAACAGCCCTTCCAGGTTTGTTTTAACGCACGAATGGTCCACCATCGTGCCCGCTGCAGCGTCAAGCGTAACGTGGCCGATGGGGAAACCGTACTTGATCACATTCTCCCCTGCTTTCAGGTCCTTAAGGACAATTTTATGGCCACGGGGAATGTCCATCAACAAGGTTACGCCTTCTACAACCTCACCAGCGGTAAGGTCTTCCAGCGCCACGGCCACGTTATCTGCCGGATTGATCTTGATGTACTTCATAGATTCTTCACTTCGTTCAGAATGACAATCAGAAGTTGAAATAATTCTTAGCGTTGTTGTAGCAAATGTCCTCTATCATCTGGCCGATGAATTCCATCTCCGAGGCGGGCAATTTGCCGCGCTCTATATCCTTGCCAAAGACGTCGCAGAGGATGCGGCGGAAGTACTCGTGGCGGGGATAGGAAATGAAACTGCGGCTGTCCGTGAGCATGCCCACAAAGCGGGAGATGAGTCCAAGGTTACTCAGGGAATCCATCTGGCGGCGCATACCCACTTCCTGATCCAGGAACCACCAGCCGCTGCCAAACTGCATCTTGCCGGGCACTGTGCCGTCGTTGAAGGTGTAGGCCATGGTCATCATCACTGCATTGTCCTTGGGATTAAGGCAGTAGAGGATGGTCTTTGCCAACTTGCCCTCCTGGGTAAGGCGGTCAAAGAAGCGGTGACCGGCGGTGGCGATATCCAGGTCATGGATAGCGTCGTAGCCGGTGTCGGCTCCCACCTCCGCGAACATCTTGGTGTTGTTATTGCGGATAGCGCCAATGTGGAACTGCTGCGCCCAGCCGGCCTCGGCATCCATGACCGCCTGGTCGTGCAGGAATGCACTGCGGAATTTTTCCAGTTCATCTGCCGTGGGAGCAATGCCGATAAGGGCTTTCTTGAAGATGAGTTCAATCTCAATCTCCTTGTACGGGGCGCTGTAGAAGTTCTCCAGGCCGTGGTCGGAGAGTTTGCAGCCGTTGGCGGCAAAGTAGTCGTGACGCTTCTGGAGGGCCTTGCACAGATCTGCGTAGGAATCAATCTCCATATCGGCAGCCTCTTCCAGGCGCTTGAGATACTTTTTGTATGCTTCGGGACGCTCGATGGCCATGGCGCAGTCCGGGCGCCAGGCGGGAATCACTTTCACGCCGAAGGGATGCTCAGCTATCATCTTGTGCCAGCGGAGGTCGTCGGCCGGGTCGTCGGTGGTACAAACCACCTGCACGTTGAAGCGCTTGATGATGGCCTGACCGCGGAATTCGGGCGTTGCCAGCTTGGCGTTGCATTCCTCGAAGATTTCACGCGCGGTGGCGGGGCACAGAAGTTTGTCTATGCCGAAGACACGGCTCAGCTCCAGGTGAGTCCAGTGGTACAGAGGATTACGCATAGTGTAAGGCACGGTCTCGGCCCACTTCTGGAAGGTCTCCCAGCTGCTGTACTTACCGCCGGTGAGATAGTCTTCACTTACACCGTTTGCACGCATTGCGCGCCACTTGTAATGGTCTCCGTAGTGACCGTCTACCAGCCACAGCTGGGTGATGTCACGGAACTGGATATTCTCTGCTATCTGCTGAGGCACAAGGTGGCAGTGGTAGTCGATGATGGGCATCTTCTCCGCATGCTGGTGATACAGCTGGCGTGCTGTATCTGTCTGCAGCATGAAGTCCTTGTTGATAAATGACATATTATTGTGTTCTTTTTTGTGTCTTTAATTACTCTTATAGTGGAAAGCATAGAAACGAAGACCGCCGCTGCCGGTAACATAGATATATACATCACCTGCATCGGATATCTCGTACTCGTTGAGAGAGTGGTCTCCGCTGGCGGGAGCGCCGCCTTCCTTAGATGTCTCCACACCGCCGAAGTTTACGGTCACAAAACGTCCGGTCTGCTCAGAATCACCAGTAGCGGATGACTCGACCTTCAAGGTTCCAGCTTTGGGTGCGGTAAACTTGAAAACTCGCTTGGTGGTGGAGCCTGCTCCATTGGGCATGATCCAGCCTGTTGTGCTCCAGCGGCCGTTACCGCTGCCGGCAGTGTAGCTGAACCCGTCGTATTCTACAGCCCAATCTGTCACATTCGCTTTTCCGTTCTCTTCACTGCAGGCTGCTGCTGCCTGTGATGAAAGGGCAGCCTGCCATTCGGCAGAAGAGAATACCCAATCATACTCTACCGCAACAGGTGCAGGGGGATTTGTGCCGCCGCCTTCTCCCATATATGTAAACTCAAACTTGTAGAAACGAAGACCGCCGCTACCGGTAACATAGATATATACATCACCTGCATCGGATATCTCGTACTCGTTGAGAGAGTGGTCTCCACTGGCGGGAGCGCCGCCTTCCTTAGCCGTTTCCACACCGCCGAAGTTTACGGTTGCAAAACGTCCAGTCTGTTCAGAATCACCAGTAGCTGAAGACTCAACCTTCAATGTTCCAGCCTTGGGTGCCGTGAACTTGAAAACGCGCTTGGTGGTTGAGCCTGCTCCATTGGGCATAATCCAGCCTGCTGTGCTCCAGCGGCCGTTACCGCTGCCGGCAGTGTAGCTGAACCCATCATATTCTACAGCCCAATCCGTCACATTCGCTTTTCCGTTCTCTTCACTGCAAGCTGCTGCCGCCTGTGATGCAAGGGCAGCCTGCCATTCGGGAGTTGAGAAGTCCCATGTAAGTGTAATCTCTGTGGGAACCGGATCTCCGCCGCTGGAAGCCTTGGGCTGCACGGCAAAGGAAGCAGAACCCTGCTCTGAAGCAGTGTAGTAGATGTCTCCTTCGGCCGGCTTTGCCACAATGGTAAAGCTGTACATGCCGGCAGAAAAACTGGCTACGGTTTCTGCGGGAACAGTGTAGCTGAGGGCTCCTTCTTCAAGTTGTACCGGAAGGTTTTTAAACTTGAGCTCGTAAGAAGCGGCATTAGCCACTGCATTCCAACTTACTGTAACAGGAATCTCGTCACCTTCCGTAAGTGTCTGGACATCTACGGAAAGCTGAGGAGTGGAGAGAACCTTGTTGCCAATCTGTGTATCCGGACTCCAGGCAAGCTGCTTGATTGAAACAGCGCCGGTTGAATAGAGATAAAGCTGTGCGTATTCAAGTTCTGGTGACATATTCACCACTATCTTCTGGACTGCGCCTGAAGTAGTTTCGAAAGCACCGCCGCAGGCAGTTACGCCGTTTTCTGTCTCTACGGCCACAACTATGCTGGCACCGGGAGTTACGGCACTTACCTCTATGTCAACGGAACCGCTCTTGTCAATCCTGAATGCGGCATACCTGTCTGTAGGCACGCCCTTCTTGCTCAGCACTGATGCGCCGTTAAACGTTACGGCTCCGTCCAGATTCATGGGATTGTCGGTAGAAGCTACCATAAGGAGGTTGTCCCTTACCTTGGACTTCTCAAGGTCTCCGGCAAAGAGGGTGGCGTCTGAGAAATCCCATACGTGAGGAGCAGTAACAACTTCCTGCGTAAGGTCCTCAACGGGCTCCACATACTGCATCTGATACTTGGATGCACCTATTTTGTCCTTTATGAGCTGGGCGTCGGCAAGGAAGAAGTTATTGCCCTTGGAGTTGAAGCAAGGGTCATTCTCAAGCACGGTGAAACCAGTCTTGGTGGCGTCAAGCTGCTTGAAGAACTTGCCATTTTCTGCGGCCAGTGCAAAGGCATAGTTGTCGGAAGCGTCAAGGCTGCCGGGGCCGACGAAACTGGCATCATCAGTGAACAGTTCCGTATTCTCTCCATTCTCATAGAGGAACAGGTTCTTTTTCATTGACATGGACGTCCACTCGGTGGAACGGATGTAGAAAATGGCTTTGCCGGTGATGGCAACATTCTTGACTGTGTTGTTTTCAAACGTAAATGCTCCCAGTTTCACATCTTTGTCAAAACGGATGAAGCAAGGCATTCCGTCGTAGATGACGCAGTTGCGGATGACGAAGTTCTTGATATCGGCATTCTTTCTCACGTTGAAACATTCACCGGTTGAAAGGCCGACGAAATCACAGCCGTCAAATGAGAGCTCCGTGAAGGTCATCACTCCATTCTTGTTCTGGTTCAGAGGTCCATTGGTGTAACCCTGGAAAGCACAGTTGACAAACTTGAGAGAAAGAGTCTCGTCCTCGCCATCTGCCTTCTGCATAAAGTAATCGTAGGTGCTTTCAGTGCTTACGCCGCTCAGATCCACGTTTTCAAGATAGAATTCCGCATTGTCCAAAGCCTCGCTCATGGAAAGCTTGGTTACAATTACCGGGCGATTGCCGTTTTCATCGGTTTCTCCCAAGATACGGAAGCCGGCAGCTGGCTTGAGGTTGTTCACGTAATACGGAGAACCCTCAGTGCCAAGGTAGGCCGATCCGCCGTTAGTGATGATGTCCTTGAGGGCATCCAGAGTTGTAACCTTGACAAGTTCACCCTGGGCCGGGCTGGTCCAAGCGGTGAGGGCACCGCGGCTGGCACTCTTGAAATAGAGCACAAAGCTGTATTCAGTAGAAGACTGAAGGCCTGTGACAGTGGCTTTAGCAGCAGTCTGGTCTGCAGCGGAGAGGTCATACTGGACCTTCTTTCCTCCTGCAAGAGGTGTTGCAAGGATATGGGAAACGTCCTTGTAATCACCTGCTTCTGCAAGCCACTGGATGGTCACGCTTTCTGCAGTCTTGGCCACAAGTGAAGGGAACAGATTGTCCTTTACCGCATGAGTCTTGAAGGTTCCGGGATATTCGGCCCAATGTGAATCGTCCATATTATCCGCCTGGGCCTGCACCTTGAAGCTGTACTCTTCATCGGCCTCAAGAGTGTAATTGAAGGGAACATCTTCCGGATCTACAAAAACGTCGAGCACGCTTTCACCTGTGGTAACCGTACCCTCTTCGTCCTGAGAAGCCTTCATGATAACCAGATTGTACTGGGTTGCGCCCTTGCTCAGGTTCCAGCGCAGGGTTACGTCCACACCTGAATTGTCGTCCACATTGGCTCCCAGATTCACGGGCTCAAGACAGCGCTTGAGAGGGACGTCTGTAATGGGTTCGTACTCCTTGTTCTGGCACGAGGCGAAGGAAACAGCGGCTATGGCCACCAGGATGGTTCTTAAAAAAGTATGCTGTTTCATAGGATTACTCATATTTATAGTCATTCACGAGGGTATTCTGGCTGGTGCTTATCTGATGTGTGAACAGCGGCCAGTACATGTAATAGATCATGTCATCTCCATAAGTGTAGATGCCGTTCACTATTTTGTCGGCAAGACCGGTATCCTTTCCGCTGCTGTCCTGAACCTTGCTGTAGTAGCTTCCGGCTTTGGTCCAGTTACCGGCAGGTTTGGTATCCTCTCCTGCCTTGAAACCCCAGACAGTGATTGATTCAGTAGCGTCGTCGTACTGGTAGTACACATCGTCAGGAAGGTTGGCATAGATGGTTCCGGCCGTGTGGTCGCGAAGGTCAAAGAGTTCTTTCTTTGCCTCCTTCATCTTGTCCAGGAGTTTACCCCAGCGGATCAAGTCGGCCTTACGGAGCATCTCTCCGCAGAACTCAAAGGCACGCTCGTCAATAATTGCATTGAAGAAATCATCGTGACCGGAGAGGGCGTCCACATAAGCGTTGGCGACTTCCTCATTGCCCAAGAAGGCACGGGCACGGACTTCCTTGAAACAATCCTTGGCAAAAGCTGTAGGACCGGCGCTGATCTCATTGTCAATCTCGGCGGCCATAAGGAGGATATCGGCATAACGCATAACAACGGGTTTTGTGCAGTCGTCTGCGCCGCTTGCAACTGTGGGAGCCTGATCAAAACGATATTTCCCAAAATACCAGTTGGCAATACCGGAAAGCTTGAGCTCGTCCGTATCCTTGTCCCATTTCCAGTTGGCGCAGGTGACGTCACGGCGGACATCTTTCTCATCATACTTCCAATACAAGTAAGGAAGAGGGCCGGCCGATCCGCCACGGGCACCGGTATAGGTGTTGTAACGGGTTCCCTGCTCTGCACGGAGTGCGAAGTAGTTGTTCCACTGTCCGCGGCCCTGGCCAAAAGGAATCACGTAAAGGGTTTCTCCGTCAAAGCTGAGGTTCTGCTGGGCGTTCTGACGCTTCCAGTATTCCCCAAACACGGGCTCAAGCCTGCATCCGCCATTAGTAATGGCATCTTTGAGGTATTCAAGAGCCTTGGGATACAGGACATCGGCCTGAAGTTCAGGGTCATCCGTCTTCTTGTATTCTCCCAAGTCTCCGGTACCAACAGTCTCTGCCGATTCCGGACGCATTGCCATACCTGCGGCCATAAGGGCTATGCGGGCATAGAGACCTTCGGCAAACACTTTGTTGACGCGGTCTGTGCGTGAAGTCACAGCGTTGGTTCCCGGATAAGGGAGTAGAGGAATGGCAACCTCAAGGTCTGAAAGAATATGCTTGAAGATAACGTCACGGCTGGACTTGGGGATATAGATAGTCTCCGAAGTCAGGGGGCTGAAGCGGGCCGGAACGTCTCCCCAGGCCTTGCAAAGGTCATAATAAAGAAGTGCACGGTATGTAAGAGCCTCTGCATAGAGGTAAGCCATCTTAGGGTCATTCTGAATGTCAGAATTGGCCGGGATACCCTCAATACACAGATTTGCACGCTCTATACCGGTATAAATATGAGTGTAGCACCCGTCGGCCTGGTCCAGCTGTGAGTTGTTGGGCAGGCAGTTGTATGTTGTAAGCTTGGACTTGTCGTCGGTTTCGCTGTAGGTGTTGTACCACTCGATATCAGTGTTGTAACCATACCATGGCAGGAAACGGTTACGGTAGGAGTTATTGGTATTGACAATCTGCATGATACCAATTACACTTCCTTCGGCCAGGTCGTAGGTGGAGAAAATGGTCTCCGCGTCAAAGGAAGAAGGAGATTCAGGCTTCAGGAGATTTGCGCAGGAACTGGCACCCATGCCCATTGCCACAAGGGCAGAGATTATATAAACAATCTTTTTCATATTCTCCATTGGTTAAAAGGTGAGGTTGAGACCTGCCACAAAGCCGATGCTCTTGGGATATGCGGAATAGTCCACACCGGGAGTAAGCGGAGTTGCGCGGCGCGTGTCTACTTCCGGATCATAGCCGGAATACTTAGTGAGGCAGAAGAGGTTGGTGCCGGTCACATAGACGCGGACTATCTTTATATAAGCCTTCTTGGTAAGATCCTCCGGGAGGGTGTAACCAAGGGTAAGGCTCTGAAGACGAAGGAAGGAACCGTCCTCTACAGCCTGGTTTGTAAATACCGCCTGCTTGACAAAAGGATTACGGGATGTCTTTCCAGCGTTTATTACGGCAAGCTGGTCCATATCTGTAACCATCTCACCTGTTGTCCAGTCAATAACTGTCCAACGATTGTTAACATTCATAGTGTTGAGATAGTTGCGGTTCAGGTTGGAAGCGTTTCTGGAAGACTGGAACTCAATTGCATTGGCATTATAAATCTGATTGCCGATGGTGTAATTGAAGTTTGCGCTGAAATCAAATCCTTTGAAAAAGCCGCTGATAGAGAAACCTCCGGTAACATCGGGCATTGCATTGCCGATAATGGTGCGGTCTGCCTTGGTAACCTTGTTATCATCGGAGCCGTCGATGTTTGCGAGCTTGAGTGCGCCGGGCATCAGATACTCTGCGCCGATAATGTCACTGTCGTCCGGAACGCCCTCCTTGAGGACCCACTTTCCATCCTGATATCCCACAAAATCGTCAAGGGTATAATAACCAGCGCCGTCTACTTTGTAGCCGTACATATTGCCAAGAGGCTGGTTCACCTGGACAAGGTAGTCCTCTGACATTTCAGAAGAGGCCCATCCAGAGTAATCAGTAATCTCCGGAAGACCGGCAAGGTCTGTCACGCGGTTCTGGTTGTATGCGATATTTCCGCTGATATTCAAGGAGAAATCCTTGCTTATTACTATAGGGGCGCTCAATGAGAGTTCTGCACCACGGTTGCGCGTAGAACCGGCATTACGGAACTGAGAAGTATAACCTACTCCGGAAGTGGGGAAATTAATCAGAAGGTCCTTGGTGTCGTTCTGATACACCTCTATGCTACCGTTGAGTTTACCGCCAAAGAAACCGAAGTCCAAACCGATGTTGTGCGTATAGGTGGTCTCCCATTTAAGGTCTGGGTTATTCATGACAGCCTTTCCGTCTGTTGTCTTGGGTTTCCAGTAGGAGCCGGAGTAGCTGTGAGGATCGTTGGTATAAGAAGCATATACCTTGCTCAGCTGGTCTGAAGGGATGTTGTTGTTACCAGCAGTACCAAAGCTGTAGCGCAGTTTAAGCTGGTCCAGCCAATGGTGTGCGCCGGACATGAATTCCTCGTTGGAGATATTCCAGGAAATAGCGGCCGAAGGGAAGAAGCCCCAAGGGTTTGCAAACTTGGAAGATGCATCGGCACGAAACGTAGCTCCAAAGGAATAACGGTGCTTGTAGTCATAGTTCACGCGGGCGAAGAATGAGAGTAGGGCATCGTTGGGAGCATAGACATTGCTAAGGTCCGTATTGCTTGCCACAACACTGTCCACGGTGGGACCGGTTGCCGATGACATGAAGTTCCAGGCCAGCTGTGAATTGAAGAAGGTCGGGAAACCGTCTACCATCATTGACAGAACGTTGGACTTTGTGATAGTGAGTTCCTGTCCAATCAGGGCCGTCAACTGATGGTCTGAATTCTTGAGGACATTCTCAAAGTCGTAATTCAGGGTGTTGGTATTGCGGTATTTGGTCCTGAAGCTCTCCTTGTGCTGATTTGAAGGAGTTCCCTGAACCTTACTCTTTCTGCCCGACCAGAAAGTGGTTGTACCGTAGAAATGGTCGTCAGTCTGTCTCCAGTCCTCCAGACCGCCTTCAATCTTGAGATTGAGCTTATCCCAGATATTCCAGGAAAAAGCGCCGTTTATGTTGAGGGTGGTACGGAGTCTCTTGCTGTCATTGTCGGCAACGCTCCTGAGGGGCTGAACATTGTCTCCGTATAGGGATTCTTCAGCATCGTCAGACGTTGCGGTAGCAACGGGGATGGGAGTATACTGGACAGCATGCTTGAGACGGCCGTTTCCGGAAGATGAGCCGGAATCATTGAGGCCGCTGGCACCGCTGCCGCGTACATTCACTATTGAATAACGGACATTGGCATCAACGCTTGTCCTCTTGGATGTCTTGAAATGGCCCTTGAAATTAATGTTGTCACGCATATAGTTTGAACCAACCATGATGGCATCGTCACCCATATGGGCATATCCAATGGTCCAGTTGTAGTTTTCTCCGCTTCCGGAAACGGTGGCATCGGCACTGAAAGACTGGCCGGTCTTGCCAAATACTGCAGTAATCCAGTCGTTTCCAACCATTCCGGTGTACTGGTCTATGTCGCTCCAGCCGCCAAAATAAGGCTCATAGTCATTGGAGATACGGCCAAGGATGGAAGCTTTCTCGTACTGGGCTTTCACAAAGTTCTCAACGTTCATAGGCTGGACGGCGTTCTTGTTTGCCATCCACTTGAGGCCGTAGTACGTATTTAACTTTACTGATACTTTCTGTCCCTTTTCCGCATTCTTTGTGGTCACAATCACAACGCCGTTTGCACCACGGGAACCGTAGATGGCGGTTGAGAATGCATCTTTCAGCACGTCGATGGAGGCAATTTCCGATGAGGCGATGTCGTTGATGCTCTCAACGGGGAAGCCATCCACAATGTACAGGGGGCTGCTGTCCTGAGTGATGGAACCGCCGCCGCGGACGCGGATCTTGATATCGGCATCCGGGTCACCCTCTGTGGTAACTACGGAAACACCGGCCATCTTACCGGAGAGAGCCTGGGACACGCTGTTTACGGGCTGCTCTGTAAGTTTATCGGCACCCACGGAGGATACAGAGCCAAGGAGGTCGCGGCGCTTGACGGTGGCATAACCCACCACCACTACCTCGTCAAGGAAGGTCTGGTCGGCACTTAGTACCACATTGATCTCCGTCCGGCCTTCGATGGGGACTACCTTTTCTGCAAGGCCGATGAAAGAGAATACCAGGTTCACTGCATTGGCGGGAACGGTGAGCACATAATCTCCGTCAATACCGGTGATGGTGCCAGTAGTGGATCCTTCCACAACTACACCGGCGCCGATAAGCGGTTCCCCGCTCTCGTCCGTGACTATACCCTTAACGGTAGTCTGGGCGCTCAGCGTGAGAGCTGTCACCATTCCAAGCAGCGCAAGAATAAGTTTCTTTGCTTTCATTGTTGGTTGTTAGTTAATAATTATGATTTAGAATTTTGTATAGCTTGCCTGTGCATTCTGGGTGGAGATTATCTCTCTCACCAGATAATGCAGATACATTTCAAGGTTGGTGTAACGCTTCTGGGGGTCAAGGGTAAAGGCCTGCGCATCGGAAGCGTTGCTCTTGTGAAGGCCGAACTGCACCTCAAACCAATTGGGCATACCGTCCATATCAGAGTCACCGTTGGCGTCTATTTGAGCCTGTGATGCAGAGTAAACCGGCCAACTGTTTTGCCATGTGGCGTCGCTCACATCTGTCTGGGTGTCTATGAGGCCCTTGGTTGAACCATTTGAACCGTTGTAAGTATAAGTTCCGTTCTTTGTTTCCTGTGCAATTCGTGCGTCAATGGCGTCACGGTTGAAACTTGCGCCGGCATAGCCGATTACTGCGTCAAAGGCATCCTGGGCACTGTGAAGGCTCAAATGACAGGGACTTTCTTCAAAGACAAAGGGCTGGGTTGCCTTTATCGTGGAAATAACGGTGCTGCTTGCCGTAGTTCCGGACCAGTTATCCGTCGTCATTGCGCTCTTGCCGTACATATAGTTGCCCGTCATATAGAAATGACCGGGCACCACAGTTGTACCGGCAGGCTGGTCCTTAAGGCAGTTGCTGCAGCTGGTTGTGGGATCCAGGAACCATATCTTCTTGGAATTTGTAACAGGACCTGGTTTGTAGTAGTTATTTATGATGTTGAACTTCTTATAACCGCCGTTGGAGCTTGCGCTCTCTCCGCCATAGGTGGTGTTTCCGGACCAGTTGTAGATTACGTTGTTGATAAGGCTCACGGGACCCCTCTGGGTGCTCACATAGTCATGGTCAATGCGGGCGTTACGGCTGTCGTGATGTGCCAGGAGATTGTGGTGATATGTGGCGTTTGTACCGCCCCAGATGCCACCGTAACCGTGGGCGCCCTTGTCGTGAATGGAATTGCGGAGGCTCTCCGTCACGAAGTTCCATGAGAAAGTGAAATTCTTCATTCCGTAGAACGATGCGCACTCGTCGGTGCTCCAGCTCACAGAGCAGTGGTCAATCACAATGTTCTGGAACTTGTCGTTGTCGTGGTCCATTATCTGGATGGCGTCGTCCTCTGTCTTCTTCTCGTCCCCCATACGGCAGCGGATAAAGCGAACCACAACGTTGCTGGCGCTGATTCTGAAAGTGTAGTTCTTGAGGCAGATACCGTCTCCAGGGGCTGTCTGGCCGGCAATTGTGAGGTCTCCCTTCTTGATGTTCAGCTGGCTGCCAAGGGCTATTGTGCCGGCAACGTCAAACACTATTGTAAGGGGACGGGAAGCCTTCTCTATACCATAGCGGAGAGTACCTTCCTCTGAAGCGTTGTCTGTGAGTGAGGTGACATGGTAAACTTTACCGCCGCGTCCTCCTGAAGCCCACATTCCGCCGCCTTCTGCGCCAGGGAATGCGCGGGCCTGGCCGTCTTCCTCGGCCTCTGGAATCAAGAATTGGGCATACGCCTCAGGGTCTGGATCCGGATCAGGGTCAGGATCTGGATCCGGGTCCGGATCTGGATCAGTATCCTGAGCGGTAATTGCTTTTACGCTCACGAAGGCCGATGTCTGGTCTCCAGCCACAGTGCGCACTGAGAAGGTGTACTCAGTTCCCGGCTCAAGTTCCTCTACGGTCACGTTTCTCTTGCTTACGGAACCCTGGTTCACCTGTGAAGCGCCCTTGGCTATTTTCCAGTCATAACTGGTGGCGCCTTGAACGGCTTTCCACTGGAAGGTGAGGGAGGTCTTCCCTGCATCTCCGTGAAGCTTAAGCTCCTGAGGGGCGGAAACGCCGTCAGATCCACTTTCGGGACTTTCCTTTGAAGCGCCGCAGGAGAAAATCAAAAAGGCGCATAATGCAAAAGCAGTCAGTTTTCTCATATCCTTTCATATTCCAGTGCCGCCCAAATAAGAGGGCCGATGCCCTTGGGGTCATTTGAGCGCACTTTTTCATTTATATAATAGTCATAGTCTCCGCTGCGGTTCTGCTTTCCGCCAAGGCCGGCCACCTCGCAGCAGTTGTCAAGATTTACAAGACCGTCTTCATCCTTGCGGACGAAGGTCTTCAGGAGATCCTCATAGCGGGCCACTGCATCGGCCTGCCTGATACCTGACAAGACACCCAGGCGGCAGCCCTTGAGCATTGCATACACAAACATGGCGCTGCAGGTGGCTTCCTGGTAATTGCCCTCACGGTAGGGAGAATCCAGCACCTGGTACCACATCCCGGTTTGCTTGTCGGCAAAGAGGATTACAGACTGCATCACGTTATTCAGAAGCTCAATGAGGCTGTCCATCTCCTCCCCTGTGGGCAGGATTTCTATAACGTCTACCAGAGCCATGGCATACCAGCCCATAGCGCGGCCCCAGGAGTGAGCGCTCTGGCCGGTTTCCGGGTCACACCAGAACATCTGGCAGGAAGAGTCCCAGGCGTGGCGCAGGAGGCCCGTAGCCGGGTCATAAGTCTTGTCAAAAACCAGCCTGAACTGATTTGCAATGTCCCTGTAATTGGCTTCTCTCTGAAGACTGTCGGCGACAAACCTTGCCGTATATTCGGCGTAGAAGGGCTGAGCCATATAAAGGCCGTCAAGCCACATCTGGTTGGGGTATATCTTCTTATGCCAGAAGCCTCCTTCCGGAGTACGGGGCTGGCTTTGGAGCTGGCTGTAGAGGGTATCCATAGCTGCACGGTACTTCTCCTTTCCGGTAATGTCATAAAGCTGGAAAAGAGTGCGTCCGGGGCAGATGTGGTCTGTGGAATAATTGCTTTTCTTGTACTTATAGATGCGGCCGGTGGAGTCAATGATGGCGTCATACCAGGCGTCTACATAGTCAAGGGCCGATTCATCGGCATCCAAAAAAGCCTTTAATTCAAGACCGGTGGTGTAGTTCCATTTGAGTTTGCCTTCCTGGCCGTCTATGTAGGCAGCCTCAGGATTACGCGCAATCTCACTTTTCACAACCTCCACCGACAGCGGTGTCCTGGCCGTACATCCGGCCAGGACAAACGCAAACAATATCAATCGTTTAACAAACATTACATATTATTGTAAGGGTCCCAAACTATACCGTCCTGAGACTGGTACATAACTTTCTCAAATGTATAATCTTTAAGGTCTTTAGCCTTAAGGGTGTGCGACCATTTCACTCTGGGGCCATTGGCTCCCGGACCGTAGTTTCCGTATTCTGCATAGAAAGAGTTCTTCCTGGTGTCCGGCTTACCGGGTTTTTCCCAGTCGTGCCAACCCTCCGGAAGGATGTGCCCGCCAAGATTGCAGTTAATGAAAACCGTCTTGGCGTATGCTCCCCAGGGGCGTCCCAGGTAGCATTTGTCTACGCCGTCATCGGCCGTAAGCGTGCAGTCCTTGAATACATAACCATATTTCTGGCCCTGAAGTGTGGATGCCGCCGTCACGTAACTGTTCTTCTTTGAATGGATTTGGCAGTTTTCAAAGTATGCTATGCTGGTTCCAAAGATGAAATCCGTTGTTCCCTCTATATAACAGTCCTTGAAGTAGTTGCGCTTGATCCCGCCAAACTTTCCAAACCTGCCGTAAGTATAAAGCGTGTCCTGGTTGCCAATGAAACGGCAGCGGTTGAAAAAGAGGAAGTCACCGTCTGTGAACACGGCTACAGCCTGGCCGATTGCCTTACCCTCTCCAGCGCTGTTTTCAAAGCTCAGGTCCTCAAAGGTGATATAGCTGGCGTGGATGTAGATACTGGCGCTGCCGCTGGTGCCAACAGCTATGTTACGGCCGGGCCAGAGTGCCTTTGCGTATTTGTCAAAAGTTATGAGGGTGTTGTCTGCATTCTCTCCTTTGATATAAAGGCGGAACTTGGTATGGGGAATGCTCACCATTTCCTTGTAGGTGCCGGCCTTGATGAGGATACGGGTGATTTCCTTGTGGGAATAATCCGGGCAGGCGTCAATTGCCTCCTGGACGGTTTTAAAGTCTCCGTGACCGTCCTGGGACACAACAAAGTGGTAGTACTGAAGATACTGAGCCAGCTGCGGAATCTGATCCTTGACAAGGCCGCAGATGATTTCCGTCACCTTGCGGGCGCCGGCGGGCACCAGGTGGGTGTTGTCGTTCTTTCCGGTGGAAATCATAAAGTATGCCTTTGAGGGCTCATCTCCAAGGGCTTCCAGCCAGTCCAGGGTTGGGGTTGTGACATCAAGAAGAGTAACGCCCTTTTCACTGGCAACAGCCTTCATAGCTGCGGGATAATCAGTGTGGCAGTTACGGTCCAGGCCGCCTTCCTTAAACCACCTTCTGGCAACGGGAGTGAGAAGAACGGGGGTGCCACCCTTTTCACGCACGCCGTCTATGAATAGCCTGAGGTTATCCTGATATGCGCCCCAGGGAGCGGCGTAGCGGGCGGGGTCATCGGCCTTGGAGTCATTGTGGCCAAACTGGATGAACACGTAGTCCCCGGGCTGTACGGCCGCATAAACCTTGTCCCAAAGGCCAAGGTCTATGAAACTCTTTGTGCTGCGTCCGTTCTGGGCGTAGTTGATCACTCTTACCTGTTCCTGGTCAAGGAAATTCTGGAACATCATTCCCCAGCCGCGCTCCTCCCCTGCCTTGGGAAGGTCTTTTTCTGCCATAGTGCTGTCACCCATCAGGTGGATGGTTATAAGGGCAGCAGTGATAAAGGACAGTATCATAGGGCTTTTCCGTTAACTGTTACGTTGTCAAAATCAATGTCTATGGCATTATGCATCTCAAGACCCTTGGAAGCTGTGAAATTGCTGTTTTTGAATTCCACGTTCTTAAGGGGAAGTTCCGGGAGGCCGTTTATGTAGATGGCCTTCTTCGCGCCCGCGCACACGATATTATTGAAGTGCAGGTCCCTGAATTCAGGGGTAGTCTCATCTACCGGGGGAAGGAGTTCCTGAGCGGGAGCATCGGCCCTTTCAGTAGCGGCAACGCCGGCGTAGTAAAGGTTGAATGTTACGGCCTCTGCAACAATGTCCTTCATATAGATGTTCTCACACCAGATATCCTTGACAAGGCCGCCGCGGCCGCGGGTGCTCTTGAATCTGAGACCCACGTCAGTGCCGATGAACTTACAGTCACGCACAAGGATATTCTGCGCGCCGCCGCTCATCTCTGACCCAATCACAAAGCCGCCGTGGCCGTGATAAACGGTGCAGTTTTCTATAACAACGTTACGGCAGGGCCTTGCGTACCGGCGCCCGTCTTCATCTTTGCCGGACTTGATGCAGATGGCGTCGTCTCCTACGTCAAAGCTGCTGCCTGTCAGATAGACATTCTCACAGGACTCTATGTCTATACCGTCTCCGTTTGTGGAGTAATGGGGGTTGCGTACAACTATGTTCCTTACCGTTACGTCCTTGCACCAGAGGGGATGCAGGTTCCAGGCCGGAGAATTCTGGAAGGTAACGCCCTCCAGGAGCACCCTCTCACAGTTCTTTACAGACAGAAGTACCGGGCGCAGGAAGGTTTTGATCTCCTGAAGGTCCAGGGAATCCGCCTGCTTGTTCAGGCTGCCGGCAGTGAGGCGGGCTTTCTTATAGCCTTCGTCCGGATACCAGACGCTGCCGTCATCGGCCAGTACGCCGCCCTTTTTGACGGTGGGCTTCCATATATCATCACCCACCTTTCTCTTTTTGAGCTCACGCCAAGGGGTACCGTTACCGTCTATGATGCCCTTGCCGGTAATGGCGATATCTGTTTTGCCGTCGGCATAAATGGGAGAAAGACAGCGCTGCATATCAAGTCCCTCAAAGCTGGTGGGGATAATTGGATAAAGATCCTGGTCCGCGCTGAAGAAAATGACGGCGTTGTCACTGAGGTGAAGCTCCGTGTGGCTTTTCAGGCCGATAGGGCCGGTGAACCAAATGCCGTCCGGGACAATGAGGCGGCCGCCGCCCCGCTTTTCAAGCTCTGCAAAAGCTTTTTCAAAGGCTTCTGTGCAAAGTGTTTTGCCGTCTCCAATAGCACCAAAATCAGTGAGAACCACCTCCCTTGACGGGATTGACGGTTCATGAACGGCTGTCATTTGAAAAGGAATGTTATACAAACGTTTGCAATTAATGCCGCAAGAAATGGCAGTAATTGCTAATGCGCTGAATAAAAGCGATTTAAAGAAAGAATTGGCCATTAGTTTCTTTTTATCTGCTGCAAATATAAATAAAAAAATCCAAACGTTTGCACAAATTCCGTGAAATTTTTTGTTTTTTATGCAAACGTTTGTATCTTTGCATCCGAAATGACCACGATAACCGACATAGCCAACGCCCTTGGTATAACTCCTTCCACCGTTTCAAGAGCCCTGGCGGGGAACCCCAGAGTAAAGGAGGAAACACGCCTTGCTGTAGAGAAGAAGGCGGCGGAGATGGGCTATGAGCCAAACGTGGTGGCGTCAAATTTAAGAAAAGGCCAGTCCCGGATAGTGGGCATAGTGGTCCCCCGCATTCACCGTGAGTTTTTCTCAAACGTTATTGGCGGAGCAGAGAGCGTCCTCAACAAGGCCGGCTACAACGTACTTATATGCCAGACCCTTGAGAGCTTTGACGCTGAGGTCAAGGCTCTCAAAAGTCTCAAAAATTATCGCGTGGCAGGCGTACTCCTTTCACACTCAATCAATTCCAAAAGCGGAAAACACGTGCGTGAGATCCTTAATGACACTCCGCTCATACAGTTTGACCGCGTTTTCCCAGACCTTCCCGGCGCCAAGATAGTGGGAGCCAACTGTGAAGGAGCCTACAAAGCCACAATGCACCTTATTGAGTCCGGCTACCAGAGAATCGGCGCACTTGCCGGATATATGACTTCTCAGGCCTATGTAGAGCGCCTTGCCGGGTACAGGATGGCGTTGGAAGCCAGCGGAATACCCTTTGATCCGGAGATAGTCTATGAAAAGTGCATCGTGCGGGAAACCGGCTACGATGCCTGCAAAAAAGCCCTTGAGGCCGGCTGCGACGCCCTTTACAGCGCCGGCGCATTCAGCGCTCTTGGAGCCGTGGACGCCCTCAGGGAAAAGGGTTTCACCTGTGCCGACGAATTTGGCATAGTGGCCACATCCAACGAGGGTTTCACAGAACTGATGTCACCTTCTCTGAGCACGCTTAACCAGCATCCTTTTGAAATGGGAGAAGCCGCCGCTCACGCTTTCCTGGAGCGCCGTTCTGACACCCAGGTTATTCCTATGGAACTCATTGTACGTCAATCATCTAACAAAAATCATAAATGGCTAAAGTAGTTACCTTCGGAGAAGTTATGCTCCGCCTTTCAACCCCGGGATACCAGCGCTTTTCCCAGGCGCACCAGTTTGACGCCACTTTTGGCGGCGGTGAAGCCAACGTGGCCGTTTCCCTGGCAAACTATGGCGTAGACGCCCATTTTGTAACCCGTCTTCCCAAGAACGACATTGCCGATATGTGCACTTCAGAGCTCAAGAGTTTTGGAGTGAACCTGGACGGAGTCGTATACGGTGGAGAGAGAGTGGGTATCTATTACCTTGAAACCGGTGCCGTAGCCCGCGGCTCAAAGGTGGTTTATGACCGCGCACACAGCTCAATCTCAGAAATCAAGCCCGGCATGATTGACTGGAGGTCCGTCCTGAAGGGTGCCGACTGGTTCCACTGGACCGGCATCACCCCGGCCTTGTCCCAGGGAGCAGCCGATGCCTGCCTGGAAGCCATCAAGATTGCAAATGAGATGGGCGTGAAGGTATCCTGTGACCTTAACTACCGCAAGAAACTGTGGCAGTACGGCAAGAGCGCCTCTGAGGTGATGCCTGAGCTGGTAGCCGGCTGTGACCTCATCCTTGGCAACGAGGAAGATGCAGAGAAGGAATTCGGAATCAAGCCGGAAGGATTTGATGCAGAGAAAACAGGCGGAGAAATTGACCAGGCGGCATTTGTGAGCGTTTGCAAGCAGCTTATGGCCAAGTTCCCGCGCTGCAAGAAGGTTGCAATCACACTCCGCGGTTCCATCAACGCCAACCACAACACCTGGGGCGGCGTGCTGTATGACGGCGCCACCCTATGGCAGTCACGCCGTTACGATATCACCCACATTGTGGACCGCGTAGGCGGCGGAGACTCCTTCATGGGCGGCCTCCTGTACGGCCTTCTGGCTTATGACACAGACCAGGAAGCAATTGAGTTTGCAGCGGCAGCCTCCTGCCTCAAGCACACCATCCTTGGAGACTACAACCGGGTCACCGTAGCAGAGGTGGAAGGATTAATCAAAGGCGGCGGAAGCGGCCGTGTTTCCCGCTAATTGTCACTCTGACTCCATTGTCATTCTGATTGTCACTCGACTCCATTGTCATTCTGAGCGAAGCGAAGAATCTTTTTATTAAAGCATCATGGCTAAATTCAACAAAATAGACACAATCAACATCATCCGTAATACGGGCATTGTTCCCGTATTTTACAACAAGGACGTAGAACTCACCAAAAAGGTAGTGAAGGCCTGCTACGACGGCGGCATCCGCGCATTTGAATTCACAAATCGCGGAGACGGCGCCGCCGATGTGTTCAAGGAGCTTATGGCTTTTGTCCGTGCAGAATGCCCTGAGATGGCCCTTGGTGCCGGCACTATGCTTGACGCCCCCACCGCCGCCCAGTATATCCAGATGGGCGCCGATTTCCTTGTGTCTCCCTGCCTGGTGGAAGAAATTGCCCCTCTTGCCAACAAGCGCGGCGTTCCATACAGCCCCGGCTGCGGCAGCGTGAGCGAAATGGTACGTGGAATGGAGCTTGGATGTGACCTTGTGAAAGTATTCCCGGCCGGAAACGTGGGTGGCCCTTCCTTCGTAAAGAACGTGCTTGGTCCCCTGCCCTGGGCAATGATTATGTGCACAGGCGCCGTGGAGCCCACGGAGGAGAATCTCACGGCATGGGCCAAATCCGGTGTAACCGCCGTAGGTATGGGTTCCAAGCTCTTCCCCAAGGAGGTTATCGCCTCCGGAGACTGGGCTGCCATATCGGCCCTTTGCGCCCAATGCCTTAAATGGTTCAGGAAGTGAAACTTTTTTGCAATGACAGTCGTATTATAAAAGTATCGACTTTAACTGCAAAATGAAACTTTCTCAATTCAACTTTGACCTCCCTCAGGAGCGTATTGCAAGTGAACCCACCCGTTGGCGGGACGAAGCCCGCCTTCTGGTGATGCACAAAGACAGCGGCCAGATAGAGCACAGGCTCTTCAAAGATATCATTGATTACTTTGGCAAGGGAGACATCTTTGTCCTTAACGACACAAAGGTGTTCCCTTCCCGCATGTACGGTAAAAAGGAAAAGACCGGGGCCGATATCATGGTCCTTCTCCTGCGTGAACTCAACCGTGAGCAAAGGCTCTGGGACGTGATTGTGGACCCCGCCCGCAAAATCCGTATCGGCAACAAACTCTATTTTGGAGAGGATGAAAGCCTTGTGGCAGAGGTGATTGACAATACCACCTCCCGCGGCAGGACCCTGCGTTTCCTCTTTGACGGCACCTACGAGGAGTTCAAGGAAACGCTCTTCGGCCTTGGAGAACCCTACGTTCCGGAATGGGTCAAGGAGAAGACAACTCCGGAGGACATTGAGAACTACCAGACCATCTTTGCAAAGCATGAGGGTGCCGTAAGCGCCCCCGCCGCCGGTCTTCATTTCTCAAGGGAGCTCTTCAACCGCATGATTCTCAAGGACATTGAGAAAACTTTCATAACCGTACACATGGGTATCGGCCACTTCCGCACTGTGGATGTGGAGGATCTTTCCAAGCACAGGATGGATTCTGAGAGGCTTATCATCTCTGAGGAGGCTTCCGCAGCCATCAACAAGGCAAAGCGCAGCGGGAAGAAGGTAGTTGCAATAGGCGCAACCGTCATGAGAGGCCTTGAGACTTATGTCACAACAACCCATGAGGTAAACGCCTTTGACGGATGGACCAACAAGTTCATCTTCCCTCCTTACCAGTATTCGGTTCCGGACGCAATAGTTTCCAACTTCCACCTTCCCCAGAGCACTATGCTTATGAGCGTTGCGGCCTTTGGCGGTTACAAGCAGGTAATGGCGGCCTATGAGGAGGCTCTTAAGGAAGGTTACAGGTTCGGTCCTTACGGAGACGCCATGTTAATCTTGTAATTTTTAAAGGATACTGCCGCAGCTTTTTTAACGCCTGCGTTGTATCAGCAATATTTTCACGTGAAACAACACTTTCCTTGCACAGGACAGTGTTGTTTCTATTTTTTGTACAATATATTTGGCACGGGGTCCCACTTGCGGGACGCCCGCTTTGCCATTATGTATTATTCAGACGAACACGTTGCGCTTTGTGCGCTGAACAGGATTTTCGGCTATCATCCTCACATTGCCGTATCCCTTATGGAGAAGGCCGGCGGGGCAGTTCAGGTCTTTAGCGGAGACTATGCATCTTTGTCCGGCCCCCATCCGGAGCTGCTTTCACAACTTGAGCCGTCGGCCCTGGACTGGGCCAAGAAGGAACTGGAGCGGCTTGACTCAAACGGCTGGCGCTTCCTGTGCCTTGCCGACGAGGACTACCCCACCCCGCTTAGGGAATGTTCAGACCCTCCACTTGGCCTTTACCTCAGCGGCAGCTCATCGGCCACTGAGATTTTTGAGCTCAGGCCCATGATAGGATTTGTGGGAACGCGTGACATAAGCCCATACGGGACGCTTTGGTGCCAGAAACTGGTAAAGGCTTTGGCCCAGGCTCCCGTGCAGCCCTGTATAGTAAGCGGCATGGCACTTGGGGCCGACGGGATTGCCCACCGTACCGCACTCTCCTGCGGGCTTCCAACTATTGGCGTCATGGCTACCGGGATAGATTCCATCTACCCCTGGCAGCATGAGAAACTGGCCGCCGACATCATTTCCAGACCTGGATGCGGGCTTATTTCTGACTATCCGCTTGACACTGCACCCCTGGCCCTTAACTTCATCCGGCGCAACCGGATAATAGCCGGTCTGGTTTCTGCCGTAGTGGTTGTTGAATCCAAAACCAAGGGCGGTTCGCTCATGACCGCCAAGTACGCCGTGAACTATTCCAGAGAGGTCTACGCCGTGCCGGGGCGCATTGACGACATACGAAGCGCCGGATGCAACTCATTGATAGGGAGTGAAATGGCGCGCATAATAGTTTCTCCGGAACAGCTTGTGGCCGACCTTGGCCTGAGCGGGGGGAAAGCGTTCCGCGGCCCCGGCGGCTCCTGGGTGACATCGCAGGTGGGTGACCCGCCGTCGGCAGTTCTTCAAGCCGCACTCACCCGCCGATTCGGCCCCGGTGCCCCGCTCATTGAGACCGCCCTTGCCATCCAGGCCAACCAGGGCGTTACCGTAGATGCCCTGGCCGGTCTCCTCCACCGCCCATTCCCCGCAGTCCTTGCCGATATCGGCACCCTTGAAGCCAACGGCATTATCACCACTGACCTCCTCCGCCGCTGCTCCCTCACTCCCGACTGGTCATGAATGTTGTGGAAATGTCACTTTTCCCATATGCGCCCCCATTTGCGCCCCTATTTGCGCCCCTGGACCTGGTCCAAGGCCTTTGTGGACCTGGTCCAGCCAAGATTTGGCCGAGGTCACTTTTTACCCCTTGGACCAGGTCCAGGCACTATGCCACACAAGTACCTCAGAGGCACACTCTGTGGACCTGGTCCAGCACCTAAAATGAGACCGCGACCAAAAATCGGCCACACCAAGTCCAAACGCCCCACAGACCTCGGCCAAAAACCCCTTGGACCAGGTCCACAACTTAGACAACAATAGTTTAAAACATAACCACAACATGAAAAGAATTGTAACCCGAACCCTGCCATCAGGAGAATCCTCCAAAGTCCAACCCTACCACATCAGCATGAAAGGTTTGGAGAAAGCCATACTTTGCCGAGACGATGAAGATTACGACGTCATGGTGAAATACATCGCCGTCTGCGCTCATAGAGAGAACGTTATAGTCATTATCTATACGGTTGTATCAAATCACGCTCACGTTGCCGTCCTGGCCAAATCATTCCAGGAAGCTTGTGATTACGCCGAAGAGCTGAAACGAGTCTATGCCCAATGGATTCAAATCAAGTATAGAGAGAAGAGACTGCTTCGGGATTGTGACGTTCAAGCCATCCTTCTTGACAATGACTGGTATGTCAGAAACGCCTTGGCATATATACCAAGAAATGCCAACGATAATGGATGTTCAATAGACAGTTATCGATGGAGCGGATATAGAGCAATGTTTGCCGATAATAAAACAAGGGGGCTTCCCGTCTGTAAGTTCACAAGAAGGGAACAAGACAGGATAATGCACTCACGGGAAGTTCTTAAAGATGTTTCCTGGGAAGTTGACGGTTATGGAGAACTAATACCGGAATCCTTCTGTGACACTGAATACCTTGAACAAGTGTTCAACAATGACCAGGCATTCTGGCTAAAGACAATAGGCGGCGTCAATCAAGCCGAGATGGAGGAATCTTTGGTTGAAGCTCCGCGCCGAATGATACCGGATAGTGAATTCTATAAAGTATTGGCCGATATTGTGGACCGTTGGTTCAAGGCAGATATTTCACAACTGTCATTAGAGAAGAAACTCAGGGTTCTCCCCTACATATGGCGCACTCGCAAAACTACAGTGAACCAATTAGCGAGGGTCCTTGGGATATCCCGTGAAGAAGTGAAAAGGGCTTTGAAAGCAGTTTGATAATCATGTGAGAAGATGCTACTTCCCAAAATCATTAGCATAACAGCCTAGCACAGGAACTAAAGTTTTTTTGTATATTTGTGGATATGCTTGTGGACACGCATACCCATTTTTATGACGAGTGGCTGCTGCCAGATGCGGAGGCGGCCATTCAGCGTGCCCTGGATGCCGGTGTTGGCAAGATGATCCAGGCCGATATTGACAGCCATGAGCGCCCCGCAATGTGGGAGGTGGGGTTGCGGCATCCCGGCGTGCTTTTCCAGATGGCCGGAGTGTACCCAGGCTCCATCACGGCCGACAACTGGCAGTATGAGCTGGACCAGGTCCACGGCTTATTTGGACCAGGTCCAATTCCATGTGCCGGACCAGGTCCAAGCTGTATGCCCCACAATGGCCTGGAAGGCACATATGCTGGACCAGGTCCAGGGGGTAAAAATGGACCGCGTCCAAATGAGTGCTGGACCAGGTCCAACATAGGCGTGGACCTGGTCCAATCCCATGTAGTGGACCAGGTCCACCCCATAGTGGCAATAGGAGAGGTGGGGCTGGACTATCATGAGGGGAAGGAGTTTGCCAAAGAGCAGAAGGAGGCCCTGAGGGTGCAGTTGGAACTGGCATCGGCAAAAGACCTGCCGGTGAACATCCACCTCAGGGATGCCTGGGAAGACTTTCTGGCAATACTCAGGGACTGCCGGCACCTTAATCTAAAAGGCAACCTTCACTGCTTCAGCGGCAGTTATGAGGTGTATCAGGAAGCTAACCGGTACGGAGACTGGTCCGTGGGAATAGGAGGTGTCATTACCTTCAAGAACTCAAAACTGGCGCAGGTTGTGGCCAGAATTCCCATGGAACACATCCTGTTGGAAACAGACGCTCCCTACCTGGCGCCTGGAAAGCACCGCGGGGAGCGCAACGAAAGCGCATATCTTCCCATAATAGCAGAAAAAGTAGCGGAAGTAAAAGGCCTGACCGTGGAAGAATGCGCAGCCATAACCACACAAAATGCAGAACAATTATTTGATATATAATTGAAAACCTACAAAAAAGCCCCCAAATGACAGTTTTCAGTTGTAAGCAGAAGTGAAAACTTACAAAAAGTGGCAAAAATGACAGTTTTCAGTTGCGAGCAGAATATTATGGGACAGATGAAAGTATTGATTATTTACACGGGCGGAACGATAGGCATGAAAGAGGATCCTCAGGACGGGACCCTCAAGCCATTTGACTTCAGCCAGATAATGGAGGAGGTGCCGGAACTTGGAAAGTTCAAAGTTGCAATTGACTCCTACACTTTTGACCCGCTTATTGACTCATCGGACGTTGAGCCTTCCCTTTGGGTACGGCTTGCAGAGCTTATCAGAGACCGTTATGAGCAGTATGACGGCTTTGTAATACTGCACGGGACTGACACCATGGCTTACAGTGCATCGGCCCTGAGTTTCATGCTGCAGGGACTGGACAAGCCCGTCATTTTCACAGGAAGCCAGCTTCCAATAGGCGTACCACGAACGGACGGCAAGGAGAACTTTGTATCGGCCGTGGAAATTGCCGCTGCAAGGAAGCCGGACGGCAGCGCACAGGTACCGGAGGTGGCCATTTTCTTTGATTCCAGGCTGCTGAGGGGGAATCGTTCCACTAAATACAGCGCGGAGGACTTCAACGCCTTTGCATCTCCCAATCTGCCACCCCTTGCCCAGGCAGGCATAAACATCCGTTATAACACGGACATAATCATAAAGCCTAATACCGGCGGACTGAAGGTACAGACCCACCTTGACTGCAGGGTAGCTATCCTCAAGATACATCCCGGCATCACACCGGCAGTAGCACGGCACTCACTCTGCGCACCGGAAATCCGCGCCTGCATAATTGAGACTTACGGCTCAGGAAACGCCCTGTCAAGGCCGTGGTTCCTGGAAATAGTTTCAGAGGCGGACCATCTTGGCAAGATTCTGCTGAACGTAACCCAGTGCAAATCCGGCACGGTAAACATGAACCTGTACGCCACAGGCGCCACCCTCAAAAAGGCAGGAGTAATATCAGGTAAAGACATTACCACGGAAGCCGCGCTTGGAAAACTGTTTTGCCTTATGGGCCTGAGTGACAATAACCAGTGGGTAAAGAAGATGCTTGAAAATGACCTGTGCGGTGAAATAAGCGCATAATTCTTTGGCTTTTTCAAGAATTCTTACTAAATTGCCGGGCAAAATGGATTATACTACAAACTAATTCAATTTATAACTAACAACACAAAAACAATTATGAAAAAGTTTTTCATGTTCCTGGCAGTCGCAGGTCTCCTGACTTTCACTGCTGCCGTTGTCACCGCTAACGCACAGGATGCCCCTGAGGCGGCAACTGAAGAGGTAACGGACATTTTCGCCAGCTCCGGTGAGGAAGTTCCCCTCCATCAGGCCCTCAAGTCCAAGTTCATCGAGGGTGGTGCAGGCTTCATGTCCCTGATTATCATCTGCCTGGTACTTGGTATGGCCCTTGCAATTGAGCGTATCCTTTACCTTGCATTCTCTAAGACCAACACCACCAAACTCCTTGACGCTGTTGAGGCAGCTCTTGCAAAGGGTGGCGTAGAGGAAGCCAAGAAGGTATGCCGTGAAACCCGCGGTCCCGTTGCCAGCATCTTCTATCAGGGTCTCCTCCGTGCAGACCAGGGTATTGATGTTGTTGAAAAGACCATCGTTTCCTATGGCGGCGTTCAGATGAGCCTCATGGAGAACGGCCTTTCATGGATCGGCCTGTTCATCTCCATTGCTCCTTCACTGGGATTCCTTGGTACCGTTATCGGTATGATCCAGGCCTTCGACAACATCCAGAAGGCAGGTGACATCTCCCCTAACGTTGTTGCCGGCGGTATGAAGGTCGCTCTCATCACCACCGTGGGCGGTCTCATCGTAGCTATGATTCTCCAGATCTTCTACAACTACATCATCGCAAAGATTGACTCCCTGTCCATCGATATGGAAGACTCTTCCATCCGCTTCGTGGACACCATGGTAAAATACAACAAGAAGTAATCAACCCCTTTAACTCCACACAAAATGGAAGACCATAAATACGCTAAAATATTCAAGATCCTGCTTTGGGTACTGATGATTCTGAGCGTTGCGGTTATGCTTTGGGGTATGATGAAGGGATATCCGGAAGATGTTGCATCAGACAACGGCACCGTTGATCCGCTGCTCTACTGGGCATACATCGTCCTGGGCATAGCTCTTGCCGCCGTTATCGGCGTGGGCCTCTATGTCACAGCCACCACAAATCCCAAAGGTCTTGTTAAAATCGGAATTGCAATCGTAGGTGCCGCCGTCCTTTGCGTTGTGGCATACGTACTTGCTTCCGGAGCTCCCGCAATCAACTGCTCAAAGCCGGCTACCCCGTCGGAGCTCAAGCTTACTGACACCATCCTCAACCTCGCCTACATTGTCGGCGGAGCGGCTATCCTCTCCATCGTATGCGGTGAAGTTATGATGACCATACGCAACAAAAAGTAAAGTAAACCATGGCAAGAAGAAAATTTGAAGCAATCGGTTCCACGGCTGATATTGCGTTCCTGCTGCTGTGCTTCTTCCTCATGACAACAACCATGGGAGACCAGTCAGGTTTGAACCGCCGCCTTCCCCCTATCCCTGATGAAAAGCAGGCACAGGACCAGAAGGTGAACCGCCGTAACATCATCATCGTCAGAATCAACTCTGCCGATAGGCTGTTTGCCGGTAGCGAAGCCATGGACATCTCAATGCTGAAAGACAAAATCAAGGAGTTCCTTTCCAACCCCAAGAATGACCCCACCCTTCCTGAAAAGGAAGAAAAGGAAATCGAAGGCAAAAACTACATGGTTTCCAAGGGTGTCATCTCACTGCAGAATGACCGCGGTACATCCTACCAGGCCTATATAGCAGTGCAGAACGAGTTGGTAAAGGCAGTTAACGAGCTACGTGACGAATTCGCCATGAGGGAGTTCGGCAAGAAGTTCTCAAAACTGCCGGAGGATCAGCAGGATATTGTGAAGAAGGTTGTTCCCCAGAATATCTCTGAGGCAGAACCTAAGGATACCGGTAAAAAATAGGAGGAAACAATTATGTCAAAATTCGGAAGTTCCAGCAATAAGAAGGAAGTCCCCCAGGCATCGTCCAACTCCCTTTCCGATATCGTTTTCATGCTCCTGTTTTTCTTCATGGTTACCACCCAGATGCGTGAAACTGAGCAGAAGGTGAAAGTCACCATCCCTCAGGCATCAGAAGTGGCAAAACTGGAGAGAAAGGACCTGAGCGCCAATATCCTCATCGGCAGCCCTACAATGCAGTATCAGGCAATGTACGGTACCGACGCACGTATCCAGCTCAACGACTCTTTCAAGACCGTGGCCGACATCCGTGACTTCATCGCCGCAGAACGCGATGCCATGTCAGAGGCAGAAAGGTCACACATGACCGTCAACCTGAAGGTAGACGAAGATGTCCGTATGGGTATCGTTTCCGATGTGAAGCAGGAGCTGCGCCGCTGCTCCGCCCTTAAGATAATGTACGCCGCACGCAAACCGGCCAAAAAATAAGGGTATCACACGGTAATATCTGATAAAAAAGTCTCCGGCCAGCGCCGGGGACTTTTTTGTATTAATAATTTGGTTGTCAAGATCTTATCCCTTAGCCCAGCACAAAAGCAATATATTAGGCCGCACTTATACCCGTTAATAAACACCTTATTTTCAACACTTTAGCCATAGAGTCTTTTATCATGCAATAATTTCCCCAAGAACCACGCGCTCTCTATTTTTGCGGCTCCAAACCAATAATATTTTCTTGTTATGAACAAAAAAGAGAGCGCCCGTATTTGCGGGGGCCGCAGCGCGTTGCGTGCCAGGTACTTCCTTCTGGCAGTATTCCTTTCAAAAAGATTCCGTGAAATTGAAACCGGAGAGCTTTCAATCCATGAAAAACTTGACAGCCCATGCCGGAAAGACATTGAAAAACTCTTTGGAACCGCCAGGAAAAAAGGGCAGATTCAACGGGATGTAGAAACAGTCTTCAACGGTATCCTTACAAGCCTGAAACAAGACTTCCCCTATTTCACGCCAACACAGATTCAGGTATTCAGTTACCTTGCCGCCGGCATGCCCTACTACTTTGCCGCCAAACTGTCAGGGCTTAAGTCACTTAACTCCGTATGGGTGATGAAAACGCAGATGGAAAAGGTAATAGTGGCAAAGAATACGGCCAGGAAACAGGAGTACTTGATGATGCTCAGACGCTAACAGCTGCTACGTACCACCAGCGTAGGAGGAATGAGCAGCTGACGGGGAGCCGGATCCGGACGGCCAGCACGGCGGGCGTTTATAATCTCAAACAACGTGTCCACGGCTATCTGGCCGGCCTCCCTGAGCGGCTGCTCCACCCTGGTGACTGCAGGATCCAGGAAATCCAGGAAGCCGTTGTTGTCGTATGATATAATGCCCACATCCTTTCCCGGGCGTATGTGAAGTGATCTCAGGGCGTCTATGGCTCCCAGGAGGATGGTAGAACTGAATGCGAATACGGCGTCGTACGGGATTCTTCCCCCGGCAAAGGCATTGAGGACTTCTTTCTTCCCGTTTTCCACGGAAAAGGCATCCCCTACCACCTTGTAGTTAACGCCGTGAACGCCGATGGCTTCCTTGAATCCCCTTACACGCTCCTTATTAGGCATGGAATCAGGAACACCCTGGATTGCCAGGATGCGCTTGTATCCCTTGCCTATAAGGTAGTCCGTAGCCATGCGCGCACCGGCATAATTGTCCGTGCACACATAAGACAGGGATGTATTCTTGAAGTGCCGGTCTATGAGAACCAGAGGAATCTGGGAGCTTACCTGTTCATGATATTCCGGAGAAGAAGAGGCCGGGATACAAATAATCCCGTCTACGCTGCGGCTCATCAGCATGCGAAGCTCCTGTACCTCCTCTTCCCCACTTTCGCGGGAATCGGCCAGAAGAGTGTGATATCCGCGAGAATCCAGTATACCTATAATAATACCCGCAAGGGAGGCAAAAAAGGGATTGTCCACATCCGGGATAAGCAGGCCAACCGTCTGTGACTTTCTGGTACGCAGGGTTTGCGCCACCAGGTTTGGCTGGTAATTGAGCCTGCCAGCCTCGGCCGTAATCCTTTCCTCCGCCTCTTTGCTTATACGGTATTTTTTTGCCTGCCCGGAAAGCACGCGAGATACCGTAGATACGGAGTATCCGGTTTGCTCTGATATGGTATGCAGCGTGTTTTTCTGGCTCATAAATATAAAAATCACCCCAAAGTTAAGCTTTTTTTGCACTTTTTTTCAAAAGAAGTGAAACAACGTGAAATATTTTTATTATATTTGAAATTAGGAGCGCAATCGTTTGCGCAAATTTGAGCACAAAAAAACACTATAACTATGAGCCAAAAATCCATTCTGGTAATAGGCAGCAGCAACACGGACATGACCGCAAAAACTGCTGAGCTTCCCCGTCCCGGAGAGACCGTTCTGGGAGGCGTATTCACAATGGGCCCCGGCGGAAAAGGCGCAAACCAGGCAGTTGCCGCCCAGCGTCTTGGAGGCAAAGTCAAGTTCATCTGCAAGGTGGGCCATGACATGTTTGGAGACAACGCCGTAGCCCAGTATGAGAAAGAAGGACTGGACACCAGCGGCATCCTCCGCAGTGAACTTCCCTCCGGCGTAGCCCTTATCTTTGTGGACTCCCACGCAGAAAACTGCATAGTGGTAGCTTCCGGCGCAAACGGAGACATAACAGAAGAGGATATTGAAAAATCCCGCAAAGACCTGGAATCCTGCGGAATCCTCCTCCTCCAGCTGGAAACCCCTATCCCGGCAGTCCTCAAGGCCGCGCAGATAGCTCACAAGGCTGGCGCAATGGTTGTCCTTAACCCCGCCCCCGCCTGTCCCCTGCCGGAAGAGATATTCAAAAGCGTAGACCTCTTTATCCCCAACGAGACAGAGCTCTCCACCTTCAGCGGCATCCCCGTAGAGGATGCACAATCGGCAGAAAAGGCAGCAAAGGCTATGCAGGCAAAGGGCGTTGGCAGGCTCATCGTTACAATGGGCAGCAAGGGCGCCCTTATTTGTGAAGGCGGCCCTTCCGTATTCGTCCCCGCCCATAAAGTAAAAGCGGTGGACACCACCGCCGCCGGAGACACCTTCTGCGGCGCACTGTGCGTGGCAATATCGGAGGGCAAGTCCCTCAAGGAAGCGGCGGAATTCGCCTGCGCAGCATCGGCCCTTACCGTCCAGAAGATGGGAGCGCAAAACTCAATCCCCTACCGTAAAGATTTAAACTTTTAAAAAGATAATACTATGTTCATCGTCGGAAGTTATTCACTTGCTGTGGTTTTCTGCTTTATCACCATGCTTTGCTGGGGCTCGTGGGGCAACACCCAAAAGCTTGCCGCAAAAAGCTGGCGCTATGAGCTCTTTTACTGGGACTACGTGATAGGCATGGTCCTTTTCTCCCTGCTTCTGGCTTTCACCGCCGGCAGCATCGGCCCTGAAGGACGTCCCTTCCTCAAGGATATAGCCCAGGCGGACTGGGCCAGCATCGGCTGGGTCCTGCTTGGCGCCGTTGTCTTCAACGTTTCCAACATTCTCCTGAGCGCTTCCACTTCCATCGCCGGCCTGGCCGTGGCATTCCCGCTGGGCGTGGGCATTGCTCTGGTAATGGGCGTTCTCAATAACCTGCTCCTTCACCCCGTGGAGGGCCAGAACACCACCCTGCTGTGGGTAGGCGTAGCTCTGGTTGTGATAGCAGTCATTTGCAACGGCGTTGCTTCCGGCAAGGTTTCCAACGAGCAGCGTGATCCCGCACAAAACCGCAAGGGCATCATCCTGGCAGTACTTGCCGGTCTTATCATGTCCTTCTTCAGTGCTCTTGTATATAATGGTGTAGACCTGGCCAACTTCCGCGCACCCGCTGCCGGCAAGCTCACCCCTTACACCGCAATGGTAATCTTCTCCCTGGGCGTATTCCTGAGCAACTTTGTGGTTAACACAATAGTGATGAAAAAGCCCTTCGTTGGAGAGCCCGTAAGCTATAAGCAGTACTTCGCCGGCAGCTTTGGAACCCACCTTGTGGGCGTTCTTGGCGGTTGCATCTGGGCGCTTGGTACTTCACTCAACTATATCAGCGCCGGAACCGCCGGTGCCGCTGTTTCCTACGCACTTGGCCAGGGCGCGCCCATGATTGCCGCCATCTGGGGAGTATTCATCTGGAAGGAGTTCAAGGGCGCCAGCAAGGGCGTCTACGGCCTCCTTGCCCTCATGTTCGCGCTCTTTGTAGCCGGACTGTCCTGCGTTGTTGTAGCTGGAATGTAATATGAGAAAATTTCTGTCAATAATAGCCCTGATGGTCTTGTGTCTGGCCGCATTCGCCCAAAACAAGACAATCACAGGCGTAGTCACGGATGATAGAGGAGAGCCGCTTGCCGGCGCTACTCTGATATCCGGAAAGAGTTACGCCATCACGGAAGGCAACGGCACTTTCTCTATCCAAGTTTCTGCCGGCGCCACTGTCACAGTATCTTTCCTGGGATATGAGGACTACGTCTTCAAAGCTGAAGAATCCCCTGCGGTAATAAAGCTTTCACCATCTTCAGCAACCGTCCTGAATGAATCTGTTGCCATCGGTTATGGTAAAACCACCAAAAAGGAGATCACCGGCTCTGTGTCAAGCCTCAAGAGTGAGGACCTTGGACTGGGATCCTTCAATAATGCCGGTGGAATGCTCCAGGGAAAGGTTGCAGGTCTTACCGTAGTGAATCCTGACGGCGGAGATCCCAATGCTTCATACCAGTTCCTCCTGCGCGGCACCAATACCCTTGCCGCCGGTCAGGGTCCTCTCATCATCATTGACGGCGTGGCAGATGCCGATATTCGCAATATCAACTTCCAGGAAATAGAGACCATTGATGTCCTGAAGGACGGCTCGGCTGCCGCCATTTACGGCACACGCGGAACAAACGGCGTCATTATCATTTCAACCAAGCGGGCCAAGAGCGGAACCACATCCGTCAAGTACGACGGTCAGGTTTCGGTTCAGACAATCCAGGCCCGCGCAGTTCCAATGACTGCCGACGAGTATCGCTTCACAATCAAAAACTACGCGCCCGGTCAAAGCGCATCCGTCAAAGATGCCAATACAGACTGGTTCAAGGAAATAACCCGTACCCCCATAAGCCACAAGCACAGCATTGCGGTTGCAGGAGGCAGTGAAAAATTCAGTCACCGTACTGTCCTCAATACAGAGCAGAATCAGGGCCTCCAAAAAGGCAATGACGCTGCCAAGTATTTGATTAAGACAAACATCAGCCAAAAGGTTTTGGAGGGCTGGCTGGACCTTGACTACAATCTGTCCTATGTATACAGGAAGGTGCACCCTGCCAACTACGACGCGTTCCGTCAGGCTTTCATAAGGAATCCAACGGAGCCTGTCTATAATTCAGCACAGTCTCTTTATGGTGGATACTATACACTTACAGAGTCTGACTATCACAACCCTGTAGCACTCATAAATGAGCGTGACCAGCAAAACCAGACAACGAGTATTGGCGCAAGTATCAGGGCTACTCTCAACATATTGCCTGTAAAAGGCCTGAAGTGGGACAACTTTGTAAGCTACGGAGATGAAAAGTACTTCAGCCAGGATTATCGCAGTTCTTATTACCCCGGCAGAGTTGGCAAAAAGGGTGTTGCCAAATCCAAAGCCAATTCCTATGACAACCTGCAGTGGGAGAGCACCCTGCAATACGCCAACACCTTTGGGGGCCACTCCATCCAGGCAATCCTGGGTTACACTTGGCAGCAGCAGATGAACTGGGAAACGGAGATGAGCAATTCCGGCTTTGACTCAGACTACTACAAGTACAATAATATGGGATTGGGTACGGCTTTGAAAGAAGGGCAGGCAGAAGAATATACATACCGTTCCCAAAGCAGGTACATCGCCTTCTTCGGCCGGGCAATCTGGAACTACAAAGAAAAATACCTTGCATCAGTATCCCTCCGAAGGGACGGTTCTTCAAGATTCGGCAAAGGGCAGAAATGGGGCTGGTTCCCTGCAGTAAGCCTTGGCTGGCGAATTAGCCAGGAAGATTGGCTCAGGAATGTAAAATGGATTGAAGAGTTGAAGCTGCGTGCAGGCTTTGGAGTCACCGGCAACCAGGACTTTGACAACTACAGGTCCCTTATGCTGATGAAGTCCGGAACAAACTTTTACTATAACGGACAATGGATCAATTCTTATGCTCCAGCGTCCAATGCCAATCCTTATCTGGCTTGGGAAAGAAAGAACGAGTTCAACGTGGGCTTGGATTTTTCATTTCTAAACGGCAGAATAGGCGGTGCGCTGGATTACTATTACAGGCTCACCACCAATCTTCTGTACGAGTATGACGTTCCCGTTCCACCGTACGACAACGACAAACTGTTCACAAACGTAGGCTCAATAAGCAACACGGGTATTGAACTCACTCTATATGCCAGTCCTGTAAAGACCAAAAATTTTGAATGGTCAATCAATCTGGTTGCCGCCCACAACGAGAACAAACTGGTAAAATTCACAAACGAGGAATTCAAGAACCAGGAATACAAGATAGGATGGATGGCAACTCCAGTTGGCGCATTTTTACAGCGTCTGATAGAAGGGCAAAGCCTGGGCTCCTTCTATGCTCCGGTATGGGAGGGAGTAGGACCGGACGGAGAAGATATCTTAAAAGATGAATTCGCCGGCTCCGTATCAGAAAATAAATGGCAACGAATAGGCAGTGCCTATCCAGACCTCACATTTGGCTTGACCAATACTCTTAAATACAGGAATCTGTCATTAAGCTTCACGTTTAGAGGCGCTATAGGCGGAAAAATATTCAACTCCTACAGGGCCTACTACGAGACGCTGGACGCAATTGGCGTACAAAATATTCTTGGGTCCTGGCTTGACAACACTGAGTTTACCGGAAAAGTGCGCTACTCCTCCAAGTACATAGAGGATGCCACCTATGTAAAACTGGATAATGTGACTCTCAGTTACAACATTCCTTTCAACAACAGGTTTATTAAAGGACTGAGTGTCTTTGTGACCGGACAGAACCTTCTATGCATAACAGGATACAAGGGAGTAGATCCGGAAGTCAGCCTTTCTGGTCTCACCCCCGGTATAGAGAGCACCAGCTACTATCCCCGCACCAGAACATTCACACTTGGCGCAACCCTTAATTTTTAAACTGTACGGGATATGAAAAAGTTATTAAGCCTTATACTTGGCATTGCAGCACTTACAGCCTGTACAAATCTGGAAGAGAATATTTACTCCAATATTTCCAGAGATGACTTCTTTACATCTGAAGAGCAGTTTGTAAAATATGCGGCACGCGCATATTCCTCTCTTCAGGTATGGGGTACGGAAAAGAGTCTCTGGACTTTCAATATCCAGATCACCAACGAGGTTTGCGTTCCTCTGAATCCCAACGGCAAATGGTGGGACGACGGCAGATACTACGATGTCCACGTCCACAGTATCTCCAACAGCAACAGGTTGCTGGAGATGGCATACAACTTCTGCGTAGACGGAATAACAGCTTGCAATGATGTTCTGGATGTTTTCCAGGACGTTGACAAGGACTTTGACGGGAAAGAGAGCGTCATAGCAGAAGTAAAGGTCCTGAGAGCATACTACTATATGTGCGCCATAGACGGTTGGGGCGCAGTTCCGTTCTCAATAAGCAAGAAAGAAAAAGGATTGCCAGAGAAAAAGGACAGGCCCTTTGTCTTTGATTTCATTGTGAAAGAAATCACGGAGAACATAGACAAGCTTCAGGTTGAGCCAACGCCGGCATACTATGGACGCATTACCAGGGCGGCGGCCGATGCCATCCTGGCCAAGATGTATTTGAACGCGGAGAAATGGATAGGTAAGCCCATGTGGGAAGAGGCCGAGGCCGTTTGCAAGGACATAATTGACGGCGGCAACTACATAATCGCCCCCAACTACAAAGACAACTTTGATGTGTACAATGAGAACTGCCGTGAGCAAATCTTCGCAATTCCTTACAGCACAGTTTACACCACGGACGACCATCACGCCTTTGTAATCTTCATGTCCACCCTTCCGGCCGATCTGTGCCGCCCCTTCGGTCTAAACACCGACGCCTGGGACGGACTTGTAGGAGAACCGGACTTCATGGCAAGTTATGATCCGGCCGACACCCGCAAGAAAGACACCTGGCTGTATGGTCAGATGTATGACAAGGACGGCAATCCTCTGTTATACAAGGCCGACGACAATGACCCCGGCGTTCCTTATGTAATAGACCCCATTTTCCCGGAGAGCACATTTGGCAAAGAAGCCCGCCGCAAGCCCCTGGAGGGCGCCCGTATGGGTAAATGGACGTACCAGAGCGACGGACGTCTCACCGGCGATGACACCAGCATGGAAAACGATTTCTTCCTGTTCCGTTATGCCGATGTAATCCTTATGTACGTAGAAGCACTGGTGCGCCAGGGCAGAGCCGGGGAAGCAGCAGCCGTTCCGGAATTCCAGCAAATACGTACCCGCGCAGGCCTTGCCCCTATGACAGCCGCAGACCTTACACTTGATAATCTCTACTGGGAACGCGCTCACGAACTTGCCCTTGAAGGATGGCAGCGTCAGGACATGATTCGATTTGACAAATATCTCCAGCCCTGGTGGAACAAGGCGCAAAAGACAGAAAAGGATTATATCCTGCCCATACCCAAGAGCGCAATTGCCGCAAACCCCAATCTCAAATAGGATGAAAAGACTTGCTATCATATCTCTTTGCCTTTTGGCAGTATCCTGCGTCCAAAAACCGCTGGAGATAACCCGCACGCAGCTTAAAGACAAGATTGCCGGAGCGTGGATAGGCCAGATGGTTGGCAACATCTACGGACTTGAATATGAGAACAAGTTTGTGGATGAGCCCGGTGAAGGGCCCTTTGTATTCAACAAGGCCATGCGCAAGATGACGGCCGTGGACGGAGCTTTCAGTGACGATGATACTGACGTGGAGTACCTCTATCTTATGATGATGGAGAAGTACGGCATAGACATCACCTACGCACAGGTGCGTGAGGGATGGATGTATCACATACGTGACAGGGTTTGGCTGGCAAACCGTGCCGCACTTGGCCTGATGCACTACGGCTTCACTCCCCCGCTCACGGGCAGCAAGCAGTACAACCCGCACTGGTTCCAGATTGACCCCCAGCTCATTAACGAGATATGGGCCTACACTGCTCCAGGCATGCCGTCTTACGCGGCAGGGATATCGGCCTGGGCAGCCCGAATCACGTCAGACGACTGGGCCGTCTCCCCTACCGTGGTTTACGGTGCAATGTACTCAGAGGCTTTCTTTGAAAGCGACATTCCCACGCTTGTGCGTCACGCAAAATCATACCTTCCCAAGGGAGACCGTTTCAGGGCCGTCATAGACGAATGTCTGGACCTCTGGAAAAAGAATCCTGAAGATTGGAAGGCCGCCCGCAAGGTCATTGCCGATGAGCTTTACGTGAACGAGCCGGACATGACAAAGAGCATCTGGAACGCAGACCTCAACGGTGCCCTTGGCATCCTTGCCCTGCTGTATGGTGACGGAGACATTGAAAAGACTCTGAACATAGGCTGCGCACTTGGCTTTGACTGCGACAACCAGACCGCCACAATCTGCGGCCTACTTGGCGTTATTAACGGAGTGAACGCCGTCCCTACAGACCGCAGCATGCCGTTTGAGCACTGGACCAAGCCTTTCAACGACCGCTATATCAACGTCACCCGCTATGATATGCCGGACGCTTCAATTGAGGATCTGATTGAGCGCACGGTTGTTCTGGCAGAAAAGATTATTCTTGCCCGCGGCGGAAGCGTAAGGGAAGAAAACGGGGAACTCATTTACACGGTTAATCCCAAAGCCCGCTTTGTTCCCGCAGTTGAGCCTGCGGCACTGTTTGAGCTTCCCAAGCCCAACGGACGCAACCTGGCTCCGGAAGCTGCGGAAATCCTTGCCGCAACCCGTGAGACAGACCGCGCTACACTGGATTCCTGCTGGCTCACAATACCAGTCTCCTACCGCGCATATACCGTGGATGTAATCAACGACGGTATTACAGGCGGCGCTGGCGCTGCATTCTACTCTCTTGGAGAAAAATCCAACGCTCCAAAGCAGGACTACTTTGGCTACCGCTGGGATAATCCCGTCACAACTGATATGATCTCATTCCACTACGGCCCGCTTGAGGAGTTTGGCGGCTGGTACAGCAACCTGCATCCGGAGTATCTGGACCAGGACGGCAACTGGCAGCCCATTGAGGCTACCGTCACCCCGGCCTGGCCTTACTGCGACGAGGTATTCTTCCAGCCCCACAACGGTGAGTTTGTGTTCACCTTCCCTGCTGTGACCACCTCTGCAGTACGCGTTATTGGAGATGACGCAGTGCTCATCCACTGGCACAAATACACCAAGGCCGTGTCGGCATTCATATCAATAACAGAACTTGCCGTTTATGAAGCAAAGTAGCTTTATACTTGCACTGCTGCTCCTTGCAGCCTGCTCCGCACCAAAGGCTCCGGAGTCCGTAACCATGTCCAAGGACACCCTAATGAACAAAATCATGGGCGGCTGGGCCGGCCAGACCATAGGCGTGGTTTACGGCGCCCCAACGGAATTCAAGTTCCAGGGAACAATTATCCCGGAGCAGATTCCAATAGGATGGGGAGAAGGCTACGTGAAGCATTGGTGGGACCGCAAGCCTGGCCTCTTTGACGACGTTTACAACGACCTTACCTTTGCAGAGGCCTTTGAGCAGATTGGCCTGGACGCAACCTCAGAGCAGCTTGCGCTGCGCTTTGCCTATGCGCCATACCATCTGGCCCACGCCAACCAGGCAGGCCGCTACAATGTGCGTATGGGCATAATGCCTCCGGAAAGCGGAAACTGGCTAAACAATCCTCATGCAGATGACCTTGACTTCCAGATTGAAGCAGACTTTGTGGGCCTGATGGCTCCGGGGATGCTTCCGGAAGCACTTGACATAGCAAACCGCGTAGGTCATATCATGAACAGCGGAGACGGTTTTTACGGCGGAGCCTTTGTGGCCGGCCTGTACAGCGCCGCGTTTGTGGAAAATGACCCGGCAAAGATTGTGGACATGGCCCTTGAGGCAATCCCCGCGGAGAGCACCTTCTGGCAGTGCATCAGCGACGTACGTACGTGGCACAAAAAATATCCGTCAGACTGGAAGGCCACGTGGTTCGAGGTCCTGAAAAAATGGGGGAATGACACCGGTTGTCCCAAGGGCGTTGGCCTCAGCTTTGACATTGACGCAAAACTCAACAGCGCTTACGTTGCAATGGGCCTTCTTTACGGAGAAGGAGATTTTGGAAAGTCCATGGAGATTGCCACCCGCTGCGGCCAGGATTCAGACTGCAACCCAGCAACCGTTGGCGGCGTTCTTGGCGTTGTGTACGGCCTTGAGAACCTCCCCGCCTTCTGGAAAGACCCGGTTATGGAAATCTGGGACCTGGACTTTGAAGGCACGGACGTTTCCCTTGCCAAAGGCAGCCAATACTCATTCAACCACGCCCTCCAGCTTATTGAGAAGAATGGCGGAAAGGTGGAGGAAAATGATGTGGTAATCCCGGTTAAACAGCCTGAAGTCCTTCCCTTGGAGCAAAACTTCATAAACACCTACCCCCTGATGCGTGACCAGAAGGACGCCTGGCTCAAGGATGTATATGAATTTGACTTCTCCGGTAACGGCTTTGTAATCTGGGGCAATCTGGTATGCCTGAGGGGCATCACTGAAGACTACGCCCAAAGGGTAGCCAAAAAGCATGTTGGCAGTGAGGTCTTTGCAATGGCGGAAGAAGGAGACCCTTATGTGGCAGAGATAGAAGTGTGGATAGACGGCGCCCTTGACCAGGTTTCCATCCTCCCCATGAAGGGAACTTCACGCAAACTTGAACCAGCATGGAAGTACTGCATGGAGGAAGGCCGCCATAATGTAAAACTGGTATGGCGCAACCCCAAACCAGACACTTACCTTCTGAGAATCAACGCAATAGAATACTATAGCGAGAAACAGAATGAAGACACGTATTACCATAATTAGCGTCCTGCTGCTCATTACGGCCTGTACCGCAAAGGTCCCTTACGGTGAAAGCGCAGGCCTGGACAACGCCACCCTCATGGATAAAATCCGTGGCGGCTGGTACGGCCAGACCATAGGCTGCACATACGGCGGTCCTACGGAGTTCAAGTACAAGGGCGGAATCATAATGGAGGAAATCCCCATCCCCTGGTACGACGACTACATCTACGACACGTACATAGAAGATCCCGGTCTGTATGATGACGTATACATGGACCTCACTTTCATGGAAACCATGCTCAAAGAAGGTCTGGACGCTCCGGTGGAATCATACGCCAACGCTTTTGCCAATGCCGACTATAAGCTCTGGCATGCAAACCAGGCCGCCCGTTACAACATCCTGGGCGGCCGCGGCGCTCCGGAAAGCGGCCACTGGAAATACAATCCCCACGCAGATGACATCGACTTCCAGATAGAGGCGGATTTCATCGGCATGCTTTATCCCGGTCAGGTAAACAAGGCAAGTGGGCTCAGTGACCGCATAGGCCATATCATGAACTACGGAGACGGCTGGTACGGCGGCGTTTTCATTGGCGCAATGTACTGCCTGGCGTATGTTTGCAACGACATTCCCACAATTGTTACGGAAGCTCTCAAGACCATACCGGAAGGCACTAAGTTCCACAGCACCATATCTGACTGCATAAAGTACTGGAAGAAGTATCCAAAGGACTGGAAGCAGTGCTGGTTTGAGGTTACAAACCGCCACGCAAACGACGTGGGCTGCCCGGAGGGCGTATGGAACGGCTTCAACATTGATGCTACAATCAACAGCGCATTTGTGGTAATCGGCCTTCTTTACGGAGAAGGTGATTTCCTTAAAACCATGGATATCAGCACTCGCTGCGGCAATGATTCTGACTGTAATCCGGCAAGCGCTGCCGGTATCCTGGGCGTGATGTACGGCTATGACGCAATTCCTGATTATTGGAAGAAAGGGGCGGAAAAGATTAAGGACATTCCCTTCCCTTACACTTCCCTCAGCCTTGAGCAGGTTTGCAAAGAGAACTACAATCTTATCCTTCAGTGCAACGATATCGCAGAAAACGGCATCTTATTCACTGTGGAGAAACCTGAGCCTGTCCGCTACGAGCAAAGCTTTGAGGGCATAATACCCGTAGAAAAACGGGTCCTTAAGAAAGCGTTCACAACTTCAGTGGACCTTCCCTTCAAAGGAAACGGCATAGTGGTGGAGGGCAGCGTCCGTAAGACCGGCCATGCCGATGACAGCTACGTTGCATCCGTGACGGCCCTTCTGGACGGAGAGGAGATTGAACACTTTACTATGCCAATTGATTATATCAAGCGCAAGTATGAGATTTTCAGTGCATACTGCCTACCCGGCGGTGAGCACGTGCTTACCCTGCGCCTTGACAACCCCCACCCGGACTACGAACTCTGGGCCCAAGAAATGATAGTGTATGACCAAGAGTAAAATCATATTGGGCCTGGCCGCCCTCTGTGTCTTTATGTCGTGTGGCTGTGAAAAGAAAAGGGATCTACCGGATGTAGAGCCATCGCCCCTGCCACGTTATAATTCCAACCTGACCTTCACCAGCAATGTTTTGGAGCGCAATGTGCCTTATGACATTCTGCTCCCGGAAGATTATAACACAAATGAGGATAAACGCTATCCCGTCATGTATTTGTTCCACGGCCTTGGAGACAACAACACTTCCTGGAATGGGGAATACCTCAGGTGTGAAGCCAAAATCAAACAGCTGGAAAGCAAGGGACTGGAACCCATGATTTATGTGATGCCGATGGGCTGGAAGGCCTACGGCAGTGACCGCTACGATGGCCATTTTTCATATATGACGATGATTGCCACGGAGTTTGTCCCTATGATTGACCAGACTTATAGGACCATTGCCGATAAAGAGCATCGCGGTACAATAGGTTACTCCATGGGCGGTTTTGCCGCCATGGTCAATGCGATGAAGCATCCGGAGCTCTTCTCAATGAGTGCACCGCTTTCAATGTCAGTGCGTACAGACCAGCAGTACAAGGAAGAGTCACAGGATGGCTGGAACGATCAGTGGGGGCGCATATTCGGCGGCCTGGGCCAAAGCGGGGACGGACGCATAACTGACTATTACAAACAGCACTGCCCACTGCACCAATTCACTGCGGAGAACATTTCCAAATATGGCTCACAGCACTGGTTCATCACCTGTGGAGATGACGAGAAACAACTTCTCATAGCTAATGACGATCTACACGTCCTTATGAGGGATAACGGTTATCCGCATCAGTACCGCGTATGGAACGGTGGGCACACGTCTTCATACTGGAGGGATGCCCTTGAGGAAGTATTACCGTATTTCTCTTTCATTATGTCTGGCGGGACCAACTGGCAAAAATCTCTCAAAGAAGTGAACGTTCCAGAAAATGTCAGTTTCAATGAGGATGGTATCTATGTCTCCAAGGCTTATTCTGAAGCAGAAAAGAAAGAGGGCGTTGTGCTGTATATTTTCTATGATGGTATAGACCAGGACTGGATTAAAGACGGAATGGCCATCATCCAGCGGGGAATAGAATCCAAACAGTTTGTACTCATCCCCTGCGATCTTTCCAGGAAAGACATCCAGGAGTGGGTAAGGTTCTATAAGGATATATATCCCTCATCCTATACCCAGGCTCTGGCTATAGGCAAGACCGGAGTCCAAGTCCTGGAAAAGCAAAGCCTGTTCTCCTCACTCTATTTTGAGAACGCCACCTTGAAAGAGCCTGTTACCATTGACCAGGGAAAGTATTATTACATAGGCCAATGTGACGACGGAGCTGCGTACAAGGATGCCAATGCCATGTACAAGGAATGCAAGTTATCCGGAGCCAAATTCGAGTACCGATGCCGGAATCACCTGGATGATTCCCGTATGGATTTCCTTACCGGGATGGAATACGTAAAAACGCAATTAAACAACTTTTAAACAACTATTTTTATACACTAACACTTTAAACTAAAGCATTATGAAAAAAATTCTATGTGCAGTTGCAATGCTCTCTGTAGCATTCGGATTCATCTCCTGCAACAAGGGCAACACCACCCCTGACACTCCCAAGATTCAAAAACGCCTGAAAATGTGCGGTGACGAGTGGGACAAATATGTCTTCACCTATGGCGCAGACGGCAAACTTGCCCTTGTAAACCGTAACGAGGGAGAACGTACCTGGACTTTCACCTGGGACGGAAAAGTTGGTACGGCAAAGTATGTCAAAGAAGGCGAAGAAAAGGGCAACTGGGTTCTGACCCTTGGAGAGAACGGTTTCCTCACCACATTCGCTAACGAATGGGAAGATACCTTTGGCTTCTCATATAACACCAACGGCTATCTCACCCAGATTAAGCGTGTTGACAAGGGTGCAGTAAAGTGCAACAACAGCTGGACAGACGGAGATCTGGTCAAGTGGTCAAGGTTTAAGGATGACGGCACCGAGGAGTGGAAACTCCAGAGCTTCCTTGCCGATGAGAATGTTGCCGGCATTTTCCCTGATGCCACCGACAAGACCGACGTTCCCAGGTGGATGTTCGAGCTTGGTCTTTGCGGCAAGCCTTCAAAGCACCTGCTTGACGAGGCCCTTTGGGAAGGAGCCGATGCCAAGGCAACTCACGAGTATGAAAAGGATGAAGACAACTTCGTAACCAAGGTTGTAAAATACTATGGCGAAGAAGTAGATCAGACTTACGAGTATGAATGGGAAGTGATCAAGTAATCCCTCCCTCACCATTACCACAGCCTCCCTTCACCGGGAGGCTGTTTTTTTTGCTAAGGTTGTTGGAAAGTGTTATATTTGCATGATTATGCAATTTAACTGTATGGAAAGCTTGAAAAGAACCAAAATCAAGGCTCTGCTGCAGATGGAGCCGGGCGTAGAGGTGCTGGCCAAAGGATGGGTACGCACCAAGAGAGGAAACAAACAGGTGAAGTTCATCGCCCTCAATGACGGTTCAACTATTAATAACATCCAGATTGTAGCAAACACTGAGCTCTTTGATGAAGAACTCATCAAGCGCGTAACCACAGGTGCATCCCTGGCCGTAAAGGGCCAGCTGGTGGAATCCGTGGGCAGCGGCCAGGCCGTGGAAATCCAGGCAAAGGAGATAGAGGTTCTGGGAGACTGTGACCCCATGCGCTTCCCTCTCCAGAAGAAAGACACCACATTGGAATACCTTCGCAGCGTTGCCCACATGCGCCTTAGGACAAACACCTTTGGTGCAGTCCTGCGTATCCGCAACGCCATGGCCTTTGCCATCCACAAGTTCTTCAATGAAAAAGGCTTTGTATACCTTCACACCCCGCTTATCACTGAATCTGACGCAGAGGGCGCAGGAGATATGTTCCAGGTGACCACCATGGACCTCAAGAACATTCCCCTGGACAAGAAGGGCAACGTAGACTTCAGCAAGGATTTCTTTGGCAAAAAGACATCTCTCACAGTTTCCGGCCAGCTGGAAGGTGAGCTTGGTGCAACGGCTGTTGGTGAAATCTACACCTTCGGCCCCACCTTCCGCGCAGAGAATTCCAACACTCCCCGCCACCTGGCAGAATTCTGGATGATTGAGCCGGAGATGGCATTCTATGACATTGAGGACAACATGGCCCTGGCAGAGGAATTTGTAAAATACCTTGTCCAGTACGCCCTTGACAACTGCCTGGATGACCTCAAGTTCCTCAACGACAAGTATGACGACGGTCTTATAGAGCGCATGCGCAGCGTCCTTGGCATTGCCTTCCAGAAGGTCACTTACACCCAGGCCGTGGAAATCCTGGAGAAAGCCATTGCCGATGGCGTCAAGTTTGAGTACCCCGTCCACTGGGGCACTGACTTCCAGAGTGAGCATGAGCGCTATCTTGTAGAAAAGCACTTCCAGAAGCCCGTCATCCTCATTGACTTCCCCAAGGATATCAAGGCCTTCTACATGAAGCAGAATGAAGACGGACGCACCGTTCGCGGAATGGATGTCCTCTTCCCCAAGATTGGAGAAATCATCGGCGGCTCTGAAAGAGAGGCGGATCTTGCAAAACTTGAGGCGCGCATAGATGAACTTGGCATGTCCCGCAAGAACCTTGAGTGGTACATTGACACGCGCCGATACGGCTCTGTCCCCCACTCCGGATTCGGCCTTGGCTTTGAGAGGCTGCTTCTCTTTGTCACCGGCATGGCCAACATCCGTGACGTCATCCCCTTCCCCAGAACACCAAAGAATGCAGAGTTTTAAAGATTCTTCGCTTCGCTCAGAATGACAAAAGACAATGCTCAGAATGACAGATGACAATTCAGAATGACAATTGTCATCCTGAGGAACAAAGTGACGAAGGATCTAAAAATAGTTAGTCTATATGTTAGTTATCGGCATTGCCGGAGGTTCCGGCTCAGGTAAGACCACTGTGGTCAAAGCCATAGTCAATCAGCTTCAGGGACGTGTAGTTGTGATCCCGCAGGATTCCTATTATAAGGACTCCAGCCACGTACCCCCGGAGGAGCGCAAGAACATCAACTTTGACCACCCGGACGCCATAGACTGGAAACTCATGTGCCAGCAGATCAGGGAACTAAAGAGCGGCAAAACCATTGAGCAGCCGGTGTACTCCTACATCACCTGCTCCCGCTCAACCACTGAAACGGTGACCGTAGAACCGGCCGATGTCATAATAGTGGAAGGCATCCTCATCTTCACCTGCAAGGAACTGCGTGACCAGATGAACATAAAGATTTTTGTGGATGCAGACGACGACGACCGTCTGATGCGCATAATAGTGCGGGACATCGCAGAACGCGGCCGCACCATAGAAACAGCCATAGAGCATTACTGCGACACGGTAAAGCCCATGCACCTGCAGTTCATAGAGCCGTCCAAGCGTTATGCCGATGTCATTGTCCCCCAGGGCGGACACAACAAGGTTGCTATTGACATCATTACCAACACTGTAGAAAAAGCTCTCCACCAGAAACGGCGCCGCAACAAATGAAACTGACTCCGGACCAGAAAGCAGGTATTTATATCACCGTGAGCATACATCTCGCGGTGATTATCGTTTTGCTGCTGGTCAGGATAGGGATGGAGATTCAGAAGGAAAACAGCTTTGTGCTGGACTTCACCAAGCAAGAGGAGCTGGAAGAATTGCAGAGGCAGGAAGAACTTCTCAAAAGCGCTGCCAGGCAGCTTGAAGACATGATTGCCGCAGCGGCATCAGTTCCAATGAGAAACGTTACCGTAGACCGCAGCGCCCTTAAAGACGACAGAGGCACGGACGCAGAGGAACTTTACCGTCAGGCAGAGCGTCTGGCCCAGGAATTGAAAGACGGGCAACACCAGCCGCAGGAACCGGAAGAAGTGGCCGTGGAGGAAATCAAGCCCAAAGAAGAGCCCAAAAAGGAAGAAGCAAAACCATATAGCGGTCCTTCTGTCCTTTCCTGGAGCCTTGACGGGCGCAAAGCCTCCAGGCTTCCAATCCCGGCATACCGCTGCTACGGAGCCGGAGAAGTGACAGTAATCATAACCGTAAACAACCAGGGAGAGGTTATCAATGCTAAGGTGGATGAAAAAATCTCCACTGAAGACAACTGCCTCAGGACCTTTGCGGTACGTGCTGCAAGGCTGTCACGCTTCTCATCGGCCCCAGAGGCCCCGGCCCGGCAGATGGGCACCATAACTTACGCGTTTATTGCACAATGAAAAAAATGATTATCAGCATCCTGTGTATCATCATCGGCCTTGTAGCCATGGCACAGGGAAAGGTTTCCACAAGGAAATACATACTCTCTGACTTCCAGGACAAGGTTACAAAAATTGTTGTCCCCCAGGACCCTATCCTTGCCAGCGCACTGAGGCAGGAGGTTGTGAACAGCTGGAGCGTATCGGCCTTTGAATTCTGCACGGAGCAGGAATTTGAGAGCATCGGGGACACGGATGAATTCTATTTCCTGGCCCTTCGCGCCTTCAAGTTCAAGGGAGAGCAGGAGCCCGGCATCATTTTCATGAGTCTCCTCAAGGGGCAGTCCCACGAGGTGATTTCCCTCCCCCTTGCCCCGGCCGATGACAGTTCCGGACGTGAACTGGTATTCATCGGCGCCCTTGTCAAGGCCATCCAGGACTACACCCTGGCCGCGATGGAGTCAGAAAAGACCGCATATATCCCGTCCACCTGGTTCAATGCCAATTTTGAAAAATGGGGCAGGATGATGACCATTTTCATGGCCCGGGAAGACCTGTCTGTCTCCGTGACAGATGAGGATACCGGCAAGTACCTGGACACGGACTTCCATATCTGCAGCGCCGATGAGGCCGACGAGAAGTTTGTCCAGGCTCCGGTAAACACCCTTGTGAGCTACTCCGTGTCTCCTGTTGACCCTTCGGCCGGTTCCTACAGCTACCAGCTTCTTTTCAAGGCCGACACCATGGAACTCTTCTATATCTCCCGCCACAAGATAAAGTCTAACGCCATGGCGGGCTTCCTTGTCAAGGATCTCAAATGGCTGGCAGGGAAAAGATAAAATGCGGCACCGCCCCATGCGGACTGCGATACGCCCTTAGAAAAAGCTCCGGCTCCGTAGCCTGGTGCGCCCTGTCCATTGGAGCCGGGACAAGGGATGAGTCCGGGTTCCCGGCAGGCACCGCCCACTTTGTGGAGCACGCCATGTTCAGGGGCACAGCCAGTAAAAGCGCCCGGTTAATCAGTTCTTACCTTGACCGTCTTGGCGGCGAGCTCAACGCTTTTACCACAAAGGAGGAGATTGTCCTGCATGCCACGGTGCTTAAAGAGGACCTTGGGAAGGCCGCAGGACTACTGCTTGAGCTTGCCACCGCAGCCACATTTCCGGATGAAGAGATTGAGACGGAGCGGGGCGTTATCCTTGATGAAATTATTTCCTACAAGGATAATCCGGCCGAAGATGTCTATGACCGCTTTGAGTCTCTTCTTTTTGATGGCCACCCGCTTGGAACGCCCATCCTGGGAACGGCGGCGTCTGTAAAACGCATAACTCCTCAAATGCTGCACGGCTTTGTCCGTGACAAGTTTATCCCGTCCAGAATGGCTCTCTCCGTAGTAGCTAATATGGATTTGAATAAGTTGGAGCAGAAAGTGCTGGGTATTATTGCCGAGGTACAGAGCTTGACTTCCGGGGCACAGGCATCCCCCGTCGCAAAAAATAATGCCGATGCTACGGGGAATGCCTGCACTCCGGCAACAACATCTGCCATTCCGGCTCCTGCTGTCATTCTGAGCGAAGCGAAGAATCTCTCCCACCATTTCAACAAGGTCATTGACAAGCACCACCATGAGGTGAACGCCGTCATTGGCGGTTATGCTCCATCCCTGTATGAAATGCCGGACCGTCTTGTGGCAGCCATGCTATGCAACATCCTTGGGGGGCCGGCGTCAAACTCTCTGCTTAACGCAGAACTCAGGGAAAAACGCGGATGGGTATACGGCATTGAGTGTAATTACACGCAGTATGCAGACAGCGGCGCAGTTGCCATAACTTTTGGCTGTGACAAACCTAATCTGGATGCGTGCATGGCGGCAATTGACAAGATTCTGGCAGGACTCAGGGATAAGCCTCTGTCTCAAGCCCGGCTCAGAAGCTTTAGAAAACAGCTCCTTGGCCAGCTGGCAATCAGTTCAGAGGCCGGAGAGGCTCAGTGCCTGTCCCTTGGAAAAAGCATTCTCTCATGGGGAGAGGTCATGTCATCGGCCCAAATACGCAACATCATTGACTCCATATCGCCTGCACAGCTCCAGGCCATGGCCCAGCGTCTCTTCACCCCTGCAAACCTCTCCTCCCTTATTTATCTTTAACTTACAGATACCCCGTGCACAAAAAAGGGGGCAAAACGTGCACGGGTGTATGTTTTTACGAGGGCCGTGCACAAAAAAGGGGTCAAATCATGCACGGGGTCGCATTTTTGGCAGGGCCGTGCACAAAAAAGGGGTCAAATCATGCACGGGGTCGCATTTTTGGCAGGGCCGTGCACGAAAAAGGGGTCAAAACGTGCACGGGTGTGTGTTTTTACGGGGGCCATGCACAAAAAAGGGGGCAAATCATGCACGGGGTCGCGAAGGTTGCAAATGACATTTCAAAGTCCCCCCCCAAGGGGAGGGGTTTCGGGTGGGGGTAATGTAGACAAATTCGGTCGCAAATGCTAATTTGCGACCTCGCAAAGGAATTTTAGCCTTACCAGACGAATCTCATCCTCCTCATAGTCACCTGAGAGTTCTGCAAGGGCGTCAGCAAGAGAATCCGACTCTGCTTCTTCCTTGAACCAGTCATAGATTTCACGAACCACATCCGGGTCAAAGTGTTCCGTGATGTAGTAACTCAGGTTCACGCGCGTGCCGGAAGCCACTATGGCCTCTATTTCCGTGAGGAGCCTGTCCATATCCAGACCCTTTGCGCGGGCTATGTCCTCAAGATCCAGATGGCGGTCAATGGACTGGATGATGTATATCTTGTTCCCGGACTTGGGGGCCACGCTGCGAAGTACAAAATCATCCGGCCTTTCTATCTCATTCTCTTCCACATATTTGGAAATGAGATCCACAAACGGCTGGCCAAACTTACGGGCCTTGCCCTCTCCAACGCCCTGGCACTTCTCTGACAACTCCTTGATAGTGAGCGGATAAACTATTGTCATATCCTCCAGTGAAGGGTCACTGAAAACCACCCAGGGTTGCACCCTCATCTTGCGGGCCACATCCTTCCTAAGGTCCTTGAGCATGGCAAGCAGCACCGGGTCCGCCCCGCCTCCTCCGCGAACAGCGGCGGCATCATCTTCATCATCATCTTCTCCCTCAGAGAAGGTCCTGTCCTCTACAAGCATCAGTTCATGAGGGTTCAGGAAGAACTCCCGGCCCTTGTCCGTCACAGATATAAGTCCGTAATTCTCAATGTCCTTGTCCAGGAAATGCATTATGAGGCCCTGCTGGATTACAGTTGCCCAGAACCTCTGGTCATGATCCTTGCCGGCTCCAAAGAGCTGGAGCTTGTCATGATGGTAAGACTTGATTATAGCGCTTGTGGTACCAGACAGAATGCCCGTGAGATGCTCCAGCTTGAAATGCTCCTTGAGGGACTCTATGAGTTCTATTACAAGGCACATTTCCTCACGTCCGTCATAGCGGGCCTTGGGATGCAGACAGTTGTCACACGCCCCGCAATTGTCCTGCAGATAATCCTCTCCAAAGTAATTGAGAAGAAGCTTTCTGCGGCACTGGCTGGACTCTGCATAGGCCAGGGTTTCCCTAAGGAGCTGCTTTCCAATCTCCTGCTCTGCCACGGGCTTGCCCTGCATGAACTTTTCCAGTTTCTGGATATCCTTATAACTGTAATAGGTGATGCAGGTGCCTTCCTGGCCATCACGGCCTGCCCGGCCTGTCTCCTGGTAATAACCCTCTATGCTCTTGGGAATATCATAGTGAATTACAAAACGGACGTTCTGCTTGTCTATGCCCATGCCAAAGGCAATTGTGGCCACTATGACGTCTATTTCCTCCATCAGGAACTTGTCCTGGTTCTCTGCCCTTGTCTTTGCGTCAAGGCCGGCGTGGTATGGCAGTGCCTTGATGCCATTCACAGCAAGTGTCTGGGCAAGTTCTTCTACCTTCTTGCGGCTCAGGCAATATATAATACCGCTCTTGCCGGGGTTCTGGCGGATATATCTGATGATATCCTTCTCCGGTTCCACCTTGTCCCTTACTTCATAGTAGAGGTTGGGGCGGTTGAAAGAACTTTTGAACACGGTAGCGTCCTGTATTCTGAGGTTCTTCAGAATGTCGCTCTGGACCTTTGGAGTTGCCGTTGCGGTGAGGGCAATCATGGGTGCGGGCTGGATTTCCTCTATAATGGAGCGGATTTTCCTGTACTCCGGACGGAAATCATGCCCCCACTCTGATATACAGTGAGCCTCGTCCACCGCATAGAATGATATCTTTATGCCCTTGAGAAGGGATATGTTCTCCTCTTTGGTAAGTGATTCCGGTGCAACGTAAAGCAGCTTTGTGACGCCCCTAAGAAGGTCTTCCTGTACCTGTGCCGCCTCTACGCGGCTTAGGGATGAATTGAGGAAGTGCGCTATGCCCTCATCCGACGACTCAAAGCCGCGGATGGCATCTACCTGATTCTTCATAAGGGCAATGAGCGGTGAGATGACTATGGCCGTTCCCTCCATCAGGAGAGCCGGAAGCTGGTAGCACAGGGACTTGCCTCCGCCGGTTGGCATTAGCACAAACGCATTCCCGCCTTCAATAAGGTGACGGATTATCCTCTCCTGGTCACCTTTAAAGGAATCATAGCCGAAGAACGTCTTCAGCTTAACGTTGAGAGTATGAGAATCCACGGTCATACTGGCCACAGAAATCAAGGTGTTCCAATATAGCCATAAAAAACGGAATATGCAAATGAAAATGCTGTTCATTTACAATATTTTTCCGTTCGTCGGCTTACTATAGGATTTATCACGAAAGATTCGTATCTTTGTGAGATTTAAGAATTGAACGTATAAACACAAATAAAAACATGAAAGTTTCAAAGATTCTCGCTATTGCCTCTGCAGCAGTTATGGTAATGGCATGCGGAACTCCCAAAGTGGAGGGTTCCAAGGAAGTACGTGACCTTCTCCCTACCAAGGGTCAGGTAGACACCACTTCTTATCTCCTGGGTGTAAACTTTGGTCTGGTAATGACCCAGAACGGTTTCGGTGAGCTTAACATGGCCCAGGTAGAAAAAGGTATGAAGGACGCTCTCAACGCCAAGGAAGGAGAGCCCATGGACTCTGTCTTTGTGAAGCAGTTCAAGATTGATCCTTCAGAAATGAACATGATTATCAACGAGTTCCTCCGCAAGCGCACCGCTTACGAAGGCGCCCTCAACAAGGAGAAAGGTGACGCTTTCCGCAAGGACTTCTACGTAAAGAACAGCGCAGACTCCACCGCTTCCGGTATCGTTTACCTTATCCAGGATTCCGGCTCTGAGCTCCACGCAGTTTCTGACCGTGACACCGTTAAGGTGAACTATCGCGGCACCCTCATTGACGGCAAGGAGTTTGACAAGAACGAGGGTATTGAGTTCCCCCTCAACCGCGTTATCCGCGGCTGGACTGAGGGTATGAAGCTGGTTGGTGAAGGCGGTAAGATCACCCTCGTGATCCCTGCAAACCTTGCTTACGGTGAGCGCGGTCCCCGCAACATCGGCGCCAACAGCACCCTTATCTTCGACGTTGACCTCCTTGAGGTTCACCCTTACGTAGAGAAGTAGTCATGGCACTGGAACTGGAAGGCACTCTCCGCCAGAAGCTTGGCCAGCAGCAGGGCACATCGGCCCGCGGCGCATGGGCAAAGCAGGAGTTCATCCTTGAATTCCCTGACGGAAACTACACTTCCCAGGCCTGTTTTACCGCCTGGGGACAGGACAAGGTTGCAGAACTTGGCAAGTACCAGGTGGGAGACCGTATCAAGGTTTCCTTCAACCTCAAAAGCCGTGAGTTCAATGGCCGATGGTACAATGACCTCCAGATTTGGAAAATTGCACCTGCCGGCCAGCCCGCAACGGCAGCCCCTGCTCCTGCAGCAGCACCCGTTGCTCCCACTCCGGCGTTTGAATCTGTTCCGGCCCCCACTCTGGATGACATGCCCGGTGAAGACCCGGAAGACGACCTCCCGTTCTAGCAGTTATCGCAACAAAAACCAAAGAGACTGGCCCCGGTCAGTCTCTTTTTGTGTAAGGTTTTTTGTATATTTGCAGACTATGATGAATTTAGGATATAACAACAGGTGGGTAAGGCTGGTCAAGGACCTGCTTTTTGTGGCGCTTTGCTGCTGGCTTATAAGCAGCAGCCGCATACTGGTGGTGATTCTTGGCATTTTCGGCCTGGCCTGGTACGGCAGGGATGCTTACTTCCAGGCAAAAGCCATGTGGCAGGAGAAGCACTTCAAGCCTCAGGAGCCATCTGCCAAAGATGACGGCAAAATAACCATCACCAACCTGCAAGACGTAAAAGACGCAGACTTTAAAAAGGAGTAAAGAGTGATTCCCAAGGAAACAGTAGACCAAATCCTTGATTCCGCCAGGATTGAGGAGGTCATAGGGGACTTCGTGACGCTTAAGCGCCGCGGGTCCAGCTATGTGGCCTGCTGCCCGTTCCATAATGAGAAGACTCCCTCCTTCCACGTAACCCCGTCAAAGGGAATATACAAATGCTTTGGCTGCGGAAAGGCAGGCAGCGCAGTAGGCTTTGTCATGGAACATGAGCACATGACATACCCGGAGGCTCTCAGGTACCTTGCCCGCAAGTACAATATAGAGGTTAAGGAAGAAGAGGAAACCGCAGAGCAGATTGCAGCCCGTCAGCGCAGTGAAAGCCTGATGGCAGTGAGTGAATTTGCCCGCAGTTTCTTCTGTGAGCAGCTCAAAAGCCCGGAAGGCCGCGCCGTAGGTTACCGCTATTACCGTAACAGGGGCATAGAGGACAGTACAATTGAGCAGTGGAGCCTTGGCTGGGCTCCGTCAGGAAAGACAGCCCTGGTTGACGCCGCCCGCAAAGCCGGATACAAGGATGAGTACCTTGTGGCCGCAGGCCTTGCCATCCAGCAGGAGGACGGCACTCTCATAGACAAGTTCCGTGAAAGGGTGATGTTCCCCATCCACTCCCTCAGCGGACGCGTAGTAGCCTTCAGCGGCCGCACCCTCAAGGCCGATAATCCCGCCAAATACGTAAACTCACCGGAGACAGAAATCTACGTCAAGAGCCGTAACCTGTTAGGCATCTACCTGGCAAAGGGAGAGATAGCAAAGCAGGACCGCTGCATACTGGTGGAAGGCAACGTGGATGTAGTCATGATGCACCAGATGGGCATCACCAACGTGGTGGCCTCCTGCGGCACGTCCCTTACTGAGGAGCAGATACGCATCATCCGCAAGTTCACGGAGAACGTAACCATCATGTACGACGGAGACAAGGCCGGACTTCACGCCGCCATCCGTGCTATCGGCATGATACTCAAGGAGGGAATGGCCCCCAGGGTGGTGTTCCTTCCGGACGGAGATGACCCGGATTCCTTCTCCCGCAAGCACACGCTGGAGGAGATAAGGGAATTCATATCGGCCCATGAGCAGGACGGAATTACCTTCAAGACGGACCTTCTGCTCAAAGATGCGGGAGATGACCCCCTGAAAAAGGCCAACCTCATCAACGAGATAGCGGACACCGTGGCCGATATCCCGGACGCCATCAAGCGCCAGGTATACGTAGACACCGTTGCCCGCCGCTTCGGCATTGAGGCCGATATCATCCAGGAAAGGGTAAAGAAAACGCGTTCATCAGCGAAGGAAGTCTCTCTTTCCTCCGCAAAAAATAGGGCCGATGCTACAGAAAGAGAGACTTCCTCCGCTGAAGCACCGGCAACAAGAACAGCCTTTTCCGTCCGTGACATTACGGAGCCATCGGAGCGTGAGCTTCTTGGTTTCATCCTGCGTCACGGACGAACGGAACTCAAGTTTGAGTCGGACAGTGAATTCTATGACCCTGATGGGGCTCAGACTGTGGCGGAATTCATTGACGCGGCCCTGGCCGGGGATGATATAGTGTTCTCCAACGCCTCCTACCAGGCGGCGTACGACGCTTATTTCGGCCTGTATGACCAGGGCATTGATCAGGACAGCATCATAAGAGCCCTTCTCAACGGTGAAGACCGCACGGTGGCTGGGGTGGTAGCAGACCTTGCAACGGAGAAATACGAACTCACCGTCCATAACTTCTCAGAGGCCCTCACCACCACGGATTCCTGGCTGGTGACGTATGTTCCCCGCGCCATCCTTGCCTATCATGACAAGAGGCTGTCGGCCAGGCAGGCCGATATCAACCGCCGCCTTGCATCGGCCTCCCCGGAAGAGGCCATTGAACTGATGGGAAAGCTCCAGAGCCTCAACCAGCTTAAAAAGACAATTAACGTAAAACTCGGAAGAATACACAAATGAGCTACAAAAGAACCCTTGTGACCTGCGCACTCCCCTACGCCAACGGTCCCGTACATATCGGCCACCTTGCCGGTGCCTACATTCCCGGAGACATCTATGTCCGTTACCTCAGAATGCGAGGTGAGGACGTGGTTTTTGTCTGCGGAAGCGACGAGCACGGGGTGCCTATCACCATCAAGGCGCGCAATGAGGGCGTAACCCCTCAGGACGTGGTAGACCGTTACCACAAGGTGATGAAGGACGCTTTCACGGGGCTGGGAATAAACTTTGACATTTATTCCCGCACATCGTCCCAGGTTCATTCCCGCAATGCATCTGAGTTCTTCCGCAAGCTTTATGACCAAGAAGATTTCATCACCAAGGAAAGCGAGCAGCTATATGACGAGCAGGCCCGCATGTTCCTTACAGACCGCCTCATTGAGGGCACATGCCCAAAGTGCGGCAATCCCCACGCATACGGAGACCAGTGTGAGAAGTGCGGCAGTACGCTTAGCCCAGAGGAACTTCTGGACCCCAAATCCAAACTTTCCGGAAGCACGCCCGTCAAGAAAAAAACCAAGCACTGGTACCTGCCTCTGGACAAGTATGAGCCCTGGCTGCGTGACTGGATCCTGGAGCAGCACAAGGAGTGGAAGACCAACGTTTACGGCCAGTGCAAGAGCTGGCTGGACGGCGGCCTTCAGCCCCGCGCCGTAACCCGTGACCTGGACTGGGGCGTACCCGTTCCGGTAGAGGGTGCGGAGGGCAAGGTCCTCTATGTGTGGTTTGACGCTCCTATCGGCTATATCTCCAATACACAGGAACTGCTTCCTCAGAGCTGGGAGAAATGGTGGAAAGACCCTGAAACCCGCCTGGTTCACTTTATCGGCAAGGATAACATTGTATTCCACTGCATTGTTTTCCCTTCAATGCTTAAGGCCGAGGGCACGTACATCCTCCCGGACAATGTGCCGTCAAATGAGTTCCTGAACCTGGAGGGAGACAAGATTTCCACTTCCCGCGGATGGGCAGTGTGGGTAAACGAATATGAGGAGGACTTCCAAGGCTGCCAGGATGTTCTGCGATACGTCCTTACCGCCAATGCACCTGAGACCAAGGACAACGACTTCACCTGGAAGGACTTCCAGGGCCGCAACAACTCAGAACTGGTGGCTATCTTCGGCAACTTTGTCAACAGGGCCGTGGTCCTCACTCACAAGTATTTTGGCGGCGTGGTCCCCAGCAACCTGAAGCCCCTTCCCATTGATGAAGAGACACTTGCGGCTGTCAAACCCTGCCGCGAAGCCCTGGAGAAGTATGTGGAGACCTTCCACTTCAGGGAGGCTCTCAAGGAGGCAATGAACATTGCCCGCATAGGCAACAAATATATCTCAGACATGGAGCCGTGGAAGACGGCCAAGGAAGATATGGACCGCACGGCCAGCATCCTTTACACATGCCTGCAGATTTGCGCAGACCTTGCCATTGCCTTTGAGCCCTTCACTCCCTTCAGCGCCCAGAAACTGCGTGACATCCTCCGCGTGGGCGTGAATGCCGGATGGGACTACCGCGCCGGAGAGGGCACCCCCACCGTGAACTTCTACAAGGCCGATGAAGGCCTTGCCGTGCATACCCGTCCTTATGTGTCAGAGGAGGCTGTGGGGTGCAAACCCGTGGCCACCCTCGGCCACGTAAGAGGGAGGGGCCCGCTGCCGCAGGCAGTGGGAGGGGCCGGAGCGTCAGCGGAGGCGGTTTGCGCCCCACAGACCTCCTCTGACATCGTTCTTGATTGGGACATGCTGGGTAACGCAGAGCTTCTTCCTGCAGGGCATCAGCTGGGAGAAGCCGTACTGCTGTTCCGCAAGATTGAGGACGCAGAGGTAGATGCCCAGATTGCCAAACTGGAAGCCATCAAGAAGGCCCGTCAGGAAGCAGAGGCTGCCGCCGCTGCTGCAGAGGCCGCCGCTCACGTGGAGCCTCAGAAGCCAGAAGTGACTTTTGAGCAGTTTGGCGCCATGGACATCCGTACAGCCACCGTTCTGGCCGCAGAGCGCGTTCCAAAGACGGACAAGCTACTGAAACTCACCATTGACACCGGCATAGACCAGCGCACCATAGTCTCCGGCATTGCAGAATTCTACAGCCCGGAAGACATGATCGGCAAGCAGATATGCATCCTTGCAAACCTTGCACCCCGCGTTATCCGCGGCATTGAGTCCCGCGGCATGATCCTGATGGCAAAGCAGGGAGACGGCAAGATGCGCTTTATCACCCCGCAGGAAGCCCTGGTCAACGGCGCTACCATCGGCTAGACTTCGGCCGTTTTTGTTAACTCATTAATAATAAGCACCTTATGAAAAGTCCTCCCAGCCAAACCGCCGGGAGGACTTTCTATAAAACATTGTAATTCAAGCGCTTAGCAAAAACGGCTCATCAAGAGTTTACGCGTAGCGCCTTAGTCCAGGCTGTGGATAGCCAGACCGCTGCGGAGCTTGGGCTCAAACCAGGTGGTCTTGGGAGGCATGATATTGCCGGTGTCAGCAATGCGGATGAGCTGGTCCATTGAAACGGGGTAAAGGGCAAAGGCCACTTTCATTTCACCGGAATCTACGCGGCGGGAAAGCTCTCCCAGGCCACGGATACCGCCCACAAAATCAATCCTCTTGTCCGTACGCAGGTCCTTGATTCCCAGAATCTTGTCCAGTACCAGATTGCTCAGGATGGTTACGTCCAGTACGCCAATGGGATCAGAGTCATCATACCTTCCCGGCTTGGCTGTGAGGCTGTACCACACACCTTCAATGTACATTGAGAAATTGTGAAGGCCGCTGGGGTGATAGATCTCCGAGCACTTGCAGTGGCAAGGGTACTCACATTCACATTTGCCTCCGTCCTTGGTGCAGTCACACTTGCATTCGATGACAAAGTCCTCCTCCAATGCTTTGAAGAACTCCTTGGTAGTAAGGCCGTTCAGGTCCTTCACCACACGGTTGTAATCTATGATTGCGAGGTGACTTTGAGGGAAGCACACGGCCATGAACCAGTTGTACTCCTCCTCTCCCGTGTGGTGAGGATTCTGAGCTTTTTTCTCTGCGCCCACGCGTGCGGCAGCGGCTGTACGGTGGTGACCGTCGGCCACATAGAAGGCGTCTATATCATTGGTAAAGATTTCCGTGATGCGGGCGTTGACGGCGTCATCATTGATAACCCAGAAGGTGTGGGTGAAGTTGTTTTCGTCCACAAACTTGTACTCCGGTTCTCCGGCGGCGGTGGCGGCAATGATATCGCCAAGTTCCTTGTGGTCCTTGAAAGCAAAGAACACGGGCTCTATGTTGGCGTTCTGGATGCGCACGTGAATCATGCGGTCATCTTCCTTGGGCTTAAGGGTAAGTTCATGCTTCTTGATAACACCGGAGGCATAATCATCCGTATGGGCGCAAAGTACTATGCCGTACTGGGTACGGTCTCCCATGGTCTGGGCATAGACATAGTACTTTTCCTTGTCTTCCTGTACCAGCCAGCCGTTAGCCTTCCAGGCCTTGAAGTTCTCAACGGCCTTGTCATAGGTGCGCTGCTCATGCTCCCCTGCAATAGGATTGAAGTCAATCTCCGGCTTGGTGATATGAAGAAGGCTCTTGGGGCCGGCCATGACCAGCGCCTCTTCACTGTTGAGCACATCGTACGGCGGAGCCGCTACTTCAGTAACTAAATTCTTTGGCGGACGAATAGCCGCAAAAGGTTTTACTCTTACCATATTGTCATGTTATTAGTGTTTCAGGGTATTGTCTCAAAAACCCATGGCCACCCTCGGCCATGTAAGAGGGAGGGGCCCACAAAGTGGGAGGGGTCGCGAAGCGACGGTTTTTGAGACAATACCCTGAAACATCATTTGTTTACTTGGAATTTACGGTTTCCTGTTGCAAAGAAGTCCACTATCTGGCGTGCGGCGGCAAGGCCGGCGTTTACGTTGGCTTCGGCCGTTTGGGCACCCATCTTCTTGGGCGTGGCAAAAACGCGGGGCCCGAAAGCCTCTGCAAGCGCGGCGTAGTTGTCTGGCATGACGTCCGACACGTACTTGAGGTCCGGACGCTCCTGCAGGGCCTTGAAAAGGCCTTCCTCGTCAATGACCTCCTTGCGGGCGGTGTTCACCAGCGTGGCGCCCTTTGGCATACGGGTAATAAGATCATAGCCGATGCTCTTAATGGTAGAAGGAAGGGCCGGAATGTGGATTGAAAGATAATCGGCCGATGCGTAAAGCTCTTCCACGCTGTGCACGGGCTGTGCGCCTCCGGCAACAATCTGCTCATCCGTAAGGAAAGGGTCCAGGGCCGATATTTCCATGCCCAGGGCTTTGGCCTTCTGGCCGACAAGGCGGCCCACGTTGCCGTACGCCTGTACGCCAAGACGCTTGCCCTGAAGCTCAGAGCCGGTAGCGGGAGTGAACTGCGTGCGGGCCATGAAAATCATAAGGCCAAGGGCAAGCTCCGCCACTGCGTTGGAGTTCTGACCGGGAGTGTTCATCACCACTACGCCGTGAGCGGTAGCAGCCTCCAGGTCTACGTTGTCAAAGCCGGCGCCGGCGCGCACCACAATCTTGAGGGCGGGCGCTGCGTCCAGAACCTCCGCCGTCACCTTGTCCGAGCGGATGATAAGAGCCTCGGCATCGGCCACTGCGGCCACAAGATCGGCCTGGGCCTCATACTTTTCAAGTTTTATCACCTTATGGCCGGCGGCCTCCAGGATATCTGTAATGCCTTTTACTGCCGCTGCGGCAAAGGGCTTTTGGGTTGCTAACAGAACTTTCATTTCATGAAAGATTAAATGTTTTACATTACCCCCTCCCGAAACCCCTCCCCTTGGGGGAGGGACTTTTAGGAGGCTCGTCTATAGTTTGTTGGTTTCAAATTCCTTCATTGTATCTACCAGGGCCTGGACGTCTTCCAGGGTGCAGGCATTGTACAGGGATGCGCGGAAACCTCCTACGCTGCGGTGGCCCTTGATACCAACCATGCCACGCTCCTTGGCAAAGGCAAAGAACTCATCCTGGAGGTCTTCCTTGCCGGGAGCCATCACAAAGCACACGTTCATGAGGGAGCGGTCCTCCTTTGCGGCGGTGCCCACAAACATGGAGTTGCGGTCAATCTCACCGTAAAGAAGATCTGCCTTGGCCTGATTTATTTTCTGGATAGCCTCTACGCCGCCCATGCTCTTGATCCACTTGAGGGTTTCATTCATCACGAAGATGTTGAACACGGGAGGAGTGTTGAACATTGAGAGCTTGTCAATGTGGGTGCGGTAATCCAGCATTGTGGGAAGATGACGTGTTACCCGGCCCAGGGAGTCCTTCTTGATGATGGCAAAGATGACGCCTGCAGGGCCCACGTTCTTCTGGGCGCCGCCGTAAATGAGGTCATACTTACTCACATCAACGGGGCGGGACATGATGTCCGACGACATGTCTGCAATAAGGGGGCAGGGAACGTCGTAGTCTTCCTTGATTTCCGTTCCGTAGATAGTGTTGTTGGTTGTAATATGCAGATAATCAAGGTCTGCGGGGACCTCATATCCCTTGGGAATATATGTATAGTTCTTGTCCTTGGAGCAGGCTATAGCATAAGCCTCACCTATACCCTGAGCCTCTACCAAAGCCTTGTGGGCCCATACGCCGGTGTCCAGGTATGCAGCCTTTTTCTCAAGGTAGTTCATGGCAACATAAAGGAACTGGAGCGATGCGCCGCCACCAAGGAATATAACCTCATGTGTATCCGGGATATTAAGGAGTTCCTTCCACAGGGCGCGGGTTTCATCCATGACCGCATCCCACTCCTTTGTGCGGTGGGAGATGGACAGAAGTGATATACCGGTTCCGCTGAAATCCTTCAGGGCCTCAATTGCGTGGTCTATAGCCACCTGCGGCAAAAGGCAGGGACCGGCGTTGAAAACATGGACTTTTTTAGACATGATATATGTGGTTTAATAAGTTCCGGAAAGTTACAAAATTTCAGCGACGCCTGCAAGCCTTTGTCGGAAGCTTTCCACCTCCGAAAGCCTGACACGGGTTTCAAGCGTGCACTTTTGACCAAAGTCCTGGGACCGCTGCGGCAGTTCCATGTCCTTCAGGACCTTCATCACAGCGTTCATGGACATGTAGTCAAAGCTGATGCGGAAGGTTTCCCCCGCCACCTTGGTGATAATTTGAGCATTGGCAAGGGCATCGGCCGTAGAAGTTTTGTACGCACGGATAAGCCCGGGGATACCCAGTTTGATGCCGCCGAAGTAACGCACAACAACAACAAGTACGTCGCTCAGGCCAAGGGAATCTATCTGCCCAAGGATGGGACGCCCGGCACTGCCGGATGGTTCTCCGTCGTCAGACGCTCTCCAGACGTCCCCTTTAAGGCCGATTCTGTATGCGTAGCAGTGATGGCGGGCGTCGTGATACTCCTTGCGGAGTGAGCTCACTATATCCTTGACCTGTTCCTCCTCTTCCACGGGGTACGCAAGCGCTATGAAACGCGAGCCGTTGTCCTTGAAAAGACCTTCTGCCCGGGAGGCAATGGATTTATATGTGTCGGCCGATTCCATCTTTTGCGAATGTAATGTTTTTTGAGATATTTTGCAATGGAACGGGGAAAAAGCAGTATATTTGAACTGCAAAAAAAGAAGACAAAATGGTTTTTCAAGTCAGAGTAACCTTAGCAGGAATAAAGGGTTTCTACAGGCTATATCACGTCAACGGCAATACCACGCTGTATGACTTTCACAAACAGCTGCGCAGTGATCTTGAATTTGCGCAGGACCAGATAATTATGTTCAAGGCCCTGGACGTAACCGGTGAAGTTGTGGGCCGATACGGTCTGTTTGACCTTGGCTCCGGCACGGTGGACCGCGTTTCCCTTGAAGACGCAGTCAAAGCCGGCGCAGACAGCCTTGTCTACTTCTATGACGTAACCAACCGAAAGAGCGTCATCCTCACCGTAGAGGGAGAAATCCCTGGAGTGCGCGTCCCTGAGGCGTTCCCGGTTTTGAAAGAATCCAAGGGTCCCAATCCCATTGAGTTTGAGAACGGCTACGTGGCCTTTGAGGACCTTCCGGACCGCCAGCGCCATCTTCCCGGAGAAGAGCCGGAAGATGATGATGAAGACTTTGACCAGGAGGAGGAAGAAGAGGCCGATGAAGACGAGGACGGCAAGGAGATTTTTGACGAGAACGAGGAGTAGTGCCGCGTAAGGTAGAGATAATTCTGGGGCCCACCGGCGTAGGCAAAACCGCCTATGCCATAAGGCGCGCCCTTGAAGTAGGTTCTCCCGTCATCAATTGCGATTCCAGACAAATATATAAAGAGCTGTGCATCGGCACGGCTGCCCCGTCACGCCGTGAAAGGGAGATGGTGAAGCACTATTTTGTAAGATGGATTCCCGTCACACGGAATTACACTGCCGGCATTTATGAGGCCGATGCTTTGACCCTTGTAAACAAACTGTTTGACCAGGGGCATGAGACCCTAGTCATGTGCGGCGGCTCAATGATGTACATAGACGCCTTCTGCTACGGACTGGACGACTTCCCGGAAGTTCCCCTCCAGCTTAGGCAGCACCTTATGGAGTGCCTTCGTGAAGACGGCGTGGAGTCACTGGCTTCCCAGCTGAAGGAACTGGACCCTGTTTCCTATGAGGAGCTGGACCTGTCAAACGGCCAGAGGGTCATCCGGGCCCTTGAAGTAAGCATGTACACAGGGCAGCCATTCTCTTCCTTTAAAACCCGCAGCTTCAAGGACAGGGACTTTGAGATTGTTAAAATCGGCCTTGAGAGGCCCCGTGAAGAGCTTTATGAGCGCATCAACGCCCGCGTGCTTGGCATGATGTCCCGCGGCCTTGAGGCCGAAGCCCGCCGCATGCTCCCCTACCGTGATTTACCAGCATTGCAAACGGTAGGCTATAAGGAAATGTTTGAGTACTTTGACGGCCTCTGTGACCGTGAGGAAGCCGTTCGCCGCATCCAGGTAAACACCCGCCACTACGCCAAACGCCAGCTCACCTGGTGGCGCCGGGACAATTCAATCCTCTGGCGTCCGGCCAGTGCCGTGTAAACTGTCCTGCTGCTGCCCTTGTATCCCCCTTCATGAGTTCTGTCGCCGAAGCTACTCTGGGTGCCGTTTTTGCTAACTATTTGAATTACTGATATTTACTAAAAGTCCTCCATGTGGTTTTGACGGGAGGACTTTTTATAATGTGCTCATTATCAATGAATTGACAAAAACGCCCATAAAACCACGCCGATGCTCACGGAGACATTCAGGGAGTGTTTGGTGCCTTTTTGGGGAATTTCCAGGGAAAAGTCACAGGCATTGACCACTTCCTGCTGAACGCCGTCCACTTCATTTCCAAAAACCAGAGCTGTTTTTGAAAGCCGATCTCCAGGAACAACATCCTTGAGCTGGTCCAGTTTCACGGAGTTTACCGTCTGCTCTACGGCAATTACCGTGTAGCCATCGGCATGGAGGCGGTGGACCAGGTCCACCACATCGGCCACATGCTTAAAAGGGACCACCTCCTCTGCACCAAGGGCAACCTTTCTAAGCTCCGGTGACGGTGGGACGGGGCAGATACCGCCAAGGTAAATTCGGTCCACGCCAAAGGCATCACCAGTGCGGAAGGCGCTGCCAACATTGTGGGCGCTTCGTATATTATCCAGCACCAGGACTACACCGCTTTTTGGGCGTGTGGTGCGGTATTCATCGGCCGATATACGGCCCAGTTCCACATTGAGAAGTTTTCTGTCGTTCATGACTGCAAAGATACAGTATTTATACTTATATTTGTAAACTGAAACTTCCAACCAATATGAAAAAAGATTCTCAGATTTTTGACTTGATCAATAAGGAGAAGGAGCGCCAGAGCAAGGGCCTGGAACTGATTGCATCTGAAAATTATGTATCGGACCAGGTTATGGCCGCCATGGGCTCCATCTGCACCAATAAATACGCAGAGGGCTACCCCGGAAAACGCTATTACGGCGGATGCGAGGTTGTAGATCAGATTGAGCAGCTGGCCATTGACAGGCTTTGCAAGCTCTACGACGCAGAGTATGCCAATGTGCAGCCCCACTCCGGAGCACAGGCAAACATGGCCGTCACCATGGCCATCCTCAAACCGGGAGACACCTTCATGGGCCTGGATTTGAGCATGGGCGGGCACCTAACCCATGGCTCTCCCGTAAATGCGTCCGGCCTCCTGTATCATCCGGTGGCATACGGTCTGAACCCGGAAACCGGCCGCGTGGACTATGACCAGATGGAACGCCTGGCGCTTGAGCACAAGCCCAAGCTTATCATCGGCGGAGCATCGGCTTACTCCCGTGAGTGGGACTATGAGCGCATGAGAGCCATTGCCGACAAGGTGGGCGCCATTCTTTGGATTGACATGGCCCACACTGCCGGACTCATTGCCGCAGGGCTGCTGAAAAACCCTGTCAAATACGCCCACATAGTCACTTCCACCACCCACAAGACCCTTCGCGGTCCCCGCGGAGGCATTATCCTTATGGGCAAGGACTTTGAGAACCCCTGGGGCCTCACCACGCCAAAGGGTGAAGTGAAAATGATGAGCGCCATCCTCAATTCGGCCGTCTTCCCCGGCATCCAGGGCGGTCCTCTTGAGCACGTGATTGCGGCAAAGGCCGTGGCTTTCTGGGAGGCCCTTCAGCCGGAGTTTGTCCAGTACCAAAAGCAGGTTGTCTCCAACGCCGCTGCAATGTGCAAAGAGTTTGTGCGCAGAGGCTACAAGATTATCTCCGGCGGTACTGACAACCATCTCATGCTCATTGACCTCCGCGGAAAGTTTGAGAATCTGACCGGACGCGTGGCGGAGAAAGAGCTAGGAAGGGCCGATATCACCGTAAACAAGAACATGGTCCCGTTTGACAGCCGCAGCGCATTTGCCACCAGCGGCCTTAGGGTAGGCACCCCCGCCATTACATCCCGCGGCTTTGAAGAAAGGGATATGGCAGTTATCGTGGACCTTATTGACACTGTCCTTTCCAGCGCCAGCCATAATTTTGACGCCATCACAGCCAAAGAGCCCACGGAGCAGCAGCTTGCCCAGCGCATAGCCCATAAGCTTGTTCTGGACGAGGTCCGCCGCAAAGTAAACATCATGACCGGCGGCATGCCGCTTAACAGATACTAGCCCATGAAACTTAAAACACTATGGGCCGCCTTAGCCGGGGCTGCCGCATTTTTTGCCTGTACTCCTTTGGACAAACCGGCCGAGACAGTCAATATGACGGTATCCACGGACGAGGCCGTCGGCATTACAAGCATATCTGCCACTCTTAATGGACACTATACCGGTAGTGAAGAAGTCCGTGTTATAGATCACGGTTTCTATTGGGGCTCCAGTCAGGATAATATGGACAACATATCATCGCTTGACGCCAATCATGCCCGCAAAGCAGACTTCTCCGTTACTCTGTCAAACCTCAAAAGCAACACAACATACTATTACAAGGCTTTTGTAACGGTTCAATACAAAAACCAGGAACGCCCTATACATATAGACGTAGAGGGAAAGGCTAAATCCTTCACAACAAGCGACAATGGAGAGCCGGGGCCTGGACCGGATCCCGACCCTGATCCAGATCCTGATCCCGATCCTGATCCCGATCCTGATCCGCAGCCCGTACAAGGACTCCATTACCTTGGATGCTATGAGATGCCTGCAATGACGCTCAATAACCCTGACGCTGCTACCAAGTCTGGCGACAAGGACGGCCCGTGGTGGAGATATGACGCACCCGGAGACAAAATGGCGGTAATCACTCACGCATTCAAAGAGGGAGGAAAACAGTTCCGCAACTGGACCGCCCTGTTTGACGGGAACAAGCAGGCTCCTCTGTGGAGTGCCTTTGTAATGCACCGTGACGTATTTCCGGACAATGATCTAGGACGTGGAAGCTGGCATGAAGACCCTGCCGTTCCCAGCGACTGGCAAAGCTGTTATGCCTACAGTGATTATCATCGCGGTCATTTGGTGGCATCCAATTACCGCCAAAACTGTACAGACGCCAGAAACCAGACCTTCTTCTATACAAATCAGGCCCTGCAGCAGCAGAATAATTTCAATGGTGCCATTTGGAATGAACTTGAAAACAGAGTGAACAATTCAAGGCCAAGCGGTAGGGATACTTTGTATGTAGTAGTTGGACTGCTATACGAAGGAACGCCCAGGATTATGGGACAAAAGGAAGCACCAAGCCATTTCTACAAGCTTCTGATGAAGTGCGGTTTCAATACTGACGGCTCCATGAAAAGCGCCAAGGGCGTCGCATACCTGATGACCAACGAGGCCCATAGCGACAAGCAGTACGACAACTACACCACTTCAATAGACGCCATAGAAGAGCGCACCGGGTTCGACTTCTTTGCGAATGTCCCGGCTCAGCTCCAGGAGTCCGCAGAAAAGACCTCCGCGCCAATATGGTAGCCGTGGCGCATAAGCGATTGATACACAGCGTTTTACCGCAATTAGGGTGCACCTCCAGGTGCACCCTAATTCGTATAAGTTACTGTAAATCAATATAGTACGCGGTTTAGAAAAAGGGCGTGACCGGGGACGGATTCTCCGGCGTCGCCGCGTGTGCCGGTGGCAATGAGCTGCGCTATCCACTCCGATGAGTGTTTCCCGCGGCCCACCTCTATCAGCGATCCCACCGTAGCCCGTACCATGTTCCGAAGGAACCTGTCTGCAGCAATGCGGAAATACCAGTACTGTGGCTTACCGGCAGGTGACACAGGCCCGGGGGACTCCGTTACGCTTCGCTCCACTCCGGCCCCTCCCACATAATACAGTGCCTGTGAACAAGCAAGCTTGCTCCCAGTCCCTGCATTCTGCGGGCCCCTCCCCCTACCCTCGTCCGGGGGTGGACAAGCCCCCGGGCCTGTGTCACCTGCCGGTGAACCCATCACCTGAATATGTGACGGGATGTAGGGGGCCCAGAAGGCGTCGTAGACGGTGCAGATGGAGGTCTTGTTGTCTGTGCCGGTCTTTTCAAAGCAGGAGAAATCATGCGTTCCAAGAAGATTCTGACATGCCGCATTCATGGCGTCAAAATCCAGCACTGGATAGCCGCACTGCCAGCTCCATGGGGCCACAAAAGGGTCTTTTTGCCTGTGTATGAAGTAGGTATATTCACGGCGGCGGGCGCTGAAACGGGCGTGGAAATCATCGGCCACCGGAAGTACTGTATGAACCACTACTGAGCGTGGCAGAATGGCATTTAATTTGTAGATAAAATCTGATGTCTCAAATGGCAGGGGGCCGTCCGTATCAAAGTGAGCAACGTAGTTCACGGCATTTACGGATGTGTCCGTGCGGCCGGCTCCGGTAACGGCTACAGGCCCGCCAAGAAGGCGGCCCAAAGCAGCCTCCAGGGCAGCCTGGACGGAGGGCGCGGAAGGCTGGATTTGCCACCCGCAGAACTGGGCCCCGTCATATGAGAGACAAATGGAATAACGCATATGCAAATGTACTAAATTATATGGAATCAGTAAACATTCGTGAGTTAAACGAAAGAATCCAGAAAGAGAGCGAGTTTGTAGACATGCTCACTCTGGAAATGGGCAAAGTGATTGTAGGGCAGAAACAGCTTGTGGAGAATCTGATGATAGGCCTGCTGAGCGGCGGCCACATCCTCCTAGAGGGCGTGCCCGGTCTGGCAAAGACACTGGCTATCAACACACTGTCCCAGGCGGTAGATGCAAAGTTCAACCGCATCCAGTTTACTCCGGACCTCCTTCCGGCCGACGTAGTGGGTACCCTTGTATACTCCCAGAAGAATGAGAGTTTTGAGGTTCACAAAGGCCCCGTCTTCGCCAATTTTGTGCTGGCCGATGAAATAAACCGTTCCCCGGCTAAGGTCCAGAGCGCACTGCTTGAGGCCATGCAGGAGCATCAGGTAACAATTGGAGAGAAAACCTACAAACTTCCGGAGCCTTTCCTTGTAATGGCAACACAGAACCCCATTGAGCAGGAAGGAACCTATCCCCTTCCGGAAGCACAGGTAGACCGTTTCATGCTCAAGGTGGTTGTATCCTATCCCAAGAAGGAAGAGGAGCGCCTGATTATCCGCATGAACAATACCGGAGAATTCCCCAAGGCAAACGCCGTGGTGAAGCCTGAAGACATTATCCGCGCACGTGAGGTTGTAAGGGATGTCTATATGGACGAGAAGATTGAGCGCTATATTGTGGATATCGTATACGCAACCCGTACACCCGGAGAATACGGCCTCAAGGAACTTGAAGGCTTCATTTCCTATGGTGCTTCACCGCGTGCCAGCATCTCTCTGGCCGCAGCGTCAAAGGCTTATGCCTTCATCAAGAGGCGCGGCTATGTGATTCCGGAGGATGTGAGGGCCGTCTGCAATGAGGTCCTGCGTCACCGTATCGGCCTTACTTATGAAGCAGAGGCAGAGAATGTCACGCCGGAGCAGATTATTGAAAAGATAATCAACGCAGTGATTGTTCCTTAATAAGATACATCCCACCGACTAAGGTATAATAATAAGTCCCTCCCTTGAGGGGAGGGGTTTCGGGTGGGGGTAACGTAAGAAGACGCAGCGCAGGCCTGCGCGAAAAAACGACGGAATAGTGATAAGGATGAATCGAAGGGAAAACGCATGAAAACCGAAGAGCTTATAACAAGGGTCCGCAAGATTGAGATCCGGACTAAAGCGCTGAGCCACCAGATCTTCGCAGGAGAGTACCATTCGGCCTTCAAGGGGCGCGGAATGGCCTTCAGCGAGGTAAGGGAGTACACCTACGGGGACGACGTCCGCAACATGGACTGGAATGTCACCGCCCGCATGAGCGCGCCTTACGTCAAAGTCTTTGAGGAAGAGCGTGAACTGACTGTGGTGCTTCTGGTGGACATCTCCAGGAGCGGTCTATTCGGCACCGCTGTCAAAACAAAGCGGGAACAGATTGCAGAGATTGCCGCAACACTTGCCTTCAGCGCCATCCTTAACAACGACAAGGTTGGCTGCATCCTTTTCAGTGACCGGGTAGAGAAGTTCATCCCGCCGGCAAAGGGACGCACCCACTTCCTTCACATAATAAGGGAAATCCTTGAGTATCAGCCCCAAAACGACGGAACCAACATAGGAGAAGCCCTCAGATACCTCACAAACGCCATCAAGAAAAAGTGCACCGCCTTTGTACTCAGCGACATGCTGGACGTAAATGCCGACGGCACTCCGCGCTATGAGGATGCCTTGAAGGTGGCGGTAAACCGGCACGACTTATCCGTGATAAGGGTTAGCGACCCCAGGGAAAAGAGCCTCCCGGATGTTGGTCTTGTTCACGCCAAGGATGCAGAGAGCGGTGCATCACGCTGGATAAACACAAGTTCCAGGAGCGTCAGAAACGCTTATGAGCAGTGGTTCCGCAGCGCCACCTCTGACGCAGACCGCCTGCTTATCAAATACCAGGTAGACCACGTTGATATAAGCACGGATCAGGACTACGTGAGGGGCCTGATGGCATTATTTCACAGAAGATGATTTGCAGTTTATTAATATCGCTGTTGCTTGCAGACGGTCTTCACGCTTTTCTGGAACCGGTCCAGAAGCGTGACTCCGTACTCATAGCAGACCAGCTGCACTACGGTATAGTGCTGGAGAATGTAGCAGAAGGCACTCCCCTGGCCCTTCCTGAAATGAAGCAGGAAGAGGACAGCCCGCTTGAAGTTCTGGGAGACTGGCAGCTGGATTCTACAAGGGTTTCAAAGCGCAAGGAAAGCCCTGCACGCTATAACATAAAGGCATACCTTACCCTAACCGCTTTCATGGGCGGCACATATCAGTTGCCGGATATTCCTGTGCTCCTGGACGGAGATACACTGGTTTTCAATGCCGTTGAGCCGCTGGAGGTTACGGAACTTCCAATAGATATGGAAAACTTCCAGCCAAACGACATCAAGGGCCAGGTGAAGTTTCCCTATACCTTCCGGGAAGTAGCACCGTGGGTGGCCGGAGGTCTTGCAGCAGCCGCTCTCATTACCGCTCTTGTGATATGGCTTGTCAGACGTCTACGTAAAAAGGAGGAAGAGCAGCTTAGCAGGGAGCCGGCCCACGTGAGAGCTCTGCGCAAACTGGACACCTTCCGCGGAAACAAATTCTGGAAGCCTGAAAACCAGAAAGCCTTCTACAGCGGTGTCACGGATGCCATCAGGGAATACATAGTGGCACGCTACGGTGTTGGCGCCATGGAAATGACCACGGCAGAGATTTTTGCCGACATGAAAAAGACGGACGTCCCCAAGGAGCTTTATGACCAGATGAAGGATCTCTTTGAAAGGGCCGATTTTGTAAAGTTCGCAAAATACACCGCAACGGACGAGGAAAACGCCAAAGTGCTCCCCGGCGCAGTGAGGTTTGTGACGGAAACTTACCAGAGTGAGATTGAGCAGGAGATGTAGCCATGTTTTTTGAGTATCCATATCTTCTTTGGCTTCTGGTAATCCCGGTTCTGCTTATTGGCCGATACCTGTGGATTGAAATCAGGGACAGGCGCCCTCACATGAGAGTGTCAAACCTGGACGCGTGGAAGTCCGGGGGCCGTTCCAGCCTTGAAATAGTGAGGCACATACCCTTTTTGCTTAGGATATCGGCCCTTTGTCTTATTATTGTGGCCATTGCACGTCCACGTTCCTCTTCACAGGTGGAAAAGATTGACACAGAGGGCATTGACATCATGTTCACCATGGACGTGTCCACATCCATGCTGGCCAGGGATTTCGATCCGGACCGCCTGAGCGCCGCAAAGGACATTGCCATTGAATTCATTTCCCAAAGGCCAAGCGACCGCATGGGTATTGTGGTATTTGCCGGAGAAAGCTACACGCAGTGCCCCCTCACCACGGACCGTGCAACGCTTATAAACCTGATGAAGGACGTCCAGACGGACCTCATTGAAGACGGCACGGCCATTGGCAACGGACTTGCCACGGCCGTAGCCCGCATCAAGGATTCGGACGCAAAAAGCCGCATCATCATTCTCCTTACAGACGGTGTCAACAACATGGGAGAGATAGATCCCATGATGGCGGCAGAGATTGCAAAGACCTATGGCGTAAGGGTTTACACCATTGGCGTGGGAGCCAACGGCACAGCCCCCTACCCTGTCCAGACTCCATGGGGAATAGAGATGCAGAAGATTCCCGTAGAGATAGATGAGGCTCTGCTGAAAAATATCGCCGACGGCACGGGCGGGCGCTATTTCCGTGCAACGGACAACACCAAGCTGCAGGAGATTTACCAGGAGATAGGCCAGATGGAGAAGACCCGCACTTCTGTGGATTCCTTCCCCGTTTACAAAGATTTGTTCACTAATTACGCTCTGGCGGCACTTGTTTGCCTGCTGCTGGAACTGCTTATAAGCGCATTGCTGAGGAGGTTACCCTAATGTTGATGTTTGCAGACTATAAGTACTTGTACCTTCTGCTGCTTGTCCCGGTAATACTGCTGGGATACGCTCTGCTGCAGTATCTTCGCGGCCGCAGGGTGAAAGCCCTGGGAGATCCGGCCCTGGTAGAAGCACTAATGCCGTCACGCAGCGCTGCAAAGGGTTGGGTGCGCATAGTGTTCTTCTCACTTGCCTTTGCCTTCTTTGTGCTTGGCCTTGCACGGCCCCGTACCGGAGCCCGCCTGGCAGAGCGAAAGACAAAGGGAGCAGAAATTATAGTAGCCCTTGACGTATCCAACTCCATGCTTGCCCAGGACTACTCCCCCAACCGCCTGGAGAGGGCAAAACTAAGTATCTCCCGCCTTACGGACAAACTGCAGGATGACCGTATAGGCCTTGTGATTTTTGCTGGAACGTCATTTGTGCAGCTTCCCGTGACTACGGATTACGTAAGCGCCAAGATGTTCCTGGGAAGCATAGACACCGGTTCAATCCCGGTCCAGGGCACCGCTATAGGAGATGCCATAAGGCTGAGTATCAAAAGCTTCAGCGCCCAGAGTGAAAAGAGCCGGGTGATAGTGGTGATATCGGACGGAGAAAATCATGAGGATGACCCCGTTGCTGCAGCAAAACAAGCCGCAGAGCTTGGCATAAAAGTATACACAATAGGCGTAGGGTCGGCCCAGGGCCAGCCCATACCCGTTGAAGGAGGCCTCCTTAAAGACAAAAACGGAGACATAGTTGTAACAAAACTGGACGAGGAAACCCTCCGCCAGGTTGCAAATGCCGGCGGCGGTGCATACGTCCACGCCGGAGGTGAAGAGTTTGGCCTCAACCCCATCATCCAGGACATCAGGAGAATGGAGGACGAGGAATTTGGCAGCGTAGTCTTTGAAGAATACGACGAGCAGTATATGTACTTCTTCGGGATTGCCCTCCTGCTGCTATTGGCGGAGATGCTCATTGGAGAGAGAAAGCCACGCCGTAAACTGTTTGAAGTATGAGAAAGTTCCTGTGCATAATATTGACCCTGAGCTGTATAAGCGCCTTCGCCCAAAAGGCCGATCTGCGCAAGGGCAACCGTGAATTCCGCAAGGGAGAGTATGCCAAGGCCGATATAGACTACCGCAAAGCCATCCTCAAGGATACCGGTAGCGTGGCCGCGCATTACAACCTTGCCAACAACCTGTACAGGCAGGAGAACTATCAGGAAGCCGCAAGTCAGCTTGAAACGGTGCAGCTTACCGCTGGGGAAGAAAACTTTGCCGCAGACTACTACTTCAACCGCGGAGACGTTGCCATTGCGTCCCAGGACTGGCAGACGGCAGTGAACATGTTCAAGGAAAGCCTGAGGCGCTGTCCGGAAGACCTGAAGGCCAAGGAGAACTACCTCTACGCCCGCAACAAGCTGATGGAGCAGCAGCAACAACAGCAGGACCAGCAGCAAAACCAGGATCAGAATCAAGACCAGAACCAGGACCAGCAACAAAATCAGGATCAGCAGCCCCAGGACCAGGAACAAGACCAAAACCAGGACAAGCAGGATGAGCAGCAACAGGAGCAGCCACAGCCTCAGCAGCAGGAACTGAGCGCCCAGCAGGCGCAGCAGCTGCTCAAAGCCATACAGGAAAAGGAAAAGCAGACTCAGGAAAAGGTGGACGCCCAGAAGGCCCAGGCTCTGAAGTCACGCCAGAAGGATAAGAATTGGTAGTATGAAAAGGATTGCCAGCATATTTGCCGCTGCGCTTGTGTCTACTTTGGCATGGGCGCAGAGTACTATACGTGTAGAGGTTCACAATATTGTGGAACTTCAAGAGAGGTTCAATGTGGGATTCGTGGTGGAAGGAGAGCACTCCCCATCTGACTTCCAGTGGGATGCCGGAGAAGACTTTACAGTTGTATGGGGGCCCCAGAAGGGTTCTTCCACCAGCATTCAGATGGTAAACGGCAAAACCACCCGTTCTTCCCAGACTACCTACACCTATATCCTTCAGGCAAGGAAAACCGGAACATTCACCCTGCCCCCGGCAACCGCCACAATAAAGGGAAAGGAGATTCAGTCCAAGGCCGTCCAGATTCAGGTGGTAAACGGCAAGAGTTCTTCCGGCAGCGCACAGGCGCAGAGCCAGGGCGCTCAGCAGGACCGGCAGGAAGCATCGGCCGGAGAATCCGACATATTCATGCGCATGAGCCTGAGCCGTAACTCCGTAGTAGTTGGAGAGCCCGTCACGGCCACCCTGAAGATATACCACCGCGCCAACCTTGCAGGATTTGAGAATGCCCGCTTCCCTTCTTTCAAGGGCTTCTGGAGCCAGGAGATGGAGTCACCCTCCAACATTGAATTCCAGCGGGAGCAGGTGGACGGAGTAATGTACAACAGCGCCGTTCTGCGCAAATGGGTCATCATCCCCCAGAAGGCCGGAGAACAGACCATAGAGCCATCAGAGGTGGTTTGCCTTGTAAACGTTCGTCGTCCTCGCACGTCTTCCTCTCCTTTTGACGATTTCTTTGGCTCCGGCTACGTCACAACAAGGCAGAGGGTATCTACACCTGCAAAGACTCTTCATGTATCGGCCCTGCCTGCAGGCGCCCCGGCATCCTTCTCCGGCGGCGTGGGAGATTTCCGTATAAGCGCCAAGGTGAGCAAGGATTCTCTCAAGACTCATGATGCGGCATCACTGCTTGTAACCGTGAGCGGAAAAGGCAACATTGCCCTTGTGGACGCTCCCAAGATTGCCTTCCCGCCGGACTTTGAAGTATACGACGTCAAGACAACCGTCAATACGGACAAAAGCGGCACTTCCGGTTCCAAAACCTTTGAATATCCCTTCATCCCCAGAAGCCCGGGAGATTTCAAGATAGGTCCTGTCCAGTTTGGGTATTATGACGTGAGTGCAAGACGGTACCAGACGGCATCATCGGCAGAGATTCCGCTTGCCGTGGCCCGTTCAGGGCAGGCCGTTTCAGAGCCTTCTGTAATGCCCGGCAATGTCCTGGTGGCAGACCGCAAGGGCGTTAAAAACCTTGGAGAAGATATACGTTTTATCCGCACCAAAACTACTCTTGGGGCCAACAATAGCTTCCTGGTGTATTCCAAGACTTGGTGGGGCCTCCTGGCCTTCATCGTACTTGCCGGATTTGGATTCTGGCTTGGCTTCCGCAAGGTGGCCGCTCGCAGGGCCGATGTTGTGGGCTCCCGCAACCGCAAGGCTACAAGGCAGGCTCTTAAGCGTCTTTCGCAGGCCAATGAGTTCCTCCAGAAGAACCTCTACACGGCCTTCTACGAGGAACTTCACCGCTCGCTGCTGGGCTTTGTAGGAGACAAGCTTGCAATGGATATGGCTTCACAGAACAAGGAGAATATATCATCGGCCCTTGTCTCAGGAGGCGTACCGCAGGATGTAGCCGCAGACTTTGTGGGCCTCCTTGACGCATGCGAATTTGCCCGCTACGCCCCAGACGCCGGGCACGACGCCATGAACAACCACTACCAGCAGGCCGTGTCCCTTATTACGGCCATAGACTCTTCCATGAAGAAAAAACCTTCCGGCGGCGCCGCTGTCATTGCGCTGCTTCTGCTCCTTAGCCCGCTTTCCATGCAGGCCGCCCAGTCATACCCTGATTCCCTGTGGCTCAGCGGCGTACAGGCCTATACCTCAGGAGATTATGAATCGGCCCTTAAAGACTGGGAAGACGTACGCGCAACCGGTCTCATGTCCAAGGAACTGTACTACAACCTTGGCAACGCATACTTCAAGAGCGGAGAAATTGCACCCGCCATACTTTGGTATGAAAGGGCTCTGAGGCTGGATCCGTCAGACAATGACGTCCGTTACAACCTTGACTACGCCCGCGCCCTGACGCAGGACCGCATAGAGGAGGTCCCGGAGATATTCTTTGAGCAGTGGGGCCATGCAATATGCTATCTCCTGCCGTCAAATGTATGGGCCGTGATTGGCCTTGTGAGCTTTGCATTGCTGGTTGCCTGCGTGCTCCTTTTCCTGCTTGGCTCCACCTCCGGAAGGCGCAAGACGGGCTTCTTTGTGGGAATTGCCTTCCTGCTCCTGTCCTTCCTTGGCTGGGACTTTGCCCAGTGGCAGCGCACAGAGGCCCTAAGGCAGGACCAGGCAGTTGTTATGCGCCCGGTAACCTCCGTCAAGAGTTCCCCTTCGGCCGATGCCTCCAAGGATCTTTTCATCCTTCACGAGGGCACCAAGGTCCGCATCCTTGACAACGTAGGAAACTTCACCCAGATAGAGATTGCCGACGGCCGCCAGGGCTGGATGCCCGCCGCCGACCTGGAGGTGATTTAGCACATAAATCTGCTTGCCGGACAGCAGATTTTTTGTATATTTGCAGGTTAATATAAGAATATTAAAACAAAGTACTAAGATATGCTGTTCAACCTTCTTCAGACAGACTCCCTGGAAGCTCTGGCCAACGCCATCAACCAGGTGTCAGACGCTCCGGTGGCCGCACAGCCGCAGCAGATGAGCGAGAGCCTCTTTTCCATGTTCACCATGGGCGGTCCCCTTATGTGGGTGCTGCTTGCATTAAGCATCCTGGCCGTGTACCTGATTGGCCGCAAATGGTGGGTCATCAAGAACGCCTCCAAGATTGATCCCCACTTCATGCAGGACATCAGGGATTATATCACGGACGGAAAGACCAAGAGCGCAGTTACCCTCTGCCGCAAGTACGACAACCCCGTAGCCCGCATGATTGAGACCGGTATCAACCGCATGGGCAGGCCCATGGCAGATATCCAGAGCGCAATTGAAAACATCGGCAATGTGGAAGTTGCACGCCTTGAGAAAGGCCTTCCCCTTCTTGCAACCATAGCCGGCGGCGCTCCCATGATTGGTTTCCTTGGAACCGTTATGGGTATGGTCCAGGCCTTCTTCAATATGTCAAAGGCCGGAAACAACATTGACATTACCCTCCTCAGCGGCGGTATCTACACCGCCATGCTCACCACCGTGGGCGGCCTTATTGTGGGTATCATCGCGTACTTCGGCTACAACTGGCTCACCGGCAAAGTGAGTGACCTTGTGTACAAGATGGAAAGCTCCACAATGGAGTTCATAGACATTGTTATCAACGAACCTGCAAACAAGGAATAATGGCACTGAAGAGAAATACCAAGGTAGACGCACAGTTCTCGGTATCCTCAATGACGGATATCGTGTTCCTGTTGCTGATCTTCTTCCTGGTAACCTCAACGCTCATCAACCCCAACGCCCTCAAGCTCCTCCTGCCCAAATCTACCGGTCAGGTGAACGCCAAGGCTACGGTAAGCGTGAGCATCAAGGACTGGGGAGAGGACCATTACACCTACCACATCAACGGAAGCCAGGAGCCTACCCTCTTTGCAGACGTTGAAGATGAACTTATCGGCCTCCTCTCAGCAGAGGAAGATCCCACCTTCTCCATTTACAGTGACCAGTCGGTCCCCGTGGGAGAAGTTGTCCAGGTAATGAACATTGCCAAGAGAAACCACTACAAGGTTATCCTGGCAACCCAGCCGGAATAAGACTATGCAGCCGTACCAGCGCACAAGGGAAAAGAGAGAGCAAACATCGGCCATCACCGGACTGGTGGTGACCCTGCTGGTACACGGAGCAGCCCTTGCTGCAGGCTTCGGCTTTGGCCTTACCTATCTTGACCCTCCCCCGCCGGAGCGCACTTCCCTCCTTATTGAGTTTGAAGAAGAGATTGAGCAGCCCGCAAAACCCGTCCACACCCAGGTGGGAAGGCAGCCCCAGGCAGAGGAAGTCAATCGTGAAAAAGCGGTAGAACTGGTCCAGAAGGCCGAATCCCCCTATGTGAACGACAGGCCCAACGTGACCCCGGCCACTACGCCGGACGCTCACGGAGACGTGGAGGTTCCCACGCCAAAGGTGGAAGAAGAGCCCAAGCTTGACCCCCGCGCCGCATTCCCCGGCATGAGCAGGAAGGAAAACAGCGCCACCGCGCCGCATAGCGCCTCAGAGGCGTCGGAAGGCTTCAAGGCCGGCCAGGCCGACGGCAACACCCGTGAGGGCAAAACTGAAGGAGAAGCAAATGCCCACCTTAAGGGCCGCAGCGTAGTAGGCTCTCTTCCCAAACCCACCTACGGCATCCAGGCAGAGGGTATAGTAGTAGTGCAAATCAAAGTGGACCGGTACGGAGACGTCACTGAGGCCATCCCGGGTGCAGAAGGCACCACGGTTACCAACAAAGAGCTTTGGAATGCGGCCCGCAACGCCGCCATGAAGGCTCATTTCAACATGAAGGCAGATGCTCCGCTCCTCCAAACCGGAACCATCACCTATATATTTAAACTGAAATGATATGGGTATATGTCTCTGAATCTGTGGCCACCCTCGGCCTCATAAGAGGGAGGGGCCCACGAAGTGGGAGGGGTCGCCAAGCGACGATTCAGAGACATATACCCATATCAAAAAAAACAATTAATTAAGCCCGTGAGGGTGAAAACATTATGGAAAACAACAAGAGAGGTACGAGAAAACGTATCGCAAGAAGGCCTGAGACAGGTCATGCAGAAAAAGTAGATTATTCAACCAGCCGCAGTTTCTCTGACGGAGATCGTCCTGCCCGCCGCAGCAGCAGCGCAGCAGCACCTCGTGGAGAACGCAAACCCTATGGAGAGCGCAAGTCATACGGTGACAGGCCCGCAGGAGACCGCAGACCTGCCGGAGACCGCAAACCGGCTGGAGAGCGCAGGCCCTATGGTTCAAGGCCCGCAGCAGCATCAGAGCGCGGTGGCTACCGCAAACCTTTCCGCAAGAAGGACGGCGCAAAAGAAGGCATGGACGCCATGCTCTCCCGCAAGCCTCAGGTAAACGGACATTATTCAGACAACGACAGCGCCCCCACTGAAATCAAGGAGGTTGTACGTCTCAACAAATTCATAGCCAATTCAGGCGTATGCTCACGCAGGGAGGCCGACACCATGATCCAGAGCGGCGTAGTAACCGTGAACGGTGTTGTGGTAACAGAACTTGGCACCAAGGTTAACGTCCTCACGGACGACGTCCGCTTCAACGGACAGCGCCTCAAGGGAGAAGAAAAAGTATACATTGTGATGAACAAGCCCAAGGGCTATGTGACCACGGCCAGTGACCCTCACGCAGAGAAGACCGTCATGGACCTCCTGAAGGGCTGCCCCACCCGCGTATTCCCTGTAGGCCGCCTGGACAAGAACACCACCGGAGTCCTCATGTTCACCAATGACGGAGAGATGGCCGAACAGCTCACCCACCCCTCCTACAACAAGAAGAAAATCTACCAGGTAATCCTGGACACCCCCCTCAAGGAAGAGGACAAGGCCAAGATCCTGGAAGGCGTAGAACTCAGTGACGGCATTACAAAGGCCGACGAACTTGAATACATTGACGCCCACGACCACCGTCAGCTTGGAATAGAGATCCACTCCGGCAAAAACCGTATTGTACGCCGCATATTCGAGAGCCTGGGCTATGAGGTCCGAGCCCTTGACCGCGTGTACTTTGCCGGCCTCACCAAGAAGGGCCTCAAGAAGAGCGACTGGCGCTATCTTACTGAGGGTGAAGTGAATATCCTCAAGATGGGGGCATATGTTTAGTTTATCATCAGATTATTTGTCATTCTGAGCGAAGCGAAGAATCTATGCACAGAGCTGGTTTCGTAAATATCATCGGCAACCCCAACGTGGGTAAGTCCACCCTGATGAACGCCCTGGTGGGTGAAAAGCTTTCCATTGTGACGGCAAAGGCCCAGACCACCCGTCACCGCATTATGGGAATCGTCAGCGGTGAAGACTTCCAGATTGTCTACTCAGACACTCCCGGCATCCTCAAGCCCAATTATCGGCTCCAGGAGAACATGCTCTCCTTTGTGGATACCGCCATAGGGGATGCCGATATCATCCTCTACGTAACGGACACCATTGAAAAGGCCGATAAGAACGGGGCCTACATAGAAAAGCTCCGCAAAGTGGAGTGCCCCGTAGTGGTTGTCCTCAACAAGATTGACATTTCCTCCCAGGACAAAGTGATGGAGCTTATGGCCTGGTGGAAGGAGCAGCTCCCGGGGGCAGAGGTCATTCCGGCATCGGCCCAGGAGAAGTTCAACCTTGAGAGCATAATTGAGGCCGTTTCTTCAAGGCTTCCGGAGGCTCCGGCCTGGTTTGACAAAGACCAGTTCACGGACAAGAACCTGCGCTTTTTTGCCAGCGAGATTATCCGTGAGAAGATTTTCCTCAATTACTCTGAGGAAATTCCCTACTCCTGCCAGGTGGAGATTGAATCTTTCCACGAGGGAGAAGAGCGCTATGAGATAAGCGCCGTCATCTATGTGATGAGGGAATCCCAGAAGGGAATAATCATCGGCAAGAAGGGCGCAATGCTCAAAAAAGTGGGCACACAGGCACGCCTGGACATGGAAGACTTCTTCCAGAAGAAGGTATTTTTGACTACATTTGTAAAAGTTGACCCGGATTGGCGTGAGGACCGCAAGGAGCTGCGCCGGTTTGGATATGAGTTTTAGGTAAATATGGCAGAAGACTGGGAAGATATTGAAGGCCAGGAAGAGGAACTTGGTGAAGACGCCGTTGCTTCCGGGAAGTTTGACAAACTCCTTGGAGGAGACAGCAAAAAGTTCAAACTCTCCGGCATGTTCAAGGAGTGGTATCTGGACTATGCGTCCTACACCATTCTGGACAGGGCCGTACCCCATATCGTAGACGGGTTCAAACCCGTTCAGAGAAGAGTCCTGCACACCATGGCAGTGATGGACGACGGCCGATACACAAAGGTAGCCAACATTGTTGGCCAGGCCATGCAGTATCATCCCCACGGAGACGCTTCCATCCTTGGCGCCCTTGTCACCCTTGGCCAGAAAGGCCTCCTGATTGACTGCCAGGGAAACTGGGGCAACATCCTTACCGGAGACTCCAATGCAGCCCCCCGTTACATAGAGGCACGCCTTAGCAAGTTTGCCAAGGAGGTTGTGTTTGACCCCAAGGTCACTCCCTGGATGACTTCTTACGACGGCAGAAACCAGGAACCTACGGAACTGCCTGTACGCTTCCCGCTGCTGCTGGCCCAGGGTACGGAAGGAATTGCCGCCGGCCTCAGCTCCAAGATTCTGCCACACAACTTCAACGAGCTAATTGACGCTTCCATTGCCATACTTAAGGGCCAGCCGTTTGAAATCCTGCCGGACTTCCCTACCGGCGGTATTGCAGACTGCTCCAAGTACAACAAAGGCAAGCGGGGCGGCATGGTGAAGGTGCGCGCACGCATCAACAAGGTGGACAAATCCACCATCACCATCACGGAAATCCCCTACGGCAAAACTTCACAGGCCATTATTGACAGCATCATCAAGGCCAAGGACAAGAAGAAAATCAACATCAAGAAGATTGATGACATGACCACTGACAAAGTGGAAATTATCATCCATCTTCCTGCCGATGTTTCCCCGGACAAGACCATTGACGCCCTGTACGCGTTTACGGAGTGCGAGACAAAGATTTCTCCCAATGCGTGCGTCATCCGTGAGAACAAGCCCGTATTCCTGACGGTGGATGAGATACTGGAGTATGACACCTACCACACCAGGGATATTTTAAAGGCAGAACTGGAGGTCAAACTGGGAGAACTGGAGAACGACTGGCACTACAGTTCCCTGGAGCGCATCTTCTTTGAGAACCGCATATACAAAGTGCTGGAGCAGAACCAGATGAGCTGGGAAGAGCAGCTGCAGGACATCCTGTCCCAGATGCTTCACTACCAGGATCTTCTTCACAGGCCCATAGTGATGGAAGACATCCTCAAACTTGTGGAGAAGCCGGTGCGCAAGATTTCCAAGTTTGACACAAAGGCCCTGGACGAGAAGATTTACGCCATTGAGGACCAGATGGCCCAGGTTAAGGACCACCTTGAGCATATCACGGAGTTCACCATTGACTGGTTCAAGAGTCTTAAGAAGAAATACGGCGCGGCATGGCCCCGCCTTACGGAGATATCCTCCCTGGAGAACATCGCCGCAACAAAGGTTGTTTCCAACAACGCCAAACTGTACGCCAATCTGGAAGAGGGCTTTGTGGGTATCGGCCTTAAAAAGGACGACGGAGGTGAGTTCATCGGGGATTGCTCTGACCTCTCTGAGGTTATCGTTATCGGCCGGGACGGAAAATTCCGCGTGGAAAAGGTCAAGGAGAAGGCTTTCTTCTGGAAGGACCTGCTTTACGTGGGCGTATTCAACCGCGGAGATGAGCGTACCATCTACAACGTGATATACCGTGACGGCAAGGGCCCGGCCCATTATGCCAAGCGCTTTGCCATCACTTCCCTCACCAGAGACACGGACTACAACATTACAACCGGAGAACCGGATTCCAAGATTCTCTGGTTTACCGTGAACCATAACGGAGAGGCGGAGACGGTTCGCGTGACACTCAGGCCTAAGAAGGGCCTCAAAAAGACCCAGCTGGAATGGGATTTCTCCACCCTTGCCATCAAGGGACGCGCTTCACGCGGTAACCTTGTAACCAAAAACGCCATTTCCCGCATACAGCTCAAATCCAAGGGCATCACTACCCTGGAAGGCAAGGATATCTGGTATGACCCTGATATCCAGCGCCTTAACGAGGAAGGAAGAGGAGACCACCTGGGCAAGTTCTCCGGACATGACAAGGTTCTGGCCATTTTTGCCGACGGTTCCTACTACACAACCTCCTACGACCTTGTGAACAAGTATCAGGGAGACGTCATCCGCATTGAGAAGCTGGATCCTTCTTTGGTATACACGGTTGTGTATTGGGACAATTCGGCCAAGGCCTATTATGTGAAGCGCTTCAGCTTCACTGAGAGCAACAACTCCCCTGTTGTGTTCATATCGGATTCACGCGGTTCTCGCCTTGTGGATATATGCGCGGATGAGTACCCGCAGATGATTCTCACATTTGGCGGCAAATATGAGCACCGTGAGCCGGAAACGGTTGACGTCTCTGAGTTTATCGCCAAGAAGGGCATATCGGCCAAGGGTAAGAAGTGTTCTCCTTATGATTTGAAGAGCGTGGAATTTGGAGAGCCGCTTGAAAAGGATGAGCCGGTGGCAGAGACTGCCCCGGAGGCCGATACTGTACCTGAGGTCCAGGATATCCCTGACACGCCTGAAACTGAGGCCGTAGAGGAGGATGTTGACAACCAGGAGGATGCCGGTCCTGTAGACTTTGAAGACTGGGAGCCTACACTTTTCTGACGTGAACACAATCTGGCTGGACACCATTGATTCCACCAATTCCGAGGCGCTGCGGCGTCTGCCGGAACTGCCAAGCGGCACCGTCCTGGCGGCCAGGGAGCAGACTGCCGGCCGTGGTCAGAGGGGAAACACCTGGTTTACGGAGCCGGGGAAGAATCTCACTTTCAGCATTGTTCTAAAATATGGGGAAGGCGGTCTGCCTGCGCTTTTAGCGGCAGAGTCCGTATGGCTCAATTACCTTGTCTCCGTAGCTGTTGTGGATTTCCTTCAAAGCCATGCAATATGGAGCAAGGTCAAATGGCCCAATGATGTCTATGTGGGCACAAATAAGATTTGCGGGATATTGATTGAGAACTCCCTGAGCGGAAGTCAGCTGGCCGCCTCTGTGATAGGCGTCGGCCTCAATATCAACCAAAGGGTGTTTCCGCAGCTGGCCAATGCCACTTCACTGGTACGCTTAGTGGGTAAAGAATACACGCTGGAGGAGTGCCTGGAAAAAGTGCTTCACCACATTGAGCGCTGGCTGCCTTATGTCTTTGACAAGGACAGGCGCAAGACCCTTTTCTCACAGTACTCAGGCCGGCTTTTCAAGCTTGACGTGAACTCCCGCTATCACGATTATCTCACGGACCGGGAATATATCGGCATAATAAAAGGCGTGGCCGATGACGGACGCCTGATAATCTGGGATCTTGAATCTCCCGGGAAGCCACTCAGATATTATAACTTCAAGGAAGTGGGATATATCATATAAGCTCATCCCGCTCACGGATATCCTTCAGGCGCAGCTGCACCGTGGATGCTCCGCGGTAGAAATTCTCCACAATTGAGTAGCAGATGTCAATGGGGTTGCCGGCCTTGATGTGGTCATAGAAATTGGCCATATTGAAGCCGATAGCGGCAATTTGTCTGTAAGGCTGGCTCTCCTGCATCAGGTCCAGCTTAAGATGCACGCCGCCCGCACCCACCTTGCGGCCATTTCCGGCATCATACACATCTTCAGTTATGAAAACGGGGTTGCTGTTTCCGGGGCCGAAGGGCTGGAACTGCTTGAGGATGCGCGTGAACTTGGGCGTTATCTGGGAAAAGTTGAGGCTGGCGTCAATCTCCACCACCGGAGTGAGTTCCTCACGTGTGATATTGCCGGCAACAAAACGGTTCATTCTCCTGCAGAATTCCTCAAGGTTTTCTTCCTTCATGGTAAGGCCTGCAGCATACACGTGGCCGCCAAAGTTCTCCAGCAGGTCTGCGCAGCTTTCAATTGAGGAGTAAAGGTCAAAGCCCTGAACGCTGCGGGCACTGCCGGTCACAAAGCCGTTACTCTTAGTAAGAACCACCGTGGGCTTGTAATATGCTTCTACAAGGCGGGATGCCACAATACCAACTACACCCTTGTTCCATGTAGGATTGTATACAATTGTAACATTCTCTGTTTCAAGGGCCGTCCCGTTTTGGACCATGAGAAGAGCCTCCTGGGTAATCTCACGGTCTATGGACTTACGCTCATTATTGTTGTCGTTGATTTGCTCTCCAATCTTGAACGCTGTACGGTCATCCGTTGCAGTAAGGAGTTCTACCGCAAGGCGGCCGCTTTCCATTCTTCCGGCGGCGTTGATGCGGGGACCTATCTTGAAAACAATGTCGTCAATTGTAATGTGCCCGGGCTCAAGCTGAGAGAGGTTAATCATGGCAAGAAGTCCCTTGCGGGGATTCTCATTCAGACGCTTTAAGCCATAATGGGCAAGGATGCGGTTCTCCCCTGTCATGGAAACCAGGTCCGACGCTATGCTTACTACCTGCAGGTCAAGCAGCGGTTCCAGAATTGAAGGGTCCAGGCCGTACTTCTGCACATAGCCCTGCGCCAGCTTAAAGCCTACGCCGCAACCGCAAAGGTCATCAAAAGGATAATTGCAGTCTTCCCTCTTTGGATCCAGGATGGCCACTGCACCTGGAAGTTCATCTTCCGGAAGATGGTGGTCACAGATAATTACATCTATGTCCTTTGTGCGTGCATACTCCACTTTTTCTATGGCCTTGATACCGCAGTCAAGGGTGATGACAAGATCCACTCCGTTGTCCGACGCCCAGTCCAGGGCTTTGTATGACAGGCCGTAGCCCTCATCATAGCGGTCCGGGATATAGAAATCTACTTTTGAAGTGAAGTGCTTTACAAAAGAGTACATCTGAGCAACGGCAGTTGTGCCGTCCACGTCATAATCCCCGTATACAAGTATGTGTTCTCCTGCTACGATTGCCTGATGAAGACGTTCCACAGCCTTGTCCATATCCTTCATAAGGAAAGGATCATGAAGCTGCTCCAGGCTGGGGCGGAAGAAACTGCGGGCCTGCTCAAATGTTTCCACTCCCCTTTGGACAAGCAGTTCTGCCAGAACCCGGTCTATTCCAAGTTCCGTAGCCAGCCTTGAGGATTTCTCCGCATCTGCTGCCGGCTTCAGTGTCCACTGTTTGTCTCCTGCGGCCATAGTCTTACAAAGATAAAGAATCTAAGGCGCAATTGCAATAGAGCTTATAACAATTCCATGCTCATCATAGCTTCCACTACTCCATCACCTTCTGTTTACACCCATGACCGTGCTCCAGGTCCGCCACGGCAACAAAAACGGCCTTTTTTGTATCCCAAGCTGTCCTTCAGGTCCGCCACGGCAACAAAAACGGCCTTTTTTGTATCCCAAGCTGTCCTTCAGGTCCGCCACGGCAACAAAAACGGCCCTATTTGCGTCCCCAGCTGTCCTTTACATATTATTTACGGTAGTCTTTAGCGTTTATAAATTGATTGACAAGATGTACAGACAATGACATCGCGCGAGCAATCGCTTCTGGCGAGAGGCCATACCTCCTGTGTAATGTGACAGCCAGACGCCCTTTCTCATTACCGTCAAGTTTTGACAGTGGCATGCCCATATAATCTTGCGCCAACAAACGGGATACGATATCTCTCACCTCATAATCTTCATAGTCTATTTCTTCTCCGATACTCATGGCAATGTTTGCACAGGTTTCATAATCTTTCACTAAATGTGTAGCATAGTCCTTAGGTCCTTTGAACAGTTTCTTTATAAAACAAGTATTAATAAAAGACACCGGTAAGAGACCAAATACCGGGTGAATCTGCCAATTGGGAGGCAGATTTACCTTGCTGCCTGTCCAGTTCTGGAGTTCCCGGATTGTCATATCCGATACCTTCTTTCCCTTAATCATCAAACCAAGTTGTGAATAATACAAATACGAGCTCCCCCAAGGATACCCCCCGGGGACAGATAGCATTTTTTCATAATGGTTCCTGTCAACATATATAATTGTATCTCTCATCTGCTTTTCATCCTCAATAGGGACAAGTTTGAATCCGTAATCATCTGGAAGAGTGGGAAAACCATCTGCAGAAAGCCGCTGATTCAGTTTTCGTTTAAGGTACAAAAATGCTTCCACTGCATCATTCCCAGTTCCACTTATAATAATATGAATGTGGTTGGGCATAAGCGTGAAGTCATAAATGACAAGGGAATATTTAATACTTATCAGTCCTATAAGCATCATTCCATACGCGAACTGCGCAACACTATTAAATATGATTCCGCCCTTCCACCCGTCCGTGACAAGGTGGTAATATCCTTTCCCCATATTGCGGTATTTTTCCCGCTGTTTTCTGTATTTTATCATATTACAAATATGAAAATAGTTATCGGTTTCAAACGTTGTGAAACGGATAAAAATAAAAAAAGGCATCCAGGCATAGTATGGTGGGCATTTTCTGTGGAAGACGCCGTCAGTTTGTGCTGTTTTTTGCCGTTCTTGTGCATTTTTACTAAATTCGCGATATGCTTGTAGCCCTCACCGGATTCATGGGAAGCGGTAAAACCACCGTAGGGCGCGTCCTGGCGGATGCGCTCGGATGCCCGTTTTTAGATCTTGATGATATTATTGTTCGCAAGGCAGGTCTCTCCATCCCTGAAATCTTTGAGGCCGATGGAGAAGGCGGTTTCCGCCGTCTTGAGAAAAAGGCCCTGAAGCAGACGCTGTCCAAGTATGGTGAGTCTACCGCCGTCCTCGCTCTTGGAGGCGGCAGCGTAACGGTCCCCGGGGCAATTGAGCTTTTGCAGTCAAAAACTCTGTGTATTTATCTGAAAGCCAAAGAAGAAACGCTTTTGGCACGGCTTGAAGGCCATACTGCAGGCCGCCCGCTTGCTGATGATAATCTGGCAGCCAGGCTCTCTCAACGTGAACCCTTATATGAATCCGCCGCGCATATCACAATTGACACGGACGGTCTAACTCCGGACCAAATTGCCGACGAAATAATCATCGACTGCCTCTAGCAGGGCAGCCGGGGATACAAAAAAGGCCGTTTTTGTTGCCGTAGCTGACCTGGAGGACAGCCGGGGATACAAAAAAGGCCGATTTTGTTGCCGCGGCGGACCCGGAGGCCCGTGTGGAGACGCACAAAGGGCTACATGGCCGCAAGGTTGCGGGGATTGTAGATATCTTTGCCCTCTGCGGTGTAGAGATAATCCAAAAGATCTGCGTAGTGCTCCTCAACTTTGCCGCGGACTATCTTCATGGTGGAATTCATCATCTTGTTGGCTATAGTGAACTCCTGATCACAGACACCTATTGCCGATGGCAGCCAGCGCTCCGGGAACATACCGCCGTGGGAGCCGCCCTTCTTGTAGGAATCTACATCGGCCTGGATAAGAGAGAGCATGTAGCGCTTGCCTTCCTCTGACGCGGGGTCAAGCCCATGCCTGGAAGCGGCCTCTGAAAGAGCGTTCTTGTCCGGAACCACAAGGGCTACGCAATAGGGCTTTTGGTTGTTATGCAGCACGCAGGCATTCACCCACTTTGAAGTTTCCGTCAGATTGTCCTCAAAACCCTCCGGTGAGTACTTTTCTCCGTCAGAGGAAATGAGAAGACTCTTGAATCTGCCAACCACATACAGGAAAGAAGGGTCTTCCGGGCATATATAGCCCATGTCTCCGGTGTGGAGCCAGCCGTCTATGACAGTGTCTGCTGTGGCCTTTGGATTTTTCCAATAGCCGGCCATAACGTTTTCTCCGCGTATGACAATCTCTCCCTTGACCCCGTGCGGTACCTCTTTACCCTCTGCATCCAGAATAACGCAGTCCATAGGCTTGACAAGGCGGCCGGAAGAGCCAAAGCGGGCGTGGCCGGAGGAATTGGCGCAGATGATAGGAGTTGCTTCCGTGAGGCCGTAACCCTGGAACATCGGCATTCCCACGGCGCAGAAAAAGCGCTGAAGTTCAATGTCAAGAAGGGCGCCCCCGCCAACGAAGAACTGCATTCTCCCGCCAAAGCTTTCACGAACCTGTTTGAACAGAATCTTGTCAAAGAGTTTGACCAGGGGCCAGCGCAAAAAACTTAAGCCGGAACCACTGTTGTAGTACTCCTTATTATAAGCTATGGCATTACGCACTGCAAACCCAAATAGCTTCTCCACAAAAGGCCCCTTCTTCTTGATGCCGGATTCAATGTTCTTTTTGAAGTTGCGCGCAAGGGCCGGAACGGACAGCATAACGTGCGGACGAGTCTCTGCAATAGCGGCAGGTATGTTGCGAAGGGTTGCCATGGCGTTTTTGCCAATAGGCACAAAGCCGATTGAACCTCCGTAAATCATCATGGTATACATTCCCGCCACATGCGCAAAGCAGTGATCCAGCGGAAGGATGATGAGCATGACGGCGCCCTCATGTATGCTGATGACGGAAGAGCCCTGCTCCACATTTGCCGTATAGTTGCGGTGCGTCAGAAGAATACCCTTAGGGTCTGCCGTAGTGCCGGAAGTGTAGGAGATATTGGCATAGTCATCCGGGCCGATGGAACGGAAGCGGGCTTCAAACTCTGCCCTGTGAGCCTTCAGGAATTCATCTCCCATCTTCTGGATATCGGAGATGCGGATTTCCTTTGGTTCAAGGCGTTCATAGTCAAAAGCGGTGTCGTCAAAAACTATCACCTTTTCTACAGCAGGGCATTCCGGCAGGACGGCGCGGATGCGCGGCAGATGGTTTCCTGAAACAAGAATCCACTTTGATTCTGAATGATTTATGCGGAACACAAGGTCCTTGCTCTCTCCAAGGTTTACGGAAAGAGGCACGTCCGTTGCGCCGGCATACAGGGCTCCCAGTTCTGCCAGAATCCACATGGCACGGCTCTCTGAAAGGAGGGCTATCTTGTCACCCTTCTTAAGGCCCAGTGACATAAGACCGGCACCAATGCGATACGCCTCCTGACGGGTCTGCTCCAGGGTGATTTCCTTCCACTGGCCGTCCACCTTCTCTCTAAGATAGGTGTTGTTTGGATACTTGCGGGAGTAGTGCTCTACAAAATCAATGATAGTGGGTCTTTGCGCCATAGTAATGGTTTATTGCTGGTCTGACGGGAAAAGGCCGTAAAGTTCCGCGTCAATCTTGTCCGTAATGTACTGGAAATCTTCCGGGGAATTTTCAAACTTGATTTTGTCTACGTCCACAATGAGGAGGCGAGCCTTGTAATCCTTTATCCAGTCCTCATAGCGCTGGTTGAGGCCGGTGATGTAGTCTATACGGATAGAGCGCTCATACTCACGTCCCCTCTTCTGGATCTGGGCAATGAGGTTGGGGATGCTGGAACGCAGATAAATCATCAGGTCCGGCGGGTTAACCAGTGACATCATAAGGTCAAACAGGTCACTGTAGTTCTCAAAGTCACGGGTGGACATGAGTCCCATGGCGTGGAGGTTGGGAGCAAAGATGCGGGCATCCTCATAGATGGTGCGGTCCTGGATGATTACCTCCTTGTGCTTGGATATTTCCACAACGTCCTGGAAACGCTTGTTGAGGAAGTAGATCTGGAGGTTGAAGGACCAGCGCTCCATGTCCTCATAGAAATCTGCCAGATACGGGTTGAAGTCTACGGACTCAAATTTGGGTGTCCAGCCGTAATGGGCTGCAAGCATCTTGGTGAGAGTGGTTTTTCCACTGCCGATATTTCCTGCTATTGCTATGTGCATATGTCAACAATATAAAACGTTATCAATAAATACAACCTTATCCCTTCGATTCAACCTTGTTTACCCCCACCCGAAACCCCTCCCCTCGGGGGAGGGACTTAAAACGCTAGAACAACCCGTATAACTCCGCGTCGATCTTGTCTGTTATGACGGCAAAGTCCTCCGGACGGTTCAGGAAATCCAGTTGGTCTGCATCTATCTCTATGAGATTTCCCTTGTAGCCGGCAATCCACTTCTCATATCGCTCATTAAGGCCGGCAAGGTATTCAATGGAGATTGTCTGCTCATAGTCACGTCCCCTCTTTTGAATCTGTGCCACAAGATGCGGGATGCTGGAGCGCAGGTAAATCATAAGGTCCGGCTCCTTCACCACTTCCATCATTACATTATATGTATCCATATAAGTATTGTAATCCCTCTCCGACAAATTTCCCTGGGCGTAGTTGTTGGCCACAAAAATATGCACGCCCTCAAAGAGGGTGCGGTCCTGGATAATCACATCCTTGGACCTTCTGATTTCCATGATGTCATGAAGACGCTGCTGGAGGAAGTACATCTCAAGGGCAAATGACCAGCGCTTTATGTCCTTGTAATAGTCTTCAAGATAGGGATTGTAGGTTACCGACTCGAATTTTGGCGTCCACCCGTAATGGTGGGCCAGAAGGGTTGTAAGCGTGGTTTTGCCTGCGCCGATATTTCCTGCTATACCTATATGCATGTGGACAGACTTTATTATACAAAGATGAGAAATCTTTGTTAAATTTGCAATGACAAAAAAGCGCATCAATGTTACATTCCAGAATATTCCGCTTCAACCCGCTTGAAACCAACTGTACGGTTCTCTGGCGGGACGGCAGCTCAAAATGCTTAGTAACAGACCCCGGAATGTCTTCCCCGGACGGGCTCAAAGAGCTTACGGATTTCCTTAAGGCCCAGGAATTGGAGCCGGAGGCAATCATCCTCACTCACGGCCATTTTGACCACGTATGGGGCGTAGAGCGCCTTGTTGGAGTATTCCCCGGCCTCAAAGTATATGAGCATCCCTTGGACAAGGACGTCATGGAAAAGATGATAACAGGGCGGTTTGCAGAAGGCTTCAACTTCCTAAGGCATGACTTCCCTACCATTGACGTGAAGGACGGAGATGTTCTGGACATTGCCGGAATCACCCTTGAAGTAATGCACACTCCAGGGCACAGCCCCGGCAGCGTTTGCTACTACATAAAGGCCGATAATCTACTGCTTAGCGGAGACAGTCTTTTTGCCGGCAGCATCGGCCGGACAGACCTTACTGGCGGAGACTATGATCAGCTGATGGACTCCCTCCTACATAAAATAATGGTCCTGCCTGGAGAAACAGACGTAATTCCTGGACATGGTCAACCTACTACAATCGGCCGTGAAGCCATGACCAACCCCTTCCTGGAGCCGTTCAACGATCCTAATCCTACGGAATAGCGCCGTCTAAAGCAATCCTGAAGGTATTTCCAGAGTGATGCGGCGGGACTGGGAGTCCACGGACAATACCAGATCATCATGCAGAGGCAGAAGAACCTCTGACCCACCGGGAGTCTGAACGTATATGCAAAGATTTCCCGGAATGTCCTCGTAGCCGGAGACGGTGCCTACAGTGGCGCCGGAAGCGTCCAGGACCGTCCAGCCGGTTAGGTCTTCATCTTCCTCCTCCTCAAAATAATCGGCATATACTGCCGCGCCGGCAAGTTCGTCGGCATCCTTTAGGGAATGGACTCCGGTAAGGCGGACTATGGCTCTGTTGTTGCCGCGCCTTTCAAAAGACTCAAAATAAAAGGGAACCGGCAGTCCATCAAAGTTGATGAACACCGGTTCCTGAAGGTCAACATCCTCCGGGGAGACGTCCAGAAAGCTTATGAGCAGACCGCCGTCTGTACCGTTGGATTTGAGAACCTGGGCAATTTTAAGCATTAAGCCTCTGCTGCGGGTTCTTCTGCGGGAGCCTCCGCTGCCTCAGCGGCGGCCTTGGCCTCTGCCTCTGCCTTCTTGGCGGCGATGGCCTTTGCACGGGCCTCGTTCACCTGGGCCTCTGCAGCCTTTGCAGCCTTTGCGGCGGCAATAGCCTCATTCTTGAGACCTGCCTTCTTGGCAGCAATCTTCTCATCACGCTGGGCCTTCCAGGCGGCGAATTTCTCGTCTGCCTGAGCCTGGGTGAGAGCACCCTTTGCAACACCCTCGCTCAGGTGCTTGCGAAGGAGGACACCCTCATAGGAGAGGATGCGGCGGGTAACCAGCGTGGGCTGGGCACCTACCTTAAGCCATGCAAGAGCCTTGTCACCGTCAAGGACGATGGTAGCAGGGTTGGTGTTGGGGTTGTATGAGCCAAGGAGCTCAATGAACTTACCGTCGCGCGGTGCGCGGGCGTCTGCCACTACAATGTGGAAGAATGCGAAATTCTTCTTACCGTGGCGCTGGAGTCTGATCTTAACAGCCATTGTGAATCTGTTGTTTAATAATTAATAATGCGTTGTCCCCCAACTCGTGAGGGACTGCAAAGGTAAGAATAATTTTTGGGCTTTTAAAATATTTTGTGCCGATGAAACATTTTCCCCTCAAATTGCATCTAATAAGCGTATGAAAAAACTATTGACTCTGATTGCTGCCGCGGCAGTTTCCGCCGGCAGTTTTTTGGCCGCCGCCCAAGGCCGGAATGAAATCAACCTTTACATCGGCGGGGTGAACTCCACCTATGCTTCACTTGACCGTAACTCCGGCAACGCCCACAGGGACCTTTACTCCATATACGAGCCGTCTTACACTATCACCTGCGGCCCCACATGGAGCCTTGATTTCTGCCACCGTTTCAACTCCTGGCTTGGAATCGGCTTTCAGGCCGACTATGCTTCCATGTCCGGCAGCAAGTCTTACAGGATTGGCAGCATTTCCAACTCGTCCTTAAATCTGGACATTATTTCCGTCCTTCCCCAGGCAAAGTTTTACATTCCAAGCCCCAGGAACTTCCGTATGTATACAAAGGCTGCCTTCGGCGCAAGCTTCAATGTAGGGAATGCCGGCATCAATGACCCCGTCACCTATGCCTGGGAAGTCTCTCCCTTTGGGTTCGAGTGGGGCGGACAAGTAGTCTACGGCCAGGCCGAGTTATGTTTTGGAAACGTTCTGGTGGGCGCAAAGATTGGAATTGGTTACAGGTTTTAGAGTATGAAAAAGATTATCCTTATAGCTGCAGCGCTGCTTTCCCTTGCTGCCTGCACAAAAAAGATCAGCCCCAGCGGAGATGCCATAGTGGGAGGAAATGAATACTATTCCAGCTCCAACGCCAGAAATTACATGATGTCAATTGCCGATGACCTTGTAACCGGAGCCCTGGATGAACTGGAAAGCGCCTTCACTATTGACCAGATGGGAGCAAACGCAAGCATCCACTTTGACATAAGCAAAGGTTCAATCCTCACAGAGGGTGTCAGCTGGACGGTCACAGGCCGTGACAGAGCCCTTAAGGGAATGAGCCTTGAGAATACAGGATCTGACACATGGGAGCTTACCTACAATGGTTACTTCAGCCTCCAGGGAGAATCCTATCCGGTTTATTTCATCCTTAAGGCCAAAAGAGGCAACCTGGTGAAGGGTTCCCATTACAACTGGGCAGTAACACTTAACGGCAACCGCACGGAACGGAGTGGTTATGCCTGCTCATTCAAAACTTCCGCCACCGTCCTGTACCAGTGCAAGGGCAACAATACCGTTGGCTGGAATTATATGGAAGGCAGTTATCTCCTTACCGTATATAAGGACGAAGCTCCTGTTGATTTGTGGCTGATGGAGTTCAACGGCAATCCATACGACGCTCATTTTACCACAGGACTGTAAAAAAGTCAAAAAAATTGTTGGGATTTCAAAAAAAGAGCGTATATTTGCAGTCCCGTTTGCGGATGTGGTGAAATGGTAGACACGCCACTTTGAGGGGGTGGTGGGCATTAGCCCGTGTAAGTTCGACTCTTATCATCCGCACAAAAAGACAGCTTTTCAGCTGTCTTTTTTTATGTTCTTACCCGTGGCCCATAAGTGCCTGACGCTGAGTTACTTACATAATTTAGGGTGCACTTACAGGTGCACCCTAAATGTAATAAACTATTGAGTATCAGAGACTTGAGCGCCAGCGATAATTATGTCTTCAACGGAGAGCTTGGGGACAAAGTGGACGCCGTCACGGCGGTAGTAGCTTAGGGAGTCTCCGGGGTGGGCGTCTACAAGGAATACACGCTCCTTGGGTTTGCCGATAGCGATAACGCCTAACGGCGGCAGGGGCAAGGATAAAGCCTCACGCAATTTGGCCGGATTGAAATTCAGAATAAAGATACCGCCAAGGCCTTTTTCCACTGCACGCAGCAAGATGCTCTGGGCGGCAATGCCAAGGTCTATGTCCACAGCGCGGCCGGTGGATTCTGAGCAAACAACTATATAGGCCGATGGCTCCTCCCCTTCCAGGGGCACATGGAACGGCAACGCTGAACCCATGTGCACTATGGGATGCACAAGTTCCGATTCGGCCCCCGTCACCAGACGGTAACGCAACGGCTGGGCGTTCATGCCGGAGCCAATCCAGCGCGTAACTTCCAGAAGTCCCACAAGTTCTTCACGGGAAACCATACGCGAGGAATCAAATCCCCTGTAACTTCTGTTTCGCTTGAGAAGAGACTCAAGCGAAGGATGCGTCCTCACCACCTTGGGACGGGCTTCACGGAGCTCCTGCTCCCTCTTTTCAATGTAATTGTCGGCCATAAGGCAAAGATACGTTTTTTCAGGGACAAATTATTATCTTTGTGCCGTGAAAAGAATTAGTGTCATAGCTGTTGCCTTGCTCTTGTGGGGATGCCAGCCGGAAAGCATCATCCCGCAGCAGAACCCTGAAACCCATAAAACTCCGGAGGAAGACCCTCAGCCGGATGGTCCTCAGCCAGAGGAGCCGGAACCTGATGAGCCGGAAACACCTCCAGAGCCGGTCCTCCTTAAGGGAACGGTAATCGGCACGGCTCTATCCATAGATTATGACAGCGGCAAGTCTTCCACCACCGTAAACAAGCGTGAAAACGTCTTTGACGGGAACTTTGACACTTACTTTGCAAGCTATGACCGCAGCCGCACATGGGTTGGCCTGGACCTTGGCACAAAGCACATAATCACAAAAGTGGGTTATTCCCCGCGTGTAAGCCAGGAAAGTCGAGTGGTATTGGCCCTTATAGAAGGCGCCAATCAGGCCGATTTCTCAGACGCGCTGCCGCTGGCAATCATCAAGCAGAAGGGCAACACCCGCCAAATGGACTACATAGACATCAATTTCTCCCGCGGGGTAAGGTATGTACGCTATGTGGGGCCCAATGACGCCAGATGCAACCTTGCAGAGCTGGAATTCTACGGATACCCCGGAGAGGGCAATGATTCCCAGTTTTACCAGCTCACAAACCTGCCTACGGTCATAGTGAACACGGAAAAAGCAAAAGACATCACCTCCAAGGAGACATACCTGAATTCCAATGTTTACATAGTATCGGAAGGCGGGAAGAACCTTCTCTCAACCTCCGGCACCGGCATAAAGGGCCGGGGCAACGCCAGCTGGGGCTTCCCTAAAAAGCCGTACAAGATTCATTTTGCCGACAAGCAGAGTCCCCTGGGCGCCCCCGCTCATGACCGCAAGTGGACTCTTATCAACAACTACGGAGACAAAACCCTTATGCGCAATATCCTGGCCTTTGAGGTAAGCCGCCGCATAGGAATGGCCTATACTCCATTCTGCGCCCCGGTGGATGTTGTGATAAATGGAGAATACCAGGGCTGCTACCAGCTCTGTGACCAGGTGGAAGTGGGCGTGAACCGCGTCCCCGCCAAGGACGGCTACCTCATTGAGATAGATGCATACAACTACACTGAAGACGTTTATTTCTACTCTTCCAAGGGCATGCCCGTCTCCGTCCATTATCCGGATTCGGAGACAATAACATCGGCCCAGAAAAGCTTTATACAGACTTTCTTCGGGAGTATGGAAACGGCAGTGTTCTCTTCCAACTACAAAGATGCCACCAACGGCTACCGCAAGTACCTGGACCTTGACAGCTTCCTACAAAACTTCATTGTGGGAGAATTCTGCGGCAACACTGACACATATTGGAGCGTATATATGTACAAGGACGGAAGCCAGGGCAAGTTCTTCTCCGGCCCGTCCTGGGACTATGACCTCTCCTTTGAAAACGACGGACGAACCTACCCCATCAACAACATTAACGACTACATCTACTGCAGCAAGGGCTCCGTGGCATCGGATGCCGTGAAGCAGATGGTAACTCGCATTGTCAAAAATGACTCGGCCGCCAAGGCCCGCCTGGCAGAAATATGGGACCAGAAAAAAGCTTCCCTTGCCGATTTAAACACCTACGTGGACCAGACCGCCGCCCTCCTGGAAGAGTCCCAGGAACTCAATTTCAAGCGCTGGCCCATAATGAACGCCACAGTTCATCAAAACCCCCGCATAGAAGGATCCTATGAAGGGGAAGTGAAACGGGTAAAAGACTACATAAGCGACAGGCTTACAAAGTTTAACCAGCTGGTGCATAAGTAAACAGCAAACTAAACTAATTTGACAAAGAAGCATGTCAATGTCTACCGCCAACACCAACTGGCAAGTCCTCCTTTTAATTGATAACCTATGAGACTTTACACATCTCTCGCATTGGTAATACTGGGTCTTTTCTGCTCTTGTAATAAAGAAACGGGAGTAGAGAAAGCAGGACAGCCATCAATGAGCGGCATCTTTGCCTATGTGGCAAAGTCTGATTCAGGTTATCTTGATATTTATCTTCAAAACCATGCTGGAACTGAGAATATCAGTTCCACCTGGTCAATTACAAGTCCGTCCTGTCCGCGTCTGTCTGCGGACGGGAGGACTCTTCTTTTTCAAGGGAAAGAAAAGGGCCGGTGGGGTATTTATTGGTATGATATCACCACCGGCTCCCTCCCCGTATGCTTATCGGCAAACATTCCTCAAGACTGCCAATATCCACGTTTTGCTTCTGACGGTACGGTTGTTTTCAGCAAGGCCGGACAGATTTCAATTCTGGACATTAAAGAAAGTACTTACCAAACGCTGACTTTTGATGCAACTACCGTAAACACTTACGGGGCTATTGTACCTAACGGCTCCACATGCTATTATATCTCCGGAACAGGTTCTTCATCATGTGTCATGAAAATGGATATGATATCCAAATCATCCTCATCTGTCAAGAATACGCTGGGGGCTAACAGGATTGAGGTCTTGAAAAACGGCGTAATTGCCTATAGCATTGCAGGCAAGGGCGTTTTTGTTGATGGGAAAGCCTTGTTTGCCGACGGAGGATTTATTTCCGGATCATTCGGGGACTGGATAATCATCCAGGATGGCACCAGCTTCAGTATCGGCAATATCAGCACCGCAGAAGTATACCCCATAAATGCTCCAATATGCGATGGACTTGTTTATGCCGATGCTGATGTCCCAATTGCAAAACCTCAGGATGGGGGTAATACTCATGATGGCGGGGATGTCATAGATTCTGATACAGCCAGCCCGTCATTACAGGGAAAGATGGTCTACCATAATTATACATCCTACGACGCTATGGATTCAAGGATGTATATCTATGATTTCGCCACAGATGAACTGCAGGAGGTCAGTGCCAGGTGGACAAATGTCCGCAATCCCATGAATGGGCATTTTTCCAATGATGGCCGCTCTATTACTTTTATGGGTATTGGGACTGCCACGGATTCGTGGGACATTTTTACCTATGAACTGGATTCGGGGAAACAGCCGGAGAATCTGACCCCTAAAGGCAGTTACCGGGACGAAGATCCCAAGTATTCATTTGACGGAGAAAGAATCTGTTTCAAAAGAAATGGACATTTATCAGAGATTGATGTCGCCACTAAATCAATCAGAACGCTAAGCGAGCGGAGCGACGTTGTATTTGGCATGCCCTATTATTCTGTTTCCGGTGACAAGATTGTTTTTGGCGGCAGCAGTGGCTCTGAGAGCTTTATCGGGCTGTGGAACATTCCTTCCGCAAATATGACAAAGTTGTATGACAAGCCGGGATGTGTAGAATATTACCCTATTACAATTGATCAGGAATCCTTCTATTACACCGGTCATGTCTCCGCGTCAAATCCCTACGATCAGCTTTACATAGGGTATTGGGATGGTCGCACGGCAAAGTATCTTCCATTCAACAATACAAACGCCGATTACTCTGACGCCTGCCCCATTTCGGCCGGCTGGTTGATTCTGTGCTCTACCAGACAGGATTCCCGTGGTCAATACGATTTGTACATTGCCAACGCCAATTCCGGAGCAATCTATTCCCTGTCCAGCTATAACTCTTCCATCAACACCTCAAAATCCGAACTTGGCGCAAGTTATAAATGCCTGACGCTGAGCCGCTAACCTAAATGAGGGTCAGCAGCTTGAGCGCCAGGCTGACAAAGATTAACCAGCTGGTGCATAAGAAAACAGCCGTGCTATCTGAGAAGGATGTAGCACACCGCATTGGTGGAAGATGTGGAGTAATTGAATACGTCCAGATGGTTGTCGGGTTCGAAATAGGCCGTGAAGCCACCGACGCTGAAAGAGAAGGACTGTGGAGCTTTATCATAAATCAGAATTCCATAACCGCTCCAGTAAGTTTTGTTCGGCTGATCGGGGCCGAAGGAACCTGACATTGACATACTGCAAGTGCTCCCGATAGCGTCCATTCCAGATCCAGCAGTTGCCCAGGACTTTCTTGTAATACTGAAACTGCCTTCCCCGTTGAAGTCTTTGTCAATCTTCATGGTGAAGGACATCGTCTCGTCGGAGCCGCCCGTTGCGTAGTTGGAGTGACTATGGTTGGCAGAGATAATCTGATAGTCTCCTTCACGGTAGGAAGTGAGTTCCCCGGGGTCACTATAAGCAGAAGCATAGACATACCCATCCTGCGAACAGTCAAAGGAGGTGTAGCATATCTTGCCAGCCCAGAAATTTTCCAGCGTCTTGAATTGTAACTCGATTGAGCGGACATTGACGAAATTCTTGAGCACGCCAGCCTCCTGGGACACGATGAGGGTGTCGGCTATGGTTTTACCCCCGTCCAGCGGCGCGCTGAGGATAATCTTACCCTCGCGTGGCGTTTCGTTGCCGTTCTCCCTTACACTGACATCCAGTGTCTTGCCCGTCTTGTCATATTGGGCCGTGAGCCAGGAAGCGTCGGAGGAAGTGACGCTTATATTGTCCTTGTTGGTATCCACCGTCACTCGCTGCGTGCCGGCATCGTGGGAAAATGAAAGCGCCTTGGGCGAAAGTTCCAGCTTGTCCGGCTCGGCAAGGCACACGGACTGCTGCACTTTCTCGTCATACTTATTGAATACAACTCCTGTGATCAGGAACAGTTGCGTGAGAGGGCTTTGGGCCACCAGCCTGCTCAGGATGCCTTCATCGGTCACGACAAGGGGCTTGTCCGCCATGAAATAGCCCAGGAACTCTGCTTTCTTGGGGCGAGTATGTTGCACATCGTCCTCATCCGTGTATCGTTCCATCTCGGCAAGGTATGCCAGGCCGTATACATTCTCATTCTGCTGCGACACGACAAGTTCCCGGCCTTTCACGTCCTTGGTCCCCTGGGAGTTGGTCCAATGGTTGAAATAGTAGTCACTCTTCAAGCCTCCATACTTCCATATATCATACTCTTTAGAACGCAGATTCTCATCATTGATGGTGACCTGGTTTTCAGAACTCCCCGGAAACTTGTAATAATCGAAACCCTTTGCGACTTTCCCGTCGGCAACGGCTTCCACAAAATCCCTGAAGTTGCCGTCGTCAAAGAAATCGTAATCGTATGTATTGCACCAGTCTTCAAGCCACTCAATATGCGTTTTGATACCCTTGTCACGCCAATGATCATAGAGCGTCACGATGGATTTGTCTCCCTTTTTCTGTGAGAACCATTCCAGAACCATCCCCAGACCATAGCCTTTTGACTGATAATTGAATTCACCCTTAGGAGCCCATTTGACCCCGTATTTAAATATATCGTCGCCATGTGAAATCATTATTTTCGAATAGGAATGGTCTGCGACAAAGCGCTCAATCCAGGTGCCACCTGATTCGTAAATCATGAGGAACTCACCGTTCGAATCGAACTTGGCTTTGGTCAGGGCCCATCGCTTATCGTAATCAGACTGGTAGTAATGCAAAAGCTCATGGATAATGGTCTTGCGCAGTTCCGTATGGTCGCTGCCCAGGTGTTCCACCAGATTCTTGTTCAGGATGATGCCGCTCCATTTGTTGCCCCGCGCGCTCTGGATAAAACGGCCATACTCGCCGCGCTTCAGCGAAGTGCTTTCAAAACTGAACGGAATGTCGCGGTCACCTTCCACCTTGAAGCCCAGGGCATGAATAGCCGTGATGGCCTCGGCGATATACTGGTTCAATGCCGCCTCCAGGTCTCCCAGGGAATTCATGATGTTGAAACTGTGCGTCTTGTTCAGATGCCAGCCCACGTTCTTTACCTTATTGGGATTATCGGCTTTTGTAGCGCCGCCACGGTCTATACGCGCCAGGCCGAAGGTGATGCTGCCGGTTTCCGTGCTCTCGCCGTTGTCGAAGGCCGGAATCTCAGCCGTGTACTCCCCATCCTTATAAGTAGTTTCCAGCGGGATGTCGAAATCCACAGCGGAAAAGTTATGCATGTCATACCCCGGTGCGTGAGCCACGATGCAGATATCGTCGTATGTCTCACTGCTCTTGATGCTCACCTTCACCGGCTTGCCGGTGGTGACAGGCAGTGTGAGCCGATAAAATGGAGACACCTCATCCTCGCCCAGAGTCTCGCCGGACTTCACTCCCGTCAGGCCAACCTGAGCCTCTCCTTTGAAAGTTTCACCGGGGAAAGCAAAGGTAATATCGCCTTTACTTACGGACCCGCCCTGGGCCGATACGGTTTGCCACTGCTCCGCAGCCGGTTCATTCGATTGGTTATTTACCTCTTTCTCACAAGCTGCCATAAGGCATATTAATATGGCCGCAGCCATCTGGCTCAAGTATTTGCTCATTGTTGGTGCCGACAGAATTAATAACAACATAGAATGTATGTAAAGATAGTCATTTTGTGAAGATTATACAAATTAAGAGGCCTGGTGCAATTTTAGTGCATTTTTGGGGATCCCCAAAAAAAGAAAAACCCCTTCTGAGTATATTCAGAAAGGGTTTTTGATTTTAAATGGGTGGAGGTAGTCGGATTCGAACCGGCGACCCCATGCTTGCAAAGCATGTGCTCTACCAGCTGAGCTATACCCCCAGTGGTTTAGTAGGCCCTGGCAGAGTTGAACTGCCGACCTCTACATTATCAGTGTAGCGCTCTAACCAACTGAGCTAAGAGCCTGTATAATAATGAAAGACTAAAAGCACCGCAGTGCCTTGTGTTAACCGAGCGTCTCGTCAGAGAACATAGCTCCAAAAAGGAGGTGTTCCAGCCA
>Ga0310786_10000054_pt1 | contig 180265 bp, 147 predicted proteins | sample AusTroGonzalo_MG_FD_203881 | JGI IMG/M metagenome (GOLD analysis project Ga0310786, IMG submission 203881) | Bovine rumen microbial communities from tropical cattle in Woodstock, Queensland, Australia - Gonzalo_03 (v2) (version 2) | ecosystem: Host-associated > Mammals > Digestive system >...
CTGGAGCGGCGATGGTAACTTCCCAAACGCCGTCATTGCCCTTCTTCAAAGGTACTACATCGGTGTAATTAGCCATCCAGTTGCCGTAGAGGTTAACGACGGTAGCATAGTTGGCACTCAGACGGAAAGTAACGGAGTCACCCTTCACTTCGGGCGACACAATCTGCTGTGCGTTGCGGCTGAAATTAGCCAGCTCCTGTGCATTGGCACCTACTGCCAACAAGGCAGCACATGCTAAGAAAAATAACTTCTTCATAAACGTAGGTTGATTTATTTGAACAATAACGGTGCAAAGGTATTGAGGTAGAGACGCCAGTTCTTCCATTCGTGGCCGCCTGTGCTCTCATAGAAAGTGTGGACCATGCCGTTGCGGGTCAGTGCTTTATCGAGTACCTGGTTGTTAGGATAAGCAAAGTCGGCAGTGCCACAACCAATCCAATAGAGCTTGTAGCCTGCCTTCTTGATGCCTTGCAGTTGGGCGTCGAGGGTATCGCTCTCACGGGTACCTGCACTCAGTGGGCAGATATAGTCGAACTTGTCAGGATAGAGCGTGGTAGCAGCAAAGGTATGACCACCACCCATACTCAAACCTGCTATAGCACGTGAGGCTTTCTTTGGAATAGCACGGTAGTTCTTTTCAATGAAAGGAACGATCTCTTCTACTAAACTACGGACATAGATATTAGCGTTCTCAGGGGCACGGTAGTCGTAGTTCTTTACAGGTAAACCCAATGTAGATGCTGCCTGCTGACCAGGGTTGCCGTTAGGCATAACAACAATCATTGGCTCTGCCTTGCCCTGCTCGATCAGGTTGTCGAGAATCTGGGCTGTGCGACCCATGCTTGACCATGCTTCTTCATCGCCACCGGCACCATGCAACAGATAGAGCACAGGATAGCTCTTCTTGCTAGTCTCGTAGCCATAAGGAGTATAGACGGTAAGACGACGGTTGATTCCTAAGATGTTGCTGTCGTACCAACGGTAGCTCACTGTGCCGCGATGCTGCAGGGTTTCGTTGTAGTTGGCTGAACGTTCACCAGGAACAAACAACATGTTGAGGTAACGGGTACCATCGCGTTGTACCATATAGTTACGTGGGTCGTTCACACTGACACCGTCAACAATAAAGTTGTAGGTGTAAATCTCCGGTTCTGGAGCGGCGATGGTAACTTCCCAAACGCCGTCATTGCCCTTCTTCAAAGGTACTACATCGGTGTAATTAGCCATCCAGTTGCCGTAGAGGTTAACGACGGTAGCATAGTTGGCACTCAGACGGAAGGTAACGGAGTCACCCTTTACCTCGGGCGACACAATCTGCTGTGCATTACGGCTGAAATTCGCCAATTCCTGCGCACTTACACCCACTGCCAATACGGTAGCGAATGCCAAAATGAAAATTTTCTTCATAACTTCGTTATTTTTAATTAGTATAAATATAAGGTTGTTGCTTTATCGTTCGTTGGCTAACGAGAGGCCTACACTGTAAATCATATACACATTCTCCAAGGTGCCGCTTAGGTCCCAGTCGGCATGGTACTCGTCGGAGGGCTTGTGGTACCACGATGCCATGGGATATTGGTTGGGCCGGCTTGCATCAACGGGGTGTAGGCCGTTCTCTACTACCACGGCACGCACGCCTTGTTTGACGAAATTGTAGTGGTCGGAACGGAAGAACCAACCATCGGAATTGTCATCGTCGTAGAAAATATACCTACCTTGTGCCGCAACGGCTGCCTCGTAGTAGCGGTCTAGATCGGAAGTTCCACCACCGAGGATGACCACATCGTGAGTTAACTCGGCAGGACCGATGCTCTCGAAGTTGAGACAAGCTGAGGTGCTCTTCATAGGGATGGCGGGGTGCTGGCAGTAGTATTCGGAACCAAAAAGACCACTCTCCTCAGATGAGGGGAAGAGGAAGAGTACACTGCGACGGGGTGCTTGCGGCAAAGCCTTGAACTTCTTGGCTACCAGGAGGGCGCTGGCTATGCCAGAGGCATTGTCGGCCGCACCGTTATAGATAGAGTCGCCTCGCTCATCGGGGGTACCGATGCCGAGATGATCCCAGTGGGCATTCATGACTATTACCTCGTTGGGCTGTTCGGTGCCGCGGATGATGCCAGCCACATTGCGTGTCTGCTGGATGTTGTAGGTAACAGCCATGGTGATGTCGCCATGTACCTTGAGCGAGAAGCTTTTAAAGCCGGGACGCTTGGCTGCGGCCTGTGCTGCTTGCATGTCCATACCTGCGGCAGCAAAAAGCTTCTGGGCGCCTTCTTCACGAAGCCAACCTTTGATGGCTAATTCATTGGCATTGCACGTCTGTGGATCGTAAAGAGCGAGGTTGTCTTCCATGTGGCCATTGACACACACGTGCCAGCCATAGCTAGCAGCCTCAGTGTTGTGCAACACCAAGCATCCTGCAGCGCCTTGGCGCTTAGCCTCCTCGAACTTATAAAGCCATCGGCCGTAGTAGGTCATGTTGCGACCACGGAAAAGGGTGGCGTCGTAATAGCCTGGGTCGTTGACCATAGCAATAACTATCTTGTTTTTGACGTCAATGTCGGCATAGTCGTCCCACCCATACTCGGGGGCATGGATGCCAAAGCCTACAAACACGTATTCTGCTTTGGGAAGCGACACCTTATCGGTGGCACGTGCGGTCCACACCACCACGTCTTCGGGGTAGTGCAACTCGGCTCTCTTCTTGCCACGAACGACAAGTTTGTTGCCTTGGGGTTTGGCAGTGACGGCTATCATCTCGAAGGGCTGGTACCAGCTACCGTTGAAGGCTGGCTCCAAATCCAGCTCCTGTAATTGCTTGGCGAGGTATTGCACGGTCTTTTCCTCATAGGGCGTCATGGGTTTACGTCCACCAAACTCATCGGAGGCAATAGTCTTAATCCAATCTCTGAGCTGTTGCTCATCGTCTACACGCGACTGAGCTGTGGCAATGGAGCAACAACATAAAAGGACGAGCGACCAAAAGAGTGTTCTTATCATAGCATTCTATTTTTTCTTCACAGGATCGCAGGTGAGATCGCATCCCAGCTTTTTGAAAATCTTGCGATCGACTTCACCCAGCATGATGGTAGTGTGTACCTGACAACCACGCAGGCGGGGCAGTTGCTCCAACGCACGGCAGCATTGGTCATTATGTTGTGACAACACGCTGAGAGCCACCAGTACCTCATCGGTGTGCAGGCGGGGATTGTTGCCACACAGGTATTCAATCTTGGTCTTTTGGATGGGTTCGATGAGACTCTGCGGAATGAGTTTTACATCGTGCTCGATACCAGCCAAGTATTTGATTACGTTGAGAATGAGTGCTGCACTGCAGCCCAATAACTCGGTGGTCTTAGCGGTGATAATGGTGCCGTCTTCAAGTTCCATGGCCGAGGCTGGTTGTCCTGTCTGTTGCTTGCGTTCATTTGCCGCCACGGTGCAGCGACGATTGGCGGTGGTAATCTTAGCCTGGTTGAAGAGCATGAGGATTTTGTTTACCTCGCTCTCGTTGCAGGCACCGTTAGCCAGCTTGTTGGTGGCAGTATAGTAACGACGGATGATTTCATTGCGAGATGCCTCGCAGCAAACCTCATCGTCGCTGATGCAGAAGCCAATCATGTTGACTCCCATATCGGTGGGCGACTTATAAGGATTCTCACCATAGATTCCCTCAAACAAAGCGTTGAGAACGGGGTAGATTTCGATGTCACGGTTGTAGTTGACAGCTATCTTGCCGTAGGCTTCAAGGTGGAACGGATCAATCATATTCACATCGTTAAGGTCGGCGGTAGCTGCCTCATAGGCAATGTTGATGGGGTGCTTCAGCGGCAGGTTCCACACAGGGAAGGTCTCGAATTTGGCATAACCGGCACGCTTGCCACGACGGTTTTCGTTGTAAAGTTGACTGAGGCACACAGCCATCTTTCCGCTGCCAGGACCTGGGGCGGTGACGATGACGAGCTCACGGGAGGTTTCTACATAGTCGTTTTTGCCATAGCCCTCGTCGCTGGCAATAAGCTGCACATTGTGCGGATATCCCTCAATGGGGTAGTGAATGTAGGTCTTGATGCCCATACGTTCAAGGCGGTGACGGAACTGATCGGCTGCCATCTGACCATTGTAGTGGGTGATGACCACCGAACCCACCATGAAGTCGCGCTTCATGAACTCGTCACGAAGACGTAGTACATCCTCATCGTAAGTGATGCCCAGATCAGCACGTATTTTATTGCGCTCAATGTCTTCGGCACTGATGACGATGATAATTTCTATGCTGTCACGCAGCTGTGCCAACATGCGAAGCTTGCTATCTGGCTGGAAACCTGGAAGGATGCGAGAAGCGTGATGGTCGTCAAACAACTTTCCTCCCAATTCCATGTACAATTTGCCATCGAACTGAGCGATGCGTTCGCGAATGTGCTCTGACTGTATCTTCAGATACTTTTCATTATCAAAACCTATTTTCATTTTTTTTGTTGTTACTTCAATTTCCCATCTCGCTGATGAACTTTATGCGCACCAAGCGGATTTCTTCTTCTGTGTAGTCTTCGCCTAATTCTTCAATGGCGGTATCAAGGTCATCGGTTGTCGATTCCTGGAAATATTCATAGATATCAAGCATGTGGTCTTCATCCACTACTTCACGCAGGAAATAGTCGATGTTGATCTTAGTACCTGAGTAAACGATGGCTTCCACTTCATCAAGTAGCTCGTCAAACTCCATGCCCTTGGTGTTGGCAATGTCATCGAGTGCTACTTGGCGGTCTATGGCCTGTATGATGCTGACTTTCAACTTCGACTTGTTGGCTACGGTGCGCACACGCAGGTCTTCAGGACGTTCAATCTCGTTCTCCTCGCAATGGCGCTTGATAAGCTTGCAGAACTCTTCGCCATAGCGCTTGGCCTTACCGGCACCCACACCGGGGATGTTCTGTAGCTCTTCTACGGTAACGGGGTAGGTGGTGGCCATAGCCTCAAGCGATGGGTCTTGGAAGATGACATAAGGCGGCAAGTTAAGCTGCTTCGACATCTTCTTGCGCAGGTCTTTCAACATACTGAATAGTGTGGGATCGAGCGCCAAAGAGGCTCCGCCATGCATTGGAGCTTCTTCCTCGGCCTCTTCAAAATCACCTTCTTCAACTATCTTGAACGACTTGGGGTGCTTGAGGAATTTTTTGCCAGCGGAGGTGACCTTGATAAGGCCGTAGTTCTCGACATCCTTGCTGAGATAGCCATCGATGAGGGCCTGACGAATGACATTGTTCCACACCTTTTCTTCTTCACCCATGCCTGAACCGAACACTTCGAGGTCTTCGTGGTGGTGGTCAATCACCTCATTCGTTTCATTGCCCTTGATAATGTCTACTATATAGTCTTGCTTGAAATTTTCTTTCACGGCGTATACCGCATCGATAACGGTGCATAGTAAATCTTGAGCTTCCACTTGTTTCTTTGGATTTAAACAATTGTCGCAGTTGCCACAATTGGCCTCCTTGTACTCTTCGCCGAAGTAGTGCAACAGGGTCTTACGGCGGCACATGGAAGACTCTGCATAGGCTGCTGTTTCCAATAACAGCTGTTTGCCAATTTCCTGCTCGGCCACAGGCTTTCCCTGCATGAATTTCTCAAGTTTCTGAAGGTCTTTATCGCTGTAAAAGGCGATGCACTGTCCTTCGCCGCCATCACGTCCTGCGCGACCTGTCTCCTGGTAGTAGCCTTCGAGGCTTTTGGGGATATCGTAGTGAATCACGAAGCGCACATCAGGCTTGTCGATGCCCATTCCAAAGGCTATGGTGGCTACTATGACGTCAATCTTCTCCATGAGGAAATCGTCTTGCGTCTCAGTACGGGTTACGCTATCCATGCCAGCATGATAGGGCTTTGCCTTGATGCCGTTGGCCACAAGAATCTCAGAAAGCTCCTCCACCTTCTTGCGGCTGAGGCAATAGATAATGCCTGATTTCTCGGGGTTAGCCTTAATATATTTGATAATGTCTTTATCTACATCATCGGTCTTTGTGCGCACCTCGTAATAGAGGTTAGGACGGTTGAACGATGACTTGAACACCTTGGCGTGCATCATGCCTAAATTTTTCTGTATGTCGTGCTGTACCTTGGGCGTGGCGGTGGCCGTCAAAGCTATGAGCGGTGCCTTGCCAACCTGGTTGACGATGGGGCGTATCTTTCTGTACTCAGGGCGGAAATCATGACCCCACTCTGAAATACAATGTGCCTCGTCGATAGCGTAAAATGATATCTTTACCTGTTTGAGGAAGTCAACGTTTTCTTCCTTGGTCAAGGACTCGGGTGCCACATACAGCAACTTGGTCTTGCCTGAAAGGATGTCATCTTTCACCTGCTCGATGGCCGTTCGGTTAAGAGATGAATTGATGAAGTGGGCGATGCCATCTTCTTCGCTGTAGTTGCGCATGGCGTCCACCTGGTTCTTCATCAACGCAATGAGAGGAGAGATCACAATGGCCGTGCCCTCCATTAATAATGAGGGCAACTGATAACACAACGATTTGCCTCCACCGGTGGGCATCAGCACAAACGTGTCGTTACCATCCAGCAGATTTTGTATGATAGCTTCTTGGTTTCCCTTGAAGGTGTCGAAGCCAAAATATTTTTTCAGCTCATCGGTTAAAATGTATTTCTCAGCCATGGCCAGCAGGTCTTTTTAGGTTAATAATACAGGTGTGCCAAGGAGACACTTTAACAAAGTTATAAACAACTTATAAAATAGCAATGCAAATGCAATATTTTTTTTATTGCAAATGCTAAAAAACAGGCTGAACAATGGAAAAAAGCCCTTTTAGCTGTTCTGTAGGCGTGAAATATTGGCTTTTTCCAGTTGATTCTTGGCATAATCCAGCGTCACGGTGAAGGATTTCTTCTTGCTGGATGGCAACTCATACATCACATCCATCATGATGGCCTCAACGATAGCACGCAGACCACGGGCTCCGAGCTTAAACTCGATGGCCTTATCCACCACATACTCCAACACGTCATCGTTGAAACTCAACTTTACCCCGTCCATCTCGAATAACTTGATGTATTGCTTGGTAATGGAGTTTTTCGGTTCTGTGAGGATAGAGCGTAGGGCCTTACGGTCCAAAGGATTGAGGTAGGTGAGGATAGGCATACGGCCTATGATCTCTGGTATCAGTCCAAAGGCTTTAAGGTCTTGCGGAGCGATGTACTGCATCATATTGTCCCTGTCTACCTTGGCTGCGTTCTCAACAGCGTGATAACCCACCACATGCGTGTTGAGGCGTTGGGCAATCTTGCGCTCAATGCCATCAAAGGCACCACCACAAATGAACAGGATGTTTTTGGTGTCGACAGCAATCAAGTGTTGCTCAGGGTGCTTGCGGCCTCCCTGTGGCGGAACATTCACAATGGATCCCTCCAACAGTTTGAGCAATCCTTGCTGTACACCTTCGCCACTCACATCGCGTGTAATGGAAGGGTTGTCGCCCTTACGGGCTATCTTGTCAATCTCGTCGATGAACACAATGCCACGTTCAGCAGCATGTACATCGTAGTCGGCCACCTGAAGCAGGCGAGTAAGAATGCTCTCGATGTCCTCGCCCACATAGCCCGCCTCGGTTAGCACCGTGGCATCGACGATGGTGAATGGCACACTCAAGAACTTGGCAATGGTGCGGGCTAAGAGTGTCTTGCCCGTACCAGTTGCACCTACCATGATGATGTTGGACTTCTCAATCTCTACTTCATCGTCGCTCGTCTTTTGCAACAAACGCTTGTAGTGATTATACACCGCCACCGACAGATAACGCTTGGCATCGTCCTGGCCAATGACGTATTGGTCAAGAAATGCTTTGATGTCCTGAGGTTTAGGTAAAGTCTTAAGATCAAGACCTAATTTGCTTTGTGTGACATTGCGTAATGCCTCTTGACAAATTTCGGCGGCACGCTCTACACACTCATTGCAGATATAGCCGTCAATGCCTGTGATCAGTAGCTTTACTTCTTTATCAGTACGGCCACAGAAACTACATCTGTTGCCTGGGTTTCTCGTAGCCATTGGTTATTTCTTTTTGGTCAGCACTTCATCAATCATCCCATATTCCTTAGCTTCTTCTGCCGTCATCCAATAGTCGCGGTCGGAATCAGCCCACACCTTGTCAAATGTGGTGTGAGAATGGTCGGCGATGATAGTGTAGAGTTCTTTCTTCAGTTTTTGAATTTCACGGGCAGTAATCTCAATATCGGATGCCTGACCTTGTGCGCCACCCATCGGTTGATGTATCATCACACGCGAGTGGGTTAAGGCAGAACGCTTTCCTTCGGCACCAGCTACCAATAATACAGCTGCCATGCTGGCTGCCATGCCTGTACAGATGGTGGCCACCGGACTGCTTATGAATTGCATGGTGTCGTAGATGCCTAATCCAGCATAGACCGAGCCACCAGGAGAATTAATATATATGGAGATGTCCTTGCCGGCATCTACAGAATCGAGGTAAAGTAGTTGTGCCTGCAACGTGTTTGCCGTATAATCGTCAATCTGTGTACCCAGAAAGATGATGCGATCCATCATCAAGCGTGAGAATACGTCTAACTGAGTGACGTTGAGCTGACGCTCTTCCAGGATGTATGGATTCAAATAATTGGCTTGTGATTTGATGACCTCATCAAGCACTAAACTGTTCATTCCCAAATGTTGGGTAGCATACTTTCTAAAATCGTCTTTCATCATTTTTTACTCCTTAGTTCTTATTTACATGCAAAATAAAGAAAAACACATGGCATTACCAAATGTAACACCATGTGTTTTTATGTAAATTTGAAAGTTTCTGCTCGAAAATCAGGCTTCGGGCTGCATCAGCTTGCCAAAATCCTCAGCGGAGATATCCTTATGCTCCAGCTTAACTTTTTGCTTCAGAACCTCAGCAAGTTTGTTATCGATAACACGATCGGCCAAGTTCTCTACTGTCTCGCGTTTCTTTAGCATTTCGCTGGCGTAGTTGGCAATCATGTCGTCAGGTACGTTTAGCATGCCATACTGTGCAAACTGAGCACGGGTAGCCACCTTAGCCTCTTCGAGGATATCGTTCTGCTCCACTTTCACACCAGCCTGGGCCACCAGTACGTCGCGAATCAGCTGCCAGCTCAGTACCTCGATGGTTTGTGCATAGTTTTCATCAACGAACTTGTCGTCCTTGTCAGGGTTGTTGGCTTTCATGATGCGCTTCATCAAAGGCTCTGAGAAATCCAGTTTGCCTACCTTGTCGGTGATAACCTTCTTAGCATCGAGCAAGAACTTGTAATCGCTGTTGGCCTGGAATTGGTTAGCGATGATTTCACGCACTTTCTGTTTGAATTCCTCCTCGCTCTTTACTACGTCCTTGCCAAATACTTGGTCGAACAAATCCTGGTTCATCTCACCTGGTACGTATCGGGTGATTTCATCAACGGTATAGTTGAAGTCAGAAGTAACCTCTACAGCCTTCTCACGGTCGATCTTTAGTAATGAAGCCAACTCAGGAGCATTGCCTTCCCAAGCTTTGTAGGGGTTGAACTTAACTGTTTCGCCTGGTTTCACATCAGCGAACTTAGCCTTCTCGTCTTCAACTTTCATATAAGATGGCATCATCACAGCGTTCTCAATACGGATGCCGCCATCCTTCTCGTTGCCAGCCTCGTCCAACTCACAGAGTTGACCCTTAATCATGTCATTCTGAGCTGCGTCGAATGACTCAGCCTTCTCGTAAGAACCACCGCGCTGAGCGTAGGAAGCCACTTGGTTGTCCACCATTTCGTCGGTAACGATTACGTCGTAATAGGGCACTTTATCTTTGGCAGAGACCTCTACATTGATGGTTGGAGCCAGCGCGATGTCAAACAAGAACTTAAACTCTTCCTGGGTATCGAAATCCAACTGTTGTTGGTTCTCGTTTGGCAATGGCTCGCCCAACATCTGAACCTTGTTATCCTGAATATACTTGTTGATTGCATCGCCGAGCATCTTATTTACCTCGTCAGCAATCACAGACTTCTCATACATTTTCTTGACCAAGCCCATTGGTACCATGCCTTTGCGGAAACCTGGCATTTGGGCATCCTTACGAATCTTCTTCAGCTGCTTTTCTACATTTTCCTGATAGTCAGCCTTTACCATGTCAACTGTAAGCAAAGCACTTACTTTGTCAACGTTTTGCAGTGATACGTTCATTCTACAAATATTTGTTTTTAGTTATTAATTTCAATTTGAGGGTGCAAAATTAGCTTTTATCTTTCAAATATCAAAGAATTCAGGCCAAAATATTGGTCAGTATCAGGTCGGCAAACAAAATCAGCACGCTACTTGTCACCACTGCATTGGTAGAAGCCTTACCTACGCTGATTGAGCCACCTTCAACGGTATAGCCAAAAAACGAGGCTACACTGCTAATGATGAAGGCGAAACAGAATGACTTGATGAAGCATCCCCATACGAACCATTCCACGAAGGCATATTGTAGTCCATATTCCAGATCTTCCGCCGTCATGATTCCACCAAACCAACAAGTACAGAATCCTCCCAAAAAACCAGCGAAGATGCTGAATACCACCATAATAGGGATGAAACTAACTAAAGCTGCTATCTTGGGCAATATCAAGTAGCAGGCTGAATTGACACCCATTATCTCTAAGGCATCAATCTGTTGGGTAACGCGCATTGTACCAAGTTCGGAGGCGATGTTGGAACCTACCTTGCCTGATAGAATCAAACACATTATGGCAGACGAGAACTCCAGTAACAGGATTTCACGGGTAGCATAGCCTACCGTCCAACGGGGCATAAACACACTCTCGATGTTGAGTTTGAACTGGATGGTGATGACGGCACCGATGAAGAAAGATATCAGCAAAACGATGCCGATAGAATCAACGCCCAGTTGTTCTACCTCTCTGATATATTGTCGGAAAAACATACGCCAACGTTCAGGAACAGAAAAAACCCTGCTCATCAGAATTAGGTATCTGCCTACGGTTCGTAATGCTTTTATCATTGCTTTTAAACTTTTTAGGATGCAAAGATATGAAGTTTTGCCGAAAGATAATGCAAATACATTTTATTTTTGTACTTTTGCGAATTAAATGTTGTGAAAATGGAAGACGAGAAGCTGGTGCTACGCACAGAGAATTTGGTGAAGAAATATGGCAAACGTACTGTAGTTGACCATGTTTCATACGACGTGAAACAAGGTGAGATAGTAGGTTTGCTGGGACCTAACGGCGCTGGCAAGACTACCTCTTTCTATATGACGGTAGGCTTGGTGGTGGCGAACGAAGGCCGTATTTTCTTGGGTGATGAGGAAATCACCAAGTTTCCTGTGTATTTGCGTGCACGAAAAGGCATTGGTTATTTGCCGCAGGAAGCATCGGTGTTCCGTCAGATGAGTGTGGAGGACAATATAGCCTCTGTGCTGGAGATGACCGACAAACCTAAGGAGTACCAGAAAGAAAAGTTGGAGAGTCTGCTCAATGAGTTCCGTTTACAGAAGGTGCGCAAGAACAAGGGTAACCAGCTGTCGGGTGGCGAACGCAGACGTACGGAAATAGCTCGTTGCTTAGCCATTGATCCAAAGTTCATTATGCTGGATGAGCCGTTTGCGGGAGTCGATCCTATTGCAGTGGAAGATATCCAGCAGATTGTGTGGAAACTGAAGTACCGTAACATTGGTATCCTTATAACCGACCATAATGTGCAGGAAACGCTCAGCATCACCGATCGTGCCTACATGCTTTTCGAGGGGAAGATTTTTAGACACGGCACACCAGAAGAGCTGGCGGAGGATGATGTGGTAAGAGCACGCTATTTAAGTAGCAGTTTTGTTCTTCGTCGCAAAGATTTCCAAAAAGAGTAATAGTCTATTCTTTAAAGATAAAGGGTATAGCCCTAATCTCTTTTTAGTTTTGCTGCAGGAAAGCTAGTACCGTATCAAGGGGAGCATCTTTGAGTATAACCTTCTTATTCGTGTCCAATAAATAGAAGGAAGGGGTGGCTGGCACATAATATATCAATTTCTGCATTATTTCCCCATTAGGACTATAGGCATCTATCCAATTGGTAGGGTAGGTGCGCACATCTTTTCTCCAAGCATCGAAGTCTTTGTCGGCGTAAATCAGTAACACTTTTAAGTCTTGACGTTGAAGCAAGCTCTCTTGTATGGCTATAGGCATGATGCGCTTACAGTTCTCGCAGTCAGGGTCATGGAAGAATAAAAGCGTGAACTTTGCCTGGATACCGCTCATTCTCCCCTGTTTTCCACTACGCTCAGTGTAGGAGAAATCGGAGGCAGGCTGACCTGGCAGATTCTTTTTGGCTTGTTTCAGTTTGAAAACATAGCGCTCTCGAGCAGCTGCATCGTTGGCATAGTAAGGACGTATGTTACGTAGGAAATGCACGTAGATACCATCGTTGCGCAAAGGTGAGTTGGGGTTGTCTAGGTAATGGTTTATCAACTGACTATAATGTGTCTTTCCCCAACGACTGCAGAAAGCTTTGTCATAAAATGCCTTGGTGGCCTGGTCGATGATCTCGTCGTTGCCATAGCTCATCAAGTTTAGAAAATCAGCAAAGCCTTGCTCGCCCAGGTCTTTGTTAACTTGCGTGGTGTCGGTAAATTGGTAGTTGTCCCAGAAATGATTTAGTAAATAAGATAGTCTCGCTTCAGGTTGTGCAATCGTTTCAGGTATCTGGGGCAGGGGAAAATCGGTTTGCGCCATGAGGCCGATGACAGATGTAATCGCTATGATCAATGCTTGTAATCTTTTCATAATGGTATGTTTTTTTTCTTAGTGCGAAGATAATGAAAAATCCAACTATTTGCCAAATACCTGTTGGAATTCTTGTTCGAAGTTGGGCGTGAAAATGCCTTTGCCTATGTTGGCTTTGATGTCACTTATACTCCAGAAACGTCCACCGTCTAACTCGGAAGTTGGACATATATCACCATCATACACGGTTTTGTGTACAAACACCAACTCTTTCTCGCGTACAGAGTCATATACATATACTTTGATGCGTTCAGGGGTGTAATCAGTGATGCCAATTTCTTCTTCCACTTCTCTTCTTAACGCTTGCTCTACATTCTCACCCAAATCCACATGCCCACCAACGGCTGTGTCCCATTTCCCAGGCTGAATATCTTTCCAATCTGGTCGTTTTTGCAAGTAGAGTTCACTTCTTGAATTGAATACATGCAAGTGTACCACTGGATGCATTAACTTACTACCATTGTGACATTCGCCACGTGTGGCCGCTCCAATAATATTGCCTTCTGCATCGCAGAGAGGCACCATCTCATTTAGGTTATCTTTTGCCATACTATTATGGAATGATGAATGAAGAGTCACCATAGCTTAAGAAACGGAACTTGTGCGATAAAGCATAGTTGTAAATTTTTCGCCAATCACCATGTACAAATGCCGAAACCAGTAAAAGTAGTGTGCTTTGTGGCTGGTGGAAATTGGTGACCATAGCTTTGACAATTTGATAATGATAACCGGGGACGATGATAATCTGGGTACTGCTGTGAAGCGTATCAAGGTCATGGCTGTTCATATAATCAAGCAACGATTGCAAGGCATCTACCGAAGAGATATTGTTTGTTTCGGAAGTCATCTCGTAGGGTTGCCACTGTTTCACCTTCAGTTGCTCGTCGGTGGCGTCAGGATGTAGTTTTAGGGTTACTCCCATGTGATAGAGCGACTCTAAGGTGCGTACCGAGGTGGTGCCCACAGCGATAGCCTTTCCTTCATGGCGGATGAGGCTTTCAATGGTGGATTTGCGAACAGATATCCATTCGGTATGCATATCATGTCCTTCGATCATCTCGCTTTTCACGGGCTTGAAAGTGCCGGCACCTACATGAAGGGTGAGCTCCTCCATGTCTACTTCTTTTTCCTTGAGGGCATCCAATACACGTTGGGTAAAATGCAGCCCAGCCGTAGGGGCTGCTACCGAACCCTTTATCTTTGAATAGACAGTTTGGTAGGTTACCTTATCGCTCTCCTGAGTCTCTCTATTTAAATAAGGTGGAATAGGCAACTCACCAAAAACCTCAAGGATGTCGGCAAAAGTAATCTTCTTGTTATTCCAGCGGAAAACTACCCAATGACTGGTGCCCACTTCCTGTTTTCGTTCTGCAGTCAAGGTAATGAGTCTGCCTTTTACAATCATTTCCCTCTTCAGGATTTCACCTTTCCATTTTTTTAAGTTGCCGACGAGACATAACCATGCAGCATGCTCCGTTTGTTGAAAAGTTAGGGCATAGTCAGCAGGTTCTATGGGCTCAAGGCAAAACACTTCGATCAGCGCTCCTGTCTCTTTGCGAAAGTGCAGACGAGCCTGGATCACCTTAGTATTGTTGAACACCATCAGTTCACCTTTATCTATATAAGAGGGCAAATTGGTAAAGATGGTTTGGTTCACTTCTCCATGCTTGTACAGCAATAGTTTAGACTGGTCTCTGACGGGCAAGGGAAACTTGGCAATACGCTCGTCAGGCAAATCGTAGTTGAAATCCTGTATCTTGATGTGTTTTGGATCTTGCATCTTTTTTTATGATTTTGTGTGCAAAGATATAAAAAAACTATATATTTGCATTTACTTTTTAAAATGTATATTTCATGGATAACCTGAATCTAACACCATTCCGAAAGACAGTAGTGGGTGTGCAATTTTTGTTTGTTGCATTTGGATCCACTGTTTTGGTGCCATTGTTGGTAGGACTTGATCCAGCTACAGCCCTGTTTTCTGCAGGTATTGGCACATTAATCTTTCATTTAGTTACCAAAGGTATTGTTCCCATTTTCTTAGGTTCCAGCTTTGCTTTCATTTCACCTATTATAGCAGCTTCTACCGAATGGGGTTTGCCTGGCACTTTGGCAGGTTTTGCCGGTGTTTCGCTGATTTATTTCCTGATGGCAGGCCTGGTAAAATGGAAAGGTATGCAGTTGCTTGACCGACTTTTTCCACCGATAGTGATAGGTCCTGTAATCATGCTGATAGGTCTGTCGCTTTCTGGTACGGCTGTCGATATGGCCAAGACCGACTGGCTGTTGGCATTGGTGGCACTGGCTGTTTCCATCATCGTGATGATGTTTGCCAAAGGTTTGCTCAAGCTATTGCCCGTAATCAGTGGTATCATTGCTGGTTTTGTGGTCGCTATCTGCATGGGTAAAGTAGATTTTACTGCTGTCGCTGATGCTTCCTGGTTTGCGTTACCTAAGAATATTCAACATCCAGAAATGCCTGCGTTTGCCTGGGAGCCCTTTGTGTTTATGATGCCGATAGCATTGGCTGCTGTGGTAGAGCATGTGGGTGATGTATATGCCATCAGTGCTGTGGCAGACAAAGATTTTGTCAAGACCCCAGGTCTGCATCGCACCATGTTGGGCGACGGTTTGGCTTGTTTAGCAGCAGCCTTGATGGGGGGGCCCCCCGTAACTACCTATAGCGAGGTGACAGGAGCTGTGCAGATAACCCGTATCACCCACCCACAAGTCATTCGTATAGCTGCCGTTACTGCTATATTGTTCTCAGTCGTTGGGAAGCTGAATGCTTTATTACAGAGCATTCCCCAAGCCGTGTTGGGCGGTATTATGCTGTTACTCTTTGGTTCAATTGCAGCTGTCGGTGTGCAGAATCTAATGCGTAATCATGTAGATTTTGGTTTGACACGCAATATAATCATTGCCAGTGTTATACTGACAACAGGCATCGGTGGCGCTGTATTTTCATTTGGCACCTTTTCATTGTCAGGTATTGGTCTTGCGGCACTAATAGGTTTGTTGCTAAACTTGATCCTGCCTAAGGATAAAAAGCATGGTATGGATGATATATTGATTTAGAGTTTTAAGAAAAGAGAATAGTTATGAAAAAATGGATATTTTGTGTGGTAGTGGCATTATCGTTGGCCAATGCTTTATTGACAACAGCCAATGCTCAGAATGTGCAACTCTTGTATGACTTAGGACATACTTTATATAGTGACTTGTCTGGCCGTCCTAATGTTACCACGACGGTGGAAATGTACAAACCAGATAAATGGGGTTCCACTTTCCTGTTTACAGATATCACTTATTTTACAGATGGTGCTGCTGGTGCTTATTGGGAAATCTCCCGTGAGTTCAATGTCACCAAGAACAAGCGCTGGGCTGCTCATATAGAATATAATGGTGGTGCCACCAGTCTTGAGCATACTGCCATCGCCTCCCGCTTCCAACATGCTTTGCTGTTGGGTGGTGCCTGGAACTGGGCAAGTGCAGATTTTTCCAAGACCTTCTCTCTGCAGCTGTTGTATAAACAATATTTCAAAGGTATGGGTCGTAAAGGCTTTGCCGGAGTTCAGGGTACTGCCGTATGGGGACTTAACTTTGCGAAAGGCTTGCTCACATTCTCGGGATTTGCTGATCTGTGGTATGATCCGGATGTGAAAGGTAAACTGATCCTGTTAAGTCAACCTCAGTTCTGGGTTAATTTCAATACACTGAAAGGTATGGATGGTGTGAATCTCAGTTTGGGTACTGAAATAGAAGTTAGTAATAATTTTATATTCAATGATAATGGTGATAACGACAAGTTCTTTGTTATTCCGTCATTGGCAGCTAAATGGACTTTTTAATCAATCTGAAGTCAAAATATAAACGTTTTTTGTTATGAAAAAAAGTATGTTTTTGAGATTATGCCTCTGTTTGATGGCATGTTTCCTCACCATTAATATGGCAGAGGCTAAACACAAGAATTTTAAAGTATCAGTGTATGTTAGAGCCTATGAGGTGGACAAGATGAAAGACACCCAGTGGCTGGAATCCACCTGGAAGACCATCTCTGACCAGCTGGATGTGGATAAGATTTATCTGGAAACACATCGTGATTTACTGATTGTGGATGATGCTACCCTTGAGAAAGCAAAGAATTTCTTCCTCAAGCAAGGAATAGAGGTGGCAGGTGGTATTACATATACTGTGAATGAGGCCAATGAGTTTGAGACTTTCTGCTATTCTGACCCAGAACACAGAAAGATTGTGCAGCAAATAGCTGAGCACACGGCAAAGCATTTCGATGAGTTTCTGCTTGACGACTTCTTCTTCACCAGCTGCAAGAGTCCGGTGGAGGTGGCTGCCAAAGGCAATATGACCTGGACTGAATATCGCCTGAAACTGATGAATGAAGCAGGAAGAGAATTGGTGGTAGGCCCAGCTAAAGCTGTAAATCCCAAAGTAAAGGTGATTATCAAATATCCTAACTGGTACGATCATTTCGCAGGTTTGGGCTTCAACCTTCAGGATGGGCCTACAATCTTTGATGGTGTATGGACGGGTACTGAAACGCGTGATCCTGCAGGCGACCAGCATTTGCAGAATTACCTCAGCTATAATATAATGCGATACTTCGAGAACCTGCGTCCTGGCTACAACGGCGGTGGATGGGTTGACTCTGGTGGTATCAATATGAGTATGGATCGCTATGCCGAGCAGCTGCATCTGACAGCTATTGCTAAAGGTCGCGATGTGATGTTGTTTGCTTACAACCAGCTGATTGGTGTGAACCTAAGGGATGAGTTCCGTGGTAAGTGGCAGGGTACAGGCACCAGCTGGGACTACGACCAGATGCGTGCTCCTTTCCAGAATGGCAAGCAGACCGTAACACCTACAACTATGGCTCGTATTGCTGATGTTGTTTTGCGTAAGGCAGATGAGTTATGTGGCAAGTTGGGTAATCCTATTGGTATCAAGTCATACAAACCATTCCATGTGTTGGGTGAGGACTTCCTCCAGAACTATTTGGGTATGATGGGTTTGCCTATGGATATGTATCCTACTTTTGCAACTGATCAGAACATAGTATTACTGACAGAGCAAGCAGCTGGTGATCCTGATATCATGACTAAGATCAAGAAACAGCTCCAGGGTGGTCACGATGTGATTATCACTTCTGGCTTGCTGAAGGCCATTCCTGAAAAGATTGCAGAGGTGGCTGAACTCCGTTGCTCCGACCTTAAGGCAATTGTAAACGATTTTGGCCGTTATGGCAAGAGCAAGCGTGAGTTTATCATTCCTCAGATACTCTATCAGACTAATGATAGCTGGGAAGTAATCAGTGCAGGCCGTCCATTGACAGGCGGTGTATCTGGCTTCCCCATTCTGCATAAGGCATTATATACAGGAGCATACCTCTATGTGTTGACTGTTCCAGATGACAAGGGTAATTTGTATGATTATCCAGAACCCGCCCTGAATGAAATCCGCCGTATCATGAGTCAGGATATGGATTTCTATATGGAAGGTCCTGCTAAGGTGAGCTTGTTTATGTATGATAATAAGACCTTGATTGTTGAGAACTTCAATGATGAGCCTGTAGATATCAAGCTGGTAGGCGACACCAAGTTCAAGAAGTTTACCAATCTTGAAGATGGTTCTGTTGTGAATGCCAATCAGGAAGACATCTTAATTAAGTATAGACGTCAGCCAATGAGCAAGTTTGCTATGACAGTGAAACCTCACTCATATATGGCATTTAAATATGAATAATAAGTAATAGTAGAGACGGGCTTTGGCTCGTCTCTACATTTTATTAAAAGTACAATGAAGATAGGTGATAAGGTACGATTTCTCTCCGAAGTAGGGGGCGGAAAAGTAGTTGGCTTTAGAGGCAAAGATATTGCTTTGGTGGAAGATGCTGACGGTTTTGAGATTCCCATGCAGGTAAGAGAGTTGGTGGTGATAGAAACCGATGATTATAATATTCCTACGCCACAGCAGAAGGAGAAACGAGAGTTTGCCCAAGTTAAAACTGCTACTCAGGAAGCAGCTCCTTATCGAGGTGTTAGCCAACCGACTCCGTCCTCAGCAGTGGGGCATCAAAGTCAGTCGGAAGTTAGTGGCAATGATGTTCTTAATGTCTATCTTGCCTATGTGCCAACTGACATCAAGCAAGTCAGCACCACTCCGTTTGAAACTTACCTGGTGAACGACAGCAACTACTATCTCTACTATACCTATTCTAATATAGAGAACCAATCTTGCCTGATTCGTTCGCAAGGGTTAATAGAGCCAAATACCAAACTCTTCTTAGAGGAGTTCGAGAAGGCACAACTCAATGACTTGGAGCGTGTGTGCATCCAACTGATTGCTTTCAAAGAGGGAAAGCCTTTTGCCATAAAGCCTGCAGTAAGTGTTGAGTTACGTATTGACGTGGTAAAATTCTATAAGCTACATACTTTCCAAGAAAACGATTTCTTTGAGGAACCAGCGTTGCTATATGAGATAGTCCGAAACGACCAACCAGCCAAGCAGATGTATGTAAGTGCAGAAGAAGTGAAAAATGCTTTGATACAGAAGAAGGATGTACAACCTGCGCGTAAGTCTGTTCAGAGAAAAGATGACCGAAATGCTGTCCTTGAGGTGGATTTGCATATCAACGCCTTGCTCGACGATACTCATGGACTTAGTAATGCTGATATGCTGCAATATCAATTAAAGAAGTTTGTAGAAGTAATGGAGCGGTATAAGAACCAGCAAGGTAAACGCATTGTGTTTATTCATGGTAAAGGAGAGGGCGTCTTGCGGAAAGCATTGCTCGATGAACTAAAACGAAAATATCCACGTTGTAAATGGCAGGATGCCAGCTTCCAGGAATATGGTTTTGGGGCAACGCAGGTCATTATCCATCCTTGAATTGTGTTATTTTGATATGCAACGCCATTTCTTTAAACCAGAGTGGTCATGATAGCTACAGCAAAACAACTTGTTTTGGTGCCGTTAAGATGCTTTCCAAGGAGTGTTAGATACTACTTAACCCTACCAAAACAAGTTGTTTTGCTATAGTCAAGAGTAGTGTAACCTTATTAACTAAAAAGGACGGGATTGCGAATCCCGCCCTTTTTTAACCATGAAGAATTGTAGTCTTGCGCGTTTTTTATGGATATTTTTGTTTTTGGTTTCCTTCAAAAGGAGCAAGGCATAAAACCTTGCTCCAGTATAGCTTCAATTTTAAAAACCTTAAAACTAGAATTTATAAGGAATAGAGTCTTGCCATATCTACTCTGCGCCTGTGCCAAAATGTGTTTCTCATTTTGTATATTGAAGCTATGTCTGCCTTGATTCAGGATAGAGAATAGATATGACAAGAAGACCCTTGGACTGATAAAAAAAGAAAGCGTGGGTGTTGTTGCCAATATCTATTCAGAGGCCCTCGACTGCCCATCGTATGATATCAAGCAACGGCCCACGCCCATGATTCCTTGCTTTGTAAATGGAGAAGGTAAATCAGTGGGTGTGAGCGTCTTGCCGATTATCCTATACGATTCAAAAATTGTCGAGGTTCCTGAATAAGGATAATATGTTAAAACGCTACATTTATTCTGTTTTTGAACACATCTCAAAGTCCTTTTCTCTAAAAGGACGATTGTTCATCTGCAAAAATAGTTACTTTTTTGCATTTAGCCAAAAATAATCTGCATTTATTGATTATTTTGATTAGTATGCTTCGCGGTACTTCTTTTCGTCTTTATCCTCCAGCATACTGAGGTAGGAGAGGTAGCGGCTCTGACTGATGCGATGTTGCTCAACGGCTGCTAATACCGCACAACCAGGTTCGTGAGTATGGGTACAGTTGCCGTATTTGCAATTAGCCGACGTGTGGAATATCTCTGGGAAATAATGACCAATCTCTTCAACTTCCATATCGAAGGTACCGAAGCCCTTAATGCCAGGAGTATCCACAATATAGCCTCCTTCAGGTAAAGCATACATCTCGCTGAAGGTGGTGGTGTGCATGCCCTTCAGATGAGCGGAAGAAATTTCTGATGTCTTAGCCTTAATACCCAAATCGGGTAATAGTAGGTTGATAAGCGACGATTTGCCAACGCCCGAGTTGCCAGAAAGTAAGGTTACTTTTCCTTTTAATTGCTCTTTTACTACATCCACCCCTTTACCAGATTTTATAGACATGGTGAAGCATTGATAGCCAATGGCGGAGTATAAACTGACGAGAGCATGCATATATTCTGTCTCGTCTTCATTGTAGAGATCTGTCTTGTTGATGAGCAAGCATACAGGCACTCTATAAGCTTCTGCTGTAGCTAAGAAGCGATCAATAAAGATGGTGTTCGTTTCCGGATGACTTACCGTTACAAGCAAAAAAGCTTGGTCAAGGTTGGCTGCTATGATATGGCTTTGCTTCGATAGGTTCGATGCCTTGCGGATGATGTAATTCTTGCGATCCTCTATCTCAGCTATCATGGCAGTACCTTCTGGGTTGCGGATGATATGTACCCAATCACCTACAGCCACAGGATTGGTACTGCGGATGCCTTTCAGACGGAAGTTTCCTTTTATCTTACATTCAACAACTGGTCCCTCATCAGTTTTGACGAGGTACCAGCTTCCTGTATTTTTGATGACAAGTCCTCTCAAGGTTTACACCCCTTACACTGTCATGATTTCTTTGTTCTTCACGGCCAGCAAATCATCAACTTGCTTAACGAATTTGTCGTGCAATTTCTTCAGCTCTTCTTCGCCATCTTTCTGGAAATCTTCCGACAAACCTTCTTTTACAGATTTCTTTAGGTCATCAATGCCATCACGTCGAGCATTTCGAATGCTCATCTTGGCATTTTCAGCCTCAGCCTTGCACTGCTTTGTAAGCTGTACACGACGTTCCTCTGTCAAAGGAGGAATACCTAAGCGAATAACCTCACCATTATTCTCAGGCATGATGCCTAAGCTAGAGTCGATGATGGCTTTCTCAATCACGCGGAACATGTTTTTGTCCCAAGGCTTGATAGCGATGCTTCGTGCATCGGGGGTAGTCACTGAGGCACAATTCTGTATGGGTTGCATAGAGCCATACGAGTTTACCTTGATGCCATCCAACAGACGTACGTCGGCCTTGCCGGCACGGATATGAGCCAGTGCGTCTTCCAAATACTCTACGGCCATGCCCATGGCTTCCTGAGCTTCGGCCACTACTGTCTTAACGTCTTTCATATTATTTATTTTTTAATTTTATTGTTTTATGGATGAACTAAAGTACCAATTCCTTCGCCATTGATCACTTTCTTGAGATTGCCTACTACATCCATGTTGAATACAACGATAGGCAGGCCGTTATCTTTGCACATACAGATGGCTGAGAGATCCATCACCTTCAGGCCGCGAGCCAACACTTCATCGTAGCTTATTTCATCAAACTTTGTTGCAGTAGCGTCTTTTTCGGGATCTGCAGTATAAACACCATCCACGCGGGTACCCTTGAACATCACATTTGCCTCTATCTCTATGCCACGCAAGCTGGAGCCTGTGTCAGTAGTGAAATATGGGGAGCCTGTGCCACAAGCGAAAACGCATACTTCACCAGCCTCCATGCATTCTATAGCACGCCACTTAGTATAGAACTCGCCTATGGGTTCCATGCGAATGGCAGTCAGCACACGGGTCTTTACACCTATAGCAGTTAAAGCACTACTCAGTGCCAACGAGTTGATAGCCGTTGCCAACATACCCATTTGGTCGCCTTTCACTCGGTCAAAGCCCTTCGATGCGCCACTTAGTCCACGGAAGATATTACCACCACCAATCACAATGCCTATTTGCACACCCATGTCATGGATTTCCTTAATCTGTTCAGCATATTCGCCCAGTCGTTTTTCGTCAATGCCGTGACCTTTCTCACCCATCAGGCTTTCGCCACTGAGTTTCAACAATATTCTTTTAAATCTTGCCATATCTATCCTTATTTCTTCAATAATTTCTGTAATTCCACTGGTTTGTTGGTGGTAATATAATCAACGCCCTGATTGATATAATACTGCAAAACCTCAGGATCATCCACTGTCCAAACATTAATTTCTACTCCTAGGTCTTTTGCTTCCTTCACCCATTCCGGATGTTCTTTCCTCAGAGCGTTCTGATGATAGTCGATGCCTTTCAATCCCAGGTTCTTTACCTTCTTGGGGGTATAGTCGCCATCTAAGTAATAGATATTGGTGTTGGGCAACAACTTCTTGAATGCCAAGCAAGCGTTGATGCTAAAAGCAATGATATCAGTGCGGTCTAACAAACCATAGTGTTTAAGTTTACGTACAATCTTAGCAGCACATTCGTCTTCACGGTTAAAGTCAGAGAGTGATTTCATTTCCAGTATCAACCTAACCTTTAGCTCTTTGCCCTTAGCCAGATATTCATCTAGAGTAGGAAGCTTCTCTCCATTATCCAAACGAATGGCCCTTACCTGTTCAAAGGTAGAAGTCTCCATGTTTACACCTTTAAAAACCTTGTCGTGGTTCACCACCAACTCTCCATCAGCTGTCATCCATACATCGAACTCAGAGCCAAAAGCCCCAATTGAATCAGCCTTCACTAAAGAAGCGATGGAATTCTGTGCCGACCCAGGAGTGTCCCAGAAGCCACGATGACAAATCACTTTTTGTCCGTTGACCATTATCCATTGACCGCTGAACACAGTCAATACAAGTACCATAATGATCTGCCAGAAAAGTCTGCTGTTTTTCATAGTAAAAAGGTTTTAGAGCGTTTCAAATTTCTTTGTCTTAGTAAACAAGTCGTCCAACCACGGAGTCAGGTAACCTGTACGAGCTACCAAACTCATAACGTTGAATCGTTTGCTCAGATAAGGTAAACATTCCAATGTCTGGCGTACATGTTCCCAGCTGATACCAGCTTCAATGGGGCGAGTCGGCATACGGCCAAGTTTGAGGATGTCATATAATTGCCTTACAGGCATAATCTGTTGAGCCAAACGATCCCTCACGTCAGGCCAGTATTCCTTCAACTGTTGCAGTTCGATGCTCAGTTGCTCTGGGGTTACATAGTTTGACATCGCCACTTGCATACCCAATTTCTGCAATCCCACCTTGCTAAGCGCTTCGTGTGCTTTACGCTCGTATGCTTCCAATGTAGGCCATTCCTTGACACACTTCTTCACGTCAAGTTCCTCGTCAAGCGGGAATGCCAGTAACTTGTTATAAACAGCAGCGATTGACAGTAAAGCGATGCTCAGCAGTTTACCGTGAGCTATCTTGTCCTTGCCGCTTACGGCACGTTCCATCTCCCAGATGCCAGTAAGTTGGTGTTCGGCTCCAGATGATGGCAAGTCGCTTTTTACTACCTGCATAGCCAGACCGCTCAATAACAAGCCTTCCATCATTTTCTCTATGTTCTTGCGCTCGTCAATAGGTTCGCCTGCCATGATTCTCTCAACTGAAAGCATCGTCTCATGGTATCCGTTCTGACTCATCTTCCAAGCTTTTTCATTGATATGGTCAATACCCATCCAGTCAGCCAAAATCCAGTCGGCGCCAGCTGTCATCTTTGCCAGTAAGTCAGCATAGCCAGATTGGTTCAATTCAACAGGTGCGTGGATGATAATGTCAGTATCAGCCAATACTGCTTGTGGACCAGGACATGGGAATGATTGTTTGATGCCATTCATGCGGATAGCAGCGCCATATGCAGTATATCCACCGTTTGATGCCGCAGTTGGCACCACCATATAATGACGTCCTGATAGATGTGCGGCTAATTTAGTAAGGTCGTTCAAAGTACCTGCACCTACTGCAATAGGTATCACTTCCGTAGGCATTTGTTGCAGACGGTCGAGCAATACACCCATCGTGTCGAAATTAGCATGCAGGTTCTTGCCCTCGTAAATCACATGTTCTTCCACTACCACACCCGATTTCATCAGCGACTCTTCCACCTGCTTACCAGCAATAGGGAAAGTGTTGGTATCAGCCACAACCATTGCTTTATTGTGAGGAAACTGTTTCTGAAACAGTTCGCCTACCTGATCAATGATTCCAGGACCAATACGCATGGCACGGGTGTCGTTGATGGCTTGCAAGGCCTGCTCCATTTGCAACATGCCACTTCTAAAGAAGCGAGGTGTATAGGCAGGGTCTTCCTTAATCAAGGAATAGATATGCTGAATGATATCTGGGTTAAACTCCAGTGAAAACTCGTAATTTTGCATATGTCAGTTATTATTACAAACGCTTTTCATCCAACAAAAATAAACAATGGTTTTGAAATATCAAAATTATTTCAATCTATTCACAGTAATCATTGAATGATGCGCCTTTTCATGGTATATTTTGATGTCCGACTTAATGAAATCTTTCTCATCAGCCTGCGTGATATCAATAAATTGTTGAGGGTTGAGGTCGTTCAATGGGAACCAGGTACTTTGAACCTGTATCACAATACGATGCCCTTTTTGGAAACTATGAGCAATATCGGGCAATGCGAATTTCACCTGTGTCACTTTTCCTGGCTTGAAGCCCTCAGGGTGTTCGAAACTGTTGCGGTATCTGCCCCTCATCACCTCGCCACGAACCAGCATCTGATAACTGCCCATGATGGTCGTTATTGGTTTGCCGTCATTGAACTTGTCAATGATCTCTTGGCTATATTTGAAATCTTCAGGGAACTCGTCGATCACCTTCACCACAAAGTCGGCATCAGTAGTACTGATAGCTACTTGCAGGTCGGCCATAATCTCGCCAGTTAGCGTTACATCCTCAGTCAGTACCTCGCTTCGGAAAGTCAGTACGTCTGGACGACGCTCAGCGAAACGTTGGTCATGAGTCATATATTCACGAGTCTTGCCCTTGTTGATTTCATCGGTATAAGGCACAGGATGATTAGGGTCGGATGTGTACTGGCTAAACGAGTTGGCTTTTTGTGGCACTACATTGCTGAGCTGACCATTCTCTTGCAAGTAGAAGTTCACAGGTTCACTGTTTTTAGGAGGCCATTGATTAAACTTTTTCCATTCGTTGGCACCTGTAATGAACATATAGATATGGTTGTCTAAATCGGGTTTCGGACCTTCGCCGTTCAGGTAGTATTGGAAGAAGTTATACTCTACCTCATGTAGGTAAAAGTCTGAAGTATTGGCTCCGAAATAGATGTCACCCAGGTGGTTGCCTCTGTCTCGTTCCCATGCTCCGTGGAACCAAGGTCCCATGATAAACTGCGTCTGCGTTTGCGGACTTTGCTGTTTCAGTGCCTTATACACACCCCAGGTTCCATAACAATCTTCGGCATCAAACAAGCCCCCTGTCAGCAATATGGCAGGCTTCACATCTTTGATATTCCTACGAGCATCACGCGCCTGCCAGAACTCGTCGTAGTCAGGGTGTGCCATCAGGTCTTTCCAGAAAGCGATACTATCGCCCACTATTTTGGTTATGTTCTTGAGCGTTTTCTGGCGTAAGAAGAAGCTATATTCGTCGTCTTGAAAGAAAGGCTTCATGCGGGTCTGTGTTTTTGTGGGCACAGGACGTGGACGGCCAAACGATTGTGCCACGAAGTTCAGCATATCGGTAATCATCAACACGCCATGATGATGGTAGTCGTCACCCATCCACCAATCTGTTACTGGTGCCTGAGGTGCTACCGCTTTAATAGCAGGATGCCCGCTTAGTGCAGCCATTGTAGCATAGAAACCAGGGTATGAGGTACCCAACACACCAATGTTACCATTACTTTTCACGTTGTTTATCAACCATTCAGCAGTATCGTAAGTGTCGCTTGCCTCGTCAACATCCTTGTTGCTTTGCTTATTGGCAATAAATGGGCGAACATCCACAAATTCCCCTTCACTCATCCATCTTCCCCTTACATCCTGCAAAACAATTATGTAGCGTTCTCTTGCATAGTTGCGCAACTTACCCCAGAGGTTATAGCTGTAACCCTCACCATAAGGTGATGCCTGATAGGGCGTGCGTTGCATGATGACGGGTGTCGGCTTGGTGGTATCAACAGGTTCGTAAATAGAGGTAAATAGCTTCACACCATCTCGCATTGGAATCATTACCTCACGCTTGGTATAGTGTTGTTCTACCCATTCTCTAGTCACATCTTGCGCTTGCATGCATATGCCTATGAATGTGCATACAACGCATAAAGCTAATCTTTTTAAGGTCATAGTCATATTACTATTCATTTTGTTTTCTTTGAAGTACAAAGGTATAAAAAAAACAATAAGGCATTGCAAGGGAAGTGCGTTTTCTATATATTTGCACACCAAATGATGATAATATGATAGTTTGCATCGCAGAGAAACCATCGGTGGCAAGGGATATTGCACAAGTTTTGGGGGCCACTAATAGGAAAGACGGATATATCGAAGGCAACGGGTATCAAGTGACCTGGACCTTCGGACATCTCTGTACCCTGAAAGAACCACAAGACTATACCGATTCTTGGAAGTCATGGAGCTTGGGCTCATTGCCGATGGTACCGCCTCGCTTTGGCATCAAACTCATTGACAACGACACCTACGAGAAGCAGTTTCATATCATCGAAGGATTGATGCAGAAGGCCGACATGATCATCAACTGTGGTGATGCTGGCCAGGAAGGTGAACTGATACAACGTTGGGTGATGCAAAAGGCTGGTGTCCAATGCCCTGTCAAACGACTTTGGATTTCATCTTTAACGGAGGAGTCTATCCGAGAAGGCTTTAACCATCTACATGAAGCATCAGATTACCAATCACTCTATGAGGCCGGATTGAGTCGTGCCATTGGCGACTGGCTCTTGGGCATGAATGCTACCCGTCTTTATACTATTAAATATGGTCAAAACCGACAAGTGTTGAGCATCGGACGTGTGCAAACCCCCACATTGGCATTGATTGTAAATCGCCAACAAGAGATAGAGAACTTTGTGCCCAAACAATACTGGGAACTGAAGACCACTTATCGTGACGTACTTTTCAATGCCGTAGTGAAGAAAAGTGATGAAGAGCTGATTGCTGAAGCAGAGAAAAACAAAAAGGACGATGAGGCTATCGATATTTCAAAGATTGACAATCCAGGTATGGAACCTGTTGCCAACGAGGCCGATGGTTTAGCCTTGGTGGAACGTCTGAAGAACCTACCTTTTGATGTGACGGATGTTACGAAGAAACCAGGCAAGGAGTATCCTCCACGTTTGTACGACCTGACCTCCCTGCAAGTGGATTGCAACAAGAAGTTTGGCTTCAGCGCTGACGAAACGCTGAAGCTTATACAGAGTCTCTATGAGAAGAAAGTAACTACCTATCCACGTGTTGATACTACATTCCTGAGCGATGATATCTACCCAAAATGCCCCAATATCCTCAGAGGCCTGAAAGGTTATGAACATCTTACCGAACCTCTTGTAGGGTCAAAGGTCAACGTGAAGTTGCCCAAGAGCAAGAAAGTTTTTGATAACTCCAAAGTGACTGATCATCATGCCATTATCCCAACAGGACAGGCACCTATAAACCTTACAGACCAAGAGAAGAAAGTATTCGACCTTGTTGCCAAGCACTTCATCGCCGTGTTCTATCCAGAATGCAAGATATCTACTACCACCATTGAGGGCAGGGTAGAGGATATTCCATTTAGGACCAGTGGCCGACAAGTGATAGATCCTGGTTGGCGAGTGGTGTTCTCTCAAATTGATAATGACGATTCTGAGAATTCCTCTCAATTCTCAATTATTAATTCTCAATTTGTAAAAGGAGAGCAAGGTCCCCATCTTCCAGAGTTACAAGAGAAATGGACACAACCTCCACGCCCTTACACAGAAGCTACCTTGCTACGAGCCATGGAAACAGCTGGCAAATTAGTGGATAACGATGAATTGCGTGATGCCTTGAAGGAGAATGGCATTGGTCGGCCTTCCACTAGAGCAGCTATCATTGAAACGCTTTTCAAGCGAAACTATATCCGCAAGGAACGTAAGACATTGGTGGCTACCCCAACAGGCATTGAGCTCATCGGACTGATTCATGAAGACTTGCTAAAGAGCGCCGAACTCACAGGCTTGTGGGAGAAGAAGTTGCGAGAAATAGAGAAAAACACTTATCAGGCCGGACAATTCCTGGAGGAGCTCAAGCAAATGGTGACCGAGATCGTGAATGCCGTACTTGCCGATAATTCCAATCGTCGCATTACCGTAGTCAATCCTGAGGAGGAAAAGAAGAAGTCATCTGCACCAAAGAAAGAAGGAGCCTCGAATGCTAAAAAGAAGCCGGCTCCCCAAAGATTGTCAGCTGATGACAGTATCATCGGTCAACCTTGTCCTGTTTGTGGTAAAGGCCACATTATCAAGGGTAAGACTGCCTACGGATGCTCTGAGTGGAAGTCAGGATGCACTTACCGCTTGCCGTTTAGTACAGAAAAGAAACAATAAATAATATAGCTATGAGAAGACTTTTATTATTAGTTGCGTTTTGCGCATTTGCTTTGGGACTATGTGCCCAGAGTACATTAGATGAGATTCGCCAGAACAAAGAGCTGGCTGGTGGCAACATGAGTGTCTATCCTGTTCCTACCAAGGCGTTGACACCTGCTCCCAAGGGCTATCAGCCTTTCTATCTTAGCCATTATGCCCGTCATGGTTCTCGCTACAGGATTGAAGAGACTGACTATAAGAATCCTATCGAGACCTTGAAGAAAGCCAAGGAGAATGGTGTGCTGACTGCCGACGGTGAGAAAATCTTCGATTTGCTCAATCAGGTATATGATTATTCTAAAGGTCACTATGGCGATTTGACAATGGTGGGCGCTCTTCAGCATCGTGGCATTGGTCATCGCATGTATGATAATTTCCCAGAGATCTTCGGCAAGGAAATTGAGGTGGATGCCCGTTCTACTACTGTGATTCGTAGTATCCTCTCCAAGGTCAATGAATGTATGGAGTTGCAGTCGCTGAACAGCAAACTGCATTTCTACAACGATGCCAGTCCGCACGACATGTATTATATGAACAATAACAACCCCTTACTGAACCAGATTTTAGCTGATCCCAAATTGGAGCTTTCAAAGATATTTACAGGTACTTACTTGGAAAGCACTACCACTCCCGATCGTCTGATGAAAGTGTTGTTCAATAATCAAGACTATGTCCGTTGGGTGGTGAACGCCAAATCATTGATGAGTCAGCTGTTTGATATTGCCGTAAGTATGCAGGATATCAATTTCGAACCATCATTCAACTTACTGGATTATTTCACTCCTGAAGAATGCTACGACCAGTTTAAGAACGGCAACTTGTTCTGGTACTTGGCTTTCGGACCTGCCAAAGAGACTCGTGGTTTGATGCCTTACCGTATGGCTCCACTTTTGCAAAATATCCTCGATACTGCTGTTGCTGCTTTGGCGAAACCCCAGGAGAGTGCAACCCTGCGTTTCGGTCACGACACCATTATCATGCCTTTGGCCGCTTTGTTGGAGCTCGACAACTGGGGCAATGCAGTGGATGATCTGAATACCCTGGCAGAAACTTATCCTGACTACAAGCTGATTCCTATGGCCAGCAACATTCAGATAGTGTTCTATAAGAACAAGAAGTCTGACGATGTACTGGTGAAGTTCATGCTGAACGAGCGGGAGTGCAAGATTCCTGTGGCCACTGATATGGCACCTTATTATCATTGGAAAGACGTCGAACAGTTCTATCGTGCCAAGCTTGCGAAGTTTGACGAGATTCAGGAAGAGCTGAAGAAAGAATTTCCCAATGCCAAGTAAATGAAAAAGATTGAGGATTGAAGGCGACTTCAATCCTCAATTGCTTTTATATGTCTTAATGGTCATTGTTCAATGGTCCACGGTCAATTAGAAGTTCTTGTGAAATTCCACTACCGCCTCGATACCCTTACGGAAAATCTCCAATGGGAAGTTTTCGTTAGGAGAATGAATGGCATTGCTCTCCAAACCGAATCCCATCAGTACCGTCTTGATGCCTAACACCTTTTCGAAGGTAGCGATAATAGGGATGCTACCCCCACGACGCACTGCCAACGGCTTCTTGCCAAATGCTTTCTCGAAACCTTTCTCAGCTGCTTTATAAGCTGGTAGTGAGATAGGGCACACATAGCTCTCGCCACCATGCAGGTACTCTACCTTTACTTTCACGCTCTTGGGAGCAATCGCTTGCAGGTAGTCTATCATCAGCTGACCAATCTTCTCGTTGTCCTGATGAGGCACCAAGCGAGTAGATATCTTGGCGTAGGCCTTGCTCGGAATCACCGTCTTGGCTCCCTCGCCCGTATAACCACCCCAAATGCCACATACATCAAACGACGGACGGCAACTATTACGCTCCAACGTACTATAGCCTTTCTCGCCACAAACTTCTTCCACATCGATGGTCTTCTTGTATTTCTCCAAATCGAATGGGATATGAGCTATCATCTCACGCTCCTCAGCTGGCACCTCTTCCACATCATCGTAGAAATGAGGCACAGTGATACGACCATCAGCATCCGTCATCTGTGCTATCAGCTTGCAAAGCACGTTGATAGGGTTGGCAACGGCACCACCGAAATGACCACTATGCAAATCGCGATTCGGACCAGTTACTTCTACTTGCCAATACGACAAACCACGCAAGCCAGTAGTCAGCGAAGGCAGATCCTTGCCCAGCATCGAGGTGTCAGATACCAATATGATGTCGGCCTTCAGCAACTCTTTGTGCTTCTCGCAGAAAGGTTCCAAGCTCATGGAGCCAATCTCTTCCTCGCCCTCTAAGATAAACTTCACATTGTTTTTCAGCAAGCCATTCTTTGCCACATACTCAAATGCCTTGGCCTGTATAAAGCTTTGACCTTTATCATCGTCGGCACCACGAGCCCAGATGATATCATCCTTGATTACAGGCTCAAAGGGATTGGTCTTCCATAGCTCCAACGGCTCTACAGGCATTACGTCATAATGTCCATATATTAATATGGTCTTCGCTTTGGGATCCACTATCTTCTCGGCATATACCATAGGGTTGCCGTCTGATGGCATCACCTCTGCCTTGTCGGCTCCAGCTGCCAACAACAGTTCCTTCCAGCGATTAGCACAACGAATCATGTCCTCTTTATGAGCCGATTCTGAGCTGATACTGGGTATGCGAATCAAGCTGAACAACTCATCTATCATGCGCTGTTCATTGTCTTGGATGTATTGTTTAATCATAGCTTGGTTGTTTTGTTCAGTAAGTAATAGTCGAGGATGGTCATAGCCGCCATCGCCTCAACGATAGGCACGGCACGAGGCAATACACATGGGTCGTGTCTGCCACGAGCTTTTACTATAGCATCTTCGCCAGCCAAGTTAACTGTCTGCTGCTCAGTCAGCAAGGTGGCCACAGGCTTGAATGCCACTCGGAAATAGATATCCTGTCCGTTGCTGATGCCCCCTTGAATGCCACCCGAATGGTTGGTCTTCGTACTGATGGTACCATCGTTATTATAGAAGAGGTCATTCTGCTCAGAGCCACGCATGCCCAAGCCGTTAAAGCCCTCGCCATATTCAAAACCCTTGGCTGCATTGATGCCCATCATCGCACCAGCCAAAGCCGCATGGAGCTTGCCAAACACAGGTTCTCCCAAACCAACGGGACAACCCTTGATGACACAACCTATGACACCACCAATGGTATCACCTTCCGCCTTTACCTCTTTGATCAGGGCCTCCATCTCTGCTGCCTTTTGTGGGTCAGGACAACGCACGGGATTGCTCTCAATCTTACTGAGGTCGTAGTCGGTATAGCACTTCTCCAAACGGATATTTCCCACTTGTTGCGTGTAGGCCATGATGCTGATGCCCAGCTGCTTCAATGCCAACTTGGCCAAAGCACCACCTACCACACGAGCAATCGTTTCACGAGCCGATGAGCGTCCTCCGCCACGATGGTCACGAATGCCATATTTCATCTGGTAGGTAAAGTCGGCATGCGACGGGCGGAACACCTCGCGCAGGTTGTCGTAGTCGTCGCTGTGCTGGTTGGTGTTATGCACCAAGAAGCCTATCGGCATGCCCGTAGATTTCCCCTCGAACACACCAGAAAGCAGCTCCACCTCGTCAGCTTCCTGCCTTGAGGTCGTCAGTGCCGATTGTCCTGGTCGCCTGCGAGCCAGCTCTTGCTGAATGAAACCCAGGTCGATGTCGATGCCAGCAGGCATGCCATCCACCACACCTCCTATGCCGACACCATGCGACTCGCCGAAGGTGGTCAGTTTGAAAATATGACCAAAAGTGTTACACATATTTATTGTTATTAATGGCAACCAGAGCAACCCTCTTCGTGGCATCCCTCTTCGCCACAACCACCACAATGGTCGCAACCACAGCTGCATCCGCCTTCGCCACTCATCACCTTAGCCATAGCCGCCAACTCTTCGTTGGTAGCAGGACGTGTTTCTACTATCGAACCCGTGAAATGCAGGTCGCAACCAGCCAATGGGTGGTTTAGGTCAACCGTCACTTCCGTATCGCTGATGCTGCTCACGCTGGCGTTGAAGTGCTGACCTTCAGCATTCATCAATGGAATGATAGCACCTTCTACTATGTGCTCGCTATCAAACTTGCCGTCAATCTCGAAAGTCTTCTTTGGCAGAGCCACCACTTGACGCTCGTCATAGATGCCGTAAGCGTCTTCCTTGTTAATCACGAAGTCGAAAGTCTCGCCAGCCTTCAGGTCCTTTACCTTCTCCTCGAATACAGGCAAGGTCAGACCCAGTCCTGAAATAAACTCAAAAGGCTTCTCTGCGGTAGCCTCTTCTGCAAAATCTCTGTCGCCATCCTCAATGGTGTAGAGCTTGTAGGCAACCGTTATAAATTTGTTTTCCATCCTTGTTAATTGTTCATGTTATTAATATTGAATGCAAAAATAATGAAAGTAAGTGTCAGAAAAAAGCTTTTTCCCTGAATTTTAAAATTAATCATTAGAATTGCAGCCTAAGAGCGATGTTTAGAGTTCTTGAAGGAAGCCAGATGAAAGCCAGAGAGTAGCAACCCCACTTTTTACTAGTAGTAAACCTTCCTCTTACTAGTAGTAACCCCTCCGCTTACTAGTAGTAAGCCTCAAAATTCTCTAGAAAGATATCAAGACGAGAACCGTTCTCGAAAGCAACGAGAACCGTTCTCGTTTTTTACGCCCTAACTAGAGAAATATTTTTTTGTAACTAGGGAGAAAAATTATCCTAACTAGGCAGAAAAAATTTCCTAACTAGGCAGAAAAAAAACGCCTAATTAAGCAACAAAGCACCAAAAGGATGCTACCTTCACCTTTCACCTCTACCTTCACCTTAATAAACAAGCAAACTCATGGTGTTTTAAGAAAAAGGTGAAGGGTGAAGGTTGTTTTTATCAAACTTTCATTAAATCACTGATGATATCATCGGATACGAAGATGCCCTCTGGAGATAGCTGGAGGGTGTCGTCTTTTTGTAGGAGCCAACCTCGCTTCATATAGGGAGTGGCCAACAAGAGGCAATAGTCGTGGTAGGTGGTGCCAAAGCGTTGTTGGAGGGTTTTTAGGCTAAAGCCCTCGCATGTGCGGAGGCGTGTCATGATGAACTCGTTGTATTGGGTGTCTTTGTCGAGCGTTTCTCGTTCAAAGTCGCGCCGACCTGCTTCCAGGGCCTCGATATAGGTGGGCAGCGAAGCGACATTCCACTCACGGCTCTCACCATCGAATGAATGGGCGCCGGGACCAGCTCCTAAGTAGGGTATTTCGTGCCAATAGGCGCTGTTATGGCGAGAACGATAGCCAGGAAGGGCGAAGTTAGATATCTCATAATGCTCATAGCCAGCTTGGTGCATCTCACTACACAACATGCGGAACAGCTCGACACTGGTGTCTTCATCTACCTCTGCAATTTCTTGTTTTTGCAGCATTTGCCACAATCGTGTGCCTTGCTCGTAGGTGAGGTGATAGGCAGAGATGTGTTGCACCCCTAACGAGAAGGTCGTTTGCAGATCTTGACGCCATTGTTCGGGTGTTTCAGAGGGTAAGCCATAGATCAAGTCGATGCTGATGTTGGCAAACCCATGTTGCTGGCAACGACGCACTGCCTCGATGGCTTGTGTGGCTGTGTGACGACGACCAATCAGCTTTAGTGTAGGCTCGTGGAATGTCTGGATGCCCATACTGATACGGTTGAAGGGCAGGGTGGTGAGCATCTTAACGTAATCGTCTGTTAGGTCATCAGGATTGGCTTCGAGCGTAATTTCTTGACAAGACTCCAAGCCATATATTTTTTCTATGCAAGCAAAGATTTTCCTGAAGTCTGACTCTGATAGTTGTGAGGGAGTGCCTCCACCAAAGTAGAGGGTGTTAATGGGTTCATTATGCAGGTAGTTACTACGCACGGACAGCTCTTGGCAAAGGGCATCGACATAGCGGGGTTTCAGCTCCGAAAGGGTGGTGGAGTAGAAATCGCAATAGGCGCAACGGGTTTTGCAAAAAGGCACATGTATGTAAATTCCTGCCATGATGGTAAAGATTTTCTTTTGCAAAGGTAGTTTATTTCCTGCGAAAAGCGTAAATTTGTAGATTAGAAAATAAACTTTAAAAATAGATGCTATGAAAAGACATTTGCTGACAGGCTTGTTGGTGCTGATGGCTTTGGGTGCCAATGCACAGAGTAACGAATGGAAAGACCCCAGGGTGAACGAGGTGAACCGCTTACCGATGCATTCCAGTTTCTTTGCTTTCGAGAACGACAAGGCCGCAAAGGGCGAGAAAGAGCAGGCTGCCAATTACATGACCTTGCATGGGAATTGGAAATTTAATTGGGTGAAAGATGCTAATGCCCGTCCCACAGATTTCTGGAAGACAGATTATAATGATGGTGGATGGGGTATGATGCCTGTGCCTGGTATGTGGGAGCTGAACGGCTATGGCGACCCGCTGTATGTGAACATGGGCTATGCATGGAAGAACCAGTTTAAGAACAATCCGCCCGAGTTTCCTATCAAAGATAATCATGTAGGTTCGTATCGAAAAGAAATCACCGTTCCTGCTTCCTGGAACGGCAAGCAGATTATTGTTCACTTCGGTTCGGTAACCTCTAACATCTACCTATGGGTAAATGGCCGATTTGTGGGCTATAGTGAAGATAGCAAGCTGGAGGCCGAGTTCGACCTGACGGCATTTGTGAAGCCTGGACAGAAGAACTTGATTGCTTTCCAGGTGTTCCGTTGGTGTGACGGTACTTATCTCGAGGATCAGGATTTCTTCCGCTATTGCGGTGTGGCACGTGACACTTATATGTATGCTCGCAGTAAGCAGCAAATCAGTGATATACGTGTGACGCCCGACTTGGATGCTCAATACAAGGATGGTACACTGGATGTGAAGCTGACTACCAAAGGTGGCGGTACGGTTGACTTGGCTTTGTTGGATGCTATGGGAAAAGAGGTGGCAAGTCAGAGTGTGAAAGCTACTCCTCAAACCAATGTTTCCTTTAATGTGACCAACCCGAATAAGTGGTCGGCAGAAACTCCTTATCTATATACTTTGAAGGCTACTCTTAAAAATGGTGCCAACGTGGTGGAGGTAATCCCTGTAAAGGTGGGCTTCCGCAAGATTGAGATTAAGGATGCTCAGGTGCTGGTAAATGGACAACCTGTTCTTTTCAAGGGTGCCGACCGTCATGAGCTGGATCCGGATGGAGGCTATGTAATGTCTCGTGAACGTATGATTCAGGACATCCAGATTATGAAGAAATTCAATATCAACGGTGTCAGGACTTGCCATTATCCTGATGATCCTTATTGGTATGATCTGTGCGACCAATATGGTATTTACATGGTGGCTGAGGCCAATGTGGAATCTCACGGAATGGGCTATGGCAAGGAGACTCTGGCCATTCGTGATGACTATAAGTTGGCTCACCTGCAACGCAACCAGCGTAACGTGCAACGTAACTACAACCACCCGAGCATCATTTTCTGGTCGTTGGGTAACGAAGCTGGCTATGGTGCTAATTTTGAAGCTGCCTACGATTGGGTCAAGGCGGAGGACAAAACCCGTCCTGTGCAGTATGAACGTGCAGGCTATGAGGGTAAGACGGATATCCATTGCCCTATGTACATGACACCTGAGAGTGCTATTAAATACAGTGAGGATCCTTCAAAGACCAAGCCGCTCATCCAGTGCGAATATGCTCATGCGATGGGTAACTCGGAAGGTGGATTCAAGGAGTATTGGGACATTATCCGCAAGTATCCGAAGTACCAGGGTGGCTTTATCTGGGATTTTGTGGATCAGTCTATCCGTTGGGAAAAGAATGGCAAGATCATTTATGCGTATGGTGGCGACTTCAATAAGTTTGATGCCAGTGACCAGAACTTCTGCGACAATGGTTTGATCAGTCCTGACCGTGTGCCTAATCCTCACATGTATGAGGTGGGTTACTACTACCAGAATATTTGGGCAAAAATGGTGGATGCCGACAAGGGTGTCATCAGTGTTTATAACGAGAACTTCTTCCGTGACTTGTCTGACTACTACATGGGTTGGCAGCTGATACACAATGGAAAGGTGGAGAAGACGGGTAGGGTAGATAACCTGAATGTGGCTCCACAACAGACGGCGACTATTCAGCTCGATTATGGTGAGACTTGCAAGCATTGTGAATGGTTGCTCAATGTGAGCTTTAGGCTAAAGAAGGCTGACGGATTATTGCCTATCAACTTCGAGGTGGCGAAAGAGCAGTTGGTGATTAACCCATTCCAGGGAACTAATGTGGATTTGAAGAATGTGGTGGTGAACAATGTGGAAACCGTGAAGCCGGCCATCAATGACAATGATAACAACTACCTGATTATTACGGGCGAGCAGTTCCGTATGGAATTCGACAAACATACTGGTTTCTTGGTGGGCTATGAGTTGCAAGGTCAGCAGGTACTGAAGGAGGGCGAGGCATTGACGCCAAACTTCTGGCGTGCGCCTACCGACAACGACTTTGGCGCTAATCTGCAAAGACGCTATGCTGCTTGGAAGAACCCTGAGATGAAATTGTCGAAGCTCTCGCAAGAGGAGAAAGACGGTATGGCTTTTGTGAAGGCTGAATATAAGATGCCAGATGTGAAGAGTCAGTTGGAACTTACATACCTTATTAATAATAAAGGAGCAGTGAAGATTACCCAGAAGTTGACGGCTGATAAGGACGAGAAGGTGGCCAACCTGTTCCGCTTCGGTATGCAGTTGCCGATGCCAGCGAACTATGAGACGATAGAGTATTGGGGCAGGGGTCCGATAGAGAACTATTCAGACCGCAACAACAGTACCTTCATTGCTGTCTATCGTCAGACGGTGACTGATCAGTTCTATCCTTACATCCGTCCGCAGGAGAATGGCAACAAGACTGATATCCGTTACTGGAAGATGATCAATGAAACGGGTAAGGGTATTCAGATTGTGGCTGAAGAGCCGTTCTCGGCTTCTGCCCTGCATTATACCATCGAGCAGCTGGATGAGGGCATGACGAAGCACCAGATGCACTCGCAGGAGATTGAACCTGCCAACCTGACAAACCTGTTGATCGACAAGGTACAGATGGGCTTGGGATGCATCAACAGTTGGGGTGCTTTGCCGCTGAAAGATTATATGTTGCCGTATCAGGATTACGAATTTACCTTTGTGATTTCTCCTATTGAGAATAACATCGAGATAGACTAAATCGTTATGAAATCGTAAAAAAGTGGCGAAAGAGTTGCTTTTCTTGCTTAGATTTGCTAATTTGCACCGCTTTTTAACGAAGCACCTTTTAATGGATTATAAATTTAATAATTAAATACCATGAAAGTTTATCAAACTAACGAAATTAAGAACATTGCCTTGTTAGGTAGTGATGGCGCCGGAAAAACCACTCTCACAGAGTCTTTGCTCTTTGAGGGTGGTATCATAAAACGTCGCGGTAGAGTGAGTCAGAAGAACACAGTGAGTGACTATTTCCCTGTTGAGCAGGAATATGGCTACTCGGTTTTCTCCACAGTATTTCATGTTGAGTATAATGGCAAGAAGCTGAATATCATCGATTGTCCGGGAAGTGATGACTTCGCCGGTGCGTATCTGACGGCTTTGAATGTAACGGATACTGCTATTTTGCTGATCAACGGTCAGTATGGTCCTGAGGTAACTACCCAGACCCACTTCCGTTATACCGATAAGTTGGGCAAGCCAGTGATCTTCCTGATCAACAAGCTGGATGCTGATAACTGCGACTTCGACAACGTGGTGGAACGTCTGCGTGAGACTTACGGCAACAAGGTGGTACGTGTACAGTATCCTGTGAATGCTGGTCCTAATTTTAACTCTGTCATCGACGTATTGTTGATGAAGAAGCTGACATGGGGTCCTGATGGTGGTGCTGCTACTATCGAGGATATTCCTGCTTCAGAGATGGACAAGGCTACTGAATTGCATAATGCCTTGGTGGAAGCTGCTGCTGAGCACGACGAGGCTTTGATGGAGAAGTTCTTTATGGAAGAGCCTCTGACTGAAGATGAGATTCGTCTGGGTATCCGTAGGGGTTTGGCAAGCCGTGGCATGTTCCCTGTGTTCTGCGTTTGCGCACAGAAGAACATGGGCGTAGGCCGTCTGATGGAGTTCTTGGGCAACGTAGTGCCTTTCGTTGACGATATGCCAGCTGTGAAGAACACCGCAGGTGAGGAAGTGAAGCCAGATGCCAAAGGTCCTACTTCTATCTTCTTCTTCAAGACTTCTGTTGAACCACATATCGGTGATGTTCAGTATTTCAAGGTGATGAGCGGTACAGTGCGTGAGGGTGATGACCTGACAAACGCCGACCGTGGCTCTAAGGAGCGTATCGCTCAGATCTATTCTCCTGCAGGCGCTAACCGCGAGAAGGTTGAAGCTATGGTGGCAGGTGATATAGGTTGTACCGTGAAGCTGAAGGACGTTCGTGTGGGCAATACCTTGAACGGTAAGGACTGTGAGTATCGTTTTGACTTCATCAAGTATCCTAACTCTAAGTACTCTCGTGCTATCCGTCCTGCTAATGAGGCAGATATGGAGAAGATGATGGGCTTGCTGAACCGCATGCATGAGGAAGACCCAACATGGATTGTTGACCAGTCCAAGGAGTTGCGTCAAACCATCCTCTATGGTCAGGGTGAGTTCCACCTGCGTACGCTGAAGTGGCGCATGGAGAACAACGAGAAGATGCAGATTATTTATGAAGAGCCTCGTATCCCATATCGTGAGACTATCACCAAGGCAGCTCGTGCCGACTATCGTCATAAGAAGCAGTCAGGTGGCGCTGGTCAGTTTGGTGAGGTTCACCTCATCGTGGAGCCTTATACCGAGGGTATGCCTGAGCCTACTCTTTACAAGTTCAATGGTCAGGAATATCGTATCTCTGTAAAGGGCAAGGACGAGTATCCATTGGAATGGGGTGGTAAACTGGTGTTCTACAACGCTATCGTTGGTGGTTCTATCGACGCTCGCTTCATGCCTGCTATCCTGAAGGGTATCATGTCTCGTCTGGAGCAGGGTCCATTGACTGGTTCATACGCTCGTGACGTACGTGTTATCGTATATGATGGTAAGATGCACCCAGTGGATTCTAATGAAATCTCATTCATGCTGGCTGGTCGTAACGCCTTCAGTGAGGCATTCCGCAACGCAGGTCCTAAGATCTTGGAGCCTATCTATGATGTGGATGTACTGGTGCCTGCTGACTATATGGGTGATGTGATGAGTGACTTGCAGGGTCGTCGTGCCATGATTATGGGTATGGACAGCGAGTCTGGTTTCCAGAAGCTGAGCGCTAAGGTGCCTCTGAAGGAAATGTCATCATACTCAACTGCTCTGAGTTCACTGACTGGTGGTCGTGCTTCATTCGTGATGAGCTTCTCTGGCTACGAACTGGTTCCAACCGATGTTCAGAACAAGCTAATCAAGGAGTTCGAGGAGAGCAACAAGGAAGACGAGTAAAAACTCATACCTTATTTATATATACAAGGACTGCACCTATTATGGTGTGGTCCTTGTTGTTTTTTAGCATTGTTAACGAAAAAGTTCGAAAAAAATTAACAATTTACTTGCATGGTATTATTTGAATTGTTAAATTTGCCTCGTCAAACAGACATTAAAACTGATTTATCGCAGATATGAAGAAAACGACAATATGGATATTGGGCATTGTGATGGGACTTTCGTTCCTTAGCTTGCTGTATCTTCAGATTAGCTACATCGAGGAGATGGCCACCATGCGCAACGAGCAATTTGACGAGTCGGTCAAGCGTGCGTTGCTGGCGGCTTCGAAGGATGTAGAGTCGGAGGAGGTGGATCGTTGGCTTCGTGAGGATATCTCCAGTCGCGATCGAAATGCTTGGAGCCAGAGTTCGCAAAACACAAAAACACAATCACAAGGTTTTACTATAACGGGTCCTGATGGCTCGAAGATTGAGTTGAAGACTTTTTCGAGTAGTACTCAGGAACTTCCCAAGGCGATGATATCTCGTCGTCATGGTACCAAAACCATTCCGCAGACTTCTCGTTCAATGGCTGAGATGTTGCGCAACCGCTATCTTTACCAGCGTGACTTGCTGGATGAGATAGCTTGGCAGATGGTGTATAATGCCGACGTGAAGCCTTTATCGGAAAGGATCAATTTTAGGAATCTTGATAATTACATCCACTCGGGCTTAGTGGACAATGGGGTGAACCTTAGCTATCACTTTAAGGTGATTGATGGCGACGGCAAGGAAGTGTATCGTTGCTCAGACTTCAATGAAAAGGGTAGCGATCAGGTATATACCCAACCTTTGTTCTTGAATGATACTCCTGCCCGTATGAGTATCGTACAGGTACACTTCCCTGGTAAGCGTGATTATATCTTCGACTCAGTGAGTTTCATGATTCCGTCGGTGGTCTTTACTTTGGTGTTGTTGGTAACCTTTATTTTTACCATTTATGTTATCTTCCGCCAGAAGAAGTTGACAGAAATGAAAAACGACTTTATCAACAACATGACACATGAGTTCAAGACACCTATCTCTACCATCTCTTTGGCTGCTCAGATGCTGAATGATCCTGCTGTGGCTAAGTCGCCCAATATGTTCCAACATATCTCGGGAGTGATTAATGATGAGACTAAACGTCTGAGACTGGAGGTGGAGAAAGTGTTGCAGATGTCGATGTTCGACCATGATAAAGCCACCATGAAACCCAAGGAGATTGATATGAACGCCCTGATTGAAGGGGTGGTCAATACTTTCGCTCTGAAGGTGGAACGCTATAATGGCAAGATTGATAGCGAACTGTTGGCGGAAGATCCTATTGTGTTTGCTGATGAGATGCATATCACCAATGTCATCTTCAACCTGATGGACAATGCTGTGAAGTACAAGCGTGAAGATGTGGATTTGCACCTTACCGTTAAGACTTGGAATGAGGGCAAGAAGCTGATGATTGCGGTGCAGGACAACGGCATCGGTATTAAGAAAGAAAATCTAAAGAAGATATTTGAAAGGTTCTATCGCGTGCATACAGGTAATCTGCACGATGTAAAGGGATTTGGTTTGGGCTTGGCCTATGTGAAGAAGATTATTACTGACCATAACGGTACTATCAAGGCGGAAAGCGAACTGAATGTCGGAACCAGGTTTATTATTGCATTACCTTTATTTAATCCTGAATGATATGGAAGACAAATTGCGTATTCTGTTGTGTGAAGACGATGAGAACTTGGGCATGCTGCTCAGGGAGTATTTACAGGCTAAGGGCTATGTTGCCGATCTCTACCCCGATGGAGATGCTGGTTACAAAGCTTTCTTGAAAACGAAGTATGACATCTGCGTCTTCGACGTGATGATGCCTAAGAAAGATGGTTTTACTTTGGCAAAAGAAGTGCGTTCGGCTAATTCTGAGGTGCCTATCATCTTCTTGACTGCCAAGACACTGAAAGAAGATATTCTGGAAGGTTTCAAGTTGGGTGCTGATGATTATATCACCAAACCTTTCAGCATGGAGGAACTGACATTGCGTGTTGAGGCTATCTTGCGCAGGGTAAAGGGCAAACGAAACAAAGATAGCAACACCTATAAGATTGGTAAGTTTACATTCGATATTCAGAAGCAGATCCTGTCGATCGATGGTGAGCAAACAAAACTTACCACGAAGGAGTCAGAGCTGTTGAACCTGCTTTGCACGCATGCCAATGATGTGCTGAACCGTGATTTTGCCTTGAAGACTATCTGGATAGATGATAACTATTTCAACGCTCGTAGTATGGATGTGTATATCACCAAACTGCGTAAGCACCTGAAGGCTGATCCAGCCATCGAGATTATCAATATCCACGGTAAAGGATATAAGTTGATTATCCCAGAAACCAACGAGGGATAATATAAAGAATAAAGGCAGCTTCAAAGGAAGCTGCCTTTATTCTTTTTCAAACACGATCTCGTGTGGGAAGATTAGTCTGCCAAACGCTTGTTGATAACGATGTAAACGATCAAACCTACTACCATCAGGAAGAAGAGACCACCTAATACACCATTGTTGTTAACGTTGCCGGTAAACTGGCAAGCAATCAAGCCTAAGCCACCCAGCAGGATTAAAATCAGTCCCAGATTCTTTAATAAGCCTTTCATGTGTACACTATTTTTTAATTATTATTTATTCTAACTAAAATCATTTACAAAGAAAAGGAAAATTCTTTAACGAACGAAATAATTTCAGGTAAAAATATTAAAAAGCGCCTAATTATTTTTGTTTTGGCCCTTCAGGCCTCTTTATTTGGCTTCTCTTGCATATTGTTGAATATTTTTTTCAGCAGGTTCTGCCCAATGGCCAATTCTTGGGGGGTGACATTGACAAGTGCCTTTCGCATAGTGGCGTTGGCCACCAAGAAAGCTTTTTCTTCGATGGCTTTACCCTCTGGCGTAAGAACAATCAAGTTGTTGCGCTTGTCGTTTTGGTCAGTGGTACGTTTAGCCAACCCTTTCTCCTCCAAGCTGTCAATGAGTCTCGTCATATTGGGCTTGTCCTTAAAGGTGATGTTGCAAAGCTCTTGTTGTGTCACCCTGTCCTTTTTCCATAGTAACGATAACACGGTAAGTTGCTCAGGCGATATGTCTATGCCCTCTTCCTTGAAATCGGTAGCCAGTCGACGGTTGATGGCGGCTGATACCCTGCCGTTCAATACCGCAAAAATCAAGGTTACGTCAAAATCAAACTGCTCAATTCCTTTCATGTACGCCTTTTTGTGATTATTTTAGCCACAAAGATACAAAATATTTTTGCAGTTCAAAATAAAATCCCTACCTTTGCATCCGCAATTTTGCAAAACAAGTATTATTAATTTATTAAACAGTATGAATCAATACGAAACCGTTTTCATTTTGACTCCCGTTTTGTCTGATGAACAGATGAAGGAAGCGGTAGGAAAGTTCACTGGCATCATCACTAACAATGGTGGTAAGATTGTCAATGAAGAAAGCTGGGGCTTGAAGAAGCTGGCTTATCCTATTGAGAAGAAGACCACTGGTTTCTATCAGTTGGTAGAGTTTGAGGCTGATCCTACAGTGATCGCTAAGTTAGAGGTTAATTATCGTCGTGATGAGCGCGTTCTTCGCTTTTTGACATTGAAGCAGGAAAAATATGCTGCTGAATATGCTGCTAAGAGAAGAAGTCTTAAAACTAAAAAGGAGGATTAATTATGGCACAGAATCAGAACGTTCAAGAGCAGTCTGAAATCAGATATCTGACTCCCCCTTCAGTAGATATTAAGAAGAAGAAGTACTGCCGCTTCAAAAAGGCTGGTATCAAGTACATCGATTATAAGGATCCTGAATTCCTGAAGAAGTTCCTCAACGAGCAGGGTAAGATTTTACCTCGTCGTATCACTGGTACTTCCTTAAAGTTCCAGCGCCGTGTTGCGCAAGCTGTGAAGAGAGCCCGTCACTTGGCTTTACTGCCTTATGTAACTGACATGATGAAATAATAAGGAGGAGATAGTATGGAATTAATTTTGAAAGAAGACGTAATCAATCTGGGTTACAAGAACGATATCGTTAAGGTAAAGAACGGTTATGGCCGTAACTACCTCATCCCTACTGGCAAGGCCGTTATTGCTACTCCTTCTGCAAAGAAGCAGTTGGCTGAGGACCTGAAGCAACGTGCTCACAAACTGGAGAAGATTAAGAACGAGGCTTTGGCTAAGGCTGAGCAGTTGAAGGACGTTAGTTTGAAGATTGCTGCTAAGGTGAGCAACACAGGTACTATCTTCGGTTCTGTTGGCGCTATGCAGATTGCTGACGAGCTGGCTAAGATGGGTATTGAGATTGACCGCAAGATCATTACCGTTAAAGGCAGTGTGAAAGAAGTTGGTAATTATGTAGCTAACGTACAGCTGCACAAGGAAGTGAAGGTAGAAATTCCTTTCGAAGTGGTAGCTGAGGCTGAAGAGGCATAAGATTACAACAAGCAATATAAATAAAGGCTCCGCATTGCGGAGCCTTTATTGTTTTGTCTTAAGAAATAATGTCAATGATTATTTCTTCTCAAGCTGACCTTTAGCAGCATTGGCAGCATCGTCAATAGCCTGTTTTGCAGCGTCCTTAGCAGCATTGGTAACCTCTTCTGCCTTGTCCTTAGCAGCTTGCTTCAAATCTTCGCCTGCCTGCTTAGCAGCGTCAATCACCTCTACGGCCTTGTCGGCAGCTGCCTCAGAAGCAGCTGCAGCTACAGCTGCGATAGAGTCCTTCAACTGCTGCTCGTTGTTAGTAGCTTCTTCATTGTTTGCTTTGTTACCTCCGCATGATGCGAAAGATACAGCCAGAACGGCTGCTGCGAATAATACAATCTTTTTCATAGTTCACTTGCTTTTAAACTAATAACTAATGTTTTACCTGTGTCTATGAGTGGGAAATAATAGTCTCCTAACTCAAAAACGGTGCAAAGATACTATCTTTTTATATACGTTGTTCTCCAATAGTAGGAAAAAATATATTTTTGTAGTACTTTTGTGCTCATAATAGAAAACTATGACCGACGAGCATATATTTCAAGATAAGAAGGCTGTTTACTATACACTTGGCTGCAAACTGAACTTCTCGGAAACTGCAACGATTAACAAGTTGTTGCAGGATGCTGGTATTCGGAATGCACGCAGAGGGGAAGAAGCCGACGTGTGTATCGTCAATACCTGTTCCGTGACGGAGGTGGCTGATCGTAAATGCCGCCAAGCGATTCATCGGTTGCACAAGCAGCATCCTAACGCATTTATGGTGGTGATGGGTTGCTATGCCCAACTGAAACCTCAGACGGTGGCCAATATCCCTGGGGTGGATGTGGTCTTGGGGGCTGAACAGAAGAAAGACCTGCTTAGTTACTTGGGCAATTTGACCAAAAAGACTGAGGGAGGCGAGGCTTTCACGTCAGCCTTAAAGGATATCCGCACGTTTGCTCCTTCTTGTTCGCGTGGCAACCGAACCCGATATTTCTTGAAAGTACAAGACGGTTGTAATTATTTCTGTACCTATTGCACCATTCCTTTTGCCAGAGGCAGAAGTCGCAACGGCAGTATTGCCTCATTGGTGGATGATGCTCGCAAAGCTGCTGCTGAGGGAGGCAAGGAAATCGTCATCACAGGGGTGAACATAGGCGATTTCGGACAAACCACAGGAGAGAGCTTCCTGGATTTGATTAAGGCGTTGGATAAGGTGGAGGGCATAGAGCGTTATCGCATATCATCTATCGAACCTGATTTGCTGACGGATGAGATGATTGACTTCGTAGCTCATTCCCAACATTTCATGCCTCACTTCCATATTCCGCTGCAATCGGGATGCGACGAGGTACTGAAACTGATGCATCGTCATTATGACCGTGCTTTGTTCGCACATAAGATAGAGCGTATCAAGCAGCTGATGCCTCATTGCTTCATAGGAGTGGATGTGATGGTGGGTACTCGTGGGGAGACAGAAGAATATTTTGAGGACTCTTACGAGTTTATCAAGGGTTTGGATGTAACACAACTGCATGTGTTCAGCTATTCTGAGCGACCAGGAACGAAGGCTTTGCAGATTGATTATGTGGTGCCTCCGCAGGTAAAGCATGAACGGAGTCAGCGCTTGTTGGATCTCTCTGACGAAAAGACGCATGCATTCTATCAGTCTTTTATTGGACAAACAATGCCTGTATTGCTGGAGAAATCGAAAGCTGGTCAACCCATGCATGGATTTACACCTAATTATATACGCGTGGAAGTGGAAAACAGACCAGAATTGGACAATCATATCGTGATGGTGCGCTTGGGAGAGATGATTGAGACAGGCGATGCTTTGAAAGGTAAATTACTGGAATGACAACATGGTTTGAAAAGCAGTTTTTCCTGTTGGTGGTAAACATTGGATGATAATGAGAAATGGATAAAGTAGCAATCGTGATATTAAGCTGGAACGGTAGTCAGATGCTCCGCTCTTTCTTGCCCTCAGTGATAAAATATGCTGAGGACGAGGCAACAGTGTTTGTGGCTGATAATGGGTCGGAAGATGATACGTTAGAGTTGCTGGCTACTTCATTCTCTTCTGTAAAGGTCATATCGTTAGACAAGAACTATGGATTTGCTGAGGGTTATAACCGCGCTTTGCAAGAGGTGGAAGCTGAGTATGTAGTGTTGCTGAACTCTGATGTAGAGGTGACGGAACAATGGCTTGCACCGTTGGTGTCTTTTATGGATGCTCACCCAGCAGTAGCGGCTTGCCAACCAAAGATGAGAAGTTGGCGCCAACCGGAATTCTTTGAGTATGCAGGAGCCGCTGGTGGGTTCTTGGATCGCTATGGTTACCCTTTCTGTCGGGGTCGTATCTTCAACACCGTGGAAGTCGACGAAGGACAATATGATACCCCTATGCAAGTGCTTTGGGCTACAGGTGCTTGTCTATTTATCCGATTGCAAGATTATCGTGAGGCAGGTGGGTTGGATGATCGCTTCTTTGCTCATATGGAGGAGATCGACCTGTGTTGGCGACTCAATGCCAGAGGGCGTGAAGTGTGGTGTGTGCCAACAAGCAAAGTCTATCATGTGGGAGCGGCTACTTTGAAACGGGAGAACCCTCGCAAGACGTTCCTCAACTTCCGCAATAACCTCTTGATGCTTTACAAGAACCTGCCCGATAATGAGTTGCATCATGTCATGCGTTGGCGTACCTTTCTCGATTATTTGGCCGCATTGTCTTTTGCCCTCAAGGGACAGTTCCCCAATGCCAAAGCTGTCTTCCAGGCTCGTAAGGCTTATCATCACCTTCGTCCCGAATTCTTCCTCTCTCGCAATCTGAATATGCTGGCAAGGGTAGAACATCCTGCCCAAACACGATGGCACAAGAGTCTGCTCTGGGCTTACTATGTCCAAGCCAAACATATCTTTGCCAAGCTATTCTAAATCCACTTTTTTCATTTGAAGCATCTTTAAGGGGCGTTTTGATAGCTGTAATGAATCGTTCCCTCCTTGGGAACGATCAGTTCCAATAGGGGGAACAGACTGTTCCCTACGTGGGAACAAAAAGTGGACAATATTACACGAGGGGTAAAACGAAACCTGATTGATAGGAAAATAGACTTGCCCTTTATGGCAAAACCAAGTGGATAGCAGCACTGTGGATGTCGGCTTTCATAGGTGGATTGAGCTTTTCCACCTGAATATCTACAGAAGTAACGGAAGGGAAGTCGTGTAACAGACGATGGGCAATGCGACCAGCTACATGTTCCAGGAGGTTAGAACGTTGTTGCATCTCTGCCTTGACCACTTGATAGACATCGGCATAGTTTACGGTATCGTTCACATCATCCGTCTCAATAGCCCGAGTGATGTCAACCGATAGCGTGAGGTTGACTATAAAATCATTGCCCACCACGGCTTCTTGCGGAAGAAGTCCGTGGTAGGCAAAGAAATGCATGTCTTTCAAGATGATCTCACTCTTCATGGTGTCAATCTCTTTCAGTGTTCTCTATCATGCTGATGATCTTGTTATTCAGCGTGTCAGCCTGTAACAAATCCTCAAGGGTGAGATGCATGCGATAACGCCAATAGTGCTTCACGATGGCTGGGATGTTGATACGTTCATCCTGTCCGTCAGGCAAGCGTATCTCGCCATCGATAGAGAGCCAGTCTTGCAATGATGGTACGCAGAGCATAGATTTGCCTTTCAGGTGGGCATCGATGATTTCTTCACAAATCTGAGGCGATGCCGTAGAAGGAGCAAATCCGCCCTTACCCATCACCACATTGTAGTAGCGTTGCGTCACCTGAGGGTCTTCCTCCCACCAGCCTCGCAAGGTGGACATATCATGTGTAGAAATAGTACATACCGAGCGGTAAGGATAGTGGTCAGGGTTGCCGAAGTCGGTTCCCAGCTCTTTAGGCATACGCTGAATCTCCAAGGAGAGGATGCGTAAATCGTTCATTACCGATGGTACGCAATCAGGTATCATACCCAAGTCCTCACCACACACCAACATGTTCGTGCACTGGGTAAGCTGAGGCAACTTCTTCATGGCTTGCTCACGCCAGAATTCGTTGTGACGCTGGTAGTAATAGTGGTTATAGAGGTTGGTGAAGGCCTGCTTGTCGGCTTCACTTAAAGTCTGATAGATATAGTCGTTCTGTACGCTGATGCGTGGATGGAAACGATTGGCATCGTGCCGGTCACGCAAGAACAACACATCGCTAATAAGACTGTAAAGGCCTTCGCGGATCTTTACACTGTTAGCATCGGTCTTGCCCATGAAGTAAGCCTCTACTTGACGTTGGGTAGCATACTCTGGCCTCATGTCATACAACTCATAAGTGCTGGTAGCGCAGAGGAAGGTCTTCTTCACAAAATCAGTATGCTCTTCGAACAATTCCTCTAAGAAACGCTCGTGGATATAAGGTTTGGTGAAGAATTCCTCGTTGAATCTCAGGCCGAAGCTCTCGATTTCCTCTTTCGTCATCGGTAATGATGGTACGAATTGTCCGAGTAAACCATGCACGGCATGACTCGGCATCTCCCAGATGCGGAAGAATCCCAAAATATGGTCAATACGATAAGCATCGAAATATTCGCTCATCTTGCGGAAACGCTTCATCCACCATGCATAGTTGTCCTTCTCCATCACATCCCAGTTGTAGGTGGGGAAGCCCCAGTTCTGTCCGTTGGCTGAGAAATCATCAGGTGGAGCTCCTGCTTGGCCGTTCAGGTTGAAGTAATAAGGCTCTGTCCAAGCTTCTACACTATTGCGACTGATGCCAATAGGGATATCACCCTTGAGTACCACTCCTTGCTTACGGGCATACTTGCTGGCAGCTGCCAACTGACGGTCGAGGTGATACTGTATGAAATAGTAGATGGCTATCTCAGGGAATATCTTGCTGTCACTACTGCAGAGCTTAACTATTTCTTCTGCATCATATTTCTGGTACTTAGGCCATTCACGGAAATTGGGCGTACCATATTTGTCGCGAAGATAGCTGAAAGCGGCATAAGGAACCAACCAACCCTGGTTGTTGAGGAAGAAGGTGCTAAAGTCTGCTGACTGCATAGTAACTTCACCGTCTTGTGCAAACAATAGCTTGAAATAATCCCACTTGGCCTTGTTCACTGCTTCATAGTCGACTTGTGACAACTTATTCAGTTTGGTTTTTAGCCTGTTGAAGCTGGCCTGTTTCTTGGCATCCTTCAGTTCACCCATCTGACGCAAATCAGCATACATGGGGTGAATAGCATAGATGGAGATGCTGTTATAAGGGTAGGAGTCTGTCCATGTTTTGGTAATGGTGGTATCGTAGATAGGCAAAATCTGCACCATCTTCTGGCGCGTCTTAGCAGCCCAGTCGATCATCAGCTTCAAATCGCCGAAGTCGCCCACACCAAAGCTCCCTTCAGAACGCAAAGAGAATACGGGTACTGCCACGCCGGCACCTTTCCATGGATGTTGGTTGAACTGAGCATAGCGGTCGCCATAGACGATGGTCCCTTTTTCTTCCAGCTCAGGTTCCGTCAGCAAGCGGTTGGGGTTATCCTCCCAACCAAGGAACTCTTTCGTCTTGATATCTACCAATACAAACTTATACTCAACAGGGAAATGCAGCTTGTTGATATCTATCTCTAATTGCCATTCTGGGTAGTAGGTGTCGCTCATCACCATCGCCTTCTCTGGATTCCAATTACCGAAAATCTCCTGATTGCCACAGATGGCCAGACGTATGTTAGGCTTTGTTGGCATATAAGCCTTGATGACGATGCCACGAGCTGGGGTAGGCAATCCCAGATTGCGTTTGTTGTGTGCTGTCCAAGCTTCCGTGAAGGCTGATGAGTACATAAAGCTGTTCTCTGGTAAGTCTTTCCAGCTATCCATCAACGTATAAACCTTGCCTTTCAGGTTATGTGCATGGAGAATTCTTGGAAAGGCATGCCATTCCTCGCGTACGATTTCCTTGCCTCGTCCAATCAGATAACGATATTTGATTAACTTGGTAGAACTTACCACTACTTCCATCTCGGCAGACCATCTGACGCCATCTGTCGTTGTAAGGGCAACGGCCTGCTCCACATTGTCATTACCGAGTTCGGGCATGTTGCCCACAACTCTTACTTCCTCGCCCCAATGGGTGCGATATTCGATATTAAATTTAAGGATCATATAACACAATAGCTACAATTGATTATGCAATTATATTAAATTTTTCGCACAATCTTGTAGCTATTGCGAAGATATTTTACTTTGTATGTAAAAAAAGTCGAAAAAAGGGACTTATCCGCATCTTGAAGCACCACAAGTGGTACAAATTAAGCAACCTTCTTGGTAAACCAGCGTCTCGTTACCGCAGTTTGGACACTTCTGACCTTTGGCAGCTGTGCCGTCGGCAATATATTTCTTCAAGGCTCTCTCTACACCATTCTTCCAAGTGTTGATGTTTTCGCTATCCAGTTCCAGCTGACCCACTAAGCGAATCACACGGTCGATTGGCATACGATAGCGCAACACACTGGAGATGAGCTTAGCATAGTTCCAGTATTCCTTGTTGAATTTTTCAGAGAGTCCTTCGATGGTTACCTTATATCCACGCTTGTTCTCAAACTGGAAGTCATAACGTTTATTACCGTTCTCATCGACATTCTTGATGATATAACCACGAGAGATGGTCTTTGGTAACATGATTCCCTCGTCGTCGTCCAGCACACCTGTGAATATTTCATAGGGATATCCGTCCAGCAAGCCTACGAATGCCACCCATTTCTCTTTGTTGTTCTGGAATTTCACTACATCGGCCTCCAATATTTTCGGGCGTACCTCAACTACGGCAGGTTGCACGCAAGGTACTTCTTTCTTCTCTTCCTTCTCGTCTTTCTTTGTAGAGAGCAATACACCGGCTCGAGAACCATCACGATATACCGTACATCCTTTGCAACCACTACGCCAAGCCTCAACATACAGGTTGTTCACCAGTACCTCATCTACATTGTTTGGCAGGTTGATGGTCACACTGATGCTGTGGTCCACCCACTTCTGGATGCGTCCCTGCATCTTTACTTTCTGTACCCAGTCAATATCGTTTGACGTTGCCTTGTAATAAGGAGACTTTTCCACCAACGCATCTAATTCTTCTTGAGAATAATGCTTGTTGGTGTCGTAGCCGTTCACTTGCATCCAGGTCTTGAACTTAGGATGGAACACAATGTATTCCTCGAAAGCATCACCTGTTTCATCCACAAAGTCCACATGAACGTTGGTGTCGTTGGGGTTCACCTTGCGGCGACGTTTGTACACTGGCAAGAACACGGGCTCAATGCCTGAAGAGGTCTGTGTCATCAGACTGGTCGTACCCGTAGGAGCGATGGTCAAGCAGGCGATGTTGCGTCGTCCATATTTCTTCATGTCCTCATAGAGGGTAGGGTCGGCTTCTGCCAAACGTTTTACAAATGGGTTGTTTTCTTCGCGCTTGTAATCATAAATCTCGAAAGCACCACGTTCCTTCGCCATCTCTACAGAAGAACGGTAGGCATTGAGAGCCAGTGCTTGGTGTACTTTTACAGAGAAGTCTATCGCTTCTTCTGTACCATAACACAATCCCATAGCGGCTATCATATCGCCTTCGGCAGTGATGCCTACACCCGTACGTCGTCCCATGCCACTCTTTTTGTATATCTTCTGCCAAAGTTCCCACTCGGTATGTTTTACTTCATCATCCTCAGGGTCAGTCTTTACTTTTTCCAGAATCAGTTCAATCTTTTCCAACTCGAGGTCGATGATGTCATCCATGATGCGTTGAGCCAACAGAACATGCTTCTTAAACAACTCAAAATCGAAATAGGCTTCTTTGGTGAATGGGTTCACTACGTACGAGTACAAGTTGATGGCCAACAGACGGCAGGAGTCGTAAGGGCAAAGAGGAATCTCGCCACATGGATTAGTGGCTACCGTACGGAATCCCAAGTCGGCATAGCAGTCAGGTATAGACTCACGAATAATAGTATCCCAGAACAACACACCTGGCTCTGCCGATTGCCATGCATTGTGTACAATCTTCTTCCACAAGTCACTGGCAACAATCTCTTTCTTTACCTTGGGGTCATTACTATCAATAGGATATTGTTGAACATAAGGCTTGCCATCAACGGCTGCTTGCATGAACGCATCGTCAATCTTTACAGAAACATTGGCTCCTGTAACTTTCCCTTCTGTCATCTTGGCATCGATGAATGCCTCAGCGTCAGGGTGTTTGATAGCTACTGTCAGCATCAGGGCACCACGTCGTCCGTCTTGTGCCACCTCACGGGTAGAGTTGGAGTAGCGCTCCATAAAAGGTACAAGACCGGTAGATGTCAGAGCTGAGTTCTTTACTGGAGAGCCTTTCGGACGTATATGCGACAGGTCATGACCTACACCACCACGACGTTTCATCAGCTGCACCTGTTCTTCATCAATCTTGAAGATAGCGCCATACGAATCCGCTTCGCCATCAACACCTATTACGAAGCAGTTGGATAATGATGCAATCTGGAAATCATTACCGATGCCCGTCATCGGACTGCCCTGAGGAACGATATATTTGAAATGGTCCATCAGGTCATACAGTTCTTGAGCGCTGAGTGGGTTGGAGTATTTTTTCTCCACACGAGCCAGCTCGTTGGCGATGCGCCAATGCATGTCCTCTGGCGATTCTTCATAGATGTTCCCAAATGAATCTTTTACGGCATACTTGTTTACCCAGACACGGGCAGCCAGTTCGTCTCCTTCGAAGTATTTCAACGACGCTTCGAAAGCTTGATCGTAGGTGTATGTTTTTTTCTCCACGGTATTAGCTTAGAAATAAAAAATGTTATCTGTTTTTCAATGCGATGCGAATCTCTTCCAGCTCTTCATGGAAGTTTTTGTCAACCTCTTCACGTTCCTTTACGGTCTTAAAGGCATGCAATACGGTAGCATGGTCTCTGTCGCCAATGAGTTTGCCGATGCGTGCAGTAGAAAAGTCGGTATTGTCTTTTGCGAGGAACATGGCAATCTGCCTTGCTTGTACTACCTCTTGCTTACGTGACTTGGTCTGTATGGCAGCTGTTTCCAATCCGTAATGCTTGCATACGGTATCCAAGATATCGTCGATGGTTACTTCTTTCTCTTCCACATACGACAACTTCCTCACTGTTTGGCGAGCCAACTCCATATCAATATCTTTATTAAAGATGGTAGCCTGTGCCATCATGGAAATAGCAATGCCTTCCAAGTCTCTTACGCTACCCGTTACGTGCTCAGCCACATAGTCAATCACGTTATCAGGGAATTCCAGACCATCACGTAGCACCTTGCTACGCAAGATATCTTTACGTAGGTCGAGCGACGGTTTTTCCAACTCTGCCACCATTCCCCACTTGAAACGGGTGATTAATCTGTCTTCCAGACCTTGTAACAGCATGGGAGCCCTGTCGGCGGTCATCACCAACTGCTTACCGTTTTGGTGCAGCTGGTTGAATATATAGAAAAATGTGTTCTGTGTTTTCGTGTTTCCCGCGAATTCCTGGATGTCATCAATGATCAGCACGTCAATGGTCTGATAGAAATTAATGAAATCATTTAGTGTGTTGTTTCTTACAGAATCAGTGTACTGCACCTTGAAAAGATGAGCCGATACATACAGCACACGGGCTGATGGGTTCAATTCCTTTACCTTCAAACCGATGGCATTAGCCAGATGGGTTTTGCCCACGCCAGATGAGCCATAAATGAAATAAGGATTGAACGTCTTGCCAGGATTTTTAGCTACTGCCTCTGCCACACTGCGTGCCAGTTTGTTGCTCATGCCCTCGATAAAAGTATCAAAGTTACATTCAGGGTTCAAGTGTGGATCCAGTTCGCTTACTATACCCTGTGGCATTCCCTTATTGACAATTGTCTTGGGTGGTTGAGGCAAGATGGTGCGTTTGGAAGATACCAAATCAACGGTAGTATGGGTGTCCTGAACCACCATCACTTGGTACTCCAAGTTAGTGCCTTCGCCAAAATACCTATACAATACCTTCCTCAGCAAGTCTATGAACTGCTCTTCGAGAAATTCATAATAATACTGGCTGGGCACACTGATGTGCAGGGTATGATTTTCGTATCCCAATGGCACAATGGGAGCAAACCATGTCTGGAATATCTGCTCAGAGACATTGTCCTTGATGGTTTGCAGACATTTTGACCATAGAGCGGCAAAATCTACACGTTGTTTAATATGTTCACCTTGATTTGTCATTTGCTTTTTTCCGCGAGTACAAAGTTGAGAATCTTATTTCAAATAAACAAATGACTTTTTCCTTGGGAAATTCGAACAGATTACAAGATACTATATTTCAGTATTTTGTGATAAAGGCTTTTTTAGATGCATATTTAGTGTATTTGTGTTTTTGTACTATCTTGAATTACAGTTGTTTTTATATCAAATCCCCAAATGATAATCTCTTTAATAATGTCATTCTGCCCCTTTTGGATTTGCCTATTAGTAATTAGTTTTGCAACTAATTCAAGAACCACTATGCATTACTTTCCTATTTAGAGAAAATCTAAATTAAGGATTTTTTGGTTTATCTTTTTTTCCGAAAACGGAGAAGTGAACATAACGTTTTGGATGGTTCTGCAGATCGTCCAGCAAACTAGCAGCATTGATAGCTGTTTGGTTCAGGTTGTTATACAGTGAAGGGTCGTTCAGGAGTAATCCCACAGTATTGTCTTTCTGTTCCAGCTTGTCTGTTATCTGCTTCACGTTGGCCAATGTCTCATCCACCTTCGCCATCGTAGCAGCATAGTCAATCTGTTTGAGGTTGCCGCTGATGGCTACGAAGTTGTCGCCAATCTCATTCAGCTTACCCGTCAATAGAGGAATGTCGTCATGCATCATGCGTTCCAGCTGTCGACTATTGTTGTTGAGGCTTGCGGTCAGATTCTCTATATTGTGCAATGTAGCCGGAATGGCTGGGTTGGCCAGAATCATGTTCAGCGATGTCAAGATGGAGTCGAGTTTGGGAAGCATCTTCTCAACCGTGGGAATCATGTCTGCTGCCTTACCCAGAGCACCAGCGTTCACATGGCCCATTATGGTATCTCCATACTCTACTTTTTCCCGAGGGTTGTTGGCCAAAAGCAGGTTCAGCTTGACAGCACCTAACAAATCGCTTTGTAGTTCAGCTGTAGAGCCTTTAGGAACGCGCAGGGAGGGATCCACATCAATCTCTACCACCACGTTACCCGGATGTACAAAGTCATATTCCAGCTTACTCACGATACCCACCTTGAAGCCATCGGCAAATACCGGACTCGATTTGGCCAGTCCGTTGATGTCTTGAAACTGCACATAGAAATGTCTGGTGGGCTTGAACAGACTCACGCCTTTCAGGTAGTTGATGCCAAATACTAAAATGAACAAGGCAATGATGCCGGCAATTCCTATCTTTACTTCCTTATTGAATCCTTTCATAATCGTCCGTTTCTCTTTTTTTATTTCTTGTTCCGTAAAAACTCGTTGATAGCCTCGTTCACATTCACTTTCTTGTCATTCTTGAAAGCAATGATGAAGGCATCTTTGAATTTGGCGGTTACCGTTTTTAATTGACTCTTCACCGCATTGTAGTCGGTTGATGCTCCATATGTATATTTATAGGTTTTATTCTCTACATAATACTCCACAGGTTGCAGACCTTTCAGGCGTTTGTCGTTATTGGCCAACTTTGACGATGAAGAAAGGAACTGAATCTTGAATACGGGTGCATCACTCTTTGTGGTGGCCTTCGCCGTATCCTTAGTTGTCGTGGCTTTCGAAGTATTCTTGGTGGTTGTGGCCTTTGCGGTCTTTGCAGCTTCTTGGTTTTGCTCCTTTACTGTTGTCGTCTTGACGGTTTCTGTTTTTGCTGGGGTAGGCTTCACGTTGGCAATGGGCTTCACGTCCTCATCATCGGAAACGGTTGTAGGTGTTGGGGTGTTGCCAACACTCGATTCACGCGCCTGTTGTTCTGTCTTGTAGGCCAGGAACGAGTTGAAGAGACTATTGGCCATCGAGGTCGCCCCTTCGTTGCTCGACAGGTATTTCTCTTCCGCAGGTGTAGAGATAAAGCCCAACTCCACCAGCACACTGGGCATCGAAGTAGCCCTCAGCACCAGGAATCCAGCCTGATGAACACCACTATCCACTCGTTTACTATTGTTCTTGAATTGCTGTTGTATCATTGAGGCGAAATGCACGCTCTGCGACATGAACTGATCCTGCATGAACTCGAAAATGATATACGACTCAGATGAGTTGGGGTCAAAGCCTGCATAGCGTGTCTTGTAGTCGTCCTCATACAAAATCACGGCATTTTCTCGCTTGGCCACCTCCAGATTGGCTGAGCTACGTGCCAAACCTAAAGTCCAAGTGGAGGCACCCCTTGCCGTATGGTTATTGGCCAAAGCGTTGGTGTGTATCGAGATAAAGAGGTCGGCCTTGGCTTCATTAGCGATTTCAGCCCTGCGGTTCAGGTTCACGAATACATCCGTCTTGCGGGTATATATTACCTTCACGTCATTGCACTTACTCTCTATCAGCTTGCCGAATTTCAGGGCCACATTCAGGTTGATGTTTTTCTCCTTGGCCGATTTTCCCACAGCTCCTGGGTCGTTTCCGCCATGCCCAGCATCAATCACCACCACGAAATCCCTCGCAGTCACTGTCAGGCAGAAGCAACAGAGTAGCCAGACCAACCCAAATATGTGTTTAGTAGAAGTCATATTTACAATTGCACTGCAAATTTAAATCAAAAATACTGAAAACTTGCTTTATTGCATAGGTTTTATTGCTAACATTTGTATTTTTGCACAAAAATAGAGTGAAAATGGACACAAAATTGTTTCCTTATAGCATCATAAACAAGTATTATCCAGAGGAGAACCAATTGAGACACATCTTGCTAACCCACAGTGAGCAAGTAGCCCGTAAGGCCTTGCAAGTTGCCGACCTCCACCCAGAACTTGACCTCGATCGTACTTTTCTGAAGGATGCCTCTTTATTGCACGACATCGGTATATTCCTTTGTGATGCCCCTGGCATCCAGTGCTTTGGTACCCATCGCTATATCTGTCACGGGTATTTAGGCGCAGAACTGATGCGCCAGGAGGGTTTTGAACGCCACGCGTTGGTGTGCGAGCGGCATACAGGAGCCGGACTTTCCCTTACACAAATCGAGGCGCAGGACTTGCCAGTGCCCCATCGCGACATGTTGCCTGTCAGTCTGGAGGAACAGGTCATCTGCTTTGCCGACAAGTTCTTCTCCAAAACACGACTCACTGAGGAGAAGACCATAGAACAGGCCCGTAAAAGTCTGCTCAAGTTTGGTGACGAAGGGGTAGTGCGCTTCGACCATTGGTGCCAGATGTTCCTCTAAGAACTAAAAAACCGTTAAATCTGCAAGATTTATTCATTTAATTACTAATTTTGTACGTTTATGGGTCATTGTGACCATGTGTAATTTGAGCTAAACTATTGAGATTTAAGGTCATCATATTGCTTTTAACCCTCGTGGTCCTTGCTTCCTATTCAATGGATGCAAGTGCCCAGCGTCGTCGTAACACCCGTGTTACACCGATCAATACCGAGGAGATGACCGCATCCTCCGACTCATTGGCACTCGATTCCTTAACCCTTGCAGGGTTGCCTGCCGACTCCTTGGCTACCGACAGTGTTCCTCAGCGCAAGGAAACCATCACTGCTCCTGTTGATTTCGAGGCTTCCGACTCCATTGTCTTCACGCAAAACGGCTTTGCCCACCTCTATGGCGACGGACAGGTATCCTATGAGCAAATCAAACTGACGGCCGATGTCATTACCATGAACATCGACAGCACCACTGTCTTTGCCTACGGTCGCGAAGATTCCTTGGGAACGGTAAAGGGAAAGCCTGTCTTCTCTGAGGGCGAGACACCTTATGAAACCAATCAGATACGCTATAACTTCAATAGCAAGAAGGGCATCATCAGCAACATCGTTACCCAGCAAGGCGAGGGCTATGTCATTGGTAACAACGCCAAGAAGGGTGCCAACGATGAGATTTACCTCAAGCAGGGTATCTATACCACTTGCGACAACCACGATCATCCGCATTTCTACATGCAGATGACATATGCCAAGGTGCGTCCCAAGAAGAATGTGGTAACAGGTCCTGCCTATCTGGTGGTGGAAGATGTACCGTTGCCCATCGCGGTGCCGTTCTTCTTCTTTCCGTTCAATAGCACTTATTCGTCAGGTATCCTGATGCCTACCTATATGGACGACTCCAACCGAGGCTTCGGTCTTACCAACGGAGGTTACTATTTTGCTATCAGTGACAAGATGGACTTAGCCTTGAGAGGCGATATCTTCACCAGGGGTTCGTGGCGCATCGATGCTACCACCAACTATGTGAAGCGTTACCGCTACTCAGGTAGTTTCCAAGCCAATTATCAGGTGACGAAGATGGGCGACAAGGGATTGCCCGACTATTCCGAGACAAAGGACTTTAAGATTGTGTGGTCGCATCGTCAGGATTCCAAGGCCAACCCCAACACCACCTTCTCGGCCAGCGTGAACTTCTCGACCAGCAGTTATGAGAAGACCAACATCGGCAACCTGTACAATGCCCAGGCAATGGCGCAGAACACCAAGACGTCCAGTGTGAGCTATTCGCGCAATTTTCCTAACCAGAAACTTAATATCTCGCTTTCTGCCAACATTGCCCAGACCACACGCGACTCGTCCATTTCTATCACTCTGCCCGACCTGAACATCTCGCTCTCCACCATCTTCCCCTTCAAGCGCAAGCATCCTGTGGGCAACGAACGGTGGTATGAGAAAATCTCCCTGCGATACAGCGGACGATTCTCGGCCAGCATCAACACTAAGGACGATCAGATCTTCAAGAAAAACTATATCAAGGATTGGCGCAATGGTATGAAGCACGAAATACCTGTCAGTGCCACCTTCACGTTGTTCAAGTATTTCAACGTGACACCCAGCTTCAGCTATACAGAACGTTGGTATTCGCAGAAAGTCAAGAAAGACTGGGATCCTGTGAACCAGCAGGTGGTGAACACCGATACCATCTATGGTTTCCACCGCGTCTATAATTATTCGGGAAGCGTCAGCATCAACACCAAGGTCTATGGCATGTATCAGCCGATGTTTATGAAGAAGAAGCAGATACAGATTCGTCATATCATCACTCCTACGGTGTCCATGAGTGCTACCCCTGATTTCGGCTCATCTCATTACGGCTATTATGACAGCTATGTGCGTCGTGACCTCAACGGAACGCCTCGCGACACCGTTGTCTATTCCATGTACGAGGGCGCTTTGTTTGGTGTGCCCGGTAGGGGAAAAAGTGGTGTGGTGAGCTTCAACCTGAGTAATAACCTCGAGATGAAGTACCGCGACAAGAACGATAGCATCAAGAAGGTGAGCCTTATCGACGAACTGGGTTTCGGCTTGTCATATAACTTTGCTGCCGAGCAACGACCTTGGAGCGACTTGTCGATGAACCTACGTATGCGACTCACCAAGAACTATACGTTCAGCATGAGTACCTCGTTTGCTACCTATGCCTACGAGTTCGACAAGAACGGTAATGTGGTGGTGGGTAATCGTACGGAGTGGTCGTATGGGCGCTTTGGACGTTTCCAGGGTTATGGCACTTCGTTTAACTATACCCTCAACAACCAGACTATCAAGAAACTGTTCAGTAAGAAAGACAAGAACGAAGATAAAGACAGGCGGCGTGATGACAATTCGCCTGACAGGGAGGATGACTCCGAACTTGACGACGGCGTGCCGCAACCCAAGCGTAAGGTGCAGGCGGCTACCGATGGTGATGGCTACCAGAAGGCCAACATCCAGTGGTCGGTCAACCTCAGTACGGGCTTCAATATACGTGAAGACCGCTCCAAGCCCATCAACAAGCGCACCATGCGCTATCCTTACAAGATCAGCCTGAATGCCTTGAACATCAATGGCAACCTCAAGCTGACCAACAAGTGGGTTATTAACTTCAATACGGGCTACGATTTTGAGACCAAGAAGATTGTACAGACCTCTTTCAATATCAGTCGTGACCTGCACTGCTTCACTATGACAGCCGCCATCTCACCCTTTGGTCAGTATAAATACTACAACTTCACCATCCGAGCTACGGCCAGCATCCTGCAAGACCTGAAGTGGGATCAGCGTTCCCAGACGCAGAGCAATATTAAATGGTATTAATGCTTTACCAAACAATTGGTTCCAAACCGTGCTGCTTTAAGTAGCTGTTCGCCAAAGAGAAATGATGATTGCCGAAAAAGCCACGATATACGGATAGTGGCGACGGATGGGCTGAAGTCAGTACCAAATGCTTCTGCCTATTGATGAATGCCCCCTTCTTTTGCGCATAGCTGCCCCACAGGATAAACACCACATGTTCCCGCTCGGCGTCGATGGTGCGAATCACTGCATCGGTAAATGTTTCCCACCCCTTGTTCTGGTGCGAACCAGCTTGGTGCTCCCTCACGGTCAGGGTAGCGTTGAGCAACAATACCCCTTGCTCCGCCCAGCGCGTCAGGTTGCCGCTATCAGGTATGGGTGCCCCCGTGTCGTCGTGTATCTCCTTAAAGATGTTCACCAGCGATGGCGGAAACTGCACCCCATCGTTTACCGAGAAGCACAACCCATGTGCCTGTCCGGGTTCGTGATAGGGGTCTTGCCCAATAAGTACCACCTTCACCTTGTCGAACGGACAAAGATTAAAAGCATTGAAGATCAGCTTGCCTGGGGGGTAAATGCGATAGTGCTGGTATTCCGTACGTACAAACTGGGTCAGCTGCTCGAAATATGGCTTGTCAAACTCTGTCTGTAGCCTTGCCTTCCAACTGTCCTCAATCTGTACGTTCATATTATTATAAATAAGGTGTGACCCGGGCGGGATTCAAACCCGCGACCTTCAGAACCGGAATCTGACGCTCTATTCAGCTAAGCTACCAGGCCATTATTTGCAGTGCAAATGTAAACAATTACTTAACATCCACCAAATCTTTTGCCGCTTTTATATGCCCCTTCTCTCTTGAACTATCTCCCTTGCTTGGGGACGGTGCTGGTGCCTGATGGTTTGTTGTACCTTCGCTGATCCTTCGTTATGCCTTCGCTGATGATACGTTGATGAACGATGTTGGAGATAGTAGGGCAGGGTAGCTGGCGTACATGGGAGTGTTTGGTGTTATTTTGTTTATTGAGATAGAAAAAATTGCTGCATTTTGTCAAATAATTGTCCAAAATGTGAGCACCTATCATTATAATTTGTATCTTTGCCTCGCAAAACTTATTATGATAAGGTAAAAAGATGAGCTATTTTATAAAACCTACCAATTATAAGCCCCTGCTTGACATGCGACAGACCGAGCAAGGCATCAAGCAGATCAAGGATTTCTTCCAGGTGAACCTCTCGTCCGAGCTTCATTTGCGTCGTGTCACTGCTCCTTTGTTCGTGCTCAAGGGCATGGGTATCAATGACGACTTGAACGGTGTGGAGCATGCCGTGTCGTTCCCCATCAAGGACCTTGGGGGCGCACAGGCTGAGGTAGTACATTCGTTGGCAAAGTGGAAACGCCTCACTTTGGCAGAGTATAATATTGAGCCCGACTATGGAATTTATACCGATATGAACGCCATCCGTGCCGACGAGGAGTTGGGCAACCTTCACTCGTTGTATGTAGACCAGTGGGACTGGGAACGTGTCATCACTCCCGAGGAGCACAATGTAGAGTTCCTTAAAGAGGTGGTCACCCGCATCTATGCCGCCATGCGACGCACGGAATATATGGTGTTCGAGAACTATCCCGAAATCACCCCACTGTTGCCCAAGAAGCTGCACTTCATCCATGCTGAGGAACTGCGTCAGCTCTATCCTGACATGACACCCAAGGAGCGCGAGAATGCCATCACTAAGAAGTTTGGTGCTGTGTTCATCATCGGCATCGGTTGTCCGTTGGGCGATGGCAAGCCGCACGATGGCCGTGCCCCCGACTACGACGACTATACCACTCCGGGCTTGAACGACCTGCCTGGTCTTAATGGCGACTTGCTGCTCTGGAACTGCGTCCTGCAATGTGCCTTCGAGATTTCCTCTATGGGCATCCGTGTCAACAAGGAGGTGATGCTCAAGCAGCTCAAGGCCGCTGGCAAGGAAGAGCGCAAGAGCCTTTACTTCCACAAGAAACTCTTGGCCGACGAGTTGCCGTTGTCCATCGGTGGCGGTATTGGTCAGTCACGCCTTTGCATGTACTACCTCCGCAAGGCCCATGTAGGTGAGATTCAAGCCAGCATCTGGCCAGAGGATATGCGCAAGGAGTGTGCCGCTGAAAATATACACCTTATATAAGTTTCTCTGCTAAACTTTCCCATCCATCGCAGAGTGCCTGCATAGAAGGATAGAGCAGGTGGGCACCAGCATCGAGCAAGACGCTGTCTTGTAGCGGACCCGTATTGACAGCGATGGTGAAAATGCCAGCGGCCACACCAGCCTGTACGCCGATGGGGGCATTCTCGATGACGATAGCCTCGTTGGCAGCTACACCGGCTTTCTTCAACCCCATCAGATAGGGCTCAGGGTTGGGCTTGCCATATTTCACATCATAAGCCGTTACCATCTTGTCACGCTCAAACATACCGGGGTAGTCACGGTCGAAGCGGGCAAATAAGGTGTGTTGTCCAGAGCCGGTAACCAACACAGGGATGATGCCGTCACGCTTCAGCTTCTTCAGTAAATCCAATGCCCCAGGCATACGCGATGGGTCGGGATGCTTGGCAAACTCATTGCATTTGTCCAGATAGATTTCATCAATCAGTTCCTTGGGAGCATCCTTCCCATGCACTCGGTTGTATATCAAGTTGATGGTACTCATGCCCGTGCGCCCTTCGTTCATGAAGGCTTCCTCACGCGTCATGGGCAGTCCGTATTTCGCCATCGAGGTCACCCAGGCGTCAGCATGATAGGGCATAGAGTCGAACAACACCCCGTCCATGTCGAAGAGTACCGCCTTGAGGTGGATGGACGAAAGTGAGGGGGCCGACTTGCCCCAGAGAGGGTATGGAACTGAAAGAGATTCTGTCATCATGCAGGATATGTTTAAAAAACTGAGGGGTATGTTGCCATCCCCTCAGCTTTTGTTAATGATTTGTCTTATCCGACAAAGTTTATCTGCCAAGACGAGCACGGATAGCCTCTGACTCAGCCTCATAGCCAGGCTTGTTCAGCAGGGCGAACATGTTCTTCTTGTAAGCCTCAACACCAGGCTGGTTGAATGGGTTCACATCCAGGATGTAGCCGCTGATACCGCAAGCCACCTCGAAGAAGTAAAGCAGCTGACCGATGTTCTCCTCGTTCAGACAAGGGATGACCACGCGGATATTAGGTACACCACCATCTACGTGAGCCAACTGAGTACCCAATTCAGCCATCTTGTTCACCTCATCCACACGCTTGCCAGCTAGGAAGTTCAGACCATCGAGGTTCTCCTCGTCGAATGGGAACTCTACCTTGTGGTTCACCTGATCAACTGACAATACAGTCTCGAAGATAGAACGCTCGCCCTCCTGGATCCACTGACCCATAGAGTGCAGGTCGGTAGTCAGGTCAACAGATGCTGGATAGATACCCAGGTTGTCCTTGCCCTCTGACTCGCCGTAGAGCTGCTTCCACCATTCGCTTACGTAGTGCAACTTCGGGCAGAAGTTGGCCATGATCTCAATCTTCTTGCCGTTACGATAGAGTTCGTTGCGAACAGCTGCATACTGCATGGCGATGTTCTGCTCGAATGGTACATCAACGCCAGTAGCTTTCTCCATCTCAGCAGCACCAGCCACCAGCTTCTCGATGTCAAAGCCAGCCACAGCGATAGGCAGCAAGCCTACAGGAGTGAGTACAGAGAAACGGCCACCCACATTGTCAGGAATAACGTATGACTTGTAACCTTCCTTGTCGGCAGTCACGCGAGCAGCACCCTTCTTGGCATCGGTAATAGCTACAATCACTTTCCTTGCCAATACTTTGCCACGCTCCTCCTCGCACTGTTTCTTCAGCAGACGGAAAGCCAGAGCAGTCTCTGTGGTAGTACCCGACTTAGAGATGTTGATTACACCAAAGCGCTTGCCCTTCACATACTCGGTCAGCTCATAGAGGTAGTCCTCGCTGATGTTGTTGCCGGCAAACAGAATCACTGGGTTCTGCTTGTGATCCAGTAGCCACTCGAAGCTGTTTGACAAAGCCTCGATCACGCAACGAGCACCCAAGTAGCTACCACCGATACCGGCTACCACTACAACATCACAATTGTCGCGTAACACCTTAGCAGTCTTTTTCAGGTCAGCCAGGTGTTCCTTGGTGATAGAAGAAGGCAGGTGCAACCAACCTAAGAAGTCGTTGCCTTTGCCAGTACCGTTCTCCAATGTCTCTCGGGCAGCCTTAGCCTTAGCTGCGTAGCCATACACATTCTCCTTGGATACGAATCCAAAAGTCTTTTCGATGTTTAAAGTAATCATATTATCACAAATTTAATTTATATATTTCCAAATAAAAGCCCTGTTTTGTCTCGCAAATAGCGCCTCGCGCCGCAGGGGCATATCTCATTAAGTTAATTAAATTTATTTGTCAGTTCCTTCAGCTCCCTACGGGCGTTGGCCTTTTCGTAGAGTATATGGTACACCGCATCCAGAATGGGCATGTCCACCTTGTAGCGGTCGTTGATTTCGTAGATGCACTTGGCACCGTAGTAGCCTTCCACCACCATCTCCATCTCCACCTGAGCAGCTTTCACCGAATAGCCCTTGCCTATCATGGTGCCAAACACACGGTTGCGACTGAAGTTGGAGTAGCTGGTCACCAGCAAGTCGCCCAAGTAGGCCGAGTTCGACACCATGCGTTTGCCAGGAGAGATGGCGTTCAGGAAGCGTTTCATCTCACGAATGGCATTAGACACCATCACAGCGTGGAAGTTGTCGCCAAATTTCTGTCCGTAGTAGATACCGGCACAGATGGCGTAGATGTTCTTTAGCACGGCAGCATATTCAATGCCCACGATATCACGGCTTACCGAAGTCATCACATAGTGGTTCGACATCTTCTCTGCGATACATGAAGCCATCTTTTGGTCCTTGCCCGCAATGGTGAGGTAAGTCAGGCGCTCCAAAGCTATCTCCTCCGCATGACTCGGTCCGCTCACCACCAGGATGTTATCATCAGGCATGTCATAATATTCGTGAAAATATTCCGAGATGGTCATGTTCTCGTCAGGCACGATGCCTTTGGTAGCACTCACCAGTACCTTATCCTTCAACGGGGCAGTCAGCTTCTGCAGATGCTGCTTCAGGTAGGGCGATGGGATGGCCAGCACCAGTATGTCGGAGATCTCCACCGTAAGGTTGATGTCCGACGAGAAGTGGATGCGGTTCACATCAAAGGTCACATCGGTCAGGTAGGCAGGGTTGTGTCCCAACTCGATGAAGTCGGCGATACGGTCGTCACGACGCATGTACCAATTTATCTCTGTCTCTTTCTCCAGAAATATCTTGGCTATGGCCGTTGCCCAACTACCTCCTCCGAATATGGCTACCTTCTTATTCATTGAATCTTACTTTGCCATTCAGTCACCTCTGCCACCGTAGGGTTGGTCAGTTCCAGCTTATATTTCTTGTTCACGCCACAGATATCCATGTGCAACTTCTGCGGGTTCACGTCTTTCATGTCGCTCACGAGGTTATAGCCTGCCTTCTGAATCACAGGTACCCAGTCCTCGCTGATGCCCAGGACAGTATATTTCTCTACGCTGTCCTTAGGAGTCACCTTTTCAGGGCGCATCTGTGGGAAGAGCAGCACTTCCTGGATGAAAGTCTTGCCCGTCATCAGCATCACCAGTCGGTCGATGCCGATACCGATACCACTCGTAGGAGGCATACCATATTGCAAAGCACGCAGGAAATCCTGGTCAATGATCATTGCCTCGTCGTCGCCCTTGGCAGCCAGTCGCATCTGCTCCTTGAAACGCTCCTCTTGATCAATCGGGTCGTTCAGCTCAGAGTAAGCATTAGCCAATTCCTTGCCATTCACCATCAGTTCGAAGCGCTCGGTCAACTCAGGATTGTTGCGGTGACGCTTGCAGAGAGGCGACATCTCGATAGGATAGTCGGTGATGAAGGTCGGCTGGATAAAGGTGCCCTCACAGAACTCGCCAAACAGCTCGTCAATCAGCTTGCCCTTGCCCATGGTCTCGTCCACCTCCATGCCCTTGCTGAGGCAGAAAGCACGAATCTCCTCTTCCGTCTTACCGTCGCAGTCATAACCCGTCTTTTCCTTGATGGCCTCCAGGATAGGCAAGCGGCGATAAGGTGCCTTGAAGCTCACGATATTGCCGTCAATCTCACGCTCTGTTGTACCATTCACGGCGATACAGATGGTTTCGAGCAACTTCTCCGTGAAGCTCATCATCCAGTTATAGTCCTTGTACTGCACATACAGCTCCATGCAGGTAAACTCAGGGTTATGGTTGCGGTCCATGCCCTCGTTGCGGAAGTTCTTGCCAATCTCATACACACCCTCAAAACCACCTACGATAAGGCGCTTCAGGTACAACTCGGTGGCAATACGCATATACATGTCGAGGTCGAGTGCATTGAAGTGGGTGGTAAACGGACGAGCCGATGCACCACCAGGGATAGATTGCAGGGTAGGGGTCTCCACCTCTGTATAGCCTGCATCATCCAAGAACTTACGCATGGTCTTCAGTACGGTGGCACGCTTCAGGAAAGTGTCCTTCACACCCTCGTTCACCACCAAGTCCACATAACGCTGACGGTAGCGCAACTCTGGGTCGTCAAACTTGTCGTAAGCCACTCCATCCTTATATTTCACGATAGGCAGTGGCTTGAGACTCTTGCTGAGCAGTGTCAGCTTCTGGGCATGAACAGATATTTCACCCATCTGGGTGCGGAACACGAAGCCCTCGATACCTACGAAATCGCCGATGTCCAGCAATTTCTTGAATACCACATTGTATAAGTCTTTATTTTCGTCAGGACAGATGTCATCGCGGGTTACATATACCTGGATGCGTCCCTTAGAGTCTTGCAGTTCCATGAAAGAAGCCTTGCCCATAATACGCTGGCTCATCATCCTTCCAGCAATAGATACCTGACGCGGTTCATCCTCATCCTTGAACTGCTCGCGGATGTCGGTCGAAAAGGCGTTGGTTACATACTCAGCTGCAGGATAGGGGTTGATGCCCATTTTGCGAAGCTCTTCCAAACTGTTGCGACGGATAATCTCCTGTTCGCTCAATTCCAATACATTCATAAAAAATCAGTATTTCATCATCTAATTGGACTGCAAATTTACAACTTTTTTTCGAGTCCACCGCTAATATCGGAAGAAAATAAGTAACTTTGCAACGTGTAACTAAACAATTATTTATGTCGCAACAATATGTTCCTACCTCTTTAGGTACAGAGAAAATCAGTAAACTGCTGATGCAGTACGCCATACCCTCCATCATTGCGATGACAGCCTCATCGCTATATAACATGGTGGATAGTATCTTCATCGGACAAGGTGTGGGTGCTATGGCCATCTCAGGCATTGCCATCACCTTCCCCTTGATGAATATCACCGCCGCTTTCGGCTCTTTGGTGGGCGTGGGTGCTGCTACCCTTACCTCCGTCAAGTTAGGGCAGAAAGACTATGATACGGCTCGTAGTGTGTTGGGTAATGTGGTGGTGCTCAACGTTCTGCTGGGCTTGTTGCTCACCGTCTGCACCATACCTTTCCTCGCTCCCATCCTCTATTTCTTTGGGGCGAGCGACAACACCTTGCCTTATGCTTATGACTACATGCAAATCATCTTGATAGGCAACATCATCACCCATCTGTATTTCGGATTGAATGCATTGTTGCGTTCTTCCGGACATCCAGAGAAAGCCATGTATGCCACCATTGCCACCGTGATAGTCAATACCATCCTCGACCCCATCTTCATCTTTGGCTTGGATATGGGCATCCGAGGAGCCGCCATTGCTACCGTCATCGCACAGTCAATGTCGCTGATGTGGCAAATCAAACTTTTCAGTAACAAAAATGAGCTGCTGCATTTCCAGGCAGGCATCTTCAAACTGAAAAAGCGCATTGTACTCGATTCCTTGGCAATTGGCCTCTCACCCTTCCTCATGAACCTGGCTTCATGTGTGGTGGTGATATTGATAAATAATGCATTGGTATTCCACGGAGGTGACTATGCGATAGGAGCTTACGGCCTTGTCAACCGCTTGGTATTTGTGGCCATTATGGTGGTCATGGGCTTCAACCAAGGCATGCAGCCTATTGCGGGCTACAATTATGGAGCAAGGCACTACGATCGTGTTACCCAAGTGTTTAAGCTCACTGTTTTTTGTGCCACTTGTGTCACCACCTTTGCCACCCTACTTTGTATGGGCATCCCTGAGGTGCTGGTACGCATTTTTACCACCGACGAGGAACTGATACGCATATCCGTCAAGGCCATGCGCATTATCATGCTGGTCTTCCCAGTAGTAGGCTTCCAGATGGTGACAGGTAATTTCTTCCAGAGCATTGGTATGGCGAGCAAGGCCATTTTCCTGTCCCTCACCCGTCAGCTCATTTTCCTCTTGCCCTGCATCCTCATCCTGCCCCATTACTTTGGCGAAAACGGTGTATGGTTCAGCATGCCAATCTCCGATGCTATCGCTACCATAGTAGCAGCTGTCATGCTCTGGCAGCAGTTCCAAAAGTTTAAAACAATAGAATAATACTCAATATATTATGGATAAGTTTGTAATCAACGTAGGTCGCCAGTTAGGCAGTGGCGGACGGGAGATATCAGCAGAGTTGGCAAAGCGCCTTGGCATTTCCTATTTCGACAAGGAACTGCTCACTGTAGCAGCCCAAGAAAGTGGCATGAGCAAAGAGTTTTTCGAGAAGGCCGACGAGCAGGCTTCCCAGCCTCTTAAAGGCGGACTATTTGGCATCCGTTTCCCCTTCTATGGCAGTGCTTTGAGCACCATGAATTACCTCAGTAACGACGCCCTGTTCCAGATGCAAAGCGATGCTATCCGCAAACTGGCAGAAGAAAAGTCATGCCTGTTCATTGGCCGTTGTGCTGACTATATCCTGCGCGAAAACCCCCGTAGTGTCAATATCTTCATCTCTGCCTCATTATCTTTCCGCATGGAGCGCATTGCCCGACTTGAAGGCATCAGCCCCGCCGAGGCCGAAGAGATGATCCATCGTGTAGAAAAACATCGTGCCGAGTTCTATAACTACTATAGCAACAAGCGTTGGGGCGCTGCTGAGAGTTATCACCTGTGTATTGACTCCTCCGTTTTAGGTATAGCTAAAACTACCGATTTCATCGAAGAATTTGTGCGCGCAAAACTGTCCCTGTAAAAACATGAAAGCCATAACTATGAAAAAGCTGTTGTTATCATGTTTGCTTGCCATCCTGCCAAGTCTGTCCATGTTGGCTCAGACTGCCAACGATAATGAATTTTGGGGCAGTGCCGATTCCTATCTGATGCGTCAGACTGTCCGTACCCTCGACTTGGTAAACCAGTCCTTGCTGGAATATCCTCCTATTTCAGGCAATGGTTTGCCCCGTCGTCTGGCACTCAATAACCTCGATGCTATCCTGCATAACACCGCTTTTGACAAGAGTGAACCATTGATGCACTATATCAGTACTCGCATGCAGCAGGTCATCAAAGGCTTGAAGGCTCCTTTAACGTCTGATATGGTTGTCTATAAGCTCTATAACGATGGCTTCATCGTGCGCACAAAGTCGGCTACGGTAGCTTTCGATATGGTCATGGGCAGCACTTATCAGCTCATCCCCGATAGCCTGATGACACAGTTGGTCGATATGTGCGATGTTATGTTCCTCACTCATAACCATCGCGACCATGTAGATCCAGGTGTGGTAAAGATGTTCACCGACCGAGGCAAGCAGGTGGTGGCCCCCGATGAGGCTTTGCCCAACAATAAAGACATCCTGCATTTCCGTAAGGAACAGGTAGCTGATCTTGCTATCCGTTTGCCAAAAGCTGCCCTGCAAGTCAAGGTGTTACCAGGTCATCAGGACGAACTGCAAAACAATATCTATGTCGTTACTACCCCTGAGGGACTCACTTTTGTACAGACGGGCGACCAATACCTCAAGGAAGACATCCCTTGGCTAACTCAGGTCACTCCACAACTTCCTCAGGTAGATGTGTTACTTATCATTTGCTGGGCGATGGAGCTCCAGACACACATCGATGCTTTCCGTCCCAAGTTGGTCATCACCGGCCACGAGAACGAATTAGGTCATGGCATCGACCATCGCGAAGCCTACTGGATGAGCTATCTCAAGTTCGATGCCCTGCCTTATCCCTATTCCCTGATGACATGGGGAGAGTGCTATGAGTATAATAAAGTCAAATAACAGGAAGATAGATTATGAAAGACAGATATACACCGGATAATATTAATGAGTTGGCACCCAACGAGGTGTTTGTGTTTGGCAGTAACCTGATGGGACACCATGGAGGTGGAGCGGCATGGGTGGCGATGAAACGGTTTGGTGCTATTTGGGGACAGGGTACTGGATTGCAAGGACAGAGCTATGGTATACCTACCATGCAAGGCGGTGTAGAAACTATAGCGCCCTATGTAAAAGAGTTTATCGCTTTTGCTGCCACTCGGCCTGAGTTGACATTCTTAGTAACACGTATAGGATGTGGCATTGCAGGTTTTAGGGACGAAGAAATAGCGCCCCTGTTTAGAGAGGCGCTAAATGCTCCGAATATCGTGTTGCCGGAAAGCTTTGTTAAATTGCTAAACTAATCTACTTCACCACCTTCCAGATGTTCAGCCTGACGGTATTGGGATCTGATTGTCCTGGAGCACAGACAAAGATGGCATTGTTGAGCCATGCATAGGGACTGTCTTCTGGGGCCTCGAACTTGGGGGCGGTGTAGAAATACATGCCGTCGGCATTGGCATGGAGGATGCCGCAGTTGCGTACATGGATATACACACCGTCGTCGGTCTTGATGGAGTAGATGGCTTCTAACTCGGTGCGGAGGCTCTTGCCATCGGTCTTTTGGTACTGGTAATCGGCACCACCAGGGATGATGGTACCTTTCAGTTTCGGCCCTTCAAAGATGCCTCCAGTGATAGGAATGACCACTCGTTTGCCGTGAGGCACTTCACCCACGGTGTATTGAGGCTCCAGGGTGACATACAGTTGCATGACATACTCTAAATTAGGGGTGTCGGAAGCACTGGGTGGCACGATATTCTGTGCTTTTATGCTGATAGCCGCTAAAGTGACAAACAATAACAAACAAATCTTTTTCATGATATTGAAATTTAGGTGATAATAAATCCCCGCCATTCAGCGGGGATATTGTTTTACTTAAGGTTTCTGGTAAGGAACTCTACCGCAATGTCGGTGGCACGCTCCATGTCTTTCATGAAGCCATGATCTTCGCCGTGCAGAATGTAAAGCTCGGCGTTGTTGCTCTGCTCGGTATAACGAACGCCATAGGTGTAAGGCACTACACGGTCGCCCGTGCCATGAATGACACAGAGGGCTCCCTTGAAATTGATAGCTGTTTCATAGATAGGCAGATTAAATGCAGTGCGGATGTACTCGGTACCCAACTTCTGACGGCCTCCCATCAGCTCTATCCAGTCGCCTTGCAGGTTCAGTGGATCGTAGCTGGAGCCAAACGTACTGCCACGGATGGCATCGTCGCGCAACACAGCAGCAGGAGCCATCAAGACGGCGGTCTTTACCTCGGCACCCAACTGACCAGCTACCATGCTGGCTACCACACCACCTTGTGAGTGACCCAGTACGGATACGGTGCTTACATAACGCAGGTCGCGTACATATTCATATACTTTCAGGGCATCCTCAATCTCGTTGGGTACCGTATGCTGCCAGAACTCACCCTCGCTCTCACCATGACCGTTGAAATCGAAGCGGATGGTGGCGATGCCTTGTGCCTCGAGCTTATCGGCAATGACATCAAATAAGGTCTTGCGACCATCAATGCCACCTTTGTTGCCACCAAAGCCATGCATGAGTATCACCATAGGTATCTTCTCGCCTGGAGCAGTAGCTGGTTTCTGGATGATAGCGGCCAACTTGCCCTTACTACCGTCAATTGTCAATCTCGTGGTCTCTGCCTGTGCAGAAATGCTTGTCAGCAAAAGGACTGACAGAGCTAATGTAAATAGTCTTTTCATTTATGGTATAGTTTAAAGTGTTACATCATTGCTAATAATATCACTTGTCCGACGATAATGCGCAGGAACATGCTCAAAGGATAGACAGTTGAGTAGCCCACGGATGGTGCATCGGTGTCCGTCTGCTGGTTGGCATAAGCCAAAGCTGCCGGTTGGGTATAGCTACCACTGATGAGACCCATCAGGGTAAGGTAGTTCAGATTGTATTTCCAACGAGCTAAGATGCCCACGATAAGCAACGGGATGATGGTGATGATGAAACCATAGAGTACGTACATCATACCACCGCCATCGACCACCGTCTTGACAAAGCTCTCTCCAGCTTCGATGCCCACGCTGGCAAGGAACAACACGATGCCTAACTCTCGCAACATCAGGTTGGCGCTCATGGTGGTGTAGGTAACCAATTTGAACTTGTATCCAAAACGGCCAATCAGTATGGCCACCACCAAAGGACCACCTGCCAAGCCTAACTTCACCGGGGTAGGGATGCCTGGGAACATAATAGGTATGCTACCAATAAGGATACCCATGAAGATGCCCACGAAGATAGTGATGATGTTGGGCGCATCGAGTTTCTTCATCTCGTTACCCAGAACTCTTGCCACGAGCTCTACAGCATCTTGCGGACCTACTGCCATCACACGGTCGCCCACCTGCAACTTCAGGTTAGGAGCCGCAAAGAGGTCCATACCGGAGCGGTTGACACGAGTGACATTTACTCCGTGCATGCTGCGGAAATGGAGGTCGCCCAACTTCTTGCCATTGATCTCTGACTTAGTGACCAAAATACGGCGAGACACCAACGGGAAATGCTTGTCTTCCCACTTGACACCTTCTACCTCACGGCCGATGAAAGCGGTGATGCCAGGAGCATCGTCTTCTGCACACACGATGCGTAGCTGGTCGCCAATATTAAAGATGGTATCCTGGTTGGGGCTGTCAACGAAACCATTGTGCTTGATGCGTGACACCACGAAGTTACGGCCGGAAAGGCTCTTTACCTCCAACAGCTGTTTGCCGTCAATGGCTTCGTTGCGAACCTCGAGGTAGAGCGTATGAGGCTGTTTGCTGGTGTCTTCGAGTCCTTCCAAGTCTTTCTCCTCCTCCTTGGTGTGAATCTTGAAAAGGTGCTTAATAAGCAGGATGGCGCCAATGATGCCGATGACACCCAAAGGATAGGCACAGGCGTAGCCCAAGGCAATGGGGTCGCCCGTATAGCCCAACTGGTTCAGGGCTTCTTGTGCGGCACCCAGACCAGGGGTGTTGGTCACAGCACCATAGAGCACACCAATCATCATAGGCAGTTCGACAGAGCCATCCAAATAGAAAATGGCCAAGGTGACAATGATGTCTAAGGCGATGATGGCGGTAGCCAAGAGGTTGAGCCGGATACCTCCTTGTTGGAAAGAGGTGAAGAACGACGGACCGACCTGAAGACCTATGCAAAATACGAAAAGAATCAAACCAAAATCGCGGATGAAATGCAGGATATCGGTATTGCCTGTGAAACCGAAATGACCGGCGAGGATGCCCATGAACAGCACAAAAGTGACGCCTAATGATACGCCATATACCTTTTGTTTACCCAAGAAGACGCCTGCGGCTATGACAAAAGAATAAAGCAGCACGATGTGTGCCACTGAAGATGTATCCCATAATAAACTCTGAATCCAATCCATAAATAATACCTATATCTGTTTTGTGCTGCAAAGTTACATATTTCTTCTCATGTATGGAAATAAAGCCACAAAAAAAGAAGGCTGCCTTCACAGGTAGCCTTCCCCAACAATTAATTCATTCATAACAATGCCCCAACTATGAAATTTGGAACATTGCAAAGGTACGTACTTTTTTTTTATCTGCAAATATTTGGACAATTTTTTTCATTTTTTTTTTTGAGTTGTGTATTTTTGCATAGTAAATAAGACTAATAATAACCTAAAATCAGTAATATTATGAAGAAACACTTCTTATCTTTCTGTATGACATGTATGTTGTCGATGGGAGCTCTGATGGCTCAAGTAGCTAACTATGATGTGGTGCCTCTGCCCCAGACGGTGAATCAGTTATCTGCACCAGGATTTGTATTGAGCGAGACCACCAAGGTGGTTTGTCCGGAAGGCAATGCGGATATGCATCGTAATGCTCATTTTTTGTGTGACTACATCAATGAGATGACACAGCTGAAGATTGGTCACCAGTCAATGCCTGCGAAGGCAAAGGTGGCACAATTTACCAAAGGCAACATCTTGCTCGCCCTTGACCCAAAGATTCAGAATGAAGAAGGCTATACCATCAACGTGACTGCTACGGGGGTGGTAATCAGTGGTAGGACGCCCGCAGGCGTGTTCCTCGGCATACAGACCTTACGCAAGTCGTTACCTGTATTGAAGGAAAAGCCACAGAATGTTACCCTGCCGGCTGTCAATATTGTCGACGCGCCAAGATATGCTTATCGTGGCATGATGCTCGACTGTGCCCGTCACTTCTTCACAGTAGATATGGTGAAAGAATATATCGACTTGATTGCCTTGCATGGCATGAACCGTTTCCACTGGCACCTCACCGAAGACCAAGGCTGGCGTATAGAGATTAAGCAGTATCCTCGTCTGACGGAGGTGGGCGCTTGGCGTTCAGGCACCACCGTTGGTAAGAACTCAGGCATTGATGACGGTGTTCGTCATGGTGGTTTCTATACACAGGATGAGTGCCGTGAGATTGTGAAATATGCCGCTGACCGTTATATCACCGTTATCCCAGAGATTGATATGCCTGGTCACATGCTGGCTGCATTGGCTTCTTATCCAGAATTAGGTTGCACTGGTGGCCCTTACGAGGTCTCTCATAATTGGGGCGTTTTCCCCGATGTGCTCTGCATGGGTAAGGAAGATACTTTTAAGTTTATTGAGGGCGTGCTGGACGAGGTGATTTCTATCTTCCCATCTGAGTATGTACACATTGGTGGTGACGAGTGCCCACGTACCCGTTGGGCTGAGTGTCCGCTTTGCCAGAAGCGCATTGCTGAAGAAGGCTTGGTAGCACAGGAAGGTCGCTCAAAGGAAGATCTTTTACAGGGCTACTTCACCCGTCGCGTTGAGAAGTACTTGCATGAGAAAGGCAAGAAACTTATTGGTTGGGATGAACTGCTGAACTGCAATGTGGACCTTTCCTCTACTATTATGTCATGGCGTGGTGCCGAACCAGGAGCAAAGGCAGCCAAATTGGGACACGATGTGATTATGTCGCCTAACAAGCCAATGTATTTCGACCACTATCAGACGGACAATATCTCACACGAGCCGTTGTCAATTGGCGGTAACGAGACAGTGAAGGATGTGTATGCTTTCGAACCGGTGGCAGCTGACTTGGGTGCCGACCAGGCAAAACACATCTTGGGCGTGCAGGCTAACCTGTGGACAGAGTATGTGGCTTACCCACATCATATTGAATATCAGGTACTGCCCCGTATGGCTGCTTTGGCTGAAGTGCAGTGGTTGCAACCAGCGAAGAAAGACTATGATGCTTTCTTGGGACGACTCAAGCGACTAAAGGAGATTTACGACTTGCATAACTGGACAGTAGCGCAACACGTATTTCGATAAATATACCAATAATATTACCATTCTTTAACTATTAAAAGACCTAGTATCTGTGTAAAATTTTGTAACTTTGCACCGCTTTTTTGAAAGGAGATTTTATTTTTAACTTAACTAACTGATATTACAATGGCAGAATTGAAAGAAAAGCTTTTCGAGGAGTTCTCTCCGACCACTACCGAACAGTGGGTTGAGAAGATCACTACCGACCTGAAAGGCGCTCCATTTGACAAGAAACTTGTCTGGAGAACAAACGAAGGATTCAATGTGTATCCTTTCTACCGCCTGGAGAATGTGAAGGACCTCAAGACCATCAACTCTCTCCCTGGCGAGTTTCCTTACCTGAGAGGTAACAAGAAGAAAGACAACACATGGTTTGTGCGCCAGGATCTGAAAGTGACAGACCCTGCTGAGGCTAACAAGAAGGCCTTGGACGTGCTGAACCGTGGCGTTGACTCTTTGGCATTCCACCTGGGTCATGCAGAGGTAGATGCTAAGTTCATTGAGACATTGCTGAACGGCATCCTGCCACAATGTGTGGAACTGAACTTCTGCTGCTGCCAGAAGAAGGTGGTGAATCTGGCTAACCTGCTGGTGGCTTACTTCAAGAAAAACAACTACCCAATGGCTGACCTGAAGGGCTCGCTGGACTTCGACTTCATCGGCAAGATGATGACCCGTGGTCACGAGATGCCTAAGGCTGTGGAAACCATCAAGGCGCTGATTGAGGCAACTGCAGAGCTGCCACAGTACCAGGTGGTGGGTGTAGGTGCATTCAATCTGCAGAACGCTGGCTCATTCATCTATCAGGAACTGGGCTATGCACTGGCTTGGGGTAATGAATACATCAACCTGATGACAGAAGCTGGTGTGCCTGCTGAGCTGGCTAACCAGAAACTGCGCTTCAACCTGGGTGTGAGTCCTAACTACTTCATGGAAATTGCCAAGTTCCGTGCTGCTCGTCTGTTGTGGGCGAACATCATGGCTACTTATACCGACAAGAAAGAGGCTTGCAAGATTCACGTACATGCTGTTACTTCTACCTATAACCTCAGCGTATTCGACGCTCACATGAACCTGCTGCGTACACAGACAGAGGCCATGAGTGCTGCACTGGGTGGTGTGGATTCAATGACAGTTACTCCTTTCGATGTTACTTACGAAGAGCCTAATGACTTCTCTGAGCGTCTGGCTCGCAACCAGCAGTTGCTGCTGAAGGAAGAGAGCCACATGGGTCGTATCGTTGACGTAGCTGGTGGTTCTTACTATATCGAGAACATCACCGTAGCTATCGCCGAGCAGGCTTGGAAGTTGTTCCTCGCTGTTGAGGAAGACGGTGGCTTCCTGGCTCAGGTGAAGGCTGGCAAGGTGCAGGAGGCTGTAGCTGAAAGCACCAAGACCCGTCATGCTAACGTGGCAAAGCGTAAGGAAATCCTCGTAGGTACTAACCAGTATCCTAACTTCACCGAGGTAAGCAATGGCAAGAAGCCTGTGGCTTGCTGCTGTGGCTGTGGCGAAGGTGAGAAGGAGATTGCTACCCTGAAGTTCGACCGTGCTGCTTCTGAGTTCGAGGCATTGCGTCTGGAAACTGAGGCTGCTGCTAAGCGTCCTATCGCTTTCATGCTGACCATCGGTAACCTGGCTATGCGTCAGGCTCGCGCACAGTTCTCTTGCAACTTCCTGGCAACGGCAGGCTATAAGGTGATAGACAACCTGGGCTTCCCAACTGTTGAGGAAGGTGTTGACGCTGCTCTGGCAGCTGACGCTGACATCGTGGTGCTCTGCTCAAGCGATGATGAATATGCAGAATATGCAGTTCCAGCATTCAAGTACCTGAATGGCCGCGCGATGTTTATCGTAGCTGGTGCTCCTGCTTGCATGGAGGACCTGAAGGCTGAGGGTATCGAGAACTTCATCCATGTTCGTTGCAACGTGCTGGAAACAATGAAGGAATACAACGCTAAATTATTGAAGAAGTAAGCATCATGAGAAAAGATTTTAAAAACTTAGATATATATGCAGCCCTTGGTCAGGCTACCGATGGTGCTGCATGGCAGAAGGCTAACGCTGTTACTGCCGACTGGGAAACCCCAGAACATATCCATGTAAAGCCCGCATATACCAAGGAAGACTTGGAGGGCATGGAGCATCTTAACTTCGTTTCTGGTATTCCTCCATTCTTGCGTGGCCCGTACTCAGCTATGTATCCTCTGCGTCCTTGGACCATCCGTCAGTATGCAGGTTTCTCTACTGCTGAGGAGTCAAACGCTTTCTATCGCCGTAACTTGGCATCAGGTCAGAAGGGCTTGTCAGTGGCATTCGACCTTCCAACCCATCGTGGCTATGACCCTGATAACGCTCGTGTAGTAGGTGATGTGGGTAAGGCAGGTGTGTCTATCTGCTCTTTGGAGAACATGAAGGTGCTGTTCAACGGTATTCCTTTGAACAAGATGTCAGTGTCTATGACCATGAACGGTGGTGTGTTGCCAGTAATGGCATTCTACATCAACGCAGGTCTGGAGCAGGGCGCTAAGCTGGAAGAGATGGCTGGTACTATCCAGAACGATATCTTGAAGGAGTTTATGGTGCGTAACACCTATATCTATCCACCTGCATTCTCCATGAAAATTATCGCTGATATCTTCGAATATACTTCACAGAACATGCCTAAGTTCAACTCTATCTCTATCTCTGGTTACCACATGCAGGAAGCAGGTGCTACCGCAGATATCGAGTTGGCTTACACCTTGGCCGATGGTATGGACTACCTCCGTACCGGTGTGAACGCAGGTATCCCTGTAGATGCTTTCGCTCCACGTCTGTCATTCTTCTGGGCTATCGGTATGAATCACTTCATGGAGATTGCCAAGATGCGTGCTGGTCGTCTGCTGTGGGCTAAGATTGTGAAGAGCTTCGGCGCTACCAATCCTAAGTCATTGGCATTGCGTACCCACTCACAGACCTCTGGTTGGTCACTGACCGAGCAGGATCCATTCAACAACGTGGGCCGTACTTGTATCGAGGCTATGGCTGCTGCATTGGGTCACACCCAGTCACTGCACACCAACGCTCTGGACGAGGCTATCGCATTGCCTACCGACTTCTCTGCCCGTATCGCTCGTAATACCCAGATCTATATCCAGGAAGAGACCAATGTCTGCAAGCAGATCGACCCATGGGGCGGTTCTTACTATGTAGAGTCTCTGACCAACGAACTGGTACACAAGGCATGGGAGCACATTCAGGAAATCGAGAAGCTGGGTGGTATGGCTAAGGCTATCGAGACCGGTCTGCCAAAGATGCGTATCGAAGAGGCTGCTGCTCGTACTCAGGCTCGTATCGACTCTGGTGTTCAGACCATCGTAGGTACCAACAAGTATCGTCTGGATCACGAAGACCCAATCGACATTCTGGAAATCGACAACACAGCCGTTCGTCTGGAGCAGGTGGAGAACCTGAAGAAGTTGCGTGCTAACCGTGACGAGGCAGCTTGCCAGGCAGCATTGGCTGAGATTACAGAGTGCGTACGCGACTTCGCTGAAGGCCGCAAGAGCAAGAACAACTTGCTGGCTCTGGCAGTGAAGGCAGCTGGTTTGCGTTGTACCTTGGGTGAGATTTCAGATGCTTGCGAGACCATCGTAGGCCGTTATAAAGCAGTAATTAGAACTATTTCAGGCGTGTATTCATCAGAATCTAAGAACGATAGCGACTTCGAGAAGGCTTGCCGCCTGGCTCAGGAGTTCGCTAAGAAGGAAGGCCGTCAGCCACGTATCATGGTGGCTAAGATGGGTCAGGACGGTCACGACCGTGGTGCTAAGGTCGTTGCAACTGGTTATGCCGACTGTGGCTTCGACGTGGATATGGGACCATTGTTCCAGACTCCTGCAGAGGCTGCCCGCGAGGCTGTTGAGAACGACGTTCACGTAGTGGGTGCATCTTCTTTGGCTGCTGGTCACAAGACTTTGATTCCTCAGCTGATTGAAGAGCTGAAGAAGCTGGGTCGTGAGGATATCATTGTCATTGCAGGTGGTGTGATTCCTGCACAGGATTACGACTTCCTCTACAAGGCTGGCGTGAGCGCTATCTTCGGTCCTGGTACCTCTGTGGCTAAGGCTGCATGCACCATCCTGGAGATTCTGCTGGAAGATTGATTCAACATTATTGGTTGATATACTTTAGAATGATGGCTGCCCTTATCTGTGATCAGAAGGAGCAGCCATCTTCTGTTTTTAATTGTTTAGGGATATGATAGCATTGGTAAATGGCCGTTTCTTTGGAATCGACGATTCTTTTGGCGAACAGGGTAATATGGCGCTGCTCATTAGAGGTAAGCGCATAGCAGGTGTTTGTGGAGTAGAGGATATACCCAAGGATATCAGACAGGTGGATATGGAAGGCTGTATCGTAGCGCCTGGATTTATAGACCTGCTTGCCAACGGGGCAGGTGGAGGCGCTTTTGGCGTGACGGCCAGCTTTGAAGATCTGCACCGTATGGGTAAAGCTATGCTGGCAGAGGGAACGACAGGCTTTTTGGCAGCTGCACCCAGCAACAGACTGGAGATGGTGGAGCAGATGCAGATGGCCCTGATGGTTCATCAAGCACAACTGCCCGCTAATTTCTTGGGTGTTCATCTGGAAGGACCATACCTGAGCCATGAGTTCAGGGGCGCTCATCGTGAAGATTGCGTTCGTGATTGTACAGATGCCGAACTGCGGGCAATGCTGGAGAAAGAATACCATTTCGTACGTCTGATGACAGTGGCTCCCGAGCGAATTAATGCAGCTCAGCTAAGCTATCTGAAGCAGAAGGGCGTGAAAGTCTCTTTCGGACATAGTGGAGTGGATGATGAAACTGCCCTGCAATTCTTCAAGGAAACAGGTTGTAGTGTGACACATTTATATAATGGTATGCCACCCATGCACCATCGCAAACCAGGTCATATCCCTGCTATCTTCCGTGCCAAGCCCATGACGGGCATCATTGTGGATGGCGAGCATGTGGCGTATCCTATGGTGAGACTGGCATACGATATCATGCCTGATTCTTTGTATCTCTTTACCGATCGTTTCACGGAGTGTCCTAAGATGGGGGTTAGTCATGACCTTGAACATAGCTATTTTGTCCGCACAACTCCAGAGGGGAAAAAGGTAATGTGTGGTTCTGGCCTTACCATGATGGCGGCTGTGAAGAATTGTATGGAACATTTAGACATTCCGCTTTCCAAGGCATTGAAAATGGCGTCGTTCGTGCCAGCCAAAGTGTTGGGTATCGACCACGAAGAAGGTTTGCTGGCAGCAAATCATCTAGCCAATCTCGTCGCTTTCGATACCGAGTGGAACGTGAAGAAAGTAATGCTTCAAGGAAAATTCTTTTGAACCCTATTTGTTGTTTTTGATGAATAAAACTGGCATACGTTTCTGTAGCGTATAGAAAATCGGGAAAGTTTTCCGTATAAAAACGCAAACAGGTCAGAGCGCTGTGTTTTTTTTGCGTTTTAGGAAAACGTGAGCGATTTTTAGTGAAAGAAACTCAGACAGTTTTATTCATTAAAAAAACTATGTCTTTTAATAAGCTTGCTTAATCATTGCCGAGTCGCGACATGATAGCAGAAATTAAGAAAAGATATTGAGAACAACCGATGTCGGAATTTATGGAGCAGTGAGAGCAATGACAAGCTTGCTTGATCATTGCCGAGTCGCGACAAGTGAGCCGACAAAATCAGCAAAACAAAAACCAAAGAAGTCGGACTTTTTGGAGCAGCGAGAGCAGAGCGATGCTTGCATCAGCTATGCCGAGTCGCGACAAAATTGCCGCAAAAAAAGCAGGAAAACTCCTGCTTTTTTTGTCGAACTTGGTGACAAAATATCGAACAGCAAGTTCATTAATGACTTCTCCAAGATTGTAGATTTTGTTATTTCATTAAATAAAAAAGAGACACGTATGGTGTAAACCTAAATAGGCACATTTTAGGCACTTCCCACGTTTACAGCGACGTAGGGGGGGCTTTTGTATCCTTCTGTTCTCTAACAAACTTACTAAGATAGTAGGTTAAAAACTCATTTCTCAATATTTTCTACGATATTGGGTAGTATTTTTTACTCTACTATTCTTAATTTTTGTACTTAACCTAATATTTATATATAAACTAATTCAATATGAAACGAGTATTTAGAAATTTGCGTGATGATACAAAGACACGTATCTCACAAAGTTTGAGAGGTCGTTCACACAGTGAGACCCACAAACAAGCAATATCAGACGCAATGAAAGCGTACTGGGCTACCATTCCATATCGGAATGAAGAAAATAACGAGAGTAAAAACCTTAAAGATGAAAAGACTATGTAAAAGAAGTATTCAGATTGATGCACTGACTTTGTGCTACTCAGTAGAGAACCCCTACTACATTGAGCAATTATGTAACCTTTCATTGGGAGAGTATCTTGATTTAGATGAGTTTCGTCTCTATAGGATTGATGGGCGATACTTTGACAATGTTTATATGATACTCATTTGGAATGGAGAGCGTAAAGTAGAATGGGGGACCTTAAAGTTTAACCTAGCAAGTGGGAATGATAAAAACAACACACACACTAATGGAATGCAAAAGGCGTGGATATACGTTGCCAACCCTACTTTATATTCCACAGATTTCTTTTCTCTCACCTACATCGAGCAGAAAATTGGGTTATCATTCCATAATGTCACGAGCCTTGACCTTGCCCTTGACACACCATTTAATGTGAGCAGACTCATTAAGTCATTCATAAGGAACAAAGATATAACCACTATCCTTAATGGTAAGCGTGTAGTAAACAGAAAAGAAGACAGACCTGAGATTCGATACACAACAAGTGGGAGCCTTGATAACCATAGCAAATATCTGAGCGTGGTAATCAAACAACGTAATGCCATCTGGGACAAAACCAAAGGAATCACGCTACAATGCTATAATAAAGCAGCAGAAATAAGTAATGTCTCTGGTAAAGAGTATATCTTAGAACACTATGACAATCCCAAAAAGTTATTTAGGACAGAGATACACTTGAATAGCGAGGACATTAAGAACTATGTGGAGCGAAGAGATATTGAATATACCCCTTTGTTCCTATTTGATGAGGCTACGCTTGAAAAAATGTTTTTCTATTTCGTTGAGAGTGTTATACGATTCCAAAGTGATGTTGCAGATGTGAGTTGGAGGCACATACTTGGACGTTCGTAGGTGAATAACAACCACCCCTCCAGACCACACACTTTAACGTGTAACAGACTGATAAATCAGATAGTTTGTGTTATATTAATAGATGTGTCAATGAAATCAATAAAATAACTGAAATCATTGACACATTTTGTATCATTCAAATCTAAAAGATTATATTTCAGATTGAAATAAACTTATCATTTATTTCTATATCCTTATGTCCTGCTTGATACAAGAGAAGTCGTGTTCCTTCTTTCCGAATACGAATGAAAAATCTCTTACCCATTGCATAGTTTTCATTATAATTTGCGAACTTAGCATATTCCAACAATAGTGTTATCGGTACTATAACTATTCCGTAATTACCTAACACAAAACATACGGTATCAACTCCCTTTTCTGACAAATCATAAATGAAAAGGCTGTACCACCATTTACCACTTTCAAATTCCTTTGACTTTGAAAATGCTATCAAAGAGCCGCTTTTTGTCTCGAATACATTACGACCACTACCAACTTTTTTTTCGACTCCATACTTGGTCGGTAGTAAACCTTTGACCTGTTCAAAATTAAGATACCCTTCTTTCATAGTGCTAATATTTTATTAAGTTCTTCTCTGCTATTAAACTGATACACCTTACCACGTATGCGGATGAAGCCTTCGACATCATCCAACGGTTCAAAAAGACTCTTCATCGACACCCCCAAGGCGGTAGCAATCTTTTGAACGGTATCGAGGCGAGCATTACCATTCAATGCCCTTGTAAGGGATGCAGGGTCTATCCCCATATCTGCTGCAAGGTCTTTCATCTGCTTATCTTGTTCCTTGCACAATCTCCTTACGTTGTTTGCTAATATCTTGCTCATATGTGTATTTTTGGAGCAAAATTAGTTATAATTGTCTTAAAATGCAAATTATTTTAGAATTATTAGCAAAATAAGTCAATTGTCATTTGCAGGATTCTTAACTTTTTTGTACCTTTGAAAAAGAAATGATTAACGTATATATCAAATATGAATAGAATTTGTATCTTTGCCAGAGTGAGTACCAATGTTCAAGACTACGAGCGTCAAGTGAATGAACTTACAACCCTCGCCCAGCGTAATAGTTGGAGTGTTGAGGCTGTTTTCTGCGAGAAGGTTAGCGGAGCCAAGAAAAACACCGAGCGTAAGGAACTGAGCCGTATGGTCGAGTACGTGCAAGCCCATAATATTAATAAGGTGGCGGTGACTGAACTCTCACGCCTTGGGCGTGACACATTGCAAGTACTCGAAGTTATCGAGCAGTTCAACAAATTAGGTATCTCATTGTTTATTCAGAACTATAGCATCGAGACACTGACAGAGGACGGCAAAATTAATCCTATGTCTCAGTTCCTCATCACCATCCTCGCTGAAGTGGCACGTATGGAACGCAAGACCATTCGTGAACGTGTCGAGAGTGGTTACAAGAACTTCCGAGCCAATGGCGGCAAGGTCGGACGTAAGGAGGGCTACAAGAAGTCAGACGAGGCAATGCGTGAGCAATATGCCGAGGAAATACGGCTATTGCGTAAGGGTATCAGCCTCCGTAACATTGCCAAAATCACAGGTACGAGTGTCAACACGATTCGTAAGTGTCAAACTTTATTTTAACATTTATTAACAAAAATTTGGATTTATGAATTATTTTCTATATCTTTGCATTGTTCGAACAGATTTGCAAATCGCCAAAAAAAGAGGAGGTGGAAGCCCTCCAGACCCTAAGTGTAGGGTGAAAATAAGTGTTCTTCGACACATTGAAACAAACAGTAATAAATGTTTACGAATTTAGAAATTAATGAATATGCAGAAGAATTGCAACAATTAGGAATAACAGAAGAAGCAAAGCAAAAAGAAGTTTTAGAATACTTCTATCGATTAGGAAAGATAATATACAATTTTAATATTGGTAGTTATGGCGAAGAAAATTAAACAGACGAAAGTTACAAAGTTCTCCGAGTTGGAGAATAAGGTCGCAGCCCTATGGACGAGGGTATCAACGGAGCGACAAGAAGAGAATAATTGCAGCCTTGAAACACAAGAACGCATTTGCAGAGAGTACGCAGCCAAACACGGCATCACCATCAAAAAGCAGTACGGAGGTACGCACGAGAGTGCAAAGACTGAGGGGCAGTTATACCGCAAGATGATAGCAGAGGTGGCAGCAGACAGAGACATCAACATCATTCTCGTTTACTCATTTGACCGTTTCAGTCGAGCAGGAAACGAGGCGATAATGACCAAAGCCTATCTCAAATCCAAGGGGGTATATGTTATCAGTGCCACCCAACCAATAGACACTGACAGCATCGCTGGCGAATTTATGGAGAACATATTGTTTCTGTTCAATCAGTTTGAGAACAGCCTCAGACGTGACAAAGCAGTCACTGGTATGACTGCTTGCTTGAAACGTGGCGAGTGGTACAGCAAAGCACCATTAGGCTACGACCATAAGAAGGTTGGCAAGACTCATATATTGACCGTCAATGACGATGGGCGCATCTTGAAGAAAGCTTTTTTGTGGAAAGCAAACGAGGGTATGGGCGACATTGAGATTGTCGAGCGTTTGGCATTGGAGGGCTTGCGGATTGACCGCAAGCACCTCAACAAGATACTACACAATCCGTTCTATTGCGGTAAGATTACACACAATCTGTTAGGGGATGAAATTGTCGAAGGTAAGCAAGAGAAGCTAATCGATGAGACTACCTTCAACAAAATACAAGGTATCACACACGCAGGCTACGAGCACCAAGAGGAAACCGAGCCATTCCCACTGAAACGACACGTTCGCTGTTCTGATTGTGGAGGCTACTTGACAGGCTACACAGTCAAGAGCAGAGGCAAGGACTACTACAAGTGTAACAAGAAGGGTTGCAAGAGCAATCACAGCACCGAGAGACTACACCAGCAGTATTGCGCCTTGCTGAACACGTACAGCATCCCCAAACCGCTTGTTCCAATCTTAACCAAAGTATTACACAAGGTGTTTAGGGAATACAACCAAGAGCGAAGTGACACAAGAACACTCCTTTTGAAGAACAAGAGCGAAATCGAACGTAAGCAAGTGGAACTTAAAATTCGTTGCGGTTTGGGCGAGATAGACAAAGACATCTACAACGCCACATCAGCCCACTTGAACGACCAGCTGACGCAGATACACAAGGCACTCCAAGAAGCGGAGCGTGACCTATCGAACGAGAAGAAATATATTGCTGACGTAATCGCAATATCTTGTAAATTAGGCACTTTGTGGCAAGAGGGTGACTTCCGTACACGTCAGAAACTTCAAAATCTCGTATATCCTGACGGCATTTTGTATGACAAGCGTTTGGGCAGTTATCGAACAGAAAATGAGAATGAAGTGTTTAAAATATTTCGCAGATTTTCTGATAGTTACAAGGTTGAAAATGAAAAAGCGGCAAGTGAAAATACTCACTTGTCGCCTTTGGTCGGAAAGAGGCGACTCGAACGCCCGACCCCTACGTCCCGAACGTAGTGCGCTACCAACTGCGCTACTTTCCGAAACACTCTTTATTATATTCTTAGTGGTGTCACCAGGAATCGAACCGGGGACACAAGGATTTTCAGTCCTTTGCTCTACCAACTGAGCTATGACACCATAGGCTTGAAAAAGCGAATGCAAAGTTAAAGAGTTTTTTCGATACGGCAAACGAGATAGGGGAAAAATTTGTTTTTCTTCTAACTTTACCGTATCTTCGTAGAAAATTATTTGCTATGGCTATTGAATTAGGAAAATACAACCAGCTGAAGATAGTAAAGGAGGTTGATTTTGGTCTTTATCTGGATGGCGGCGAAGAAGGCGAGATCTTGCTTCCTGCCCGTTATGTGCCTTATAATTATGAGATAGGGCAGGAGATAGAAGTCTTTATCTACCTCGATAATGAAGAACGTTTGGTGGCTACTACCCTCAAGCCCTACGTACAGGTGGGCGAGTTCGCTTATTTGCAGGTATCGTGGGTGAATCAATATGGTGCTTTTCTGGATTGGGGCTTGATGAAGGACTTGTTTTGCCCTTTCCGTGAGCAGAAACGGAAGATGGAGGTGGGACGCAGCTATATCATTCACACCCATATTGACAATGAGAGCTTTCGTATTGTGGCATCATCGAAGGTGGAAAAATACCTCTCCCCAGAAAAGCCTCCCTATGCCCCTGATGATGAGGTGAGTCTTTTGGTGTGGCAACATACCAATATGGGATATAAGGTAATCATCGATAACAAATACCAAGGACTGGTATATGACAACCAAGTGTTTAGGCAATTGGAGATTGGTGACAGTCTGAAGGGATATATCATGCAGGTACGTGAGGATGGTAAGGTGGATGTGGCTTTGCAGCGTTCGGGCAGGCAACAGACACTTGGTTTTGCCGACACCTTATTAAAATATATGGAGCGTAACGGTGGACGTTGTTATTTGCACGATAAGAGTCCTGCAGAAGAGATATATGACCGTTTCAAGGTAAGTAAGAAGGTGTTTAAAAAAGCGGTGGGCGACCTCTATAAGCGACGTCTTATTGAAATTACAGATCACGGACTTCTTTTGAAATGAATAATTCTTTTTGAACGTAATACAAGGCTGCGACAATAAAGTGAACCCCGAAAGTTAGACAAAAAACTTTCGGGGTTCACTTCATCTGGGGAGTCTTTATTTATAGGATACGACCCGCTACTCTAAATTTCAGCACAGGATAGACAGTCAGCTTGTTGACGACTTTAGAAATATCGTCTTGGGCTTCTACACCAAGCATCTTGGTAACATCACCATAAGCTGAAGTAGGCACAGGTTTGCCATGCAGTTGAACACCCAGTTCGATACGGCAAGCTACACGTCCCTTAGGCACGGCGCGACCGTAACCAAGTCCGAAATAAGGACGTACACCTTTTACTTCAATAGCACCATCCACTTTACCGTTTTTAACCGGTATTTTATACTCGCCGATTTCCAGATCACCGTCACCGATGTTGGCATTCTTACTCAGGTCACCTGTCAGTTTACCCACTTTCTTGCCTCCGAAGGAAAGACCGGCTGTAACAAAGAAACCGTTGCCAAAAGGATAGGCATCAAAAGCCACGTCGATAGTTGTACGGGTGAACTTTCCCTCAACATCAAACGAAGCAGGAACAATCAATCCACCTGCCTTGATATCACCACTCATCGTATCCTTTACTTTTATGCCTGGCATAAAGTTAACGCCTGCCCTAAATGCAGCATATTTGGTCAAGGTAGTAGCCACATCAACGCTAATACCCTGTGTGCCAACACCGGCACCAACAGCCAAATGATCGAATACACCAATTTGTGCCATCGCTGTGGTGGCAGATAAAATAAGGATTGTCAGTGAAATTAGAATTCTTTTCATAAGTAGAATAATTTTGGTTCGAGCACAAATATACTAATTCTTGTTTATTGAATGATTTTTTAGTCCAATATTTTTGCAGTGTTACCAAACTTTGCTTAAATTTGTGAGCAGAATATTCATTTTAACTTTAAAAATTATAATATCATGGATTCATCTTTAAAAGTTGAGAAACCCTATGTAGTAGGTATTGATATCGGTGGTACTAACACCGTATTTGGTTTGGTTGACGCTCGCGGTACAGTGGTTGACGTTGACAAGATCAAGACTGGTAAGTATGAGAAGGCTGAGGATTATGTAGATGCTGTTTGTACAGGTCTGGAGAAACTGATCGAGAAGAACGGTGGTAAGGACAAGGTAAAGGGCATCGGTATCGGCGCTCCTAACGGTAACTATTATACAGGTACTATTGAATTTGCTCCTAACCTGCCTTGGAAGGGCATCATCCCTCTGGCTCGTTTGTTCGAGGAAAGAATCGGCATCCCTACCGCATTGACTAACGATGCTAATGCAGCTGCTATTGGTGAAATGACCTATGGTGCTGCTCGCGGTATGAAGAACTTCATCATGATCACCCTGGGTACAGGTGTTGGTAGTGGTATTGTTATCAATGGTCAGATGGTGTATGGTTGTGATGGTTTCGCTGGTGAGCTGGGTCACGTTACTATTCGTCGTGACGGTCGTCTCTGCGGTTGCGGTCGCAAGGGCTGTCTGGAGGCTTACTGCTCAGCTACAGGTGTGGCTCGTTCTGCACGCGAGAAATTGGCTCAGAGCACAGAACCAAGTTTGCTGCGTGAGATTCCTGTGGACGACATAACTTCTAAGGACGTGTTTGATGCAGCTAAGAAGGGTGACAAGATTGCTAAGGAAATCTTTGAGTTCACTGGTCAGTTGCTGGGTGAGGCTTTCGTTGACTTCATCGCATTCTGCAGCCCTGAGGCTATCATTCTGTTTGGCGGTTTGGCACATGCGGGCGACCTGCTCTTCAAACCTATCCAGAAGACTGTTGACGCTAACGTAATGCCTATCTTCAAGGGCAAGTGCAAACTGTTGATGAGCGAATTGAAGGATGCTGATGCTGCTGTGCTGGGTGCAAGTGCACTGGGCTGGGAGCTGAAAGAACTGGAAGCTTAATAAGATTAGCAATAGCTTAAATATTAAATTAGGGGGTACTTGAAAAAGTGCCCCCTAATTCTTTTACTTGGTTTCGTTAGAACTTTTTTATTTTTCTGGTACCTGTGCCAGCGTAGCCACGAGGAAGTCCCAGAACTTAGGAACACTCGGGATGAAGGCACGCTCGCCTGGGGTATGTGGTGACTCCAAGGTAGGACCAAACGAAATCATGTCCATCTTAGGATAGGTAGCACCGATGATGCCGCATTCCAAACCTGCATGGATGACCTTCACCAGTGGCTCTTTGCCAAATTGTTCCTTGTAGCTCTTGCGCATAGCAGCCAAGATAGGAGAATCTACATTGGGTTGCCAGCCTGAATAGCCACCGCTCGTCTCTGTCTTCAGTCCTGCCATGTTGAAGCATGACTCCAAGCAGTCGGTCAAGTAGTCCTTCATAGCATCGTTAGAGCTGCGAGCCAAGATCTTGATGGCTACATTACCACCACCAACGCTTACGATAGCCAGGTTGGATGAAGTCTCTACTGTGTCGGGCACAGTAGGAATCATGCGCATCGCACCGTTCTGGCAAGCCATGATAACAGCGATGATGTTGTCTTGTATCTCTTCTGGTACCTTGGTAGCAGGTGTCTCAGTATCCTCCATCTTCAGGTAGATGTCTTTCTCAATAGGATGGAACTCAGCATTCAGCTGAGCTTCATATTCCTGAATGTAGGTGTCAAGACCTTCCATGTCGTCAGGATTGAACAGCAGTACGGCTTGTGCCTCACGAGGGATGGCGTTGCGCATGTTACCGCCGTTGAATGATGCCAACTCACAGTCGAACTCAACCAACAGGTCGTGTACTACACGTGCCAGCTGCTTGATGGCATTGGCACGACCTTCGTTGATCTCCATGCCAGAGTGACCACCACGCAAGCCTTTCAACACAATCTTCTTGGCGATGAAGCCGGCAGTGGGGGTGGTCTCTTGGTATTGCATGGTAGAGGTGATATCAACGCCACCGGCACAACCGATGTAAAGCTCACCTTCTGACTCTGAGTCAAGGTTCAGCAGGATGTCACCCTTCAATGTGTCAGGACTCAGCGCAAATGCACCGAACATGCCTGTTTCTTCGTCTTTCGTGATCAATGCTTCCAGCGGACCATGCTTGATGTCTTTAGATTCTAATACAGCCATGATGGCAGCTACACCCAGACCGTCGTCGGCACCAAGGGTAGTACCTTTTGCGCGTACCCAGTCGCCGTCAATCCATGTCTGTATGGGGTCCTTGGTAAAGTTATGCTCTACATCCACCACTTTTTGCGGCACCATGTCCATGTGGGCCTGCAGCACCACACCTTTACGGTTTTCCATGCCAGGAGTAGCTGGTTTGCGAATCACCACATTGCCCGCATTGTCGATAAAAGATTCAAGGCCCAGGTTCTTTCCAAAGTTTACCAAAAACTCACTCACTTGTTCGCAATGTCCTGATGGACGAGGAATCTGTGTGAGTGCATGGAAGTTTTTCCATACCCCCAGAGGGGCTAAATCCAGAATTGTATTCATAAAATAGTTGTTTATTTAGTTATTAATGATGTTCAGTTTGTACAAATATACGGTTTTTATTTATGATTATCTTTTTTTGCGACTTATTTTTAATAAATTGCGGAAAACATAGAATAATAAATCAATATTTTTACTATATTTACACCAAATTTTGTGTTTGTTAATCAAGTGTTTTATTAATTCTAATAGTTTAAAACCATGAATTTCACAAGAAGAAACTTTATGAAGACAGGAGCAGCTGCTGTTGCTGGTTTTACAATTGCTCCTAATGTGATCCTGGGCAAGACCAACGGTCATGTGCCCCCAAGTGACCAGATTAACATCGCTGGTATCGGGTTCGGTAGTCAGGGTGGTGGTGACTTGCAGAACATTGCTGATCCTGATGCTCCTGTAAAACGTACAGGTGCTGGTAGTATGGCGTATGTACCCCGTCAACCATACGCTGGAATTCAACTACAGCGGCAACAGCGCCGTCAATCAGATAGCATTGTGCAGATGGGTGATGCAGGCCGTCAGCCTATCCATCATGCTAATATCTATGCATTGTGCGATGTGGATACTGAATATGCTGCTCATATCTTCAATGCCTACTACAAGGCTAAGAGATATACAGATTTCCGTGAGATGATCGAGAAGGAAAAGGATATCGATGGTGTATTGATCGGTACCCCTGACCATACTCATGCTATCATTGCTGCTACTGCCATGAAGGCTGGTAAGGCTGTGTTCGTTGAGAAGCCTATGGCTAAGACCATCAAGGAAGTTCGCTACTTGGCAGAATTGGCTAAGAAGACGGGCGTTGTTACTCAGATGGGTAACCAGGGTCACAATGTTGAAGGTACCTACCAGACTGTTGAGTGGATTCGTAGCGGTGTAATTGGCAATGTTTCTGAGGTTCATATGTGGTCAAACCGTCCAATGTGGAGACAAGGTTACTTTGATCGTCCTGCTGGCCAAGCTATTCCTCAGAACTTGGATTATGACCTGTGGTTGGGCCCGGCTCCAGAGAAGCCTTATAACCCAGCAACTCTGCACTTCTCTTGGCGTGGTTTGTGGGACTATGGTACGGGTGCTATGGGTGACATGGGTGCTCATACTTTTGATGCTCCTATCTGGGCATTGGGTCTGGGTATGCCTGACAAGATCATGGCTACTACCACTCCTTATAATAATGAATTCTTGCCACAAGCAGAGGCTGTGAAGTATCACTTCCCAGCTCGTGAGGTTGACTCACTGGATGGCAAGAAGAAGATTAAGATGCCTGAGTGCGTTGTTACTTGGACCGATGGTGGTATCAAGCCTTACCGTCCATTCGAACTCGAGAATGGTCGTGCATTGCGCGAGTGCCTCTATGTGGGTGATAAGGGCATGATGATGCACGGTACCCACGGTGCAAGTCCTGAGTTGGTTCCTAACCGTCCTAACTTCAAGGAGCCTGCTAAGGTGCTCACTCGTCCGAAGAACATCTACGTTGACTGGGTGGAGGCTATCAAGGAAGGTCGCAAGGCAGCTAACGACTTCGAAATCGCTTCTAAGCTGACTGAAATTATGTTGCTGACCAACATCGCTGTAGCAGCTCAGAACACCAACATTACCTTGGAGTATGACGCAGCTAACATGCGCATCACTAACCTTGAGGAAGCTAACAACTACTTCCACTACGAGTATCGTAAGGGTTGGGAATTACCAGCAATCTAAAAAACTAACAAAGGGGAAGGTCTCAGTTCAAAAAGGCCTCCCCTTTAATTATAAAAAAAGAATTATGGATAAATCAAGACGTGCCTTTTTAGGCAAATCATTTGCAGCTATCGGTGCTGCTGCGTTGGCACCCCAGTTGCTCTCTTCTTGCGGAGGCAATGCAGCTGCTCCTGCAGCTGACGGCAAGCCAAATTCAGTGTTCAACGGTGTGGCTATAGGTACCATTACTTATAGCTGGCGTTCAATGCCTGGTGGCTTGGAGAATATTGTTAAGTATTGCAAGGAAACAGGCATCAGTACTCTCGAGCTGATGAGTAATGACCTCGAGGCTTACCTTGGCATACCAGAAAGTCCGATGCAGCGTATTATGGCTGAAGCTAGAGCTGCTCAGGCAGCTGCTGCTCCTGCTGCTGCCGCTCCTGGTCCTGGCGGTCCTGGTGCAGGCGGCCCTGGTGGTCCTGGCGGTTTCCGTCGTCCAAGCTTCACCCCTGAACAGCAAGCTGAGATTGATAAGTACAATGAAGATGTAAAGAAATGGCGTGCCAACATTGATATGGACAAGGTGGCTGCTGCCAAGAAATATCTGGCTGACAATGGCATTGAGGCTCACATCGTGAAGTTCTCTCCGGGTAACTGGGAACCTGAAATGATCGACTATGCATTCAAGGTAGCTAAGGCTATGGGTGCAAAGGGTGTATCTGATGAGTTGAGCGTTGAGTCTGCTAAGAACATGGCTCCTTTCGCTGAGAAGTATGGCCTGAAGGCTATCTTCCACAACCACATGCAGTATGCCGAGGATCCTAACGCTTGCGATCCTGTATTGGCTGTTTCTCCAGCTGTTGCCCTGAACTTCGATGCTGGTCACTTCTTCGGTTCAACAGGTCGTAACCCGATTGAGATGATCGAGAAGTATCACGATCGTATCGTTAGCATCCACATCAAGGATAAGACCGGACCTAACACCCAGCCTACTCCAAATACCAACCAGGTATGGGGTCAGGGTGAAATGCCTTTGGCAGAGGTGCTGAACTACATCAAGGAGAAGAAGTATCCTATCTACTGCGATATCGAGCTCGAGTATGAAGTGAAGCCATGGTCTGACGCTGTAAAGGAAGTTAAGACTTGCGTTAATTATGCGCGTCAGATCCTTCTCTAAGAAAAACTAACTTTCCTTTTATCACGAATAAGCCTCTCAACCCATGGTTGAGGGGCTTTTTCTTTGTTAAATATAGAAGAAATAGCACAACGTATTTATTTTTTTATTACATTTACACCAAATTCGTACTTTAACGGATCATTGTTTCATTTAATATAGTTTTATTATGAACGTTACTCGTAGAAACTTTTTGAAAACAGGAGCAGCTGCTGTAGCAGGTTTCACCATTGCTCCTAACATTATCTTGGGTAAGTCTCATGGTCACATGGCTCCAAGTGACACTCCTAACATCGCAGCTGTCGGTGTGGGTAGTCAGGGTGGTGGCGATATTCAGAACATCGCTGACCCAGATGAGAAGATTGGCAGAAGGCCTAATCCAGACCGTAAGTACGGTGGTTGGGTATCTCCAAATTTCGCAGGTCTGGCACCTGAGAGAAGAATGGTAGATCAGGGCGTGCAGATGGGTGATGCTGGCAAGCAGCCTATTCATCATGCTAACATCTATGCTCTTTGCGATGTTGACTTGGACTATGCAGGTCATATCATGGCTGGCTATCCAAAGGCTAAGAGGTATCAGGACTTCCGCAAGATGCTCGATGAGATTGGCAAGGAGATTGATGGTGTATTGATTGGTACTCCTGACCACACCCACGCTCTCATTGCTGCTTATGCTATGTTGCAGGGCAAGGCTGTATTCGTTGAGAAGCCTATGGCTAAGACCATCGAAGAGGTTCGCTACCTGCGCGACTTGGCTAAGAAGACGGGCGTTGTTACTCAGATGGGTAACCAGGGTCACAACATCGAGGGTACTTACCAGACCGTTGAGTGGATCCGTAGCGGTGCCATCGGTGATGTAACCGAGGTTCACATGTGGTCAGACCGTCCTGTATGGCGTCAGGGTGACTACAAGCGTCCTGAGGGTGAGGCTATTCCTAAGAACCTGGACTATGACCTGTGGTTAGGCCCGGCTCCTCTGAAGCCTTACAACCATGAAGCTTGCCACTTCGCTTGGCGTGGTATGTGGGACTATGGTACTGGTGCTATGGGTGACATGGGTGCTCACACCTTCGATGCTCCTATCTGGGCATTAGGTCTTGGTATGCCAGACACTATCCAGGCAACCACTACTCCGTTCAACGATGAGTATCTGCCTATCACAGAGCTCTGCGAATATCACTTCCCAGCTCGTACAGTGGATGGCAAGAAGATGCCAGAGGTTACTGTTTACTGGACCGATGGTGGTGTGAAGCTGTCTCGTCCAAAGGAACTGGAGCCAAACCGTCAGTTGGCAGAGTGCTTGTACATTGGTACTAAGGGCATGATGATGCACGGTACTCACGGTGCATCTCCTGAGTTCATCCCTGCTCGTCCAGGATGGAAGGAACCAGCTAAGACCCTGAAGCGTCCAAAGAACATCTATGTTGACTGGGTAGAGGCAATCAAGGAGAAGCGTCAGGCTGCCAACAACTTTGAAGTAGCTTCTAAGCTGACAGAGATCATGTTGCTGACCAACATCGCTGTATTGTCACAGAAGAGAAACATCACCTTGAAGTATGATGCTAACAAGATGCAGATTACCAACCTGCCTGAGGCTAATCAGTTCTTCAAGCGTGAATATCGTCACGGATGGGAGCTGCCTAAGTTCTAATTCGAACGATAGACATGACAAAAAGAAGGTAGTCCGTTGGGCTACCTTCTTTCTTAATGGTGTATCAGGAAATTCATAGTTCCTTTATGGCCTTCTTCCATTCTTTAAAGAGCAGGGTCTCTTCTTCCTTTTCTACAAAGTCGGCATTTATTACTTTGGTGACAAACTTACGAAGCACATCTTTGATTACCTCTTGGTCAACAGGGGCGAAATAACTCAGCAGGTCTTTTGTCCCACCGATGATATCATCCAGTGTGTCATTTTTGGCGAGTAAACTATCCAACTCTGCTTTTACATCATCTACAGGTCCAACAGCAGATAGCTTGTCGATGAAGTCCTCTATGAATTTCTTCTCTCGCACATCATAAATGCCGTCGGCCTTTGCAAAAAACAAGCCCGTCTTAGCTGCCACCCAAACCACTTTTTCAATAGGTTTGATATCCCTAATATTTCCCATAATGAACTATTTTATTTGTGATGAAACATATTCGACCTTAAATATACGTCTATTTATTGATTTAGGAAAGAAAAGCGTTCCTTTTATTCAAAAATCTTTTAGGTTCTCATCGTCACCTTGGAAGAAGTGCTCCTCTTTGCTTCGTTTGAGGTAACCCTCAGCCGACTCTATCCATTTCTTATACCTGTCGGGGTTGTTGCTCTTCTGTGCGTTGTCGATAAACATCTGGAAATGGCGGTCGGCATTAGCACGGTCATGTATGATGGAGTAGAGGTAGGCAATGTGATAGATGTCCGTCAATCTGTCGGGCTTATAGGTCAGCGAACGCTTGAAATCGTCTATCGCCTCCTCGAACTTCAGCAGTCGGATGTAGGCATTGGCTCGGGTGTTGTAGAGCGACCACATCAGCGTTTCATCGGGCAGGATCTTTTCTACAGCCTGGGTAATCATATTCACCCCCTCTCGTTCATTACCGTTCAGCTTGGAGGCCACGATACCATATTGCGCCAAGATATACTGGTTCTTGTATCTGTCTTTGCGAGCAGCCACCTTCAAGCATTCGTACGCTTCCCACAAACTATCTGCCCGTGCATAAGCCAGTCCCATGTAATAATTCGTAGTGGTGGAGTTGTCGCCTGCGTCACGCAGCTTACGATACACATCAAGCGACTCCTCATAGTTACCCGTCTGGTAGAGCATATAAGCTTTCAGTCCGTTCACCGCCATGTTCTCATCATCGTAGATGCAGAAATCATCCAGCACCACCAAGGCAGAATCCAGCATATCGCGGTCCTCGTAGTTCTTGGCTAAGTTGATGATGTTGTTGGCATTTTCGATGTTCTTCTGGGCGATGATCTTCTCAAACACCAGGGCAGAGTCGGCATTGTTCAGTTTCTCATGACTCTTGGCTATCAGCACCAGATCAGTTTCCAAACTATCTTCCTTCAACAACTCCTGACTGATGTTGATGCTCTTGCGATACACTCCACGGTCGTAATACACACTGGCAATGTCACGTTTGATGCTATCAGAGGGATGCAACTCATATGCTTGCTCTAACAACTGCAAGGCTTTCTTGTTATTAGAGGCATCCTTGTATTTCATCCCTTGTTGCCAAAAACTCTGCCAGTCTCCTTCGTCCGTGTTTTGTCCGAAAGAGATGCAGATGCTTCCCCATATCATTAAGGTGTAAATCAGTATTCTTTTCATATGCTTGTTGTTTATCGGTGTGCATTCATTTTCTTCAGGTAATCGTCTAAAGGCTCCATCCCCATTTCTTGTCGCCATTCGTCCACTTTCGAGGCATCGAGCAACTGATAGAGCATCGGCTTCCCTTGCTCATCTTCTACAATCTGAGAACCATAGCGTTGGGGTTTGCCTTCAAACATATTGATGCGGTCTTCCATCATCGCCACGCCTTCTTGGGTAATGTCACCTCGCTGTGCTCCTTCTATAAATAAGGGCAGGTATTTTTTCTGTGTTTCAACGTCGGCATGCTGGATCACTGTCCAAAATACCCCGACTGCATTGCCCACTTTGTCCTTGCCTACCAATCCTCTACTATCAAGGATTTTGCAGATCTGTTCTTGATTGATTTTGTCCACCCGCTGCATTTCTTTCAACGCTTCTGCTTCAGCGATACTATCGTGTGGAATACTATTGTGAGCAGAAAGATAAATCATTCTTACCTCCTGGTCAGTCTTCTCTATCATCAGGAGTTTGCGACGTAAAGGTTTGTCGAAGTTAGCCTCAATCCGACGTTTCCTCACCATCATGCTATCCGTCAAAGCACTCCATCGTTCATCTGTATGTAGGGAGATCAAGTCTTCGTCGTTCTGTATATTATCAGTATACCAATCCTGCTGCTTCTCCAATCTGGCAAACAATCGCTGGAAAGCCGTTTCAGTATCTCCTACCAAAGCAGCCGCACAAGCTCCGTTATACAAATGAACTGGCTGCACATATTCAGTCAACTGTAAAGCTTTGCCAAAAGCTAGGTTAGCACCCTCGAAGTCACCTGCCATGAACAAAGAGTCGGCCTTCGTGGTCAGCTGTGCATACTCCCTATTGTATTGAGCAGCTAACCACGAAGGTACCATTAGTAGAATAAGTGTAATGAAAGATCTCATACTTACCACAAAAGTATTGTTTCATATGATGTATGATACAAACATACGAACTTTTCGTAATCATACAAATATTTGGTAGTTAATAATCGTTAACGCATAAAGGATCAAGTCTAATTGTTTTTTATCTGTAAAGCCCTCATGGCATTGAACACAGCCAAGACGGTAACGCCTACATCTGCAAAGACCGCCATCCACATCGAGGCAAGTCCGAAGGTAGCCAAGAGTAATACACCGATTTTTATGCCAATGGCAAAGCCCATATTCTGTCGGGCTATGCCGATGGTTCGGCGAGCAATACGAACTGCCAATGCAATTTTTGATGGCTTATCATCCATCAGCACGATGTCAGCCGCTTCTATGGCAGCCTCACTGCCCAAGCCCCCCATGGCGATACCCACATCAGCCCGAGCCAGTACAGGAGCATCGTTGATGCCGTCGCCTACAAATGCAAGGCTCATGTATTTGTTTTTCTCGTTCAGCAGTTTTTCTACGAGTTCTACCTTACCATCAGGCAATAGTTCGGCATGATATTCTGATAGTTGCAGTTGCTTGGCCACATCTTCGCCCACCTCTTTCCTGTCGCCTGTCAGCATTACGGTACGTGTCACGCCCAACGCTTTCAAGGCTTGGATAGCCGCTGCACTGTCGTCTTTTATCTTGTCGTTGATTACGATATGTCCAGCATAGATGCCGTTGATAGCTACATGAATGATGGTACCCACATGATGGCAATCGTGCCATTTCGCCCCAATAGCCTCCATCATCTTTGGGTTTCCCACACACACCATGTCGTTACCCACCTTCGCACGAATGCCCTGTCCGGCTATCTCTTCCGTCTCACTCACCTCGCAACCGTCCATCGCCTCGTCAGGAAAAGCATCCCTCAATGCAGCACCGATGGGGTGGGTGGAATAGTGCTCCACATGAGCAGCCAAATGAAGCAGATGATGCTCGTCGTACAACTCAGGATGAACCGCCGTCACCGCAAACTGTCCGTGGGTAAGGGTACCCGTCTTGTCGAACACCACCGTTCCCGTCTTGGCCAGCATGTCCATATAACTGGCCCCTTTGATCAGGATGCCCTTGCGAGATGCCCCACCGATGCCTCCGAAGAAAGTGAGAGGAACACTGATGACCAAGGCACAAGGACAAGAAACCACCAGAAACATCAAGGCACGATAGAGCCAAGTAGGGAAAGTGCCGGTGAAATCGCCAGAAAACAGAGGAGGCAACAACGCCAAGGCGATGGCGGCAAACACCACGATAGGCGTATATATCTTGGCAAAACGCGTGATGAAGGTCTCGCTCTTTGACTTCCGTTCAGTGGCATGCTCCACCAAGTTGATAATCTTAGAAACAGTACTCTCGCTAAAGCTCTTGGTAGTGCGCAGAGTGATGACACCACTCAGGTTGATACATCCAGAAATCACCTCATCCCCCACATTTACCTCTCGAGGCACACTCTCGCCCGTCAAAGCTACAGTGTTGAGCGCCGACTGTCCCGTAATGACCACCCCATCCAAAGGCACCTTCTCGCCAGGCTTCACCACAATGGTCTCGCCGATGGACACCTCTTCAGGATGTACCTCTATCTCTTCGGCACCTCTTCTTACATGCGCCACATCCGGACGGATGTCCATCAGGTGACTGATGCTCTCGCGGCTTTTCCCTTCCGCATAGCCCTCAAACAACTCACCTACTTGGAAAAACAACATCACAAATACAGCCTCCGGGAATTGAGCCTCTGCCCCAGGCAGGAAGCCGATGCACAAGGCGCCGATGGTAGCCACCGACATTAGGAAATGCTCGTTGAACGCCTCGCCATGCATCACCCCCTCGGCAGCTTCCAGCAAGGTGTCGTGTCCTATTAATAAATAAGGTACAAGGTAGATGAGCAGCAATTGCCAGGTATGAAACTGGAACTTATGCTCTATGATGACCGCCCCTACCAGCAATAGGGTAGCAGCGATAATCAGTCCCAACTGTTTCTTCTGACTATGCTCGTGATGATGCTCGTGCTCATGCTCATGCTCATGACAGCAACATTCCTGTAAGTGCTCCTGTTTATGCTCATGCTCGCAGCATCCGTGATTTTCATGTAAAGAAATTGCCATACTCTTGTACGTTTTATAGTTTCACGCTACAAAAGTATGGCAAATATTCTGCAACTTGGTTGCAAGTTTGCAACTAGGTCTTATTTCTTAAACAGAGAAGCAATCCAGAGCACCACGATAGCACCAATGGTACCCGTACCAATTTCGCCAATCAGACCACCCCAGTCGATACCCAGCAGTCCGAACAACCAGCTACCTACGGCACCACCTACGATACCCAGCAACAGGTTAATCAGGAAGCCGAAGCCACCACCTTTCATAATCTTGCCTGCCAAGAAACCGCAGACGCAACCGATGATAATACTAATGATAATGCCCATAATCGTATATTTTAAGGTTCAACAATCATTATGCTTTTTGGATTGCCTTTTGGGAGATATAGAAAACAAAGGCACACATCAGTGCGAAGATTACTCGCATGTCAACGCCCTGGGTCAATGCCAGATCGAGATTCTGGTAGAGGGCATCCTTCACCAGACCTACACCGCCGAAAACGATGAACAATACCAATGCCAGGGTCATCATGACTGCATTCCATATTGTCGGCAGCCAGTCGTACTGAGGCTTGCGCTCTGGCAAACCACGCATCACGCGCTCTGTGAAGCCGTCGTCGGCTATCTCCTGCCTGTTCTGCTTCAAAAATTGCTCAATCAGTCTTTCGTTATCTTCCATATCCGTTTTGTTTTAAATAGTTGGCCATCTTTTCTTTTCCACGGCTCAGATGGCTTTTCACCGTTCCCTCCGCCAGCCCTGTAATCTCGGCAATTTTCTTGATCTCCAGCTCCTCCATGTAGAAGAGGGTGATGCAGGTCCTTTCTGCTTCTTTCAACTGTTGCAGTGCTGCATATACGTCCATCTTCTTCCCCAGGTCTTGCTGTTCCTCGCTATAGGTAGCATCCCAACTCACATCATCAATATCTGAGGTAGGTTTCTGACTGCGAATATAATCAAAAAATACATTATATGCAATTCTATAGAGCCAAGTTGAGAAATTTGCCGCCCCTTTAAAGCTGTTCAGACTGGTATATGCCTTGATGAATGTGTCTTGTGCCAGGTCATCACTGAGCTCCTTGTCACCACAAGTCTGGTTCAGGAAGAACCTTCGTACTTGCGATTGGTACTTCCTGACCAGCTGGTCGAATGCACGTTTGTTATGCAATACCACCACTTGGGTCACCAGAGTCATGTCACTCAGTGATTCAATCATTTCTCAGTTAGTCATTGAAATTAGTGTCTATGTTATTAGTGCTGTTCTCTGTGTTGTTTGGCTTGTTACCACCCAGATTTTTCCTATGGTTGGCTGTCAGCAGCTGACTCACGCCGTTAGCGATGATGAACAATCCGATGCAAGATAATGCCAAGTTGTCGGTCAGCAGATACATGAAGATGGTGAATGCTATACCTATTGCCACGTTCTTCACGCCCCTCTCATACAGGCCTTTATCCTCTACGGTGTTATACTCCTCTTCCAGCGCTTTGGCAAAGTCGGCTGGTAAAGGCTGTCCGCTCTCCACAATCTTCTGAGCCAGTTCATACTTCTTCTTGCGGTTGTAATAACGGTACAGCAGTACTGCTACGATGATTACAATGGGGAGGAATACACAGATCAATCCACCAAGAATCATGCCGCTCACAGCAGTGGTCATCCAACCACTTTCGATGTTCAGTTCATCCATCATCATCCTCCAATCATCCCTTGTCAGTCTGTAGTCCTCATCATCGCTCATCTGGTTGATGCTGTCGCTCTTGGCCACGCTATTCGGGTCAAATGTGGTTACGCTCAGCGTGTCACCCTTGGTGGCAGCAGCGTCGCTGATCTCATACACCACCTTGTTGCCGTTCTTGTCGGTGGTGGTCACCTCGTGGCTTTGTGCCATCATTGCGGTCATTCCAAATACGGCTACCGCCAGTGTCATAATAATACGTTTCATACCTGCAATTGTTTTTTGTTTCTTTGTACATTAGACGCAACAAGAACGTTTAAAAGTTGCAGTTGAACTACTTTTTTTTCATTATTTCCCTGCAAAGTTATATTTTTGCAGGTAGAAAAGCGAGAAATCATGAAAAAACTCCCTTCGGAATTCATACAACAGATGAAAAACCTGTTAGGCGAACTAGAGACAGGACATTTGATGGAGGCTTTGCAACAAGACCCTCCCACGAGCATCCGTCTCAACCCCTTTAAGCCTGTGGCTCCCTCCGACGCCCCTGTATATATAAATAAGGTGTCGTGGTGTGATGAAGGGTTGTACCTGTCCGAGCGACCGCCCTTTACTTTCGATCCGCTTTTCCATGTGGGTAGCTATTATGTACAGGAAGCCTCCTCCATGTTTCTCCACCAAATCATCCGCCAATATGTCCACGAACCCGTCATTGCCCTCGATCTTTGTGCGGCTCCGGGAGGGAAATCCTCTTTGCTCCGAGCAGCATTGCCAGAAGGCAGCGTACTGGTCAGCAATGAGATTGTGCGTCAACGCGCCCAGATTTTGGCAGAGAATATGGTGAAGTGGGGGCACCCCGAGGTGTTGGTGACCAACAATGCCCCAGCAGACTTTGCCCCCTGCGAAAACCTGTTTGATGTCATCGTGGCCGATGTGCCTTGTTCGGGTGAGGGCATGTTCCGCAAGGACGATGAGGCCATTGCTTGTTGGACTCCCGATAATGTGCAGATGTGTGCCGAGCGCCAACGAAGCATCATTGCCGATGTGTGGGATGCCCTACGACCTGGTGGGTTGTTGATATACAGTACGTGTACCTACAATGCTGAGGAAGATGAGCATAATGTGGCATGGATAGCAAGAGAATATGGTGCCGAAGTACTGCCCGTAGAAGTGCCCGAAGGCGCTGAGGTGGTGGGTAATCGGGTAGGGGATGCATATCCGGTCTATCATTTCTACCAGCATAAGGTCAAGGGTGAAGGTTTCTTCCTGGCCGTGTTGCAAAAGCCGGCAGAAATAGGTTACCGCCCTTTCCACCTACCAGATATCAGTACCTTTGAAAAAGAGATGAAGAAAAAGGACAAGCGAAAAGCCGCTTTGCCCGTGAGGGACATCCTGAAAGTCACCCAACCTTGGGTACTATGTCCCGATAGTTATTATTGGTGGGTCAACGAAGAAGGCGTCAAGGCACTGCCCATCTCCATCGCCACTTTCTATTTCTGGGCGCAGAAACACGGACTCAAGATCTTGGAGGCAGGTATCCAGGTGGCCACCCTCAAAGGCACCGAGCCAGTGCCCGACCACCATCTGGCCATGAGTGCCGCCTTCAATACCGCTGCTTTTGCCCAGCAAGAGGTAAACTACACCCAAGCGGTGGCCTATCTTCGCAAAGAAGCCATCACCTTGTCGCCCGATACCCCCAAAGGTTATGTGCTATTATTGTATAGAAACCAGCCCCTCGGCTTTGTCAAGAACCTCGGCACACGTGCCAACAACCTCTATCCGCAGGAGTGGCGCATTAGAAGCAGTTATATTCCAGAAAAATTCAATGTGATTTAGTTGGCATCCTCGTCTTCGTCATAGAAGTCATGCCAATCCTCCTCAATCTCATCCATGAAGATAGTAGTTGGCGTGATATCCTCGTCCTCACCCTCTTCCTCCATCTCTTGCTGGAGATAGGTAATTTCTTTCGGACGATGCACCAACGTCTCGTTGGCTACAGGAAGTCCTTTTTGCAGTTCGCTCCACAGTAAGTCCTTCAGCTGTTGGATGCCCAAGCCCGTGATGGAAGAGATAAACACATGCGGCACCCCCTTAGGCAGCGTCTGTTCCATCTCTGCCATCAGTTCCTCGTCCAGCATGTCACATTTGGTGATGGCCAGCACACGTTGCTTGTCGGCCAACTCAGGGTTGAAGTTAATCAGTTCGTTGAGCAACAGGTCGTATTCCTTGCTCACATCATCGGCGTCGGCAGGCACCATGAAGAGCAGCAATGAATTGCGCTCAATATGACGCAGAAAGCGGAAACCCAGTCCTTTGCCCTCGCTGGCCCCCTCGATGATACCAGGGATGTCAGCCATTACGAACGACTGGTTGTCGCGATAGGAAACGATGCCAATGTTAGGCACCAAGGTGGTGAAAGGATAGTTGGCTATCTTGGGCTTGGCAGCTGAGACAACAGAGAGCAAGGTCGATTTACCCGCATTGGGCAAGCCCACCAACCCCACGTCGGCCAGCAGCTTCAGCTCCATGATGACGGTCATTTCCTGCTCAGGTTCCCCAGGTTGGGCATAGTCCGGAGCCTGGCGCGTGGCAGTAGCAAAATGCCAGTTGCCCAAACCGCCTCGTCCGCCCTTCAGCAGCACCACCTCCTGACCGTCGTCCGTCACGTCGCACACATACTCGCCCGTCTCGGCATTATACACCACCGTACCACAAGGTACCTCGATGTATTTGTCCTCGCCCGCCTTGCCGCTCGACTTGTTCTGTGAGCCATGCTCGCCGTTGCCAGCAATCACATGGCGGTTATACTTCAGATGCAGCAAGGTCCAGTAATTTCGGTTACCACGCAAGATGACACTACCCCCACGACCGCCGTCACCCCCATCGGGACCACCCTTGGGGATGTACTTCACACGGCGCATGTGGGTAGAGCCTTTGCCGCCCTTTCCAGAGCGGCAATAAATCTTCACATAGTCAACGAAATTCGATTCAGCCATTATTTCACAGCATCGATTGCTTTGCAAATATCGGCGAAGATACGATCCAGCTCACCCAGACCATTGATGTGCTGATACTTGCCATCCTTCTTGTACCAATCAATCAACGGAGAAGTCTGTGAGTGATACACCACCAAGCGCTTCTTGATCGTCTCCTCGTTGTCGTCGGCACGACCACTCATCTGACCACGCTTGATAAGGCGAGTCATCAGCTCATCCTCAGGCACCTCCAGGTCCAGCATCACGCTCACCTCCTGGCCACGATCCTTCAGCATCTGCTTCAAAGCCTCTGCCTGTGGGATGGTACGAGGGAAACCGTCGAAGATAACGCCCTTGCTATTCTTGAAACTGTCGAACTTTGCAGCCAAGATATCCACCATCAATGAGTCAGGAATCAGCTGCCCCTGGTCGATATAGCCCTTAGCCGTCTTGCCCAGCTCGGTGCCATTCTTTATTTCAGCACGCAACACATCACCCGTTGAGATGTGGTTGATGCCATACTTCTCTACAATCTTCTCACTCTGTGTTCCCTTGCCAGAGCCGGGAGCACCAAAAATCACAATATTCAACATATCTATCTATTAATTATCAATTATCCATTCACAACAGAGTAAATATCCTTATAATTTCTACCATAACCATTATAGTCAAGCCCATACCCGACAATAAAGTCATTAGGAATCCTCATAGCCACATACTTCACGTCCAAATCCACCTTCAACATCTCAGGTTTCATCAGCAACGTGCAGATTTGAACCTCTTTAGGATTCTTTGCCTTCAGGCTATCCAGCATATACTTCATGGTGATGCCCGACTCAATGATGTCCTCCACAATCACCACCGACCTGCCCGTAAGATCACCCTTTAAGCCAATCATCTCGTTCACCTTGCCGGTTGAGCAAGTGCCCTCGTAGGATGAAAACTTCACAAATTGCACCTCACAAGAGAAGTTGATACGTTTCATCAGATCGGCAGTAAACATGAACGAGCCGTTCAGCAAACTGATGAACAACGGATCCTTTCCGGCAAAGTCACGGTTAATCTCGTTGGCCACCCTGTCCACCTCTTTTAATATAACCTCTTCCTTGATTGAGAGCACAAAATCCTTGTCTGATACATGTATTTTCTCCATGTCTATAAAATATTGAGCCTACAAAATTACGAATAAGTGAGCGAAAAGCCAAAAATATTTGAGGTTTTCCGAACGAGAGTAATTTCAACGAAGTTAAAATTACGAATAAGTGAGCGAAAAGCCAAAAATAATCCTTACTTTTGCTCAACGGATTATAAAAAACAATGAGATATGAAGTTGGTTCATTTATTAGCCGGTGCCGTCTTGCTATTGGCAGGATGCACCCCAAAGACCGAGAACACAGAATTATTAATCAATGAAGAACAAGATATGAAAAAAGCAATCAGTACAGAGAAAGCCCCTGCCGCTATAGGGCCTTATAGCCAGGCCATCGAGGCCAACGGTTTCGTTTATGCATCAGGACAGTTGCCCATTGACCCAGCCACAGGACAGTTCCCAGAGGGAGGCATCAAGGAGCAGACACGTCAGTCTATCCTCAATGCCCAAGCCATCTTAGAGTCAGCAGGCCTGACATTGGCCAATGTAGTAAAGACCACCGTCTTCCTCGCTGACATGGGAGATTTTGCCGCCATGAACGAAGTCTATGCCTCCTTCTTCCAGGCACCTTATCCCGCACGCTCTGCCGTAGCCGTTAAGACTTTACCCAAGGGCGCCATGGTCGAGATTGAGTGCATTGCCGCAAGATAAATAATACTTTAAACATAAATATTAAGGCAACTTTAACTAACGAACAAATTGAGCAGAAAATGCAACAGCTGAAGCAGCTGACTGAAGAAGTGAACGCCCTGACCAAGGAATTGGCAGAGGCTGGTGCTATCGAACTATCAGAAGAAGACCTTGACAAGGCCACAGGAGGTAATGCCGAAGATGATATTAGGAAAAAGCAAGAATCTGTTGAGCGTTACGCTGTTCTATTTTTCTTGCCTATATATGCCACTAAATACGTTTTTGCCCCTTAGTACCCCGTTAGTACCCCGCTGGTACTACATCTAAAATGTTAAAGTGTAAAAATAATTACATGTTTTAGAACATCCTATTGGTTTTATTTGTAATTTTGTCATCAGATAAATAGTGAGATTAGGTATATTAATAATGAAATGAGGCAAAATTACTAACAAATAGTATAAAATTCCAAGAATTATTCTTACCATTTGCGTCATCCAATTCGAATCCAAAAAGAGATATTAACAAAACAGGGGGGCGTTTAACAATTATTAACGCAGTAATTTACCAGCTATTACATTATTATATATATCTTTGTAACGTGAAATACTATTTATTGACGCTAACCAGTGTCTTGTATTTCAGTAAAATAGAACAGTAGGATAAGTAGTGAGGCACAACATATATATAAGGGACATATTGCTGAAAGCCTTTGTAGGAACGTGTTTCCTTATTGCTTTCAATCTAAAAATGGTGGGCATGACGCTTTATCTGCCAGAGACAGCAGGTGGGGTTGCTCCCATGATAGCAATCGGTGACGACCCTGTATTGGTGCCGATAAATAACTACGTACCGTACGACAGTACGCAGGTGTTACGAAAAGACACCACCGTGATCTTTGTAAATTTTGAATTAGACAAGGTAGAGCTTGATGTAAACTTCCTTGACAATGCAGAAGCACTGCGCCACATCGTGCAAAGTATTCGTCGAGTAGCCGACGACCAGTCGCTGGTGGTACGATGCGTACAGATTGTGGGTATGGCTTCCATTGAAGGTGCAGCTGGCTACAATTACCAATTGGGTATGCGTCGTGCAGAGGCATTGAAGCAGTACATCAAGCAGCATGTGCCTGCGTTAGGTGACGAGGTATTTGACCTCAACTCAGGAGGTGAGGCATGGGCGGAGTTTCAGAGCTTGGTGGAAGATTCCGAGTTTGACGGCAAAGCCCAGGTGCTGGATATTATCCAAAACACCAAGAACCTCTGGTTGCGCGAGTCACGCATCAAGCAGCTGAACAAAGGCAAGGTGTATCAGTACCTGAAGGACAACCTGTTTGTTGGCCAACGCGTAGCGGGTTATATGCGCATCTATTACGATGTGCTGCCTCAGCCCGAACCCGAACCAGCGCCTGAACCACAGCCCGAACCCGAGCCTGTTGTCGAACCAGAGCCAACGCCGCTGCCGTTGGTAGTAGCGCCTGAGGCGTATGTTGACAACGAAGGCCCTTGGCGTTGGGCTATCAAGACCAACCTGCTGTTTGACGCCGCTCTGGCACCCAATGTGGAAATGGAGCGCTGGTTTGGCAAGAACAAACGTTTTAGCCTGATGGCAGAAGTGTGGTTCCCATGGTATGTATGGCATAGCAATAACCGTGCCTACGAGGTGCTCAACATCGGCTTAGAGGCCCGCTACTGGCTCACCCACAGCAAGAAGCACTATAACCGCCCCATCACGGGCTGGTTCATCGGTGCCTACGCTGCTGGTGGCAAGTACGACCAGGAGTGGAACAGTAAGGGACGTCAGGGTGAATACACCTCCTTAGGTTTGAGCGTGGGTTACACGTGGCGCATTGGTCGCAACTTCAACCTCGAAGCCAGCGTGGCCGGTGGTTGGGTAGCAGGACCTTACCGTTACTATGAGGGGCGTTTTAACGACACCCACCTCATTTGGCAGTACAACGCCCAGCTCAACTATTTTGGTCCTACCAAGGCGAAACTCTCATTGGTGTATCTATGGCCAGAAAGGAGGCGCAAATGAAAAGAAGTCCATTCTCAATTCTATTAATAGCGGCCTTGACGCTATTAATCAGCAGTTGCGACCGCCGCCAGCTTGAGGTGATGGAGCCTACCAAGGCCCAGATCCGCATAGATGTTGACTGGCTCACCTACTTTGGTGCACGACCACATGGTATGACGGTGATGATATGGGGCGACGGATGGGAAAGACCTTACTCTAGTTCTTCCAACGACGTAGAGTCGATGAAAGTAGAGCTTGATCCAGGTCACTATCGCATACTGGTGTTCAACAAGAGCTTCGATGAGTTTGGCTCCATGAAGTTCACCGACACCGATAGCTACGAAAAGGTAGCTGCCCGAGGTAGAGATGTCACGCAGTATATCAGTGGCGACTGGGACAAGGACATTACCTACATGACCGACCCAGAGGATATAGGCGTGGTGGTGGATGAGTTTACCATTACCGAAGATATGCTGTTGGAGCAGGTAAACTTCTACCCATACGAAGATTGGATAGAGAAGCATTATGGTACCACCCGATGGGTGATAGAGCCAGATGGCACCTATTCCATGAAGGTAGAGGCCCGGCCACAGATTACCAAGTTGAATGTGTGGGTGCAGATCAAGGGTATTGAGAACATGCGATCTATCACAGGCAATATCTCTGGCATGGCCGATGGGTTCTACCTTTCGCAGGTATGGCGCACCACCGACGAACGCTACATGCTGTTCGAAACGGACAAGTGGTCACGTTTGTTAGAGGAAAACCAACAAACAGGTTACATGTTTTACACCATGCCTGTGTTTGGCCTGACACACGGAAAGGAATACCTGGCCGAGCGTACAGAGGACAGCAATGTGTTGCAGCTGCATATTGTGCTAAGAGATGGCACCTCACGCGACTTCACCTACAATGTAGGTAAGATTATTCGCTACCGAGGTCTGGAAGAGAACGTGGAGGCAGGTATTAATGCGGGCATTGAAACCAGCATTAATTTAGATGCTACCTTGGAAACGAATCTGCTGTTGGATTTGCAGCTCGATTTGGTGATAAGTGTCGAAACCGTGCCTGATGTACCAGACTTGCCCGATGTAGATCCAGAGCCATCCAGCAAAAGTGGCTTCGATGCACAGGTAGATCCTTGGGAAGATGGTGGCACAGTGGATGTAGGATTATAAAATTGAGGATAGTTAAATAATACATATTTGAATAATATTAATTTAAAACAATAGAACGATGAAAGAATTAAAGTTATTAAGTTTAGTTTTGGTAGCTGGAACAGCCACAATGTTCACAGCTTGTACTTCAGAGAGTGACAACAGTCCTTCTGCAAATATCTCTTATGAGAGTGTTGCAGCAGCACAGCAAGTGCCTGTAACGTTTGGTACTTACATTGGTGAGCAGGCAATAACTCGTGCTGGTTATAAAGGTTCTATTAATACCCCAGCAGAATTACAAGCTCAAAGCTTTGGTGTTTTTGCTTATTATAGTGAGGGAGATGGTTCTTCTGCTGGAGCTTATAATTCTTCAACATCAGCTCCCAATTTTATGTGGAATCAAGAGGTTACTTATAGTAGTGGATGGACTTATACTCCTGTAAAATATTGGCCTAATGAAGCTGACACAAATACGGATGTTGATGGAAGTGCAACAACAACATCTGGTAAGGATGTTTTAAGTTTCTTTGCATATGCTCCTTATGTAAGTCCTACTACTAAAAGTGATGGTACTTTTTCTCCAGCACAAGCTGATGGTATTACACAATTGTCTGGTAATACTGTGGCTGGTGATCCTAAAGTGACTTACGCTGTAGCCACTGATGCCGATAATACAGTAGATTTGCTTTGGGCTGTAGCTGCTGCTGATCAAACAACACCTACTGTAACAGGTGGAACTTGGAGCAATGTTTTAGCTGGTAAACCTTTTATTAATTTAGTGAAACCAATGTTGGCTGCTACTCCAGCTTCTACTCCAATAAATTTCTCATTCAAACATGCATTGGCAAAGTTGGTGTTTACTGTAGAGGGTGAATTTGATGAAGTATCAACAGATAATAACAATGTGGATACTTCAAAAACACGAATTGTTATTGATAATGTTGCAATAACTTCTACATTCAATACGAATGGCATTTTGAATCTTAATAATGGTACTGCAAATGTACCAAATTGGACACTTGGTGGTACTGCTAATTTAGCTTTGAATATTAATAATGATGATATTGTAGGAACAACGGCTGGATCGGCTGGCTTGAAATACAATAGTGGAACAGATTCTTTTGCAGGACAGCCATTAGGTGTAACTAAAACACCTCAACACTTGATGGATGCTGATGGAACAACAAAGTTCTTTGCTTTAATTCCTCAAACAGCTAATATGACTATTACTATTACTTATCATGTATTTACATTAGATACAAATTTGGCTAATGGTTACTCTAAGATCACTAATGTAATAACTAAGACTATCTCTAGTTTGGCTTTAGCAGGATCAAATGCATATACAATCAATATGCGTTTGGGTATGGAAACCGTATCATTTAATGCTTCTGTCGCTCCCTGGGGTGCTGGTGGTACTACAAATGTTGACCTGCCACTTAACGTAACAACATCATAATATTTTGCCTCCGTTCCCCTGCAACCCTTTGAGGTCGCAGCATAAATAAATCTTCCGAATGCCGAAATAACTATCAGATGTGGTTATTTCGGCATAGGAAGTAAAAAATAAAGGATTGATTTAAAAGAAAACACAACCGATAGTATTTGGATTGATGATAAGAATGAACAAGAGAGTTTTGATATTACCGACATTTGCCTTGATGCTAATGATGATGGGCAGCTGCGCCAAAGACGATACCGCAGTGGTGCAGTCAATCGACCAGTACGTGGCTCAGAAGCCTGTGCCTGTTACCTTTGACACCTACAATGCTGATGCGCCAACAACCCGTGCTGGCGCCTTCGGCGTAATCAGCACCAATGCCTCCCTACAAGCAAAAGGCTTTGGCGTCTTCGCTTATTATACCCAGGAAACGAAATTTGACAACGTACCTCTTGTTGGTGTTGGTTCACGAAACCTGCTTCCAGATTTCATGTATAATGAGTATATTGTTTGGGATGCTACTAATAACAAGTGGGATTATTACGATCCCAACGACCAAAAGTACTGGCCTAACGACTTTAATGGCAATGGCAACGATGTTGACACCCATAACGCTACGGGTACTAAGCTGAACTATATCAGCTTCTTCGCCTACGCTCCATACGCAGGAGAGTTTACGCAGACTTCTGCTACTACAAGAGGTGGCGCAACGCCTCCAACTACTAGCGGTGACGGTGTGAACAGCGGTGTCATCGCTGCCAGTGGCAATGCTTTCAACGGCGACCCCTTCCTGACCTATCGCACCAGCAACGATGCTACCAAGGCGGTGGATCTGTTGTGGGGTACTGCTGGCGGAGTGGACAATGGCGACAATGTGGTGGGAACCGCACAACCTGGTGGTAGTGTGACTCGCACTGTGGACGACGGAACGATCTATTCCCCAACCTATTCCCTTGCTAATACCAACATTGATATGACCAAGCAGGAGAACGACGGCAAGGTGAAGTTCAATTTCAAGCATGCGTTAGCTAAGGTGGGTGGCTCTACAGTAGGATCTGTGGCAGCTGTGAAGGGATTGACTGTTGACCTGCTGTTAGATAGCGATGGTTCTTCAGCCTCTGCCGCTAAGTCAGCCAATACCAAGGTGACGGTGAAGAGAATTACCATCACCCACGATGATGCAACAACTGGTACCCCCGCTGTGTTGACCAACCCGATGGAAAGTACCGGTGTGTTCAACCTGGCAACGGGCGAGTGGACGCTAACGGCTGTAGATAACTCTGATCCAACGACCTATCGCACCATCAACTACCTGATTGATCAGGGTGGCGCTGGTACGCAGGGCAATATTTTGGCTGCCGACATTATGGAGCCAACTACTGCAGTGACCACTTGGGCTAATTTGGACGGAATTAACGGTGTGGTGGAAACAACGCCGAAGAATGTGTTTGCCACCGAAGCTTATCCGTTGGTATTCCTCCCTGGCAGCTCACCCCGCTTGAAGTTCACCATCGAGTATTGTGTTCGAACAAAAGATACGAAGTTGGCAAAGGGCTTTACCGAGGTTTGGCAAACGATTACCAAAACATTATCGTTTGGCGCCACCACGTTGGACCTTAACAAGCAGTATAACATTAAGATGCATCTTGGCTTGACCACCGTTAAGTTTGATGCTTCAGTTTGCGATTGGGATAATGGTTCCACTGAGACCGTTGATTTGCCAATCAACGTAATGTAAAAAACCTAAAACTCCTCCTCTGATTAGGGGAGGTACCCTCAGGGACGGAGGAGTATGAAAAAATAAAAGCTCCTCTCTCGTGTAGAGTGTGCCGAGAGGGCCAGGAGAGGATATAACCCCCCAAAAAGCTCCTCCCCTGACATAGGGGAGGTGCCCCAACGGGGCAGAGGGGTATATATAGAGAAGGATTATTAGAAGCGGTCAACACCCGTTTCTAGCATGAGATATAAGGATTGATGATATAAGTAACACGAATGACCGCAAAATTCTGGACATTCTTAATTACTACTTTACTCTTGGTAACAGGCTGTTCTAAGAGCGAAGTTGTTACATCCTATGAGCAGGTGTCTGCCGGTAATGAATATACCAAGCAGCAACCCGTTCAGCAGGAGGTAAACAACAATCCTGTACCCATAATCTTCGATGCATCAATCGGCGAGCAAGCAACCACACGAGCAGCCGTTAGTTCTAAAGCAGACTTGGCCACTGAAGGATTCAGTGTTTTTGCCTATTATACTGGCCAAAAGTATTTCCCTGGGACAAATGGGGGTGAAAATGAGGCGCAATGGAGAGGAAATGATGACCCTGAAGATGGTGATTATCTCTATCCCAACATGATGTATAACCAACATGTTATTGGTGTTGTTGACGAATTAAATCCTGATAATGTTACTTGGTCATACAATCCTTTGAAATACTGGCCTAACAATCTTGACGATAAGGTTTCGTTCTTTGCTTATGGAACCCATGTGGATTTAATCCAACAAGACGCTACCGGCAGAGCTGGCGCAAAAGGCAATAATGCTGGCATTACCTACATTTCTGGCAATGCCTACAACAAAGGAGCCCCTATTGTTACCTATTCCCTGTCACCCACGAGCGGTTATGTAGAGATGGGTGATATGGAAGACCTGCTATATGCCAACAATGTTAATTACACTCGCAATAAAGAAAAACCAGCGCTGTCAGCCGCTCCCATTACGTTTAACTTCAACCATGCGCTTGCTGCCTTTGGCTTTGGCGTGTGTGGCGTTTTCAATGAGAAGAACAGAGGAATGGATGGTCATACTTCTTCTGACTATGAAATCTATGATGACAACTATATCCGCATTGAAGATATATACATCACAGCCGTATTGCCTATCTCTGCCGAGTTGGACCTTGGAAGTGGTGCCTGGACAGTTGCTCAAAATGGTGCGGGCGCTGATCTGACTGCTGAGGTGGAATTCCACTTTGACGCCCGCAATATAGCCGGGAATTTGCGCTATTACCCTTATGGCGCCGATTTGGATAATTACGCTGGTGAGGACAGGGAAGCCTACATAGCAGCCCAGACAACAGTTGCTGCCCAAAACCTGAGTTATGGGGTAGGCAGGTATAAATACACTGAAGGGGAAGTGCTGCCAGAGGACTGTACGTTTACGGTAGATGATGATGGCGACCCCATCCCCAATAGCGGTGTTAATGCTATCTACCAGAAAGTGGGTTTGACGGGCAGTGCCCAAAACAATGTGTTTTATTTTATCCCAGCCAGTACCGATGGTACCGGTTCTGTTACATTCAACATTACGATAAAATACCATACCCTAACGCGTGACCCGCGCTCGCTCTATGGGTTGAGCGATATTGTAAATGTGGTGGAGAAGCAGGACATCCCCGTTACCGTTACCGGAGGTAATGCAGGCAATGGCAAAATCTATATGTTCAACCTGCAGTTGGGCATGACGAAGGTGAAGATAAACAGTGTTACTGCGGTAGATTATTATTTGACTAATGAGGATAGTACACCATATGATATGAATGATTATACCTCAAATAAATTCTATTATACTGTGCCAAAAGATGAAAGCAACTAAGCGATTAGACATATTAGTGATTGTTGTTGCAGCATTATCTTTAATGAATTGTAGCAAGAATGAACTTCTTACTTCTTTTGAAGAAGAACAGGAACAGTCTTTTTTGTCCATACCTTTACAATTCACTCCTTATGTAGGTAGCGGTACAGAGGCAACCACCCGCGCCGATTTGAATTATTTATCAAATATACATGCGACAGATAACAGTAATAGATTAAATGTTTTTAGAGAATTCCCCTGGTATAGTCCAAACCCTGATAATCCTAATAACCCAGACGAAGGAACTGGTTCTGCAGCTGGGTCAAGAGGTAACAACTATGGAAAAAATAATTATAGATTTGGTAAGTTAGGTAACAATTCTTATATCGTGGGTGTATATGGCTATTATGGCCTTAATAATGATGTGCCCATGACGTGGAAAACCATGACTAATAATACAAATCTTTCTTCTCTTACTTCCAATTTTATGACCAACCAACCTCTATTACATACAGCCTCTGGTAATAATTGGAATTATACACCGCTTAGGTATTGGCCTAACAGTACAAGCAACACCGACGTCAAGGTTACTTTTGTAAGCTATTATCCTTTTCAAGATTATCCCGAAAGTGGGCGTGGTTACAATTCAACAACTCGTGTAACTGGTTATTATCGTGACGGTAAAAATGCTGATGGGGTAGAAGATGACCGTTATGTTGATTTTTCAGATTGTATAGTGCCTCCTGCTAAAGATGCCAAAGGTGCGGATGCCTATACTTTTACCTTCACTCAGAAAGAAAAACTGGAAGAGCAAATCGACTTCCTGTTAGGCATCAATCCTGATGTAACAAAACAAAACGTGAGTGATTTCACTCCCAACATTAACCTGAAACTTAAACACACGCTGTGTGCTGTGGCTTTTGACTTGAGAGCCCCTGCTTTCTCTCTTCCAGCTAATACAGAGGTTAGGTTTGATATCAATTCAATAAGATTTGAAGGCCTATATGGCAAAGGAAAGGTGTATCCTGTTGTAGATGTTGTAGATAATGATAAATTTGACATTCAATGGAAAGATTTAGAGATGGGTGATACCAGTTATATACTTAAATTTGATGATGCCGACAATTTTTGTGGTGTTTTTGAAAGGCCATACTTTGATGGAAAAAAACAAAGACGTTATAGAAGGCAGCAGATTTATGAAAATAGCAATTATAAAGCAGAAAACCTTGATCCAGATTATATAACTGCTGCTGGTAATGATCAAGCTAATAGCAGAGGTATGAAATACCTGATGATGGTTATCCCTCAGAAAGTGGAAGTTTCTTCAGATGGCGTTACACCCAAGAAAGCATACCTTGTGGTCAACTATGATATTACTTATAAGTATAGCGGTGGAGTAACTAACATATTTAAAGATAATGAAGAATGGATCCAATTAAAAGACGACGAAAAACAAGATAATAAATATAAAAATAAAAGACAAATGTTTCTTGCTGGAACATTCCTTACCTTTAACATCAGGTTTTTAGGACCCAAACAAATAGAAATGGATGCCGTAGTCTCTGACTGGGAGGATACAGAGGAATATGATTTACCGACTGACGACTATAATGATTCTGGTGAAGGTCAAGGTGAAAACCCATAGAGTGGTAAATGAAGATTAGTAAAAATGAAGAGCTATATAGCTTACATATTATTGATGGTGGCATGCTTGGTTGTAGCCTGCTCTGAAAGCAAAGATGAGCCGACTCCTCAGACTCAGCCTCAGACACAGCCTGCCTCTCAAACTACGCCAACAACGCCAACTCCGGCAACGGGATCGGTGTGGAGTGATGTGCCCATTGGCTTCAGTGCTGTGGTGGAAGATCATGCCACAACCAGAACGGTACTCACACCAGTATATGGGCCTGACTTGACCAATGATGATTTTTATACAGGTACAGGTGAAGGAAGGCACATTGTATGGGGTTCTGTTACTTATAACGCAAATGTTACGGCAACTACTTTGAATGGTAATACTGATGCTGATGGTAATGGTTTTGGCGTATATTCAATTTATACAGGAAATGATACTTATGCGCAAGCTATCACTGCTGCTCAGGCTGCTGTTTCGGGATCAGGTGATGATAAAAGAAGCGAACGCCAATTGGTGATGTTCAACCAACAGGTAACTACTACCGATAATGGCGTTTCTTGGGACTATACCCCTAAGCGCTTCTGGCCAGGCAATGCTGCCAACATTTCCTTTTTTGCTTATGCTCCTTACAAAGTTGCTGGCATTGACTATCCCGTATCTAGTAACATAGATAATACCAAAACCATTGAAGTTTTTAGCTATGTGAAAAAAGATAACTTCGGTGTCCCCTATATCAATTGGAACCACGAAACCCAGCAAGATTTACTATATGGTGTGGCCAATGAGGATGTTATTGATTATACTATGGCACCCTTTAAGCTGGCAGGCGATGACTATGTTGATATGCATCGCCCTAACGACAACGCCTTGCATTGGAGACTAAAGCATGCCTTGGCACGAGCAAAGTTTACCATTAGTAACTACATGTCGTATGAAGACCAATTAGGAGCTGAAGCAATTGCCATTGGGGGGGCCAATACTGAGTATGAGAAATATATTTCTGGCGGGACTTACAAGATTAATCCTGCTGATGAAAGTGAAGAGCCTAAAGACCTGAATGGCTATTATGTGCATTTAGGTACTGAAGAAAACCCTACTATGTGGCTTAAATATAATACCGACCAGACAACTCGTAAGGTGATTATTACGGACATTACTTTCAGAAACTTAAATAAACAGGGTAGTCTTTATTTGATGAATGACGAGAATAAAAATCCAATATGGTCAATTCCAGCAATCGATGGAAAATATGACTCTTATAAGCTCATACCAGGCAATCCTGCTATCTTTAGAGAAAGCCTCACGCTTGAAAATGTTGAAGACAACTTTGCCGGCTTACCTATAATTGACAAGAATGCCGTGCCTTTGAATGTGGCAAAAACAGGTGATAATACCTATGACGACACCAAAGATCATTATATTTTGTTTATACCCCAAGAATATAATGAGGAAGCTCATGATAATATAGAGATATATTTGAAATACCAAGTGGTTTCATATGTTAAGCTTGAAGGAAGGTTTAATTGGGATAGGGATCCTACAAACCCGCCTCGTTATCATGAAAACCAAGTAGGTGGCATTGTTGAGAGATATATGGTAGGTGATGAGAAAACCCTGAAAGGTGTATTGCCCGTTAGCTTAGAGGCAAACAAGTCGTATAACATTGTTATCCAGCTGGGAAAGACGATGAAAATATTATTTGAGATAACCGATTGGGACGATACACATACCATAAGGATTCCTGATTTTATTTAAATGACATGAATATGATGGAAGGAATAACACATAAAATATTCAGATATGCAGGCAAGGCTTTGATGACTGCTTTCATGATAACCACTTTATCATGCGAACGCGATTTGTTCTTAACGGGTGATGAGGGTAGGTATAGCTCAAGGACTGTGAATCTTACCATTGCTTATGAGTTGCCCGAGCATGACCAGAATGCCATTACTCGCTCTATTGCTGCCAACGACGAGTATAAGCTCAATAATTTCTACCTGATGGTCTTTGGGAAAAAAGACGGGAGCGAGGGTTATACATGTGTCTATAAACATTTTTATAAAGATGCTGAAGATACCTCCGATCGTATGGACTTCGATTCTAAAAAGGGAGAATGGAAGTCTATCGAGAACAAATACAATAAAGATTCCGGCGCGGATCCTGAGGATTTAAATACTACATGTGGCTATGTGACTGTTGAAGCAGAGTTTATTCCTGAGTACGGTTGCTATATCTATGGTTTTGCCAATGTTGACCCCTTAGACGGCGATACGCCACCATACTCGACAGTGGATGCTATGGCTATTGATGGTGTTAACCGTATTACCCCAAGGGCAATGCTGGATAAGATAAAAACCATTGACGAATTAAAGGCCATGAAGATTGAGGTGACCAACTTAAATCCTAGTACAAATGAGGGTGGCGAAACCATAGTTGCCGGGGGGGCGGTAAACCGTGAGAATCCTAATCTGCTATATAGCGGACAATGGAGTACTTGGCTACCTAAAAGATGGGGTGAGGACGGAAAAAAACATATTGTGTTTGATGAAGCCGCATTAACAGGCCAAGTTACAAGTGCCGTTTTGGAAAAATCGCGTGTTGGTAATAACTACGACCTGCGTTCACAAGGTATGATATACTTGCGAACCACGATTGCGCATGTAAGGTTTAATATTACCTATAACAATACGGTGTTTAAGGATTTTAAGCCTGAGTCCTGGCAAGTAGTCCATGCTCCTTTGCATGCTTACTATATTGATGATGCTGATCACACCAGGATGAATCTGAGCGGAGAAGACAACTTCGGCAAAACGGAACCAGTGAAGCATATGCTTCATGATGAGGCCATATTTTCATTTGACTTCTATATGATGGAGAATATCAAGAGGGCAATGTCAACCGATGAAATTGATTATACTGGTAGTGATAAACAGGGTATAATCAATTACTACAATGGCTATTTTGGTCGAACGGTAAGTGATAATCAACCATATTTTGGAGATGACGTTAGTTCAACGGATTATCAACCCTCTAAACAGAAATTAATTTATGGTACGATTTATGGTGGTGAAGGTAGTTCAGCTAATCAGCCAGAATATTTTGATGGTGATGATGATGTATCAGTATTGGTTAGGTATGCCAAACGTGAGATGGAATTGAAACATACCAGTGATAGTAGTATTGATAAGAATCAACTGATCTTGAATAAAGTCAGCGAGGGGTATAATTACGAATCTAAAAAATATGTCTATTCTGAGCCCAAGGCCACCTATGTCGTTATCAAGGGTAGGTTGTTGATCAAAGATGGTGCGGATGGTTTGCAGAATTTGTTGGAGCCTGTATATGACGCTAATGGAGATTTGGTGGGGACACAAATCAGTGGTGACGATCTTTCTGTTAAAAACGCTTATGCCGATGTGACCTATACAATTCATTTGGGATATGCAAAAAAAGCGCCGGAAGGAGAGATCACGAATGCCAGTCAATGGGCGAGCCAACCCTATGATCCGGCCGATTTCAGTATCTTGCGCAATGCTGAATACACCTATAATATACATATTGCAGGCATTAATAGTATTATAACCAATGTGGTTTCTACCAGAAGCTTGTTTAAGAAAGAAAATGATGATTCAGAACTATTTCGTGTTAAGCCTCAGACAAATGCTGAAGGCAATTTAAGTTTGTCAGTGAATAAGGTATTTGATACAGATGCACACTTCAACCAGTTTAATTTTATGTTGGAGAAAGAGGGCTTGAGCGATTTCTATTTCGAAATACATACGCCGTGGAGTGTCATTACTACTGATGATGTGAAAGCGGATATTGATAGGGTGAAGGTGGCAATGGGACTTGGTAACATAGTAGATGGTGTATTTGTACCAGGACCTGATTATGGCACTAAATATGGCGATTTTGCCGGTGGTTTGTACAAAGATGAAAATTTATATCCAGCTGCTTATGCTATTTACCAAAATTATGTTGGTAATTTAGATTTCACCTGGTTTAAGTTTACACCTGCCTACGATCAACGAGGGATGTTTGATGAAGCATGGAGTGAGATTGTAGAAGATGGATATGCGGAAGACAGGAAAACGGTTAAGTATGATAGCTCAAGTCCTACACTGTGGAATCTTTTCGACTTCATGGTAAGTATGGATGCGCTTATTAACAGTGATAACCCACATCCTGATTATAACGAAAATGAGGTGGCTATACAAAAAAGGATAAATAATACGCTTTATGGGAATGATACTGGTGATAAAGCGAGCTCTACCACTGTGTTTGAGTGCGAAGTTGATGACGCCAACGGAGATTATGAATACACCCGAGCTACGAATAATGCTTTGCCTTTCTTGTTGGATAGGGAAACGTATCAGTTGGTACAGAATGGACCAGGGGTGACAAATGGTACTGGACCTGGAACTCCAGCTGAACAGTATGCTTATCTTTCGACACAATACGAAAATAATAAGGATAAGTCAATAGGCCAAACTGGCTTTTATTATAAATTTAAGAGACCTTATCAAAAAGTTGATGGTACCTACTGGGTGGAGGAGGATTATATCCAGTATCTAAAACAAACAGACTCTGCCACCTTTGGCAGCAATAACCAACTTGGCCGTATCCGTCGTATGTTCTATACCGCTTATTTAGACGAGTATTTTTATAGTGAACCCCCAAGGGGAGTTACATGGCCAAATGATAAACCCTATTGGACGCAATTTGTAAATAAACCTTCACGATATATTAATTTTGGATATAAAGTTGCAGGTCGTTCCAGTGAGGTGGGCACACAATATAGTTCGGATGGACAGAGTTCTTTTATTTACTCGGCTACCACTATCATCCAGCCAAGTATCCAGACTTTCTATAGCACGGAGGCAACAGCGGATTATACACCTAAATATGCCTTAGGTGTGGAACATTACAACGAGACGTATGATCCACGCTGGAAAGATGGCATTAATACTAATACAATTAAAACAACGGGTTTAAGCCATACTGATGGCTGGGCGAATGCAAAACAATATGTTGTTTATAAAGATTATCCCAATGATTGGCCGAAAACTGATGGCAAATATACGGTATGGGATACTTATGTGAGCGAAACACAATACGAAGATCATAACAGCATTAATAAGGATAAGAACAATTATAGGATTCCTAACAATGTGACGATGAGATATAAAAATGATGCGGAAATGACGGTAAATGACCGTATGGGAGCTGGTGGTGGACTTGACAATAAGTTGGCTTATCTGGCTGGCGCGATTCGTATGTGCATGAACAGAAATCGTGATGAGGATGGAAATGGGAAAATTGATGAGGATGAACTGAAATGGTATTTGCCAGCCTCCGATCAAATGGATATGATTGCATTGTGTCATTATTCTCTGTCAGACCCATTGTTCGACCATAATAAATTCTTTAGAGAGGGATACTCAAGCGATATAAATCATCAGCGATTACCTGAAGAATATCTGAGGGGGCAGTATCTGTATAAATATCATTTTGTGACAAGCGATTACAATATTTATGCTTCTGAAGAGTTTATGAATGCTTCTGAGTATAAAACAGCAACAGAAAATTATGCGAGTCATCCGTATGATATGCGGTGTGTGAGAAATTTGAATGAGGGAGTAAATAAAGTGGACATGCCAGATAGTTATGATGATGTTGAAATATACACGTTTAAAAGGAAAGGTGAAGATGGTAATACTGTGAGTACATTCTCAATTGATAAGTTGGATTCATATAGCACGCGTCGTAATATTGTTATAAGTAGTGAGTTGCCACTTCATTATTCTTTCTCTACGGATAACCTACCATATAAACATTTCCAGGTGGCAACTATTAATGCCCGCCTTATAAGTGATGTTGCAAGCAGACTGACTAATAGGGTATTAAAGAATATTCTTGACCTAGAGCCTTTAAGTCCCTGCCATTATTATTATGAACAAAGCACGGAAGAAATAGGTTCATGGCGTGCGCCAAATGCCGCTGAGATGGGTTTGATGCTGATGGAACTAAGGACAAGGACAAATACTTCGGGTCTGGTTCCTGAAATATCTGTGGATGATGGAGGACCTTTATTTTTCTGGACAGATGGCAGTTATTATCCACAATCAAGTACTTCCTGGAACTTTACGGGACCTTGGGGACGTGTTTTGGGCTTTAAAAATGGAGGATCTGGTTGGGATATTACACACACCAATATTCACAATTTGGATGATCCTTGGGCAAATAAGCCTAATTATGAAGAATTCAGTGATCAATCGACGAGTCCTAATAAGATTTTCATTCGTTGTGTCAGGGACCTGAGTGATGCAGACTATGCTGCCTTAACAACTCATTAATTAGAGCTTGACAATGAAAAAATGGGGTCAACTAGTTAAACTTAAGACAACAACAAAATGAGCATGGTAGCGATCATGCAAATTATATACAATAACCTTATAATATAACCCTGCAAACTACTATTTCGTGTTTTTATATCATCAATCCTTATCATGCCATATCCTCTTCGGGGGGTGTGGCATGATTGCTATTAATGCATGCAAAGAACCTGCCGATATGTTAGGTATTAACTGGAAAAAGCGTATCTTTGCAAAACTAAAATGAGGAAGATGCCAAAAAAGAATAAAGGAATGTGGTATGAGGTGCATCCAACACCAGTGAAGGGGAAGGATGGGAAGAACCTTTTGTATGTCCGTCCGAAGAGCGGACTGAAAATGACGATGCGACAGCTGGAGAGCTATTGCGAACGTAACTATGCGATTCGCTACGGCGAGCTGAGTCGTGCCTTCGATGTGTTTATGCGAGCTGCTGGATGGTTCCTGTCGGAGGGCTATCGCATTGAGACTCCCATCGGTTCGTTTGCACCTAAATTGGCGCTGAAGAAGCAGGTTACCAATGCCAGCGAGGTGAAAGACCGTGATGTGAAATTGGAAGGGGTGGAATATAACCCTGGGAAAATATGGGACAAGGAAATAGAGAAATGGCTGGATGGTTTCCGCCGTTATCAGAACCCTGATACGCAGGTAATCATGGCTGACAAGGAGAAGCTGGAGCAGGTGATGAGAGATTGCATGAAGAGATATAATGGCTTTGTTACCGCTGGTTTGTTTGCCCGTGCCTCAGGCCTGACGCTCTATTCTTCCCGTAAGCAATTGAACGAGTGGACTATGGGTGACCATCCGAAATTGCTGAAAACAGCCAGGGGTAAAGAACATATCTACACAGAGATATAAAAGATAGCTTGCAAAAAAGTGCGTTTCAAATGGTGTATAGCCGCACGGTTATTTGGGTATAGTCGCATGGCCGTTTGGGTACAGGAAACGGTTTGTTCGCTACGGCATGAATACTTGTTGGCTGGGGCGTTTTTTCCTGCCGGATGGTCACATGGTCACACTGTGACCATGTGACCGCTGAGAGGTGAATGAGAGCGTGATTATAGTATAACATGTAGATATATAGTTGATTAGGAATATTTATAAACAAAATGACGGACTAAATGGTCACATGGTCACACTGTGACCGTGTGACCATTGGATCAATATTCATGAAGATATGACAGCAGAAGAAATCAAGCGCATTGTTGATGGTGAACGTACAGAGCAGTTGACGGCGCAACTTTGCAACCATTGGGAGGTGGCTACAGAACGTTTGGAAAGGTTGGTGAGGGAACTGACTACTGATATGGATGCCTGTGTTGGGGCGGAAATCTATGCTGCCTTGATGCGGATGCAGCGTGCGGTGATGTGCCTGATGGAGCTGAACAAGATGCCTGCTGCCTTTCTGTTTGATGAATATCTCGATCGCATTGACAAGACTGTCTCCAATCCCAGCATACGTCAATCGGTGATGACGCTCTTCCAGCAGCTGTCTGATAAGGAGCTGGACAATTCATCTTCTTCTTTCTACCAACTGCTCAGTCAGTCGCTGGTGCAACACATGGCCTTGTCGAAGGATGAACAGGAGGCTATCTTGCTGAAGACATCGCCCATGCAGCATATCTTCTCCGTCTTTTCGCAGCATCTTAAGCCTGAAGATTTGATGGTGGTACTTAACATCTTTCAGAATATCAATGCAGGTTACAGTACGGCTAATCAGAAGGAAACGAACGACCTGTTGACGCAGATGCGCCAGAAAATGGATGACTTGTATGGCTTATTGAACGAGAGCCTGCAGATGATGCTGATAGGGTTGCTGTTGCTGATGCTATTGCCCGGTTTGTTGTTGAGCATGATGCAACAAGGCAAGGCTGATAGCAGGCAGATGGCTTTATTATTTAATAAGGTTCACACGCACGTGCGCGCGAGCAAGGAATGGCGGGCGTACTGGGAAAATAGGAAACAGACACTTCGTGTGGTGAGCGACAGCACTTCGTGGAAAGACATACTAACGGCTGAGCGGAGCAAGGAACGGGCTGAACTGGGACAAGTGCCCGGGGGCTTGTTTGCCAAGTGGACGACCGATCGTGGGGCTTTCGAAGCACAATTCCTGAAGGCCGGTCTCAGCGATGATGACATTCGCCATTTCATCTTCCATCTGGCTGTGTTATCGGAGATAGCCGGAGAGCTCGATCCTAAGACCAAATATCGCGACGAGAGGTTGGTTAACAACGAGCAGCATGGGGTGGCTGAGGCTGTGATGTCGGCCGCTACGAAGTTGTATGATTTGGTGAGCGATGGCTGGTTCCCTTATTATGACGCGATGTGGGGCGAACTGATTCAGGACGAAACTATTTTTGCCCATTTGAAAGTGACGCGTAAGAGTCCGCACAACAACATGTTTACGGCTCGCTTCTTTTGCCACTTGGTGGGAGAAATGAAAAAAAGTGCAGTCTTTGGTGGGCATTCTGACCGTGATTTGGCCCTAAAACTGACTGACAAGTACTCTGTGGATACTTTTAGGAAAAATATCCAGGAAGGAATGAACGAAGAAACACAAAAAGCACGAAATAATTTCTATACTATCTTTCAGAAATACAACAAATTAGCCACTGGTAAGTAGCATTTGCACCTAAAGAAAAAATCTCCCATTTTGAAGGTGCAGAACCCCTTGTGAATTTTGTGCCGCTATGTTGAATTTAGCTTCAAAATTTAGCGGCAAGCCTCGCAAGGCGAGCATGGCTGCTTATCGTCAACTGCTGGCGAAGAATCACGTGGAGGAGATCCTTCAGGATGTGAAGCAGAACAATAATTTGGATCGCAAGAAGGAGTTGCCTGTTTGGTTGCCTCTTGCAGCGTGTTTTAAAAATGGTACGCGTAAAGCTGAAGATGCGGTGCCATCAGGTTTCTTTTTCCTCGACATCGACGAGAAGGGCTTGACGGAGGCACTGTGGAGCAAGGTATGCGATGAGCACCTGATTGAGGAGCTGCGTATTGTCTATTTTGCCGAGAGTGCTGGTGGAGGTACTCATATCTGGGCTTGGCGAACACCTGGTCTTTCTATTGAGCAGGACATCCAGAAGCTGGCGAGTCGCCTGGGTGTCAGCTACGACTCGCATGTTACTGATTTGGCGCGTTGCTGCTTTATGGTGACGGAAGAGTATGTGAAGTTGCTCGACCCCATCGTTTTCGAACCCCTGGTTGAGGGCGATGACTCATCAAAACGGCCCCTGGTTGAGGGCGATGACTCATCAAGACGCCCCCTGGTTGAGGGCGTTGACTCATCAAGACGGCCCCTGGTTGAGGGCGATGACTCATCAAAACGGCCCCTGGTTGAGGGCGATGACTCATCAAAACGCCCCCTGGTTGAGGGCGATGACTCATCAAGACGCCCCTCCCCTCGAGGGGAGGGGCTGGGGGTGGGGTCCTACAAAGGGCTACCATATGAGAAAATCGTCCAAGCCCTGCTTTGGAAGCTGGGCTATGGCGATGCCCCAGCAGAAGGCGAACGCAACACGGCCCTCTACACCATGAGTCGCTATATGCGCTTCATCTGCGACTTCGACGAGCAGAAGTTGCTGGCTGTTTTGCCCCATTGGGGATTGTCGGATCATGAGGTGCTATCAACCATCAAGAGTGCGGTGAACAGTACTCGACCTGCAAGTATTCCCTCACAGATGAATGAGGTGTTGGCTACATTGGGTGCCGCTATCGATGCTAATGTCGAGAATTTGGATGAATCGCCTGTAACACCCATCAATGATGAGTTGCCGGACTTGCTGCAGGATCTTGCTGACCATGCTCCTGATGAATTCAAGGAGGCTACCCTGATAGCCGCGATGCCGATGCTGGGAACATTGGCTACGGGTGTCAGGGCGAGATATCGCGACGGGAAGTTGAACTCTCCAAGTTTCATCGTGGATATTGAGGCGCCTCAGGCTACAGGTAAGTCGTTCGTTGACAATGAGTTTGAGTTGCTGATGGATCCTATCATCAAACAGGATGAGGTGGAATGGCAAAAGGAGATTGAGTATTCGCTGGCCAAGAAAGACGGACAAGATGTGGATAACCCTTGTGCTTGCATTCGCATCATTGAGCCAAACATCGGTGTGTCAGCCTTCCTGGAGCGAGCCATCTATGCCAAAGGGAAGCATCTGTTTACTTATGCTCCTGAGATTGAGACCGTTCTGAAGAATAACAAGGGTGGTGCATGGACGGAAAAGAACGACCTCTTCCGTTTGGCCTATGACAATAAGCCTTGGGGTCAGCATCGCATCTCGAAGGAGTCGTTCTCTGGTAAAGTTACTCTCTATTACAATATGGTGATGTGTGGAACGCCCAACAAGTGCAGGGCTTTCTTCGCCGATGCGGAGAGTGGCTTGGTGAGCCGAGTGACGCCTGTCATCCTGCCTGATATGGTGGGTGCCAAGATGCCGCACTTCAAGGCTTGGACGAAAGAGGAAGAGGAGAAGGTGAAACGTCAGTGTCTCTGCTTGATGGACGAAGAGGGTGAGGTGGATTTGCCGCTCATCAACAAGGCCATTGAGGAGTGGGACGAAGGGAAACGTCAGGAATACCTGCAGACGTTGCACTACTCGCTCGATGTGTTCCGCCGTCGTGCTGCCCTTAATGGTTTTCGTGCTGGTATCATCGCCTATCTGTTGGAAGGTCATCAGGAAACGGAGCGAGCCATCCGCTTTGCTCTCTGGTATGCTGAGCGTTGTATGCATTATCAGCTGCAGCTCTATGGCAATAAGATAGATGCCCTACATGATGGTATGCTGAGCACGCCATCCGCAAAAAGCAATATGCGCTATCTCGATGCACTGCCCAAAGAGTTCACGAAGGAAGATTTGGTGAACCTCCGTCTGGCCAATGGCGAGTCGCCCATCGTAAAGACTATCATCTACCGATGGGGGAAGGAGAGTAAGATTGCGAAGATAGGTACCAACCTATGGAAAAAGAGCTGCGACTAGTCGCTTCTGCGCGGTAAATGTAGATCATGCCATATCTCCTTCGGGGGGTATGGCATGATTGCTATTGTAACTATGCACAATAAAAATGAAGAATTGTTTGGTACAGATTTATATTTGTAGTACATTTGCACAAGTAACATAATAATGCTTTAACATGGAATTTACAAAAAAGAACAAAAGAGAATTATTTGGCAGGTTTAGTAAATACCTGGAAGATTTGTCAAAGCTAGTAATAGCAGGTGTGGTGTTATCTTCGATAACAAAGGAAGATATACATTTATGGTGGTTGATTGGTTTCGGTACTCTTACCGGGTTAGTTTTTCTGTATGGAGCCTATATGGCCTTTTTAAAGAGTAAAAGTTAAATTTCAAAATTTATATAATTATGGCATTCGTAGCAGTAATGATAGTATTATCCATTTTTGGCCTTTTGGCTATTGCATGGATGAAGTATGATGATTTGCATTCAAATTTGAATGAATAGTTTTGACATAGATTTATTTATCAAGCATAATGTCATGCCATATCCTCTTCGGGGGGTATGGCATGGTTGCTACATAGCATTAATAAACTCACACAAAGATAAAAGCCATAAAAAGGTACATAGTTACACTTCTCTTAAAATATAATGAAATCTATGTGCTATTACGAGTGTATCTTCTAAAGAAAGTTACACTTTTTTCCTACGGATTGTTGCAGTATCTGTTACCAGTCGTCGCGATATCTTCTATCACCCGACGCAGTATCTCCTATGAGTCATCGCAATATCTCCTTTACCCCCATAGGAGATATTTCTTTCCCCCGTGGGAGATATCGCGACCACCCGTAGATGCCATTCCTTTCCCCCGTAGCTGCCTTTCCTTCCACTAATAGCAGGCTTTCCGTCCACCCGAAGCAGGCTTTCCGTACTTCAAGTACGAAGATTGGAAAGCTGATAAATACGCGAATCGAAAGAATTAAAATAGAGAAGCTGAAGGTCTAAGTGACTTTCAGCTTCTTTGTTTGTGTCGGGGTGACTAGATTCGAACTAGCGACCCCACGCCCCCCAGACGTATACTCTAACCGGACTGAGCTACACCCCGAAACAACTACATAAAAAACATACACCCCCGACTCTCCCTCTTCTCTGTCATTTAGGGACACCTACCCTAAGGCGGGGAGGAGCTTCACGCCCTCTAACTAGGAGGGGAAACTATGAGGCTACTGCTCTTTATTAGCGAGTGCAAATGTAGTGCGTTTTTTCTAATCATGCAAATTTTTCGCTGATTTGTTTGCGCATAGCATATTATTTCCTACCTTTGTCGCCGTTAATTCATCATCAACAATGAAGGCTATGAATTTTAGAACAACTCACATCTCTCTTGCGGAAGAAAATATCCGCTCCGGCAGTCAACAACGACTGCACATCATTTACCATCTCTTGATTTAGTAAACCAACATCGCCTTCCGCAAAGTGGAGTTGCGACCTGCCGTTGTTGTGATGTTATTGTTTTACTAAAGATGATTCATGAAAATGAAAAAGTACTTTTTAGGCATGGCCCTGTGCGGTGCCATGATGATGCTGGCCGCTTGCGAGAACCAGATACCTGACAAATCCGAGAACGATAACAAGGAAGCGCTGCAAGAGATTACTTTCAGTGTACTGGACTTTGAGCAGACATTGCTGAAAATGGGGGCGAGCATGGCTGATACACGTGCTTCGCTGAGTGGCAACGCCACCCACCTGAAGGTGGCGCTGTTTCTGGATGGAACGAAGAAATATGAGTTTGCACAGACATCGGCTGATGCGGATTTTGGTTCCATCACTGCCCTGGTGGTGCCTGAGGATTATGAGTTGGTGGTGATTGCCTCGAAGGCAGAGATGACCATTGAGGCGCTGACCAATATCTACCCAACAGGGGGTAAGGTGAACGATACCTTTTATTATTATGGCGCTTTGACGAAAGCCAACTTAGAGGCAGGTGCCGTGGCGGTAGGACTGGATCGTGCCGTGGCACTGTTTGAGTTTCAGACAGATGCCAAACCATCGGAGGTAGCATCGTTCACCTTGGAACTGACGGGCGGCAGTACGGTGTTCAATGCGGTGACAGGTCTGGCTGCTGGTAGTACCACGCTGACCAGTACGTTTGACCAGACGGGCAGGGCAACGGTGCATTGCGGCATGTATGTGTTCTTGCCATCGGCTGATGCCACCGTAACGGTGAAGGCCACTGCCTATGATGCCGATGCGAAGGTGGTGAAGACCTACACCTTCAACGATGTGCAGATGAAGCCGCAGTATAACACCTATTGCAACGGCAATTTTTTTCAGATTAACGGGTCGTGGAACGTCACTATCAACAGCGTGTCATGGCTCGAGCAGATCAATGTACCTTTCGACTTGACTAATTTGTAAGAGAAAATTTTGCACTGCCCTCAACTTTCCTTATCTTTACGGCACTAAACTAAATATAGATGATTATGACAGGCAACCTGACACCCGAAGATATTGTGGATGATGTGAAGTATTTGCAGCTTCTGGCACGTAGTTTCCCTACGGTGGCAGCTGCCAGTTCGGAAATCATCAACCTGGAGGCTATACTGAACCTGCCCAAAGGCACAGAGCATTTTCTGAGCGATGTGCATGGTGAGTATGAGGCGTTTCAGCATGTGCTGAAGAATGCCTCTGGCACCGTGAAGCGCAAGGTGGAGGAGATTTTTGTTCATTCGTTGCGCGACCAGGAGATCAAAGACCTCTGCACGCTGATATACTATCCTGAGGAAAAGCTGAGGCTGATCAAGAAGCAGGAGGGGAATCTGGACGACTGGTACCGCATCACGTTGAACCGCCTGGTGAAGGTGTGTCAGAACGTATCGTCGAAATATACGCGTTCGAAGGTGCGAAAGGCCTTGCCTAAGGATTTTGAGTACATCATTCAGGAGTTGCTGCACGAATCGAGTGGCGACCATAATAAGGAGGCTTATCTGGAGGTGATTATCACCACCATCATCTCTACCCGACGTGCCGATGCTTTCATCGTGGCCATGTGTAACCTGATACAGCGGTTGTGCATCGACTCGCTGCATATTGTGGGTGATATCTTCGACCGAGGCATGGGGGCGCATATCATCATGGATACGTTGTGCGAATACCATAACTTCGATATCCAGTGGGGTAACCACGATGTGCTGTGGATGGGAGCAGCTGCGGGCAATACGGCTTGCATCGCTAATGTGATTCGTATGAGTATGCGCTATGCCAACCTCACTACGTTGGAAGATGGCTATGGCATCAACCTGTTGCCGCTGGCCACCTTTGCGATGGATGTCTATAAGGACGACCCTTGCACACAGTTCCAACCCCTGCTGAGCGAGTATAACGACAACAAGCCTGATGAGAAGACGGCACGGTTGATTGCCCAGATGCACAAGGCCATTGCCATCATACAGTTCAAGTTGGAGGCAGAGATTATCCGTCGCCATCCTGAGTATAAGATGGAGGACCGCCTGCTGCTGGATAAGATTGATTTCCAGAAGGGTTCCGTAAGGATAGACGGCAAGGACTATGCGATGCTGGATAGTTTCCTGCCCACCGTAAATCCTGCCGATCCGTATGCACTGACCGACGAGGAGCGCGACCTGATGGACAAGATTGTGGCTTCGTTCCAGAACAGCGAGAAGTTGCGCAAGCACATGCATTGCCTGTATAGCAACGGCAGTATGTTTAAGGTGACCAACAGCAACTTGCTGTTCCACGCCTCAATACCGCTGAATGCCGACGGCACGTTCAAGCATGTGCGTATCGGACAGAAGGAGTACTGGGGCAAGAACCTGATGCTGAAAGCCGACCGTATGTTGCGTGCGGCCTACTACGAGTACCACGACAAGCAGAAGAAGCGCGATGCGATGGACTATGTGTGGTACTTGTGGTGTGGGGCTGATACACCTACCTTCGACAAGAGCAAGATGGCTACCTTTGAGCGCTATTTCGTGGCCGACAAGGAAACCTACAAGGAGGAGAAGGGCTACTACTACGAGTTGCGCGACCAAGCCGAGGTGTGCGATAATATCCTGCGTGAGTTTGGCATCGAACCAGGGTCGCACTCGCATATCATCAACGGACATGTGCCGGTGCGTACCATCAAGGGCGAGAAACCTGTGAAGGCCGATGGCAAGTTGTTGGTGATTGACGGTGGGTTCTCCAAAGCCTATCAGCCCACGACAGGCATTGCGGGTTATACGCTGGTATATCACAGTCATGGTTTTGAGCTGGTGCAGCATGAACCGTTCGAGAGTCGGGAGAAAGCCATCAAGGAGGGGCTCGATATCAAATCTACCACTTTCCTGGTGGATTATACCCGTCGTCGCATGATGGTAAAAGATACGGACAAAGGCCGTGAGTTGAGGGAGCAGATCAACGAATTGCAAAAACTATTAGTGGCATTCCGTAGCGGTTTGGTACAAGAGAAGGACTAACCGGTTACTTTAGTAAGGTGACGGGTTAAACGATACTAATAGATTGATTGATACGATAGTAATGTTCACGCATGAGCATTACTATCGTTATTTTTGCGGATAACGCTTTATTATTAGGGAAAAAATAGTACCTTTGCAACTGCTTTGTTCTACATGCCATTTTTTTCGAGTCATGTGGATGAAAAAGGGAATCGGGTGAGAGTCCCGAACAGTCCCGTTGCTGTATTTTCCGAATGTTGTGCATACCACAATGCCACTGCCTGATAGGGTGGGAAGGCCATGCACAGGAATAAGTCAGAAGACCTGCAAAGCACTATTATTGAATACGTCATGCGAGGACGTGCGTAATTCGTTACTGATATGAATGGAATCTGCTTCTTTGTGGGTAAGACTATGAGGCATGCTTTGCTGACACTTGGCATGTTCGTAGCCGTTGGACAGGGGTCGTTGACCTATGCCCAGAGCGATACCATTACCAATAAGGTGCATGTCATCGACGAGGTGACGGTAAGTACCACAGGCCGTAGCCGAAACGTTATCAGTACGACGCCTACACAGTTGGTCACCCAGAAGCAGTTGCTCTCGCAGGGTGTGACGGACCTGAGTGATGCCTTGCGCAGGTTCTCGGGCGTGAATGTCAGGGACTATGGCGGTGCCGGGGGTGTAAAGACCATATCGGTGCGCAGCTTGGGTTCCCAGCATACGGCGGTGGCGTATGACGGCATCACCATTACAGATGCACAAAGCGGACAGATTGATCTTTCTCGCTTCTCGTTGGACAATATCCGTTCGCTCTCGCTGACCATTGGTGATAACGATGATATCTTCCTCCCGGCACGAACAGTAGCTTCGGCGGCTGTGTTGCGCTTGCAGACCGAGGTGCCCGACTTTACTGAAAAGACTTATCGCATCAAGGCGGAGGTGAAGACGGGCTCGTTTGGTTTGCTGAACCCTTACCTGCGTTACGACCAGCGGTTAAGCGATCGTGTCAGCCTCTCTGTGAACGGCGATTATATGCGTGCCGACAACCGCTATCCTTTCCGCTTGGTGAACGGCAAGTACGTAACCACCGAGAAACGCAACAACAACTTTATTGAAACCTATCGTGCAGAGGCTAACCTCACGGTGCATACTTCCGAAAAAGGTTTGCTACAGGGTAAGGCCTATTATTACGACTCCTTCAGACAATTGCCAGGGGCTGTAGTGCTTTATAATAATGAAAACCATGAGAAGGAGACCGACCGTAATTTCTTTGCGCAACTGCATTACCAAACGCTCTTTGGCAACCAGTGGCATCTGCAACTGAATGGCAAGTTCAACTGGGCCTATACCAATTATTCGGACGAGGGCAACCAATACCCGGGTGGCAAGTTGAGCAATTACTATTACCAGCGTGAGTATTATGCTTCGGGTACCTTGATGTACACACCGACAGATCATTGGGCGTTGGCATACGCTGCCGACTATGCCTACAACAACTTCAACAGCAATACAACGGCTGGGGTAAGGCCGTATAGGAATACGTTGTTGCAAACGCTAACGGCCAAGTATCAGGACAAGCATTGGCTGGTGACGGCTCGCTTGTTGGCCTCTATGTATGAGAACGGGGCCAAGGGCGGAGCTTCCTCTATGGATGCAAGACGATTGTCGCCATCGGTGTCGTTGTCGTGGAAACCCGTATCTGGACAAGACTTTTACTTGCGTATGGCCTATAAGGATATCTTCCGTGTAGCTACCTTCAGCGAGAATTATTTTGCCAGATACAGTAGCCGTGACCTCAAACCTGAGATCGCGCGACAGTATAATGTGGGCATGACCTACGGCTTGCAGCAACCAGGTTCTTGGTTGTCGAGTGTGAACATCACGGCCGACGGCTATTATAATCGTGTGACGAACAAGATTATTGCGGTTCCTTTCAATATGTTCTTCTGGACAATGATCAATCTGGGACGTGTGGATATTTGGGGTGCCGATGTGAATGTGGATGCTACGGTAGGCATGGCCAAGGGGCATCAGTTGTTGTTGAGCGGTTCTTATACCTTACAATCGGCCATGAACATGACCGACCCCACATCACCTTATTATAAGAACCAGATAGTCTATACACCTAAAAACTCGGGTTCGGCATCGGTGGCTTGGGAAAACCCGTGGGTGAATGTGTCGCTGCACGCCACCTTTGCCAGTGCCAGATATACGGTGGAGGACCATAAGCCTGAGAACCGTTTGCCAGGTTATGGCGAGTGGGGCTTGTCGCTCTATCGCACGTTTCAGTTCAAGGCATGGGAGTTGGCCGCCCGCTTCGACGGCATCAACCTGGGCAATAAGCAATATGCCCTTGTAAAGAACTACCCCATGCCAGGCAGGGCGTTTAAGTTTACGATAAGTGTAACAATTTAAATTAATAGAACAATGAAAATGAATGTAAGAGATTTCTTGAAACTGATGGCCATGTTGGTGGCAGTACCTTTTGTGTTGACAGCCTGTGATAAGGATGATGATCCAGAAGTAACACCTACTCCCGCCCCACCCGTAGAGCCTGATTATTCTGTAGATTCAGACAAACAAGGTATCTATGTTTTCAATAGTGGTAACGAGGGTATGAGCATCGAAGGCTCATTGTCGTTCATCAACTTCTCTCAGAAAGCGGTAACTAATGGGCTGTTTAAAGCCAAGAATGGGCGCAGCTTGGGTATGACCGTGCAGAATGGTGCTATCTGGAATAACAAGCTTTATGTCGCTGTTTATGGTTCCAATACCATTGAGGTGATGGATAAGGTGACTACCGAATCCATCAAACAGATTAAATTGGGTGAAGTAGATGGCCTGCCTCGCTACGTCTTGGCTGACGCTAAATATTTCTACGTGTATGTAAGCACACAAACAGGTTATGTATTACGCATTAATCCAGAGACCGATGTGGTGGATGGGACTGTAAAGGTGGGGCCAAACCCGGAAGAGATGGTGATTCTCAACAACTTTCTTTATGTGGTAAATTCCGATGGTCTTAACTGGGAGAATGGCTATGCCGACGGTAAGAGCATTTCGAAGATTGACCTGTCCACTTTCAAAGAGGTGAAGAAGATTGAGATTGGCATCAATCCAACCCGCATTGTTACCGATGGCACTAACGTATATGCCTTGAGTATGGGCGATTATGGTGCAACGCCTTCTTCCATCTGGAAGATTGATGCAAACGATAATGCTACCGATACAGGCATTGGTGCCACTTGGCTGGCTGTAAGCAATGGCGTGCTTTATACCATCAATTCAGTGTATAACGAAGACTGGACAACTACGAATTATTATAAGTCATATAACCTGAGTGACATGAGTGTGAAGAGTGAAGCCTTCTTGGTTGAAGAGGTGGATGCTCCTGCCGCTATCACCATTGATGCCGAGGGTGGCAGCATCTATGTGTCTTCCTATAATTTGGCGTATGGCTATGCCTCTTATGATACTGATGGTTATGTAAACCAATATGACTTGGATGGTAAGCTGGTAAAGAAGTATGATGTGGGCGTAGGTCCTTGCTATATGCTGGTATTGAGATAATCTGAATGAGATTAATAAGTTACATATTTGCCGCTTTTCTGCTTTTAATATCAGTTGGTGCGTGCCAAAGCGGAAAACAGGGTGGGGAGTCTCCAGTAGGAGATACCCTCACCTTGGCACATGCCCAGTTGCTGACCATCGTTGACTATGACGGTTACAGCGTGGCGAGCATCAGTGATCCGTGGAACAAAGGCAGAACCTTGCATGAGTATGTTTTGCTGCCCAGTGAAAGCCAGATACCTGAGCATTTGCCAAAGGCGACGGTGGTGCGTACTCCTGTGAGCAAGGCCGTGATTTATACCTCTGTACACAGTGCTTTGGTGCAAGAACTGGGGGCAGAACAACAGATTGGTGGCGTGTGTGATTTCCAATATATCCATGTGCCGTATATTATCCAAGGGGTACAGGAGGGACGCATTACTGATTGTGGCGATGCGATGAGTCCTGATTTGGAGCGTATCATCGATTTGGAACCGGATGCCATTATGCTCTCGCCCTTTGAAAACAGTGGCGGCTATGGCAGGGTAGAGGAGTTGGGCGTGCCTATTGTGGAGTGTGCCGACTATATGGAGACATCGGCTTTGGGACGTGCGGAATGGATGAAGTTCTATGGACGATTGTTTGGCAAGGCGCAGGAAGCTGACAGCTTGTTTGCCGAGGTGGACCGCAGTTATCAAAAACTGAAACAGTTAGCTTCGGAAACGGAAAGCTGTCCTGTGGTGGTGGCTGATATGAAAACAGGTTCGGTGTGGTATGTGCCTGGTGGACAAAGTACGCAAGGCAAACTCTTTGCCGATGCCCATGCCTATTATCCGTATGCTGACGATACACATAGTGGCTCGCTGGCACTGTCGTTCGAGGCTGTGTTCGACAAGTGTGGTGAGGCGGATGTATGGATATTCAGGTATAACCAGCCAACGCCGATGACCTATCGTCAGTTGGCGGCCGACTATGCAGGTAATGCCGAGATGAAGGCGTTTAAGCAGCGTAATATTTATGGATGCAATACGAATGCTTCGCTATTTTATGAGGAGACGCCTTTCCATCCCGACCGACTATTAAGTGAATATATTCAATTATTTCATCCTGAGGTTGACTTAGGTGGATTGAGATATTATACCAAATTAAGTGAGTAAGGGAGTAAGATATGGCTTGTGCCTGGCAATCATCATTGTGATGCTGTTCATGGCGAACTTGCTGGTAGGATCGGTTTCCATACCAGCCAGTGATGTGTTGCGCATCCTCATGGGCGAAGAGGCTGGCAAGGCCAGTTGGCGATTCATTATCTGGCAGAGCCGTTTGCCACAGGCGTTGACGGCATTGTTGTGTGGCGCTTCTTTGGCTGTTTGCGGTTTGATGTTGCAGACGGCATTGAAGAACCCTTTGGCGGGGCCTTCCATCTTGGGCATTGATGCTGGTGCTAGTTTGGGTGTGGCATTGGTATTGTTGGCTTTTGGTGGCAGCATCACCACCACTGCGTTTAGTGTTTCAGGCTTTGTGTCTATTATGCTGGGTGCCTTTATAGGCGCTATGGCGATCATGGCATTGATATTGTTCCTCTCGACCATGATACGAAGCAGTGTGATGCTCTTGATCACAGGCATCATGGTAGGTTATATAGCATCGTCTGCTATCTCCTTGTTGAATTTCTTTGCTACCGAAGAGGGGGTGCAGTCGTACCTGATTTGGGGCTTGGGTAATTTCGGAGGTGTTTCGATGCAACAGATGCCGTTGTTTGCTATCGTGGTGTTGATAGGCTTGTTCTTATCAGTCTTGCTCATCAAACCATTGAATGCTTTGTTGCTGGGCGAACGCTATGCTGAGAACCTAGGCGTGAACACGTGGCGAGTGAGGAACTACTTGTTGGTCATTACGGGTCTGCTTACAGCTATCACCACCGCTTTCTGCGGTCCTATTGCCTTTATCGGTTTGGCAGTGCCTCATGTGGCGAGGTTGATTTTAGGCACGGAAAACCATAATTCTCTTTTGCCTGTTACTATCCTGACGGGCAGTGCAGTAGCTTTGCTTTGTAATCTGATTTGCGTCCTCCCTGGTGAGAATGGTATTATCCCATTGAATGCGGTAACACCTATCATCGGTGCTCCCGTCATTATCTATGTCATACTAAATACAAAAAAGCTGATGAGTTAATCACCAGCTTTTTTATCATTATCCATTATTCATTATTCATTTATTGAGAGCATCGGCATCAGCCATTGACTTCTTCAAGTCCTCGTCGGTGACGCGATAGTTCTGCAGGTTACCAGCGATGTACTGATCATAGGCAGCCATATCGATCAAGCCGTGACCTGAGAGGTTGAACAGCAGCACCTTCTCTTCGCCAGTCTCGGTGCACTTCTGTGCCTCGCGGATGGTGGCTGCGATGGCGTGGCATGACTCTGGTGCAGGGATGATACCCTCGGCACGGGCAAACAAGGTACCTGCCTCGAAGGTCTCGAGCTGAGGAATATCAACAGCTTCCATATAACCATCCTTCAGCAACTGAGAGATGATGACACCAGCTCCGTGGTAGCGCAAGCCACCAGCATGGATGTTGGCAGGACGGAAGTTATGACCCAGGGTGTACATTGGTAACAATGGGGTGTAACCTGCCTCGTCGCCGAAGTCGTATTCAAACTTACCGCGCGTCAGCTTAGGACAGGAGTCGGGCTCAGCAGCCACATAGCGGGTCTTCTTGCCTTCCAACAGAGTGTGGCGCATGAATGGGAATGCCAGACCGCTGAAGTTAGAACCGCCACCGAAGCAGGCAATCACCACGTCAGGATATTCACCTGCCATCTCCATCTGCTTCTCTGCCTCCAAACCGATGATGGTCTGGTGCAAACCTACATGGTTCAATACAGAGCCCAGAGTATATTTACACTTAGGAGTGGTAGTCGCCAACTCGATAGCCTCAGAGATGGCGGTACCCAAAGAACCCTGGTGGAACGGATCGCGTGTCAGGATGTCCTTGCCGGCACGGGTGGACATAGAGGGTGAAGGAGTTACCTGTGCACCGTAGGTCTGCATGATGCTGCGGCGGTAAGGCTTCTGCTCGTAGCTGATCTTTACCTGATAAACGGCAGCCTCCAAGCCAAACAGGCGAGCGGCGTATGACAGCGCAGCACCCCATTGACCGGCACCTGTTTCGGTGGTGATGTTGGTGGTGCCTTCCATCTTAGCATAGTATGCCTGTGGCAGGGCTGAGTTCAGCTTGTGAGAACCCATAGGGCTCACGCTCTCGTTCTTGAAATATATGTGCGCAGGAGTGCCCAATGCCTTCTCCAAACCATAGGCACGTACCAACGGGGTACTGCGGTAGTACTTGTACATCTCACGTACCTCTTCTGGTATCTCAATCCACTGGTCGGTCTGGTTCATTTCCTGACGACAGCACTCTTCAGGGAAGATAGGAAAGAGGTCTTCTGCCTTCAATGGCTGCTTGGTAGCAGGATGGATAGGAGGCAATGGCTTGTTTTTCATGTCAGCTTGAATGTTGTACCAGTAATGTGGTATCTCTTCCTCAGGGAGGATAAATCTTTTAGTCTTGTTACTCATTGTTTGTTAATTTTTTTGCGTTAAACAGCTGCAAATGTAATCATTATTTTTTAGTTTGACGCTTTTTGCCGCTATTTTTTGTTTATAATATTACTTTTGATTAAGTTTGCTTGTTAATTGTGCATGGGACGAATCATGAAATTATCTGACAATAAGTATCTGCTATATCGTCATCGTTGGATATATCCCTATATTGGATTACTGCTGGGGGCTATACGCTTACTGGCAGTGGCAGCTTCGTTGTTGTTGATAGTGGCGTTTATATATGAGCATGGCTTCGTGATTTCCTATGACGATGTTCAGATGTTGGGGCGGGTGTATCATGGCATCTGGGTGGTGTTCTTGGTAGATATCATCTCACATCTGTTGTTGGGCTTTGGGAAAACACGGCAGGAGATGAACGTCATGTCGTGGATATTGGTGGTACTGTATCTAATGACGCTGGTGCCTGTTATCTTCCACCAACCTGATGATGGACCTGTCAGACAGTTCTGGTTGCTGATGAACAGTCGTGGCTATCGTGTGGGGATGAGTATGTTGCTGGCGTTGCTCACCCTCTCAAGGGGGATTACCTATCTGCTGCGCCGCAAGGCCAATCCTTCGCTCATGCTCGCCCTCAGTTTCCTGCTTATCATACTGGTTGGTGCTGGCTTGTTGTTGCTGCCTCGATGTACCTATCATGGCATTTCGTGGATAGATGCCTTGTTCTTATCTACCAGTGCCGTGTGCGTGACGGGCATGAGTCCGATAGACATCACGCAGACATTCACCGAACTAGGATTTGTGGTGCTGATGTTTTTGTTCCAGATAGGAGGCTTGGGCCTGATGACCTTTACCAGCTTCTTTACGTTGTTCTTCATGGGTGACACAAGCATCTACAACCGCATGATGGTGCGCGACATGGTGAGCAGCAACTCACTCAATTCCTTGCTTTCCACCTTATTGTATATCTTAAGTTTTACGGTGGTCATCGAAGCAGTGGGTGCCTTTTTGGTGTGGACAGACATTCATGGTACGCTGGGATATGAATTGGCGGATGAGATAAAGTTCTCGGTGTTTCATGCCATATCGGCGTTCTGTAATGCCGGTTTCAGTACGTTACCCGATGGCATGTCCAACCCACAGGTGTTTACCAATCATGCGCCGCTCTACCTTTATCTGTCTATGCTGATCATATTGGGTGGTATCGGCTTCCCGATATTGGTGAACTTTAAAGATACGTTGGTAACACAACTGCATAGCTTGTGGACACTGGTACGCTATCGACGCTGGGAGGGGCGTAAGGTATATCATAACTATAGCCTTAACACACGCATTGTGCTGATTATGACTATCTCCTTGCTAACAGTAGCTACTATCTTGTTTGCGTTGTTGGAGTGGAACGGTGCTTTGTCAGGACTTACTCCTGCCGACAAACTCACGCATGCTTTCTTCATGGGGGTATGTCCCCGTTCGGCAGGCTTTACGTCCCTTGATCCTTTGACGTGGAGTACTACGTCGATGATTATCTTTGCGGTACTGATGTGGATAGGTGGCGGTGCACAGTCAACAGCTGGTGGCATCAAGGTCAATACCTTTGCCGTGGTGTTGCTTAACCTGAAGTCAATGTTGAGAGGCTCCGATCGGGTGGAGGTCTTCCATCGCGAGTTGTCACCCGGCTCCATCCGTCGCTCCAATACCACGGTGTTGTTGTCGTTAAGTGCTTTGGTGGTGGCTATCTTCATCATGAACCTGTTAGAGCCGGAGATACCGCTCCGTTTGGTGTTCTTCGAGTGTCTGGGGGCTTTGACGACAGATGGCGTGGGCTTGGGCGCTACTTCGATGCTGCATCTCGAAGGTAAGCTATTTATGGTACCACTGATGTTTATCGGCCGTTTGGGTATGATAACCATCATGATGGGACTGGTGAAGCAGAAGAAGGTGGTGAACTATCGCTATCCGTCAGGAGAGATTATAATAAATTGAAGATTAAGATATGAAGTACATTGTTATTGGTTTGGGAGACTACGGTTTTGCGCTGGCTGACGAGCTGGCTACTGTAGGGCATGAGGTGATAGGTGTGGATAATAAGGCCTCTCACGTGGAGCCACTGAAGGAGAAGTTGGCCGCTGCTTTCGTGATGGATGCCACCGATGAACAGGCATTATCGGCCTTGCCATTGAATAATGTGGATGCCGTGATAGTGGCTATTGGCGAGAACTTTGGCGTTTCTGTGCGTGTGACGGCATTGCTGAAACTGCATAAGGTGGAGCATATCTTTGCCCGTGCCAACGATGAGGTACACCGCTCCGTTATGCAGGCGTTCAATATAGAAAAGATTTTATCGCCCGAGGTGGATGCTGCCCATAAGTTGGTGGAGATTATTGAGTTTGGCTACGACTTTGAAATCTTCCATGTGGATAAGGACCATGCAGTGGTGAAATTCAGTGTACCTAACAAGCTGATTGGTTATTCAGTGCCTCAGTTGCGCCTGACAGAGGAGTTCGGACTCAAGCATATTGCGACCATTCGTGGCAAGATGCAGAAGAATGCCTTAGGCATTAAATATACGGAACACAACGTGTTGATGGATGCGCCTGACGATATGGCGTTGGAGGAGGGCGACCAACTGACGTTCTTTGGTAAGTATAGCGATTTTCGCCGCTTCTGGAAGGCGTTATAGGGATTCGCTTCGCGCATCCCCATCACTCCCGTGGGGCAGGGGAAAGTACAAAGTGCATGCTGGGGGATTCGCTTCGCGCATCCCCACCACTCCCGTGGGGCCGCTGAAAGTACAAAGTGCATGCTGGGGGATTCGCTTCGCGCATCCCCACCACTCCCGTGGGGCCGCTGAAAGTACAAAGGCGGCACTTCGTGCCTTTATACTTTTTCCTTTTGTTTCGTTTGAAAGCAAGCTTTCACGTAACAAAACAAAAAAAATAGGCTGGAAATTATCCAGCCTTTGTACTTGCGGAAGCTGGGGGATTCGAACCCCCGGTACGGTTACCCGTACGGCAGTTTAGCAAACTGCTGGTTTCAGCCACTCACCCAAACTTCCAATCCGCACTTGCGCTCAAATGCGGGGCAAAGGTAGGCTAAAGTTTTTGGATTAGCAAATTTTTGGCGATATTTTTTTATTCCACCGCCATATCATCAGCTGTAAAGCACAGGGGCAGTAAATCTTCTACGCGGTTCAGCTCATACGTGCATTTGCTACCATACAACAAGATACGCAGAGGTTTGCCACCACGCCACTGACTTTCAAGCATCACCTGGCGACACGCACCGCAGGGCGACACGGGCTGCTCCACAAACGCACCGCTCTCGTTGCGGGCAGCTATGGCAATGGCGGTTACTGCCACATCGGGATATTGTGAGTTGGCGAAGAACAGGGTGGTACGTTCGGCACAAAGTCCAGAAGGGTAGGCGGCATTCTCCTGGTTGGAGCCACATACCGTTTCACCATTGGCCAGTAACACAGCTGCACCTACCGAGAAATGCGAGTAGGGGGCATAGCTGTGATAGGTCATCTCCTTGGCTTTATCTACCAGCTGACGGTCGGCATCGCTCAGCTCTTCATAGGCATATACCTTGAGCGGGATTTCAATCTTGCGTTCTTTCATGGTTTCTGAATATTTTATGTTACAAATATAAGAAAGGAATTGCATATTTCAATAATTTTGCCCAATTTTGTTACCTGAAACAAAAACTACTTATCAGCGTGAAGCATTTCATACATTATATCATTCTGGCATGTTGCCTGATGGGGGTCACTACCGCCACTGCACAACGTCGCCAGACCAGTTACAACAACTACATTAAACAATATGCACCCATAGCGGTAGAACAGATGAAGCAGCACAATGTGCCTGCCAGCATCACCTTGGCTCAAGGTCTGTTGGAGAGCGGTGCCGGACTGAGTACGCTGGCCCTCAAGAGTAACAATCATTTTGGCATCAAGTGTGGTAATGGGTGGCGAGGCAGGAGTGTTCGTGCCAACGACGATGCTCCCAACGAATGCTTCAGGGCCTACCGCAAGGTGGAGGACTCCTACGAGGATCACTCGCTGTTCCTGGTAGGTAACCAACGCTATGCGTCGCTGTTCAGGTTGAATAAAACCGATTACAAAGGATGGGCTCGTGGCTTGAAGAGGGCGGGCTATGCCACCGACCCTTCGTATGCCAACAAGCTGATAACCATTATCGAGACTTACGACCTGTATAAGTATGATACCGATGGGTTGAGCAAGCGGGAGGCTCGCAAGTGGGAGAAGCTGATTAAGAAACAGCCTTGGCTGGTTAATCCTCATCAGGTGTTGATAGGCAACGGACTGGCATACGTGGTGGCACGTGATGGTGATACCTTCGAACTGATAGGCGGTGAGTTTGACATTAACTGGAAGAAACTGGTCAAGTATAATGACCTGCAACGCGACTATACCTTGGAAGAGGGGGATATCATCTACCTGAAGGAGAAGAACAAGAAGACGGTGGCGGATGTGATCTATCACGAGGTGCGTGAGGGCGACTCCATGCACACCATCTCACAGATGTACGGTGTCCGCCTGAAGACGTTGTATAAGCTGAACCGCATGGCCAACGACCATATTCCTGAGATTGGTGAGCGAGTGTGGTTAAAATAAAGACACGAAAAGTTTGGTTTTGCTTACATTTTGCACTAATTTTGTACCCAATTATTAATACGTAATACATTTATGCCGAAAATTTCCATACGAGGCACCGAGATGCCCGCATCTCCTATTAGGAAATTGGCTCCATTGGCTTATGCCGCTAAAGAAAGGGGAGTCAAAGTATATCACTTGAATATCGGACAGCCAGACCTGCCTACACCGCAGTGCGCCATCGATGCCATCAAGAACATCGACCGCAAGATTCTGGAGTATAGTCCCAGTCAGGGTTACAAGAGTTATCGACAGAAGCTTACTGGCTATTATGCCAAATTCAATATCAACTTGACGGCGGATGATATTATCATCACCTCTGGCGGTTCTGAGGCAGTGCTCTTTGCTTTCTTGTCATGCCTTAACCCAGGTGACGAGATTATCGTTCCTGAACCGGCTTACGCCAACTATATGGCGTTTGCCATTTCGGCTGGTGCCAAGATACGCACGGTGACTACCACCATTGAAGAGGGTTTCTCCCTGCCTAAGGTGGAGAAATTTGAGGAGCTGATTAACGAACGCACCCGTGCTATCCTGATTTGTAACCCTAATAATCCTACGGGCTATCTTTATACACGTCGTGAGATGAATCAGATACGTGATCTGGTGAAGAAATACGACCTCTTCCTCTTCTCCGACGAGGTGTATCGTGAGTTTATCTATACGGGTTCGCCCTATATCTCGGCTTGTCACCTGGAGGGCATCGAACAGAATGTGGTGCTGATAGACTCGGTATCGAAGCGTTACTCAGAGTGCGGTATCCGTATCGGTGCGCTGATTACCAAGAATGCTGAGATCCGTGCGGCTGTGATGAAGTTCTGTCAGGCACGATTGAGTCCTCCATTGATTGGTCAGATTGCCGCTGAGGCTTCATTGGATGTACCAGAGGAATACTTGCGTGAAACCTACGATGAGTATGTGGAGCGACGCAAGTGCTTGATCGACGGCTTGAACCGTATTCCTGGTGTGTACTCTCCTATACCGATGGGCGCTTTCTATACGGTGGCCAAACTGCCGGTGGATGATGCTGAGAAGTTCTGCATGTGGTGTCTGACTGATTTCAACTTTGAGGGGGAGACGGTGATGATGGCACCTGCGTCGGGCTTCTATACCACGCCTGGTATTGGTAGGGATGAGGTGCGTATTGCCTATGTGCTGAAAAAGAATGATCTTTTCAGAGCCTTGTTCGTACTGCAGAAAGCACTGGAGGCTTATCCGGGAAGAACCATCTGATGAACCTGCCTGTTTTCCTTGCCCAACGTATCTATAAAGGTCCTGCCCTTTCCCGGCAGGTCTCTCGTCCGGCTGTCATCATATCGATGATTGGCATTGCCATTGGTTTGGCGGTGATGATTATAGCTGTGTCGGTGATTACCGGCTTCAAGAGTGAGATACGCGACAAAGTAACGGGCTTTGCTTCCCATTTGCAAGTGACCGATGCCAATGCGGTATTGGGCAACGAGACTACTCCTATAGTTTATAACGACAGCCTGAAAGCCTTACTGACTGCCCACCCACAAGTGGCGCATGTGCAACGCTATTCAGAAAAGGCGGGGATGATAAAAACCGCCGACTCTTTTCAAGGGGTGGTAGTGAAAGGTATAGGGCCTGACTATCAAACCGACTTCCTGCAGCAGCATATTCAACAAGGTGAGTTCCCTCAGTTTAGTGACACGGTGGCTTCCAATAGCGTGGTGATATCGCAGACGTTGGCCGATAAGTTGCAGTTGCAGGTGGGGGATAAGGTGGATACTTATTTCTTCGATGAGAACATCAGGGCGAGGAAGTTGCTGGTAGCTGGTATCTACGAGACACATTTCTCTGCTTATGACGGGGCTTATGTATTTACTGACCTATATCTGGTGAACCGTCTGAACCATTGGGACAACGATGAGGCTTCGGGGGTGGAGATTACCATCAATGATTATGCTAAGTTGGAGAATGCTACCTTTGAGGTGGGAACTTCGCTCAATGGTTTTACCGATAGAAGCGGCACTGTTTATTGTGCTTTGAACGTGGAGCAGCAAAACCCTGCCGTGTTCTCTTGGTTGGAGGTGTTGGATGTGAACATCTGGGTAATCTTGGTGCTGATGATAGGCATCGCAGGCTTTACGATGATTGCCGGTTTGCTGATCATTATCATCGAACGTACGCAGATGATCGGTGTACTGAAATCGTTGGGCGCCAATAATACCACCATAAGGCACTTGTTCTTATGGCTCTCGGTGTTCCTGATTGGTCGGGGTATGCTGTGGGGCAATATCATTGGCTTGGCATTCTATTTCATACAGAAATACACGGGCGTCTTTACGCTCGATCCAAGTACCTATTATATGGACAAGGTGCCAGTGTCGCTGAGCTTCCCAGTATGGCTGCTCTTGAACATTGGCACCTTGCTCATCTCCGTCTTGATGCTGTTAGGGCCTTCTTATATTGTGGCGCGTATCCTGCCAGCCACCTCTATGAGGTATGAATAAAATTAGAACTTCAGTGATGCTGTCAATTCCATTGTGAACGGACGGATATAAGTACCCGACATCAGGTAGTGCTGTTGGTAATCTTTCACGTCAGTTGCCAAGTCGGCTGCGGGTATGCTGCCACTGGCACCTTTCTGGTTCAGGATATTGATGACATTCAGTGAGAGTGACAAGTGCTTGTTCACCTCATAGTCGATTCCTCCAAATGTTTCCCAACGACCTTTGAAGTACAAAGTGTTAGTGCGGTTGATGTATTGCTTGCTCTGATAGCGGAAACTGAGCCATACACGCCACTTGTCCCACTGATAAGAGGGGTCAAGCTCCATGATGAGTTTCGACATGGCAATCACATTCTTGTCGTTGAAATCGTAGAGTTGACCAGGTCCGTCGCTAAATATGGGTTGGAAGGTGAAGTTCTTATACTTCGGGTCTTGAAGCGTCAGCAGTCCGTGGAAGCTAAAGCCCTTATAGGTGAACACCGCATCCGTGGTCCATCCCAAGGTCTGCACATCATTCACGATAGGCAGGATGATTGTCTCGCTCTGGTCTTTGGGATTGGTAAACTGCTCGCGGAACTTATAGTTCGTCTGATTGATGAAGGTAATCTGTGAGGTCAGCTGCATCCAACTGTTGTTCCAATAGATACCTCCTTTTGCCATGTGGACGTTGATAGGATCCATCAACGGCATATACGGTCCGGCATAATCTTGCAAATTCGGACGTTGCTTAGAATATACATATTCACCTACCAAACCGAAACCTTTGGCGAGGGTATAGCGGAAATTAAAGGTGGCAGAAGGGTTGAACCAGTTGTAATTACCAAAGCGGTTTTTCACACCTTGCTTGAGGTTGAACATATATACACGCTCGTTCCTTGGTTCAATCACTGTTCCGTCATCTGTATAGGCCAATGCAGCACGTCCACCTTGTGTCATCCACTCTAAGCGCACACCAGCTGACAACCACAGGTTCTTGTTTACATCCCAGTCATCGGAGGCAATCAAAGCTAATCGGTTTTCGTGACCATTGTAGTATTCACTACCATCATTGTAGGATGAACCTTCCTCCCCGTCTTTCAACAAACGTGATGGAGATGCCTTTGCTTCATGGGCATAGATGCCAGTCTCAGTATAGATGCCAGCACGGTTATACCATTCGTTCAAGGCCAGTCGCCAACTATGGTTATTGTTCTTGCCAGTCAGTTGGGCGGTCGTCATCCAGCTCTTCTCAAAGCCTTCAAAGTAGAGCATATAACGGTTCTGGATGACACCTGCATAGGGAACGCCTGTGGTATAGGTATAGCCATCGTCAGCGGTTGCCGTGAAGATGCCGGCCAGTTTCATCATCACCTTGTTCATGTCGGCAAACTTCACCTTACTGCTGATATCCAACTTAAGGTTGTCGTTGAAGTTATAGTCCAGGTTGAAGGTAATCTGGTGGTTTCGCACGATGTTGGCACGCCGCATGGTCCTTCTTACACGACTACCATCGCGCACGTCTATATAATTAATGTATTGGTAGTCGGCCAACAGTTGGTCGCGACCTAAATTGAAATCATCCAGCTCATCCACGCTACCATCCTTGCCGTTGTAGTAGAACAGGCCATAATTATCAGGCATAGAAACGTAGTTGGCGTATTTATAGAGCAAGCTTACACCACCTTTTCCATTGGCAAATCGATTGTTGATGCCTATCTTGTAAATCTGCATCTGGTCTTGGGGATCCAAAGCATCGAGCCGATTACTACCTGGATCGAAGCCCAAATAGGCACCAGCCATATAACCCCAACCTTTGGCGATGGGGCCTGACACATTCGCATCGGCCACCTGCTTCCCAAAGATATTGGTAGTATAGTTCACCAAGCCTTGGAATTGCTCCCCTGCTTGCACAGTAGTAGAGTTGAGCATATACCCCACTTTTCCATATTGCAACGTACTCTCGCTGAGCGACATCAAGCTCTGGGAAGCAGTGCTCACGCCTCCGCGCCAAGAATAATAGGGGTAGTCGGGCCAGAAGAGATAGCTTACAGGCGTACCGTCTTCCATGATATCCACCGCCTCTCCATCAGGCAAGCCGATAGAAATCTGTCGGGGTTGGTTATCGCTCGATGCATTCAGCATCACGTTTCTGTTGCGTTCTTCTTTGGTCTGTGGTACAGAGTCTTTCACAGCTGTCTCTTGTGCCAACACCACAGAAGTCAGACACAGAGCCATTAGGAATAGGGTGATTCTTGCTATCATGTTTTTCAGTTATTGTTACTTATTGCAAAATTACATGATTTGTACGAGTGTACAATTGATTTAGGTCAAGAAAAGAGGATGTGCAGGCACATCCTCCTTTTTTTCGATATTTAAATGAGATTAAAACAACTTAGCGGCCACAGCTGTCAGGTTCTCTTCACCTTTCAGTTTAGGATAAGCCTTGCTCATAGCTTTCACGAATTCTTCGGCTGATGAGCATTTTTCCATATTCTTCTTTACATCACGCAAGTAGTTTAACACAAAGCCCTGAGCAGCTTGGTTACTGTAATCGCCATATTGCCCCAAATAATACAGGCATTTCTTGCTAAACGCCTTTTGTGCAGCCTCGAATTCAGCATTTACTGCTTCACGGCTATTCAGGCGATCAGCAGAGAGATGCTCTCTGACTGGAGCATAACGACTGTAATAGATCTTGCCCCCGATAATCAGAGCTGCTTGGTAGTCAATGGTTTCTGTACCTTCTGTAAAAATGAACTTCATGCCGCCTTTGCTTACATTTCCACCAGCTTTCACTTCTGTAGGAACACCTTCACCGCTTGGCTTGAAGTTATTGATCTCCATCAATACAGGCATGTAGAAGTTAGTAAGTTGTTCTTCGAAAGCAGGAGAGGATTGTGGACGGTCAATCACTACCAAGCCTTTATCGCCTTCCACAATCAGAGCCTTTGGCTGTGATGCATCGTTGGGTTCATACACGTGTACCTTATAATAACCTGAGGTTAAAGTACTGAAATTACCTTGCGCTGTTGCGTTCACTGTAAAGGCAATCATTGCCACTGCTGATAATAAAATCCTTTTCATAATTGTATCTTTATTAAGTTAAACATTTACGTTTGTCATCAGTTGACAGGACAAAGGTCTATGTTTCCAGGAATACTATAATTGATTTATATCAACTTGTGAATTAGACACTTCATTTCTTGATTTATATCAATTATGATGCTTCAAGTCCTTTTCTTGATATATATCAATTGACAGGTTTGGTAAAAGCTGTTACTTTGCCGTTGCAAATAACTTAAAAACTGATAATCATGAAAAGGAAAGAATTTCTTAGGAATTCAGGCTTAATGATAGCTTCATTGGGATTGGGTGGAGGTTTCCAACAGGTAAAAGCTGCTCAGCAATCTACATCATCTCAACCTCAAGATGCAAAGCCTTTCCCTTTGTACGACCTGCATGTACATACCTCTCAATCGCAGACACAGGAGCAGATTGTAGAGAAGGCCAAGGACAATGGCATCGAGATGTATGGTTTGATGCAGAACGTGGCTCCTTGGGGTATCCGAACGGATGAAGATTTGAAGAAGCATTATGAGTCGGTGAAGAACTTCCCTGGTTTCATTGGTTTACAACCTGTGTATATAGGCTGGAGCAAGAATCTCTCAAAAGAGACCATTGACAAGTTCGACTATGTACTGATGGATCCACAGTGGATTCCTAATATGAATAAATACGGTGACCAAGGCGAAGTGTGGGACCATAACTGCTATGTTCCTGATGAAGAAGCTTTCATGGAGCGTAATATGGAGTTCTATTTAGAGGTTATCAATAACCCTGAGCCACTGGACATCTTTGGCTGGCCGCTCTATTTGCCACCATCAATTGCTCGCGACTATTATCGTCTGTGGACCAAGGAACGTATGGAGATGATAATCGAGGCAGCAGCCAAGAGAGGTGTAGCTTTCGAAATTAACGACCTGGCTCGTACACCTCATGCTGAGTTTATCCTGATGGCCAAGAAGGCTGGTTGTAAGTTCACTTTTGGTAGTGATACCCGCGACCATCGCACATTCCGATTGGATTATTGCAAAGAGATTGCTAGCCTCTGTGGTTTGACCCACGATGATTTCTTCATCCCAACCAGAAAAGAAAGAAGATAATGAAAATAGATCACGTTGCATTGTTCTGTAGCGACTTAGAAGGCATGAAGGATTTCTTCATGCACTTCTTCGCCGCAAAAACTAACGAGCTGTATCACAATCCTCATACGGGCTTGCAGACATATATCCTATCGTTTCCCGATGGTGATACTCGATTGGAAATTATGCATCGTCCCGATGTAGAAAGCTTGATAGGTGATGAGTATTGCCACATGGGCTATATACACTTATCTTTATCCGTAGGAAGCAAGGAGCAGGTTGATTTCCTGACCTTATCGCTAAAAGAAGCTGATTATCGGGTGTTGAGTGGTCCTCGTACTACAGGAGATGGCTACTATGAGAGTTGTATTGTGGGCCCAGAGAAAAACCTGATTGAGATAACTGTATAGTTTTTTATACCGCCCCAGCCCTGATGCGGCTTAGGGTTTCGGGAGTCATGAGGAGGTAAGAGGCGATGTGTTGTAGGGGAGCTCGTTTGGCGGCTTCGGGATATTCCTTCACGAAGCGTTCATAGCGCTCACGTGAACTCTCGAAGCGGAAGGCATCGGCCTTGTGCTGGGTAATGATGAGGTCGTCTTCCTGAAAGACACGGTAGTATTTGGCAATGCCCCACGATTTCTCTGTCAGTTCTATAAACTTGTTGTAGTTATGCAGCCAGAGGATACAGGGCTCTAACGCTTCTGCCAGCAGGTGATTTGTAACACCGGCATATAGGCTCTCGATACTCATTACAGTATCACCTTCGGTAGAGAAATGCTCGGTTACATCATGCCCGTTTTTATAATAATACTGGCGTACTAATCCCTTCTCTATATAAATATGGTCATGACATATTACACCGTCGGGGATGATGATTTCGCCTCGCTTTACTTCCTTGCGCACCAGAATACTGGCCAATAGCTGGAGGTCAGCATCATTTAGATGCACAAACCGTTCGGTCATCTCACGAGCTATCTCAACCGCTGTCTTTTTACTTGTTGCTCCCATGGCGCTTTTTATTCTTTGCAAAGATAAAAAGTTTAGACATAATAAAAAAGAAATCCCCGAAGATTTCGCCTCGGGGATTCCATAGTCATCTTTCTAACGACTGTCATTAGCAACGCTTGTCAAGATATGGCAATACGTATGGACGACGATAGTCGTAGTAGTACAGACGGTGAGCAGCAGCTTCCTTATCGTCAACGAATGAACGAGTAGCAGGATTCCACTTCACTGCACGACCCAGCTCGTATGCGATGTTGCACAAGCAGCAGAATACTGCAGAGCTTGTACCAGCCTCAACAGGAGCAATAGGATTCTTGCGGCTGCGAACGCAGTCGATGAAGTTCTGCATGTGAGGTGAGCTGGTCTCGAAGTTACGAGCTGCCTGACGCTGACCACCACGCTCAGCCTGAGCTGCACGCTTAGCATATTCCTCAAACATTCTTGCACGCTCCTCAGCAGTCATCATACGAGGCTTGTTGCCGCGCAGGTTGTCAGGAACGAGTGAGTTGTCTGAGCACTCCAGATAACCACGAGCTACGTTGATCCAACCCTTGGTACCGATGAACTTCAGACCCTGTGCATTAGGATTGTCTTCACCGTCCATGTCCTTGGTCAGATATGCATGCTCCATCAGGATGGTGCCGTTAGGATACTTAGCTGAGTAAGCCTCACCCTCGCCCCAAGTGTTGCGTGGGAAGTACTCAACTGGCTGCAAGCCATCGTAACCCATAGCTGCATTAGCGATATCGTGCATGTGAGCACCCCAGTCAGCGGTGTAACCGTTACCGGTCTCACGATACCAACGCCATGCGCCCCAGAATGCCTCACGCTTCTCAGCAACTGTAACTACAGTCTTACCGTTCTTAACGATAGACTCTTCCAGAGTGATAGGAGGACAGAGCTGGTCGTTGTACTCGATCTTAGGATCGTTCAATGGGCCTAACCACAGGTTGAAGTTGAGGTTAGCAGGGATAGGCTGAACGCCACCGTACTCCTCATACATCTTCTCGATTGGACGTGGAGGATCACCTACCTTTGAGTAGATCTTCTCTACGTGACCGATCTTACCTGCCTGAATCAGCTCGATAGCCTTCTGGAACTCGCCGCTTGAACGCTGCTGGCTACCTACCTGGAATACGCGCTTGTTCTGACGAACAGCTGCTTCAACAGCATAAGCCTCAGTGATGGTGTAAGTCAAAGGCTTCTGGCAATATACGTCCTTGCCAGCCTGGCAAGCGTGGATTGCCTGCAGTGCATGCCAGTGGTCTGGAGATGCAACCTCAACTGCATCGATGTCCTTACGCTCCAGCAAGTCCTCGTAGTTCTCGTACTTGTCGCAACGCTCGTTCATGCCCTTCTGGCTCTGCCACTGTGCGATTCTTCTGCGGAAACGCTCAGTCTTGTTGGTGTCAACATCGCAGCAAGCTGCTACCTGAACACCGTCGCAACCTGCGAAGCCACCGAAGTCGTTCAGTGCCTGCTGGCCTAAGCCGATGAAACCTAAAACAACGCGGTCACTTGGAGCAACCTTTACGCCGTTAGAATTAGCCCAGCTTGGTAAGATGGTCAAGCTGGCAAGACCCAGAGCTGAGTAGCTCAGGAAATCTCTTCTTGAAATTCCGTTCTTTTCTTTCATGATATTGTTAATAAATAATGATAAAAAAATTCGTATTCGGTTTCAAAGGTAGGAAAAGTTTTGCAAAACCCACCATATTTTGCCTCTTTTTTTTAATAATATTAAGAATTTACCCCCTCTTTTTCTTCAATTGTTTGGGATGATGCCATTTCATCAGACTGTTTTTCAATTCGTGTATCAACAAATTTTTCTGATTTCTTTTCTTCTTTCTTGTTGCCACCTGTGATGAGTCCGATAAGCCATCGTCCTATCTTACGTTCTATGCCAGCTTCCGTCGTAGGGATGCCAGTCTTGTTGGTAAACCACCGTTTCAGGCTGGTAATGCCCAGCAGCTTCTTCCATGAGATGGTGAGGTTCACCCCTGGTATTATCTGGGTGCCAGACGTCTTTTTACGTCTCTTCTTAGACGATGAAGTGGTGGTGGTCGTAGTGGTCACGGTCACCCCATTTTTCGTAGTTTTCTTGGTAGTGGTCTTTTTTGTTGCCATAGAATGATGGTTTTAGTTAATTTGATGTAAAGGTAGCGATTAATTCCGACATGGCAAAACAAAAGACGTCATTTGTCTTTGGTTTGTTGTCTCTTGCTGAAAACCCATAGCCCCAGGAAGGTAAGCAGACCGTTCAGCATGAGCAGTTCGTAGCCGAAGGTATAGCCAGTAAAATGGGTGGTCAGGATATCCAGCAGGTAGCAGGCTACCGGTGATGCTATGGCGATAAACGGTACATAGTGGTCAGTAGGTTGGCGATGGGTGAACAGTCCGAAGGCAAACAAGCCCAATAGCGGTCCGTAGGTGTAGGAGCAGAGGGTGTAGATGGCATCGATGATGTTGGTACTGTTCACTGCGCGGAACAGCAGGATAAACACGGCAAACACCACACAGATGCCGAGATGTACTCTACGTCGCAAACCCTCATCGTTTGGACGTTCCTTGATATCCACGCAAAAACTGGTGGTAAGGGCGGTAAGGGCAGAATCGGCACTGCTGAAGCATGCCGCTACGATGCCGATGGTAAACAACACGGTGACGGTAGTACCCAACTTGCCTGTGGCAGCATACATAGGCAGTAGGTCGTCGGTATTGGCAGGTAGCTGTAATCCCTGTTGCTGGGTAAGCATGATGAGCAACACACCTAAGACAAGGAAGAGCAAGTTGGCAGGTACGAAAAAGAAGCCATAGGTACACATGTCCTTCTGGGCCTCCCGCAAGGTCTTACAAGTAAGGTTCTTCTGCATCATGTCCTGATCAAGGCCCGTCATCACAATCACCACGAACATACCACTGAGAAACTGCTTCCAGAAGTTTTGCTTTGAGAGCCAGTCGTCGAAAAGGAATACTTGGCTATAGGTGCTCTCTCTAATGGCCTTAGTGGCCTCTCCCAGTGTCATGCCCAACGCGTCCGTCACATTGACAATAATCAGTATCAATGCCCCAAAGAGGAAGATGGTCTGGAACGTGTCTGTCCACACCAATGTCTTTACTCCGCCTCGGTGGGTGTACATCCAAATCAGAGCTACGAGGCCTATCACCGTTACAAAGAAGGGGATGCCTTGCGCCTCAAACACGAATTGATGCAGTAACATGCATACCACATAGAAACTCACGGCAGCACGAGTCATCTTGCTCAGCAGAAAGAACCATGCCCCCGTCTTGTAAGCCTTAAAGCCCAACCGTTGTTGCAGGTAGCTGTAGATGGTGGTGAGGTTCAGCTTGTAATAGATGGGTAGCAGGATGAAAGCAATGGCAAAGTAGCCCAAGATAAAGCCCAGGCACATCTGCAGGTAGTACATGTTGATGTGTACAGGCATTCCCGGCACTGACACGAAGCTCACACCGGAGATGGAGGCTCCTATCATGCCGAAAGCCACCATGTACCAGGGCGACTTGCGTTCGGCACGGAAAAACACCTCATTGCTGCTTTTGCGTGTGACGAATCGGCTCAAGATCCATAGTACAGCGAAATAGGCCAATATGGTGGTAATAATTATCATGTCAGTTGCTCTAAAACAGCTGCGAAGATAATAAAAAAGTCAATTATTAATCGTATATTTGCGCAAAATAATATTGATAGATATGGCAACAGTTGACGACAAGAAGATTATCTTCTCTATGGTAGGCTTGAACAAGACCATCAGGCAGACCAACAAGCAAGTATTGAAAAACATTTACCTCTCATTCTTCTATGGTGCCAAGATAGGCATTATTGGTCTGAATGGCTCTGGTAAATCTACTTTGATGAAAATCATTGCCGGACTGGATAACCAGTACGAAGGACAGGTGGTGTTCTCACCGGGCTATACCGTGGGCTATCTGCCACAGGACCCCTATCTGGATCCACAGAAGACGGTGAAGGAGATTGTGCAGGAAGGCACGGCCGAGGCGGTAAATGCCTTGAAGGAATATGAAGAAATCAACCTCAAGTTTGGAGACCCCGAGTATTATGAGGATCCCGACAAGATGGACAAGCTCATGGCTCGCCAAGGGGAGTTGCAGGACATTATCGATGCTACAGATGCCTGGAACCTGGACTCCAAGTTGGAGATAGCCATGGATGCCTTGCGTTGTCCGCCAAGCGACCAGTTGTGCGAGCACCTGAGCGGGGGCGAACGCCGACGTGTGGCTTTGTGCCGTTTGTTGTTGCAAAAACCCGATGTCTTGCTGTTGGATGAGCCCACCAACCATCTCGATGCCGAGTCTATCGACTGGCTGGAACAGCACTTGCAGCAATACGAAGGAACGGTGATTGCCGTTACCCACGACCGCTATTTCCTGGACCATGTGGCAGGCTGGATTTTGGAACTGGATCGTGGCGAGGGCATCCCTTGGAAAGGCAATTATAGCAGTTGGCTGGAGCAGAAGACCCAGCGCATGGCGCAGGAAGAAAAGACCGAGAGCAAACGCAGGAAAACCTTGCAGCGTGAGTTGGAATGGATCCGCATGGCACCCAAGGCACGACAGGCAAAGGGTAAGGCTCGTCTGAACTCCTATGAGCAGTTGCTCAACGCCGATGTAAAGGAAAAGGAAGAGAAGTTGGAAATCTATATACCGAATGGCCCACGTCTGGGCAACAAGGTCATTGAGGCTCATCATGTAGCAAAAGCCTTTGGTGACAAGCTGTTGTATGATGACCTGAATTTCACCTTGCCACCTAACGGTATCGTGGGTGTGATAGGTCCTAATGGTGCAGGTAAGACTACGCTGTTCCGCCTAATCATGGGGTTGGACAAGCCAGATAGCGGTACCTTTGAGGTGGGAGAGACGGTGAAGTTGGCGTATGTGGACCAGCAGCACACCACCATCGATCCCAACAAGACCGTCTTCCAAGTGGTGAGCGGTGGTATGGACCTGATGCGTATAGGCAATCGTGATGTGAACGCCCGTGCCTATCTGTCCCGTTTTAACTTCTCAGGTGCCGACCAGGAGAAGCTTTGTGGCGTTCTTTCCGGTGGTGAGCGAAACCGCTTGCAGTTGGCGTTGGCATTGAAGGAAGAGGGCAATGTGCTGTTATTAGATGAGCCAACCAACGATATCGATGTGAATACCTTGCGTGCCATCGAAGAGGGTTTGGAGAATTTTGCCGGTTGTGCCGTGATTATCAGTCACGACCGTTGGTTCTTAGATAGGATTTGTACTCACATACTGGCATTTGAGGGTGATTCAAATGTGTTCTTCTTTGAAGGTTCCTATTCTGACTACGAGGAAAACAAACTGAAACGTTTGGGTAAGACGGAACCTACAAGGGTGAGATACAGAAAATTAACTAACGACTAATAAACTGTTGAAAACTTTTTTTAAGCGTTTTTAGCAATTGTATTGAGATAATAGCTATATTTGCACCGCCTTAAGGGCATTTTTATTCAATTAATACAAAGTATTATGTTAAGAAAAGTAAGATTCATGTTGCTTACACTGGCTACTATTTTTGTAGCTGTAAGTGCACAAGCACAGATCACTACCTCATCTATGGGTGGTAAGGTAGTCGATGATGCCAACGAACCCGTTATTGGTGCTACCGTTCAGGCTGTTCACGAGCCTTCAGGTACACTTTACGGTGCGATTACTAACGTTGACGGTCGTTATGCTATCCAAGGTATGCGTACCGGTGGTCCTTACACGGTGACTATCTCTTACATCGGTTACTCTACCAGGACTTACAAGGACATTACACTGCAACTGGGTGAGATTTTTAACCTGAACGTAGAGATTTCTGAGTCAGCTGAGATGCTGGACGAGGTGGTTATCACAGGTACCGCATCAAAGTTCGCACAGGAGAAGACAGGTGCTACTACCAACATCAACAACGCAACCATCCGTGAGTTGCCAACTGTAAGCCGTAGTATTTCGGATATCGCTCGCCTTTCTCCTTACGCAAATGGTATGGGTTTTGCTGGTGGCGACGGTCGTTCTACCAACTTTACGGTGGATGGTGCTAACTTCAACAACAACTTCGGTCTGAGCTCTGACCTGCCAGGTGGTGGTTCTCCAATCTCTGTGGATGCCATTGAGGAAATGCAGGTAGTGGTAGCTCCGTTCGATGTTCGTCAGAGCAATTTCATCGGTGGTGGTATCAACGCTGTAACCAAGTCAGGTACCAATACTTTCAAGGGTACGGCTTATACCTATTTTGCACATGAGAAACTGCATGGAAGACGTCTTGCAGAAGTTGACATCGATCGCCAGAAGGATCGTAAATATACATACGGAGCTACGCTGGGTGGCCCGATTATCAAAAACAAACTGTTCTTCTTTGCCAATTTTGAATATACTAAGGTGCCTAATGTTGCTAACAGCTGGCAGGCATCTGTTGATGGTGTAGCTAAACCTGACCAGTATATCTCTCGTACTACTCAGGCTGACATGAAGACAGTGAGCGACTTTGTGAAGCAGAAGTATGGTTATGACACTGGCTCTTTCACCAGCTTCCCTGCTGACGAGAAGAACATCAAGCTGTTAGGTCGTATTGACTGGAACATTACCCAGAATCATCACTTGGCAGTACGTTACAACTATACCAAGAATACGGCTTGGAATGCTACCAATGGTAACTCAACCGATGCAGGCTTCCGTAATAAGAATGCTAATCGTCTGTCACAGTATTCTATGGCATTTGCTAACTCCATGTATTCTATGGATAACAAAGTGAATACCATTTCTGTAGATTTGAATAGCCACTTCGGTAGCAACCTCTCTAACCAATTGCTGTTTACCTATTCAGATATTCAGGACGTGCGTGGTTCTAATTCTTCAGAGTTCCCATTCATTGATATTATGGCAGGCTATACCGTAGATGATGAGGGTGTGGTGACTCAGAATCTGGAGCCTTATATGTCTTTGGGCTATGAGTTGTTTACTTGGAACAACAAGGTACAGAACAAGGTGACTACTATCACTGATAACTTCACTGCTTATCTGGGTGCTCACAAGCTGACAGCTGGTTTCAACTTCGAACATCAGATGGCAAATAATGCCTATATGCGTAATGGTACGGGTTATTATCGCTATCGTTCACTGGATGACTTCCTGAACGAACGTGCTCCTGAGGCAGTGGCATTAACCTATGGTTACGGTGGTAATGCCAATCCTACAGCTCAGGTAACCTTCAACCAAATTGGCCTGTATGTACAGGATGAGTGGAACGTGCTGGATAACTTGAAGCTGACCGGTGGTATCCGTTTCGATAACATTCACTTCGATGAGGATGATATCATGACCAACAATGCCATTAAGGCGCTTGATTACGGTGGTCGTCATGTAGATACCGGTAAGTGGCCGAAGAGCAATATCCAGATTTCTCCTCGCTTAGGTTTCTCTTGGGATGTTTTTGGTGACAAGAGATTGAAGGTACGTGGTGGTACGGGTATTTTCACAGGCCGTCTGCCTTTGGTATTCTTCACCAACATGCCTACCAACTCTGGTATGATCCAGAATCAGGTAACAGCTGTCACCAAGTATGACAATGGTGTTGTTACCAGTGTAGATCCAAGATTGGCTAGTTTCGCCGGTGCAATTGTTACCGATCGTGACGAATTTATCAACCGTCTGGGTACTCCTAAGACTATCACTCCTGCTGAAGGTACTGTGCCAAGTGCAGTGAATGGCGTGGATCCAAAATTCAAGATGCCGCAGGTATGGAAGACTTCTATCGCAGTAGACTATCAGTTGCCTACTTCATTCCCATTGTCTGTAACGGGTGAGTTCAACTATACCAAGAACATCAATGCGGTACGTTTGGACAACTGGAATATTCCTGAGAATACCTCTGGCTGGGATCGTTTCTCTGGTGCAGACAACCGTCTGATTTATCCGAAAGACTATACTTACCAGAAACAAGCTGCTTATGTGCTGACCAACACTTCTAAGGGTTATGGCTGGACAGCTAACTTGACTGTGAATGCTACACCTGTGAAGAACCTGAACGTCATGGCATCTTATACGCACACCGTGATGAGGGAAGTTTCTGGTATGCCTGGCTCAAATGCTTCTTCTGCATGGCAAGGCTTGTACACTATAGATGGTCCTAACTTCGCTAAGGTACAGACTTCTCAGTATGTAATTCCTGATCGTATCATCGCTTCTATCAACTATAACGTATGGCATGAGCACTTCACCCTGTTCTATACAGGTTATTCACCTGCTGGCTATTCATATTATTACAATGGTGATATGAACGGTGACGGTGTAAGTGGTGACTTGATGTACATTCCAAGGAACGATAGCGAGATTGTATTTGTTGATAAGTTTGATAAGGAAGGCAACCAGACCGTTTCTGCTCAGCAGGATCGTGCTGATTTCTGGAAGTTTGTGGAGCAGGATTCTTACTTGAAGAATCACAAGGGTGAATATGCTGAGGCTTATAGTGCTCGTGCTCCTTGGGTACACAGATTCGACTTCCGTTGGGCTCACGACTTTACCCTGAACATTGGTAATACCAAGCATGTGTTGCAGTTGTCTGCCGACATCGAGAACCTTGGCAACTTAATTAACTCAAATTGGGGCGTTGCTAAGAATATGACTCCTGCCAACAACGGTGCTCTCTTGAAGTACGAGGGTAGAAACGAGGCTAACCAGCCTACCTTCTCTCTCTATCGCGACAAGTCAGGCAAGGCTCCAACTCAGACTTGGGAGTACAACCGTGCTTGGAATCAGGCTTGGAGAATCCAGTTTGGTGTGAAGTACTACTTCAACTAATCTGAACGTCTATCCCAAATGATATAAGGGAGGCAGCCTAAGGGTTGCCTCCCTTCTTTATTGTGTAAAGAAATAGAGGGAGTATTGAGCTGATGGCTTACTTGCCGGCTTGTCCTTGAGAAAGTGGTGTGACAATTTGGCAGTCTCCATAATTCTTTGTATTTTTGCACCCGATTTTGCACTAGTTCGGAATGATGGATAAACAACCACTTTTGGGAATGACGCTCAGCGAGCTGCAAGAGGTGACAAAAGGCTTGGGAATGCCCGGCTTTGCCGCCAAGCAGTTAGCGCAATGGCTCTATGTGAAGCGGGTAAGAAGCATCGATGAGATGACCAACCTCTCGCTGAAGCATCGCTCGATGCTGGCCGACAGCTATGTGGTGGGGGCAGCAGCTCCTGTCAACGAGATGCGCTCGCAGGACGGTACGGTGAAATACCTCTATCACACTCCCGACAATCATTTCGTAGAGACTGTGTTTATCCCGGATGAAGACCGTGGCACAGTGTGCGTGTCTTCACAAGTGGGGTGCAAAATGAACTGTAAGTTCTGTATGACGGGCAAGCAAGGTTTCAGTGGCAACCTTACAGCTAACCAGATTATCAATCAGGTACAGTCGTTGCCTGAATATGAGCAGTTGACCAATGTGGTGATGATGGGCATGGGGGAACCGCTCGACAACCTGGATGAGGTGATGAAGGCACTGGAAATCATGACGGCTCCTTGGGGCTACGCTTGGAGTCCTAAGCGCATCACATTATCTACGGTGGGCTTGAAGAAGGGATTGCAACGTTTCCTGGAAGAAAGCGAATGCCACTTGGCTGTTAGTCTGCATGCACCCGTACCAGCTTTGCGTCGAGAACTGATGCCAGCGGAGAAAGCCTATTCCATTACTGAAGTAGTGGATTTGCTGCGCAATTATGACTTTAGTCACCAGCGCCGACTTTCCTTCGAATATATTGTGTTCAAGGGTGTGAACGACAGTATGCTTTATGCTAAGGAGCTGTTGAAACTGTTGCGTGGTTTGGATTGCAGGGTGAACCTGATACGTTTCCATGCTATTCCGAATGTAGATTTGCAAGGGGTGGAGATGGAGAAGATGACGGAACTGCGTGATTACCTCACCCAGCATGGGTTGTTTACTACCATCCGTGCCTCACGCGGTGAAGATATCTTTGCGGCATGTGGCATGCTCTCAACAGCTAAGCAGGAGGAGATTAACAAGAATTAATATAAATTATTAGGAAAGAGTTGGTTTCTAATCTCACTTATTCGTAGTTTTGTGGTGACAAAACAAAAATAGAAGGAAATATGAGAAGAACAGTTTATTTGACGATAATCGTGCTGGCTGCCCTCCTGATGGGTGCCTGCAACCGTGGAGGCAACAAACGCTCTTCACTGAATATCTTTACCCCTACATCCAGTGGCAGGGCATATGAGCTGCTGGTGGTTTGCGACGATGCCAATTGGGAAGGTGTAGCAGGCCGTGCTTTGTATGATGTGTTGGATACTGATGTACCAGGCTTGCCTCAGTCAGAGCGTTCTTTCCGCATCATGAACACCACTCCTTACGGCTATAATGCGACACTGAAGATGTTGCGCAATATTATCAAGGTGGACATCGATCCGAGTACCTATACACAGCCTAAGTTCCGTTCAGAGATGAATGTGTATGCCAACCCACAGGCCATCCTGACTATTCAGGGTCCAGATGCCAACTCTGTGGCTGAATACATCACCAAGAACGGACAAGCTATCATCGACTTCTTTACCCGTGCAGAGATGAATCGTCAGATCCAGGTGCTGGAATACCAGCATAGTGACATGATCTATAAGAACGTAAAGGAGATGTTCGATTGCGAAGTATGGGTATCGGGTGAACTGAAGTCGTCCAAACGTGGCGAGGATTTCTTCTGGGCGGGTGCCAATGCTGCCTCTGGCGACCAGAACTATGTGATTTATTCCTATCCCTACAAGGACCGTCGCACATTTACCCAGGATTTCTTTATCCAGAAGCGTGACTCTGTAATGAAGATCAATATCCCGGGTGCTGCTGAGGGTACCTATATGCAGACTGATGCCCGTTTCGTCACTACCCGTGCTTTCATGCTGAAAGGCGAATATGTGTTCGAGGCCCGTGGCTTGTGGAGAGTCAAGGGGGACATGATGGGTGGTCCGTTCGTCTCACAAAGTCGTGTGGATACTATCAACCAACGAGTGATTACAGAGGAGATCTTTATCTATGCGCCAGAGAAGCTGAAGCGTAATCTGGTACGTGGCATGGAAGCTGCTCTCTATACCATCAAATTGCCTGGTAAGGTGATGGATGATGCACAGATTCCTTTGCAAGATGAATAATATTAATGATATCAATATAAAAATACATAACTTTCAATGGAAGAAGGAAAGATTAGAATAGCGATAACACAAGGTGATATCAACGGAGTAGGTTGGGAAGTGATACTGAAGTCATTCGAGGATCCTACTATGTTGGAACTTTGTACGCCTGTCATATATGGCTCCCCCAAGGTGGCTACCTATCATCGTAAGACGATGGATATTCAAACACCTTTCACCATCATCAAATCAGCTGCTGAAACAGCTGATAATGCAGTGAACATTGTGAGTTGCAATGATGATGATCCCAAGGTGGAGTTTGCCAAGACTGATGCCGAGGCTGGGAAGGCAGCATGGGGCGCAATGAAACTGGCTATGGAGGAGTACCGAGACGGACTGACTGATGTACTGGTGATGGCTCCTGTCAACGAATTGGCATTCAAACAGGCTGAAATCAGTTATCCTGGCTTTGCCAACTTGATGCAAAATGAATTGGGCGAGCAGGGTGAAGTGGCCTTGTCTGTACTGGTAAAGGATGATTTACGTGTGGCTTTCGCTACAGAAAACATACCTATGAAAGAGGTAGCGTCGGTGCTGACCAAAGAATTGATAAAAGAGAAGATAGCCGTGTTTAACCAGTCGCTGAAAGTGGATTTCGATATCAGCGCTCCCCGTATTGCCGTGCTTTCCTTGAACCCAGGCTCCGTATTGAACGATGCAGTGGGGCAGGAGGAACAGGAGGTGATTCAGCCAGCCATAGAAGAGCTGATAGCTGAGAAAGTCATCTGTTATGGCCCTTATTCGGTGGACTCGCTGATGGAGACAAGCAATTATACACATTTCGATGGTATCTTTGCTATGTACCACGATCAGGGTTTGGGACTGTTCAAGGCACTGAGCATGAATAGTGGCGTGAAGTTTGTTACTGGCATGTCGGCCATCTGTGCTACACCAGTACACGGGGTGGAATACGAATTGGCAGGCAAGGGATTGGCGGATGAATCTTCGTTGAGAAATGCCATCTACTTAGGTATTGACGTGCTGCGCAACAGAAACCGTGAAGAAGAAGCATTGGCGAACCCTCTGCGCAAGCAGTATTACGATAAACGTGATGATAGCGACAAGCTGAAACAAATGGCAGAACCTGAGGAAGAGACATTATGACAAGAGCTGAAATACAACAAGTGAAGCTGAGGTTTGGTATCATCGGCAATGATGAGAACCTACTACATGCCATTGATACCGCCATGCAAGTGGCGCCGACCGATGTGTCTGTGCTGATCACGGGCGAGAGTGGTGTGGGTAAGGAGAGCTTCCCTCAGATTATTCACCAGTTCAGTCGGAGAAAGCATGGAAAGTATATTGCCGTGAACTGCGGAGCCATCCCTGAGGGAACCATTGATTCAGAGCTCTTCGGTCATGAGAAAGGTGCGTTTACAGGTGCCATCAGCGACCGAAAAGGTTATTTCAGCGAGGCGGATGGTGGTACCATCTTCTTGGACGAGGTGGGCGAACTGCCTTTGCCGACACAAGCCCGATTGCTGCGTGTGCTGGAGAACGGTGAATACATCAGGGTAGGCTCTTCTAAGGTGGAGAAGACCAATGTGCGTATCGTGGCTGCTACCAATGTGAACTTAGACAGGGCGATAGCCGACGGTCGTTTCCGTGAGGACCTGTACTATCGTTTGAGTACGGTGCCTATCAAGGTACCGCCATTGCGTGAACGAGGTGATGATGCCGCTTTGCTGTTCCGTAAGTTTGCCAGTGATTTTGCAGAAAAATACCGTATGCCTGCCATTCAGCTGACTGACGAGGCGAAGCGTATGTTGATCAATTATCGTTGGCCGGGTAATGTGCGCCAGCTGAAGAATGTAACCGAACAGATATCCATCATAGAGACCGACCGTGATGTTACGGCAGATATGTTGAGGCGTTATCTGCCACAGCAGGAACAAGGTCAGCGGTTACCTGCTTTGTTTGGGGCTAAGGATTTCGGACAAAGCTTTGAAGGAGAACGTGAGTTCCTGTACAAGATGTTGTATAACCTCAACAACGAGGTGACTGAATTGAAACAGGTAGTCAAGAAACTGATGGCAGGCGAACAGGTGACGGTAGCCGCAGAAGCTACGCAAACGCCTTATTATGCTCCTGCATCGCCTTCAACGGATACTGTCATTCCTATCATTCAGCATCCAGCCGCCAACGGACGACCAACGGCTTCGTTGCACAATGATGACAATATCCAAGACACAGAGGCATTGGAAGAGGCTGAGGCAATGTCGCTGGATGAGGTGGAGAAGGAGATGATCAAGAAAGCGTTGGAGAGAAATCGTGGCAGGCGCAGGGCAGCAGCCAAGGAACTGAATATCTCTGAACGCACTTTGTATAGAAAGATAAAGTTGTATGACTTGGAATAAGAAGTTGGTACATGGCACATGGGTGATAGGCTTAGCCGTGATAATGGTGGCTTGCAAGGTCTCTATAGGCTTGGCACCCATCTCTTCCATCGACTATAGCAAGGTGCATACGATGCAGATTGTCGATTTCCAGAACCATGCCGATTATGTGTATGGTCCGTTGGCCACTGCACTGAACGACCAGATGAAGGACTTGTTCATGCGACAGACTCGATTGTCGTTGGTGAATACGAATGGCGATATAGTGATAGAAGGTGAGATCACCGGCTATAACCAGTATAATGAGGCGATAGATGCCAGTGGTTATTCTTCTAAGGTGCGCTTGACGTTGACGGTGAAAGTATCGTTCACTAATAACACCAATCATGATGAGGACTTCGAGAATCGTACCTTCAGCGCCTTTCAGACCTATGATGCTACTCAGTTGCTAACAGCTGTGCAGGATCAGCTGATAGAAGTGATGGTGAAGGATATTTCCGAACAGATATTTAACTCAACAGTGGCCAATTGGTAAGATGACGACCAGTGATATCATACGATGGATAAAGCAGCCTGAGTTGCTGAATACAAGTACGCTGTACGAACTGCGTACGATGGTGGCTCGGTATCCCTGTTCCCAGACGCTTCGGTTGCTGTACTTAAAGAACCTTTATCTGCTACATGACGAGACTTTCGGACCAGAGCTCCGCAAGTCTGCTTTGTTTGTGGCTGATCGTAGCAAGTTGTATTATCTCATCGAGGGAGACAAGCTGGCTGTAAAACCTGCCAAAGGTACAAAGACATTGGCGCCTGAGCAGAAGGAAGAACCCAATGAAAACCGTACGCTCTCACTTATCAATTCTTTCTTGGCAGAAGTACCCGACGACCAGACGGTCAACGATGAACTGGACCTGTCGCCCTTGACTCAAGAGTATGTGCTGACGGATGACAATATCGGTAATGAAGAAACGGTGGAGTCGGAAGCAGAAGAGCTTGACGATAGCTATTTTACCGAGACTTTGGCCAAAATCTATATCAAACAGCGCCGATATGGCAAGGCTTTGGAAATAATTAGAAAATTAAACTTGAAATATCCAAAAAAAAGTATTTACTTTGCAGACCAAATTCGATTTTTGGAAAAATTAGTTATTAATGAGAAAACAAAATCATAATTAAAAGATGTATTTACTGATTATTATTTTAATGCTGGTAGCATCTATCCTGATGTGCGGCATTGTGTTGATTCAAAATTCTAAAGGTGGCGGTTTGGCCTCTGGTTTTTCATCATCAAACGCTATCATGGGTGTTCGCAAGACCACCGATTTCCTCGAGAAAGCTACGTGGACATTGGCTGCCATCATGGTGATCTGCAGTGTGGCATCTGCTTATTCTTTGCCATCTGCTAACTCAAGCAGTCAGGATGCTATCATGGAGCAGGCTCAGAAGAACGCCAATACCAACCCTTACAACATGCCAGTTGGTACTAACGCTCCTGCTACCGAGACTCCTGCTGAGGCTCCTGCAGAGACCCCTGCTAACTGATATTTCTGAAGAAAAAGTATTGTCATGACAACAGACAAGATTCAACAAACCCTGCGTGATTCCGCAGGTATGCGATGGACTGCCCTTTTGCTTTTAGCAATGGGCATGTTCTTTGCCTATATCTTCATGGATATCCTGTCTCCCATCAAAGATTTGATGCAGGAGACACGTGGTTGGGACTCAACAGCGTTTGGTACCATGCAGGGCAGTGAGGTATTCCTCAATGTATTTGTATTCTTCTTAATCTTTGCCGGCATCATCCTTGACAAGATGGGCGTGCGCTTTACCGCGTTGCTCTCTGGTGCGGTGATGCTTTTTGGTGCGATTATCAAGTGGTATGCTGTTACTGAGTCATTCATGGGTAGCGGCTTGGAAACCTGGTTTACCAATAACCTGAATTATATCCCAATCTTTGATGAGTTGGGTGTATCTCCTTTCTATGAGGGTATGCCTGCATCGGCAAAGTTCGCAGCATGTGGTTTCATGATTTTCGGTTGCGGTTGCGAAATGGCGGGTATTACGGTTAGCCGTGGTATCGTGAAGTGGTTCAAGGGCCGTGAGATGGCCTTGGCGATGGGTAGTGAGATGGCTTTGGCTCGTTTAGGTGTAGCCACCTGTATGATTTTCTCACCGTTCTTTGCCAAGTTAGGCGGTAACATCAGCGTGAGCCGTTCTGTGGCTTTTGGTGTGGTACTGCTGGCAATCGGCTTGATCATGTTAGTGGTTTACTTCTTCATGGACAAGAAGTTGGATGCACAGACAGGTGAGGCAGAAGAGAAAGATGATCCATTCAAGATCAGCGACATAGGACAAATCCTGACAAGTACTGGTTTCTGGCTGGTATCATTGCTTTGCGTGCTGTACTACAGTGCCATCTTCCCCTTCCAGAAATATGCGGTGAACATGCTGCAGTGCAACCTTGATTTCACAGAGGTTGACCCTAATTCTTTCTGGGCTGACAGTAGCGTAACGATTGTGCAGTATGTTATCATGCTGGTGGTGGCTGCTGCATCGTTCAGCAGTAACTTCATGAAGGACAAAGCAAAGAAATACGGTTTGCTGGTACTGGCTATCGTGGCTTTGGTGGTTTATTGCTACATGGGTTACATGCGTCAGAGTGCAGAGTCTGTATTTGCTGTGTTTCCATTATTGGCTGTGGGTATCACTCCTATCCTGGGTAGCTATGTTGACCATAAGGGTAAAGCTGCTTCTATGTTGGTGTTGGGCTCATTGCTGTTGATTTTCTGCCACCTGACATTTGCCTTCATCCTGCCAGGCTTTAAGGGCAATATGGTGGGCGGTATCATCGTAGCATACCTTACCATCTTGGTGCTGGGTGCTTCATTCTCATTGGTACCTGCATCCTTGTGGCCAAGTGTGCCTAAGTTGGTTGAGCCAAAGATCATTGGTTCGGCATACGCGCTGATCTTCTGGATTCAGAACATCGGTTTGTGGCTTTTCCCATTGCTGATTGGCAAGGTGCTCGACAATACCAATCCTGGTGTGACCGACCCAACACAATTTGACTATACCTGGCCGTTGGTGATGCTGGCATGCCTGGGTGTAGCTGCATTGATCTTAGGTTTGGTGCTCAAGGCTGTGGATAAGAAGAAAGGCCTGGGTTTGGAAGAACCTAACATTAAATGATATTTATTTAGCATATATAGTTAGGAGTTAGAGATGGATGTTCCATTCTTTAACTCCTAATTTTAGTATCTGATACCTATTATGGACGAACTGAGAAAGAAAATCAACGACTCGCCACTCGTGCGCTGGATAGTACTGGTCATCGTGGCCACTGCTATGATGATGGGTTATTTCCTGAATGACATTATGTCGCCCTTGGAAACACTCCTTGAATTGCCGGTAGAGGAGGGTGGTCTGGGTTGGACAAGCACAGACTATGGTTTCTTCTCCGGTTCGGGAGGCTTTATCAATGTGTTCCTGCTGATGCTGTTCTTCAGCGGACTCATACTGGACAAGATGGGAGTGCGCTTTACCGGAGTGCTATCTTGTTCGTTGATGTTGATAGGCGTAGGTGTTAAGTATTATGCTGTGACGGCACCGCTGGCAGGAGAGACATTCAACTTCAATGTTTTGTTCTGGGATGTGCATCTTCCTTTGTCGGCTGCCATAGCCAGTCTGGGTTTTGCCATTTTTGGTGTGGGCTATGAGATGACTGGCATTACGGTCAGCAAGGCCATGGTACGTTGGTTTACAGGACATGAACTGGCGTTGGCGATGGGCATCCAATTGGCGATGGCCCGTTTGGGTACGGCAGCAGCTTTGAGTGTCAGTGCGCCACTTGCCCGGTATTTTACCCTTTCCACTCCTTTGCTCGTAGGCTTGATCTGTCTGCTGATTGGTTTGGTATCCTTCTTTGTGTTCTGCATCCTTGATATCCGTTTGGATAAGGACGAGCAGCGGATTAACGGACACCGTTTAGCGGTCAACGATGATGAGCAATTCCACCTTCGTGACATAGGATTGATCTTGAAGAGTCCGGGCTTTTGGCTGATCACCCTTTTTGTGGTGCTGTTCTATTCAGCTGTGAGTCCGTTCCTGAAGTTTGCTACCCGTTTGATGATTGATAAATATGCCGTAGCGCCAGATATAGCAGGTTTCTTTACTTCGATCGTACCGTTTGGTACCATCCTGATGACACCGCTCTTCGGTTCTATTTATGATAAATATGGTCGTGGCGTAACACTCATCATCATCGGTACCGGTTTGTTGACTTTGGTACATTTCGGTTTCTCTTTGCCGATACATGCCAGTGCTTTTGCTATCTGTATGATGGTACTTTTGAGCATTGGCTTCTCACTGACACCAGCTGCTTTGTGGCCCATTGTACCTAAGATTATGCCGATGAAATGTCTGGGCACCGCCTACTCACTGATATTCTTTATCCAGAACTTTGGTCGTGCCATCATCCCGATGTTTGTGGGCAAGGCCAATGAAACGGATCCTACCTACACCTCCGGCATGCAAATCTTTGCTTGTACGGGTTTGGCTGGCGTACTGGTAGCGGTAGCTATGCTGTATCTGGACAAGAAGATGAACTACGGCTTGGAGAAGCCAAACATAAAGGAATAGTTCCTAAGTTAAATCGTTAACGAAAGCCGTAATTCTCAATTCTCAATGAATAAAATAAGTTTGTTGGATACGATTCCCGTTCATGCCCCTCATGTATGGACCGAGAAAGCTGATGATGGATGTCTGGTGCTGGTCTATGAACGATTCCCAAAGGCGTGGTTGGCTAAGCTCTTTGCTCGTTGGTACTCTCCACAGATACATGTTCCTTTGGAGTCATTCGGTACTGAGGTGTGGCAACTGATAGATGGCAAACGTACTACCGAAGAGGTGATACATGAGGTGGCGATGCAACATCCCGACGAGGAGCATTTCCCACAACGTCTCGCCATGTATATCTCTAAGTTGCATCAAGATGGCTTTATCTTGTTGCAAAAAGCATAACTATTATTTGGCAGAGTCTTCTACTTGCACTATCTTTACTCCCAAAATACATCAACTATGGTTAATGGTAAGAAATTTATAGCTCCTGGTGCATGGTTCGCCATGACCTATCCGGCAGATTGGCATGAGTTCGAGGGAGGGGAAGAGTCGTTTCTCTTTTATAATCCAGACGATTGGGATGGTAATTTCCGTATTTCGGCTTTCCGTGGTGATCATGCTGACTACGGACAAGAGACGGTGAGTGAAGAGTTGAAACGAAGCCGACGTGCCCAGGCTGTCATCGTGGGCAACCTGCCATGTGCCTATAGCTGTGAAGTGTTTACCGAAGATGGTGAGGCATACGAAAACCATCAATGGGTGACGGGCATAGGGGATGTGGCTTTTGAAGTATCGTTCGCTACGCCCAAGAATGCATCCATCCGTAAGGCGCAAGAGGTCATCGCATCTTTGGAGTTGCGCTATCCAGGCGTGAAATACCATGCTGAAACCATTCCTGTACGTCTCATGGAAATCTACCAGATAGATGAGGCTTACGACTGGGTGCAGTCGGAAATTAAGAAACAACTTAAGAGAGATTTCCGTGGCGAGGAAAGCGACATCCAAAATATGCAACGCATCATTGATAATGGTTCGCTGAACCCACGCAAGCGGGATGCCTGGGTAGCCTTGGGCATCACACTTTGTGTCATTCTCGTCAACGAAGTAGATGGCATCGAATGGATGACATTGATTGATGGTTCCCGTGAAGTGCCCGTACTGGTGAATTCGAAAGATGGTAAAACCATCGACCCCATGAAGCTGGTGTGGAGTAAGGTTAAAAATGGGGAAGCAGTCAATTTGGCTGATACCTACGCTCACATGCTCTGATGGCCGTTACTCCTAATCCCATCCTGCAGGTAGAAGGCCTTACGAAGTCGTTTGGCGTGCTGGTGTTGTTCCACGACATCAGCTTTGGCTTAGCGGAGGGGCAGCATGTAGGACTTATTGCCAAGAATGGCACAGGCAAATCCACCTTATTGAATATTTTGGCTGGTGAGGAACCGTACGATGATGGAAAGATTACTTTCCGTCGTGACTTGCGTGTGGGCTATCTGCCACAGACGCCTCAATATCCCTCTCATCTTACTGTTTTGGAGGCTTGTCTGCAACATGGCAGTTGTCAGCTGGATCCCCATAAGGATTATGAACTGGCTGCCAAGCAGATGTTGACTAAACTGAAGGTTACTGACCTGCAACAACGGGTGTCTGAGCTTTCAGGCGGACAGATAAAACGCATCGCCCTGGTCAATGCCCTCATCAATGATCCAGAACTGTTGATATTGGATGAGCCCACCAACCACCTCGACTTAGATATGGTGGAGTGGTTGGAGGATTTCCTGCGACGCAGCAACATGACATTGCTCATGGTGACACACGACCGCTATTTCCTGGATCGGGTATGTAACCAAATTATGGAATTGGATGCCGAATCACTTTACCAGTATGATGGCAACTATGCCTATTACTTGGAGAAGAGACAGGAACGGATGGATGCCAAGGCGGTGGAGATTGAGCGTGCCAACAACCTGTATCGTACTGAGTTGGATTGGATGCGTCGCATGCCCCAGGCTCGTGGACACAAGGCACGCTATCGCGAAGAAGCCTTCTATGAACTGGAGAAGGTGGCGAAGCAACGCATCTATGACAACAAGGTGCAGCTCAATGTGAAGTCTGCCTATATCGGCAACAAGATATTTGAAGCCGACCACCTCTATAAGTCGTTCGGTGACGTGAAGATCCTGGAAGATTTTTCCTATATCTTCTCCCGCTATGAGAAGATGGGCATCGTGGGTAATAATGGCACGGGTAAGTCGTCGTTCCTGAAGATCTTGCTGGGTGAACTGCCGCTGGATGGTGGTACGTTGGAGATTGGCTCTACCGTACGTTTTGGTTATTATTCGCAGGAGGGCATGCAATTCGACGAACAGATGAAGGTGATTGATGCCGTCCGTGATATCGCCGAGGTAGTGGATTTGGGCAATGGTAATCGACTGGGTGTATCACAATTCCTGCAATACTTCTTGTTCTCGCCAGAGACACAGCATAACTTCATCTATAAGCTAAGTGGCGGTGAGCGCCGCAGACTTTATCTGTGCACGGTGCTCATGCGCAATCCCAATTTCCTGATACTGGATGAGCCTACCAACGACCTTGACATTATGACCCTGCAAGTTTTGGAAGAATACTTGAAAGGCTTTGGCGGTTGCGTGATAGTGGTGAGTCACGACCGCTATTTCATGGATAAGGTGGTGGATCATATACTGGTGTTCAACGGACAAGGCGATATACGCGACTTCCCAGGCAATTATACCCAGTACCGAGCCTGGAAAGAGGAAAAGGAACGACACGACCGTGAGCAAGTAAAGGCTGTTCAGCCCGTAGTACAAAAAGCTGAACGCCCCCGACAGAACGACAAACGGCGCCTATCGTTCAAGGAGAAGCGCGAATTTGAACAGTTAGGGCAGGAGATAGAGGCATTGGAAGCTGAGAAGAAGCAGTTGGAAGCCGATCTGTGCAGTGGCACCCTGTCGGTGGATGCGCTCACAGAGAAATCCAAACGCCTGCCTTTGTTAGAAGCGGAGTTGGACGAGAAATCCTTCCGTTGGTTGGAGTTGTCAGAAATCGAGGGATAAAGACAAAAGAAAAGGCTGCACTATTGGGTGCAGCCTTTTTATCGCTATCGTGTTTGTGAGGTTATGAAATCTCAATTGTACGAGCGTTCTTTACTTCTTCCTTCTTGAACTTAGGCAGAACCACAGTGAGGACACCGTTCTCCACCTTAGCAGAGATATGCTCTTTATCCACATCCTCTGGCAGGGTGTAATTCTGCTGGTAGTTGCTGTATGAGAACTCACGACGCAGGTAGTGCTGCTTCTGTTGCTTGTCCTCTTCTTTGTGCTCCCATTTGTTCTCGATAGCCACGCTCAGGTTGCCATCTTCATTAATGTTAACACGACAAAACTCCTTCTTAATGCCAGGAGCGGCTACTTCCATGGTGTAGGCCGATTCGTTTTCCATTACGTTTACTGCCGGTGCGGTTGTGTTGGCACGAGGTGTGAAATCAAAATCATCGAATACTGTAGGAAACCAAGTGTTTCTAAACATTGCTGGTAACATAGTAAATACCTCCATTTTTATTTTAGTTTTTTATTGTTTTACATCCACTCGCCTCTGCTTTCGCTTCGGCTTGCACCTATCTTAGTGCAAGCTGCATGCCAAGTGGAAAGTTATGACAATTTGTCAATGGATAGAAGTATTTTCCGTAAAATTGTCAGCTGATGATAGAAAAAGCGGTAGAATTAATGACAAAGAGTCATTTTATTCAAAAACACTGGCTAAGTTCTTGACCAGCTCATCTTCGTTAAGGCTGATGTTTAGTATCTTGCCATCAGGATCCAGCAGAATGCCAGTAGGTACCCAACGGATAGCGTACAACTCAATCACATCGCTTTGCCAATATTTCAGGTCGGATACCTGTGTCCATACCAGTCCCTGTTGCTCAACCGTATTGAGCCACGTCTCACGGTTGCGGTCGATAGACACACCCAGTACGGTGAAGTTCTTGTCCTTGTACTTGTTGTATGCCTCAACAATAAATGGGTTCTCACGACGGCAGTCGGGGCACCATCCTGCCCAGAAGCTTACTAACACATATTTGCCACGGAAATCTTTCAGACTTATAGGTTTTCCGTCAGGGTCTGGCAAGGTGAAGTCGGGCGCAATCTTTCCCACTTGCACGGCCTCTTTCCTGGCTATCAGCTCTTCCAACTGCTTCACGTATTTGTTGCCATCCAGCGATGCGTCCAACTTGCCACGCAGGGTTTGAAGTTGTCCCAGGTCGAGTCCCCATGCCAGGTTACGCATAATATAATAAGGTGCGAGGGCAGAAGCAGGGTTGGCAGCAGTAAACTCGTTGATGTCGAAGCCTTCCTTGCCCACTTTCCCTACGGTCTCCTGATAGAGCGTATTGATGGGAGAACCTTCAATGTCAAGTGTCTTCTTTTCCTCGCTCATCTTGATATTCAGGTTTTCGTTGCCGAGGAAGAATACCAACGGATTGTTACTATCCTTATCAGTGGTCAGACCGTATGCCAATGTCTGCAATGCAAAGCCACGAAACTCAAACTTTCCGTCGCTTACTTCAGCAGAATCCACCAAGGTGAAGTTCTTGTCCTGATACTCCTTCAGATATACCATACCACTCTTGATGTCGGATATCTCGCCGTTAATCAAATAGCCGTTACCATTCTCTTTACCTTTTCCATTGCATGAGGTAAGTGCCAATACCAGGCAAATGCCTTCAAATAAAAACTTCTTCATATCTTAGTTGTTTATTATGTCGTTAATTATCAAGCTTGCCAACGTGAAACCAAATACCGCCGTTACCTGTGCTATCGAGCCTTTCCCTTCGTTCTTATAGGGCAATCGTTCCTCACTATATACGCATTTGAACTTGCTTGTCGGAAACTGACCGCTTTTCTTAAACCAGTTGCGTAAAGCTTTTGCCAACGCATCGCCCTTTACTTTCCAGAACTCTGCTACCGAAATCTTCGTTGGGTCCAACTTCAAAGCCGCTCCCATAGAAGAGAACAGCTTGGCTTTCGAGGCGGTGGTTTGTAATATCAACAATGCTTTGTCTTTCACACTATCGATGGCATCCACCACATAATCGTAATCATCCAGGTGGATGCTATTGGCCGTCTCTACGTTATACATCATCTGGATAGCAGTGATGTCGGCTTGCGGATTGATTTGCAGCAACCGCTCCTTCAATGCCTCCACCTTGACGGCTCCAACGGTCTGGGTGGTTGCCATCAGTTGGCGGTTGATGTTGGATGCTTGTACCACATCGGCATCTACAATGGTAAGGTGCCTGATGCCTGTACGTATGAGGCATTCGGCGCACCAGCTGCCCACGCCCCCGACGCCCATCACCAGTACCTTGGTAGAGGCAATACGCTCCATGGCCTCACTGCCCAACAGCAACTCTGCTCGGTTGAATATTTCACTTTCCGTTGCCATAATTGCTGCAAAATTAGTGTAAGTTTTGAAATTACGCAAGTTTGTTGTACCTTTGTGCAGTGATTTAAAATCTGGAAACGATGAAAAAGTCAATCTATATAATTTTGTGCTTATCCTTACTAACGTTGGTTTCGTGCAACAACCGATCCAAGCAGAAAGACCCCGACAATTATGTGGTGGAGTCTATTCAGGAAGAAGTAGTCAGCACTGAGATTCATCAATTGCAAACCATCAGTGCTTCTTCGCAGGCCGACTTCAAAGGTAGGACTTACGACATGAAGGTGGTACGCAGGGCAGATAGTACTTTGCCTATCGTGACCGATGTGCAGGGAGTGAAGTATTACGACAACACCATCACCTTGGAGGTATCGACTGGTGGCAGATTGTTTGCCAATAAGATTTTCAACAAGAATACTTTTGCCTCTTATCTCGAAGCTGATTTCCTGCAACACTCCATCCTCGAAGGTTTAGTCTTCGATAAGGTAACCGACGATGGATTGATGTTTGCTGCCAGCGTAAGTTATCCGGAGAGCGATCTCTATGTGCCTTTCCATGTGTTGGTATTGCCCAATGGCACGCTCTCTATCGACAAGGCTGACCTGATGGACGACTATGAGCCAGAAACTGAGCCGGAAGCAGAGCAAAACAAATAATTATTATCTGAACAATAGCCATCTTTTCATTTTGATGAATAAAACTGGCATATGTTTCTGCAGCGTATAGAAACTCAGACAGTTTTATACATCAAAATATTCAATCAAGATCTACTACAGTTATGCCGGCGCCCCCAAACTGAACATGTTCGTCGTGGAAACCTTTCACACCAGCCACACTCTGCAAGTACTGACGGATCAAGGTACGCAGGATGCCCGTGCCCGTGCCATGCAGAATCCTCACACGCGAAACGCCTACCAGTATAGCATCATCAATGAAGTAAGTCACTGCCTGTATAGCCTCGTCGCCCCTCATACCACGCACATCGATATCTTGCTTGAAGTTCAGTTTGCGGTCGTGCATCGAGTCTTGCGTCTGCTCACTCAGATAAGTAGCTTTCTGCGTGATGTCAGGTTGTTTTGAAGGCGCTTTTGCTGGCTCCAGCCTGTTTAGTTTCACGGTGGTCTTGATACTGCCAAAGGCAACGGTAGCATCCTTGCCATGAATTTCCATGATGGTACCTACCGTATTCTGACCTTTCAGCTTCACAGTAGCCCCTTCCACCAACAAAGCCAGTTGCTCAGACTCACGTTGGGCCTGTAGGGCCGCTTGCTCCTCAGGCGACAGGACAGGCGTTTTGCCCTTCTCGGTCTTCTTGTCCTTTTTGCGTTGCTGTCGCTCACGAAGTTTGTCCATCTTGCGGGCAATCTTATCTTCCTTCTCTTGCGCCTCTTGTTCTTGTAGCTGCTTGCGGAAGTCGGCCAACTCTTGACGTATCTTCTTCGTTTCCTCTTTTTCGGCTTGTGCTTCCTTGATGCCTTTGATGGTACCTTCTATGCGGGCATTGGCCTCCTGCACCAATTGTTCGGCTTCACTCTTGGCGGTACGGAGAATGTCTTTTCGTTCTTGGTGCAATTCCTGCAACTCACGCTCGTAACGGGCAATGATCTCCTCCATCACCTTCTCACGCTGGTGTATGTTCTGGCGTTTGTTCTGCCAGTAACGTTTGTCGCGCACTATATCCTGCAAGTATTTGTCAGAGTTGATATAGTCACTACCCACAATGGCAGAAGCATCTGCTATCACCTCTTCAGGCAAGCCTATCTTGCGCGCAATCTCTACTGCAAACGAACTGCCCGGCATGCCTATCTGTAACAGGAAAAGAGGTTGCATTAGGTTACGGTCGTAGAGCATCGCACCATTTACGATACCCTCGTGGGCATCAGCAAAATGCTTCAGGTTTTGGTAGTGTGTGGTGATGACGCCAAACGTACCTTTCTCGTTGAACCGCTTTAGTACGGCTTCGGCTATAGCACCACCAATCTGCGGTTCGGTGCCACCGCCGAACTCATCAATCAAAATCAGACTCTTGCTGTTGCACTGCTTCATCATGTTTTTCATGTTCAGCAAATGAGATGAGTAAGTACTCAGGTCGTCTTCTATGCTCTGCTCGTCGCCTATATCGATAAAGATGCTGTTGAATACACCAGCATGACTGCCTTCGTGCAACGGAATCAGCATGCCGCATTGCAACATATATTGCAGCAAGCCCACCGTCTTGAGGCACACCGACTTACCACCGGCATTAGGTCCTGATATGAGTAGGATGCGACGTTCTTTCGTCAACTCAATGTCCAGTGGCACCACTTTCTTGTTATGTCTGGCCAAAGAAATTTGAAGCAAAGGGTGTACAGCCGCACCCCAGTCAATCCATTGCTTGTTCTCAAAGACAGGCTTGATGGCCCCTGTCTGTTGGGCAAACAATGCCTTGGCACGGATGAAATCTATCTCCGCCAAGAACTCGTATGATTGCAGTATGTCGGGTATTTGCGGACGCAACTCGTCAGTAAACGCCATCAGTATGCGTATGATCTCGTGGCGCTCCTCCATCTCCAGCTCCCTCACGCGGTTGTTCGCCTCCACCACAGCCTCTGGCTCGATGAATACCGTCTTGCCACTGGCCGATTCATCATGCACGATGCCCCTTACCTTGCGCTTCATGGCAGGTGCCACAGGTATCACCAAACGACCGTCACGCATGGTAGGTGCCACATCCTTTTCCACCCATCCTTCGCTCTGGGCATTTCGTAAGATACCAGCCAAGATGCGGGATATGCTGTTCAGCGTACCGGCATGGTCCTTGCGGATACGAGCCAGTTCGGGTGACGCATTGTCTTTTATCTGTCCGTAGGGATTGAGTATGCTGTTGATGCGACTGATCAACTTGGGAAATACCAATATATTGCCAGCCAACTGATACAGGTTTGGGTAGGGAGGTTCAAAACCTTCCTCCTCAGCCCCCTCAGCCTTGAGAAACTTCACAATGTCGTTGATGGTCTCCAACGAACGGCGGAGGTCAAACAACTCCTGCTCCTCCAGAAATAGTCCTTCCACCTTCACACGCTTCAGTGCTGGCCTCACATCAAAGAAAAACTGGGCAGGGAAATCATCATCGCCCTGTAGGATGGACAGCAGTTCACAAGTGAGGTCAAGTTGTAGATTGATATCGGCATAACGCGTTCCGAACGCCATGTTGTCAACACGTTCCTCGCCCAGTGTACTGAGGCATCTGCCCTTCAGCAACTGGCGTATCTGGTCGAAGCCAATCTTCTGTTCAAAGTTCTGCGGATAAATCATAGTGGGAACAAAGATAGTGTATTTTTACCGATTTGTGTGCTATTGTCAAAAAAATGTAGTAACTTAGCACGTTATTAACGATAGCTTATAAGGTATAAGTCATGGTGAACAAAGAACTGCGCGAACGCATTATAGCCCTGGTACATCAGGAGGTGGTGCCTGCCATCGGTTGTACGGAACCCATGTGTGTGGCCTTGTGT